>OFRL01000165.1_pt1 | contig 36545 bp, 34 predicted proteins | sample 1543121 | NCBI WGS metagenome assembly OFRL01 (sample SAMN07774228, study PRJEB24372) | wastewater metagenome | isolation source: Lake Maggiore Cannobio | place: Italy: Cannobio | collected 2016-01
CGTGCTTCGTGCCCCACGCTTAGGGTGTCATTTCGCCCTCAACCGGAACCGACCCCGTTATGCCGCGAGCTATTGGCTGGGCGAAGCGACGCTCGGCATAAAGGCGTTCACCGCAACGATCGGCTATGAGGTGCTGGGCGCGGACAAGGGTATCGCGCTGACCAGCGTACAAACGCCGCTCGCCTCCTTCTTCAAGTTCAACGGTTGGGCCAGCAAGTTCGCGACCACGCCGCCAAACGGCCTGCGCGACGGTTATGGGACGATCGGCTATGGCTGGAAAAACATCGGCCCGCTCGACGCCATCACTCTGGGCGCGACCTGGCACCGTTTTGCCAGCGACCGGCTCGATCAGCATTATGGCGACGAGCTCGACCTGATCGCTTCGGCCCGGCGCAAACACTACACGCTGTCGGCACGCTTTGCGCGCTATCGCGCAAGGAGCTTCGCGACCGATACCGACAAAGCGTGGCTGCAGATCGACTGGAACCTTTAGCGAAGCATCAGACCGGCATTGATATCGTGCAGCAGCGCGCGGTTGGTCGGCAAATCGGCAACCGCGCGCTCGCCAAAGCTGCGGATGCGCGCGAACATCTTTTCCGCAACCGCCCCGTCCGGAAAATCCCCCCGGCCCGCCGCAAGATCGGTCGGGAAGTCCATGCCGTACAGGATGTACTGATAGTTGAAATAGGCGAAGCTTTCGACATCGATCAGGAAATCGAAGCGGTTGGGCGGGCGGTGCCGCCATTGGTCCAGCAGATCGCGCAGCGCCTCGGGGATCGAGTCCGGGGCGATATTGTCGCGCCAGAACGGCTCCTCGCGTCGGCTGAGACAATAATGCAGCTTCAAAAAGGTGATAATCCGGTCATAGCGCGCCGCCATCAGCGCATTGAAACGCCGCGCGGGCGCATCGATCGGCCCGGTATGGGGAAACAGTTCGGCGATCATCGCCACCGCCGCTTCGACCAGCACCACGCCGGTCGATTCGAGCGGCTCCAGAAAGCCGCCCGACAGGCCCACCGCGACGCAATTCCCGATCCATTGCTGCGTGCGATAGCCCGATTCAAACGGGATGGTGCGCGCAGTAAAGCGATCGTGACCGATATAGCGCTGCAACATCTCCGCGGCGCGATCGTCGGTCATATGCGCCGAGGAATAGACGCACCCGATGCCGCGCGCACCCTCCAGCGCGATATCCCATGTCCACCCCGCCGGATGCGCTGTCGCGATCGTGAAACTCTCGATCGGCGCATCGGCACGATCGTAACCGATCTTGCAGGCGAGCGCGCGATCGGTGAACAATTGGTCCCGCACCGACTTGAACGGCGCGCCCAGCGCCTTGCCGATCAACTCGGCGCGGAAGCCCGAACAGTCGATATAAAGATCGGCTTCCAACGCGCCATGCTCGCGCGTCGCGACATGGGCGATGCTGCCATCCTCGGCCAGCGCGACGTCGGTCAGCAACCCTTTGAGGTGCCGCACCCCAAGTTCGACCGCGCGGTGTTCGATGATCTCAACGAATTTGCCCGCATCGAAATGATAGGCATAGTTGAGCGGCCCGGAAAACGCGCCTTCATCGGCCCGCTTGGGCGCACGGCCGCTTTCGGCGACGCGATTCTGGATCGTCATGGCTTCGGCAAAGGGCGCGCGCTTCGCCGCGTCCTGCAACAGCCAATAGGGAACCAGGCTGGTGCGCTCGGTATGGAACGGCGCTTCGAACGGATGCAGGTAACGATGTCGCCGCCCGTCGGCGGTCGGCGCGTGCAGCCAGTCGTCGAAACGGATACCCTGTTTGAAGGTGCCCGATGTCTCGCGCAAAAAGTGCGCTTCATCGATGCCAAGGAACTGCAGCGTCGCGCGGATTGTGGGAAACGCGCCTTCGCCGACCCCGATGATCCCGATGTCGGGCGATTCCAGCAGCGTGATCTCGATCCGCCCATCGAAGAAGCGAGCGAGATAGGCGGCGGCAAGGCATCCGGCCGTGCCGCCCCCCACTACCAGGATCTTTCGCTTGGCAGGCATTCCTTTCCGCTAGCGCATCGCGGCCCCAGCGGGAACACCAAACCGGCAATTGGAGACAATACCCAGTCGATCATTCCCGATGGCGCGTGCGATGGCCGGGAAGGTCAGCCCTTTACGAAGGCAAGCAGATCCGGATTGATCACATCGGCATGCGTGGTCAACATGCCGTGCGGATAGCCGGGATAAATTTTGAGCGTCCCGTGCTGCACCAGCTTGGCCTGCAGCAAAGAGGCATCCTTATAGGGCACGACCTGATCGTCATCGCCCTGCAGGATGAGCGTGGGCACCGACATCGCCTTGAGATCGTCGGTCTGGTCGGTTTCCGAAAACGCCTTGATGCCTTCATATTGGGCCAGTGCGCCGCCCATCATGCCTTGCCGCCACCAATTGTCGATCACTGCCTGCGAGACCTTCGCGCCCGGACGGTTGAAGCCGTAGAACGGGCCCGACGCGACATCGAGATAGAATTGCGCACGTCCCGCCGCGAGTGCCGCGCGGTAACCGTCGAACACCGAAATCGGCGTGCCGCCCGGATTGCCCGGCGTCTTGAGCATCAGCGGGGGCACCGAGCTGACCAGCACCGCCTTGGCGACGCGCCCCTGCGGCTCACCATAGCGCGCCACATAGCGTGCCACTTCGCCGCCACCCGTCGAATGGCCGATGTGCACCGCATTGCGCAAATCGAGATGCTCGACCACTGCCGATGCGTCTGCGGCGTAATGATCCATGTCATTGCCGGTCGACACCTGGGTGGAACGGCCGTGGCCACGCCGATCATGCGCGACGACACGATAGCCGTTGAGCAGGAAGAACAGCATCTGCGTGTCCCAATCGTCCGCCGACAACGGCCAGCCATGATGGAAGACGATCGGCTGGGCATCGCGCGGGCCCCAGTCTTTGAAGAAAATCTCGGTACCGTCTCTGGTCTTCACAAAACCACTGCTCATGATCGTATCTCCGTGAGGCTGGGGGAAATGAGATTGCGCGAAGCCTGCCGAGGGCAGCAGCGTCGCCGCTGCAACCCCGCCTAACCCCATCACGACGGTGCGGCGGGATGGTTCGACAGTTGGGAATGGCATGCGTCGCGCCTCCGGGCGGAAGCTGGATTGCTTCTCGAGAAACGGGCTAGCCCCGACCGCCGGGCGGGCAAATTATACGATAGTTGCGGTCCCCGGCGGGCCGTCAGGCGTAAGCGGCGAACCTGGCGGCGGTGACTTCGCGGGCACCCAGCCCTTCTGCCATCCGGACAAGGTCGGCGAGCGACTGCGCCCGCATCTTGCGCATCATATTGCCGCGATGGATCTTGACCGTGATTTCGCTGACCGACAGGCGACCGGCAACCTGCTTATTGAGCAGACCCGCCGTGACGAGGCTCATCACCTCGCGTTCCCGCGGCGTCAGCGTATCGTACAGGCGACGAACGTCCTCCGCCTCGCAACGCGCCGCGCGGCGCGCGCGATCGATCACGACGGCCTCATCGATCGCCGCAAGAATGTCGTCATCGTTGCAGGGCTTTGTCAGAAAGTTGACGGCCCCCGCTTTCATCCCGCGAACCGTCATCTGGATGTCGCCGTGCCCGGTCATCAAAATCACCGGCACATGCAATTGACGCTCCAGCAGCTCCTGCTGAAAATCGAGACCGTTCAAGCCGTTCAGACGGATGTCCAGCAGCAGGCATGCCGCCTCCTCCGCTCGCCCGCACCCGAGATATTGGTCCGGCGACTCAAAGGCACACACGCTAAAGCCAACCGAGCGTAGCAAGCTGTCGATAGCGGCGCGCACAGCACTGTCGTCATCGATAACGCAGATCAGGCCGGACGGCGTTTTGGCCAAGTCGCTCACCATGCGTCTCCCCTTCGTCTCAACGATCGCCCGACCGAGCCATCGCCCCGCCGACCGGAGCCAGACCCTATTCCACCGACGGATATGCGCTAGCCATCTCTGCAGGTGCCGACCCCAGACTTCCGTATGATGGACCGGGCCCTGGCGCACGTCCTGTCGGTCCTTACAAAAGCGTCTGGATGCGGCCTAAACGTCCGTATGATGGCGCATGCTCGGCAAACGGAGGATCAGGTCTCATCACCGTTTGAAGAGAGCACTCCGCCAATGACCCCTGTGCCGACTCTCACGCTGAACACCCCCTCGGCGTTCACCGTGCTTCCGCCTGCCGCCAAGCGGACCGTTGCGGACGAATCCCATCACCGGATCGCCAACAATCTGCAACTGCTCGCGGCAATGGTGTCGATCGAGGCACGCCGCGTGGCGGATCCCCTGGCGCTCGCGGCGCTCACCATGACTCAGCGCCGCATTGCGGCCATCGCGGGGGTGCACCGACACCTCTATCAGGCCGGCGATCCGCTCGCAGTCGATCTGGCCGCGTATTTGCAGTCACTGGGCGAGGATCTTCAGCAGTGCTGCGCCGATCCGGCGGCGGGGCGCAATATCGTCGTCAGTGTCGAACCGGTTACGGTCTCGTCCGACGACGCGACCGCGCTGGGCATTCTGGTGTCCGAGCTGGTCGGCAACGCCTGCAAATATGCCTATCAGCCGGGGCAGCCGGGCGACGTATGGATTACGTTATCCGCGATGCCTTTCGGGGGATATCGCCTCGATGTGTCCGATCGGGGGCGCGGCATCGTCGCGGGGGCCGCACCTCAAGGGACCGGCTTTGGTGCGCGGCTGATTGAGATGATGGCAACCCGGCTTAACGCCTCTTACGCGTGGCATGACGCCGCGCCCGGCACACTCTTTTCGCTGTTCGTCTAGCTCTTGCGCCAACGGCACCGAGCCCAGAAAGCGCGATCCCGCGCACACGAAAGGGGCGGACCAGCAACGCTGATCCGCCCTTGGCCTTACCGCTGATACAATACAGTGCTGACCGTATCGCGCAGCGCACCGTGACGGCGCGACTTGCACGTGCTGACCACGACCGGCACGATTTTTTCAACCCCCGTAACGTCGATGACCTTGACCTTGGGATCACGCCCCTTGTTCAGACCGATGGCGTAGGAAACCGCTTGCGGCTTGAACTTGTCAGCCAGACTGAGAAAGTCCTCGCATGAGACTTCTTCGCCACCCTTGCGCGTGTTGACGAATTGATTGGTGGTGACGACGCCATTTTTGACAGAAACGGGCTTGGCGCTCTGCGCGGAGACTGGACCAGCAAGAGCAACCGCAAGGAGGCTGGTGAAAAGAAGTGTTGGCTTGAGCATGGGCGGACCTTTCTGATCGTGTTCGCAAGCGAACGCACGAGGTGAACATCGAAAGACCGCGATCCGGACAACAAGTACTGCATCGGCTATCCGGTCGCGATCATCGCCTATTTAGGTCGGCCCGACTGCCCGTTTGATCATACCTAGATATGGGTTTCGGCTTTAGCTCTACGTCGGTCTGCAATTCGTCGGAACTGCAGCCGCGTGCGCCGCTCAATCAAGCGGACCAAGCACATCGGCGAGATAGCCGGCAAGGACTTCGGCTGCACCCGGCTTTTCCAAAAGACACGCGATACCACCCCTTGCCGCGCGATCCTTGATTTGCTCGGTGGGATAGGCGGTCATCAGGATGAAAGGAACAGTGCTGCCATTCGCGTGAAGTGTCTCATGCAGTTCCACACCCGACATACCCGGCATATGCAGGTCCGAAACGATGCAGCCCAGCTCCGCAGGTGGCGAATCCAGAAACGCGAGCGCCGAAGGAAACTCCGCCACCTCCAGCCCGAGCGACCGCACCAAGCTGACGGTTGCCAAACGCACGAGCTCGTCGTCTTCAACTATGGCAACCGTCCGCGCTCTGTCCTGCATCAACTTTCCCGGTCGGAGCGATGCCGACGCACGAACTTTAGAAGCGGTTGTTCAAAGCGGAAACCATACGAAGGTCTAGGCAGAAGAGGTACGCCCCTCGGCAAGCGCGGCTGCGCGAACCAGATCCGCGATCGTGCGAACCCCCATCTTCTTCATCATCGAGCCGCGGTGCATCTTGACCGTGATTTCGCTGAGGCCCAGCTGGCCGGCAATCTGCTTGTTCATCAACCCGGCAACCACGAGTCCCATTACCTCCGTTTCGCGGTGGGTTAGCGTGGCGTAACGCTGGCCTGCCGCATGAAGCGCATTTTCGGCGGCCAGCCGTTTACGATCCCGCTCCAGCGCAGCTTCGACCGCGTCGAGAATGTCCTGATCGCGAAATGGCTTGGCGAGGAAGTCCACCGCCCCAGCCTTCATCGCGCGAACGCTCATCGCGATGTCGCCATAGCCGGTGATAAAGATGATCGGCGCGTGATCGCCGCGCTCCGCCAGCTTCGCCTGAATTTCCATGCCGTTCATGCGCGGCAGGCGAATATCCACGACGAGGCAGGTGGGACCGGCGGGACGTGGATGTTCGAAGAGCGCCTGGGCGGAGTCGAAAAGCAGGGTTTGCAGCCCGATCGAACGAAACAGGGAGTCCATCGCCGCGCGCACCATCGAATCATCGTCGACGACGATGACCGTTGGGGCGGTTGCCTCATGGGCTCCTGCGCTCGCTCCGGGGTATTGTGACACTCGAACCCTCTCCCGAAGTCGCTTGGCGCGACACGCTCGCCGTCAAGCCGGCCAGACGCGCATCGACGACGCGGTTGCCCGCATGTCCCAAACGAAACCGCCGCGCAAGAATTGCCCGGCGGGGGCGCAAGCGCAACACCTTCCCCGTCAAGCCAGCTCCCGGACCGCAGAGACCTCTACATAGCGGGCAATCTGTGCGCGTGTCACGGCCTGCGCATCTTGCCCCGCCGCCACCGCCCGGTGCCAGGCGACGACCCATTCCAGTGCCTGATGGAGCGTCAGCGACGGTCTCCAGCCGAGCGCGGCGCGGACTTTCGAACAGTCCAGCCGCAACAATCCCGCCTCATGCGGGAGTGGACGCCGATCGACCACAGGCTGGTCTGCCGCCTCGCCCCAAGCCGCACGCATCCGCTCGACGATCCACGACACCGGGCGGGCGTCGTCATCGGCGGGCCCGAAGTTCCAGCCGTCGGCAAAGCCCATGTCGCCCTCCAGTAAGCGTTCGCCGATCGCCAGATAGCCCCCCAGCGCTTCCAGCACATGCTGCCACGGGCGCACCGCGTCGGGAGAGCGGATCAGCGGCGGGGTCCCGGTTGCAAACGCCCGGACCAGATCGGGTACCAGCCGGTCCGCCGCCCAGTCCCCGCCGCCGATAACATTGCCAGCCCGCACCGATGCTAGCGCCGGGCCATGCCCGGTGAAGAAGGACCGACGATAGGCCGCAATGACCAACTCTGCCGCCCCCTTGCTGCTGCTATAGGGGTCGTGACCGCCCATCGCGTCGGTCTCGCGATACGGCCAGATCCATTCACGGTTCTCGTAGCATTTGTCGCTGGTCACGCACACGATCGCGCCAACCCCGGATACCAGCCGGGCGGCTTCGAGCACATGCACCGTACCCATCACGTTCGTCGCATAGGTTCCGACCGGGTCATCATAGGAATGCCGGACCAGCGGCTGCGCGGCGAGATGGAAAATGATCTCCGGACGGGCTGCCTCAACCACCGCCCGCACCACGGCAGGGTCCCGCACATCGCCCTCGACGTGCGTCACACGCGACGCCACGCGCGCCGCCGCGAACAAGCTCGGATCGGTGGGAGGAGCCAAGGCCAGCCCCGTCACGTTGGCCCCGAGCGCCTCCAGCCAGAGGCTGAGCCAACTCCCCTTGAAGCCGGTATGGCCCGTGACGAGAACGCGGCGGCCCTTCCAGATGTCGTTCACCAGCGCTTCCACGGTGCGTTGCCCGCTTTCCACAGATCGTCGAGGTAGAGCTTGTCGCGCAAGGTATCCATCGGCTGCCAAAAGCCCTCATGACGATAGCCCATCAGCTCGCCACCGCGGGCCAGGCGCTCGAGCGGCTCGGCTTCCCACACCGTATCGGGTCCATCGATCAAATCGAGCACCGACGGATCGGCGACAAAGAAGCCGCCGTTGATCTGCCCCCCATCGCCAGCCGGTTTTTCCCGAAAATCGGTCACGCGCCCATTATCGAACTCGAGCGCACCAAAGCGTCCCGGTGGCGAGACTGCGGTGATCGTGGCGCGCAGGCCGTGCGCCTTGTGAAAGCGCACCAGCGCCGCAACGTCGATATCGGCAACACCGTCTCCATAAGTGAAACAGAACGGTTCGTCGGGATCGAGATACGGCCGGATTGCCGCCAACCGTCCGCCCGTCATCGTCGATGCCCCTGTCTCAACCAGGGTCACCCGCCACGGCTCGCTGCGCGCAAAATGGATTTCCATCCCGTTTCCGTTGCGCAAATCGATGGTAACGTCGGAGGTGTGGAGAAAGTAGTTAGCGAAATATTCCTTGATCAAATATCCCTTGTAACCAAGACAAATCACGAAATCATTCAGCCCTGCAGCAGAATAGATCTTCATGATGTGCCACAGGATCGGCATACCGCCGATCTCCACCATTGGCTTGGGCCGCACGGCAGTTTCCTCGCCGAGCCGACTGCCCAGCCCCCCGGCCAAAATCACGGTTCGCATCTCAACTCCGCTACTGGGTCTTTGGCTTGAAGACGGAGGCACCGGGACGAGCCCGTAATCGGTCCATGGCGAGAACCCGCCTCGCCACCGCAGTGGCGCTCAGAAAGCCAGATCGAATCCCAGGCGGACGCTGCGCGGCTGCAGTGGGGTGATTTCGTCGTGGTCGCGCAGCAGGAACGGCGATCCGTAAGCGAAGCGGTTGCCGCGCATATCGAGCAGATTGGTGACCGCCAGGCTGATCCCGAAACGCGGCGGACCGATGCGAAGCTCGGTCCCGGTGTCCCAATACGCGCCCTGGATCTTTCCCAACACCGTGCCGACGCCGAGCGTCGAATGGCCGATATAGCGAGCGAATCCCGTCGCTTGGACGGGGGTGCCAGCGACGCGGCGCTCGTAGGTGGCACCGACGCGACCGCTCGCATCGGCCACGTTGGGCAAACGGCTCGAATCGAGATTGGCACCTTCGAGACTGATCAGGAACGGCGAGGAACGGATGACCCGACTGCTATTGAGATAGAGCGAAGCCTCCAGTTCCAGTCCGTCGACTGGTCGCCATTTCGAGGCCATCCCGATCGACAGGATCCGTCCGTCGCCGATGTTCGACGTGGTCGGAAACCCAAAGCCGTCGATCAAATCCGCCTGAATATTGGTCCACCGTGTCCAGGCGATTCCGATGTTGGCGTCCAACCGGTGGGCGCGCCAACGCAATCCTCCTTCCAGCGTACCGAGGCGGTCGGCGTTAAAATGCTGGATGAAGTCCTGCCGCACCGCGATCCCGCCTGGGCGGAAGCCTTGTTGATACCGCGTGAACAGCGTCCAGGCATCGCCAATGCGATAGGCCAGCGCCGCCGACGGCAGAAAGCGCGATTCGCTGCGCGATGCCTCAGCCTCCGGCTCCACCCGCAGCGCCACCGGCTGCACGACGTCCAGCGATTTGCCCGAGAGCCGCGAGGTGGTGGCGCGCCCGCCGAGCGTGACCGTCAGTCGGGGCAGCAGTTTGACGGAACCCTCGCCATAGACCGTCGCTTCCTGAACCATGTTCCGGACGCCCGTCAGCGGCACGCCGGAGGCGGCCGGGCCGGTGTCGACATACATCCGGCGATTGACGGTCGCGGTGTTCCCGAGCAGGCTTAGCCCGACAACCCACCCGGTGCCGTCGCGACCGCGTTGTCCCAGCCGACCCTCAGCTGACACCATCTCGATCTGATTGGTCTGCCCGAAAGCGGCAATAGCGCTGTTTATCGACGGAGCGAGCGCCGGTCGCGCGGGATCGGACAGTTCCTGCCCTTCGAAGATCTCGGCAACCTTCTGCCGAGTATAGCCAAGTGACGCGGTGAAATCGAGCGTGCCCCATTGCTTGCGCGCAACCAGTTCGGCCAGGCCGTAGGTGTTGTCATAAGGTTGCGCGATCGAACTGGCGCGCGTCAGGCCGTTGCCCCCGCGATCGGCATATTGCGCATCGTCTCCATGAATGCTCTGGCCGACCCCGTCGATATCGACGGTCCATCCATCGCCGGGCTCGATCCGAACGCCAAGCCGCCCCCCAAGCGTCCGCACGCGATTGACGTCCTTCAACCCGCGTTTCACGTCATCGATATATCCGGCATCGGTGGAGGCAAAGAACAGCGCGCGCAGCGCCGCGCGGTCGGGTGCCACGGGCAGGTTCAAGATGGCACCGCCGTCACCTCCCAAGCCGCCATGCTGCACCGCCTGCACGCCGCCCCACGCCTGCCCGCCGAACGCGGTGAGATCGGGCGCGCGCGGCACGACGCGCACGACGCCGCCGAGCGATCCGGCACCGTACAGCGTGCCCTGCGGCCCCTCCAGCACCTCGACCCGCTCGACGTCGTACAGCCGCAAACTCGGGTCGGGCGCGCTGTAGGTGATGCGGCTATTGCCCCAATATTGGCCAACCGTCGCCTGGGTCGGCCCGACGAAGCTCGAATCCGCGATACCGCGGATGAACAGTTTGTTGCGCCCAGGGCCGAGGTGCGTCGATGCGACGCTGGCGACACGCATTTCCAGCAGATCGTTGCCGCGCGCCGCCGCCGCCGCGCTCAGGCTGCGGCCATCGAGGATCTGCACGCCGCCGGGATAGGCACTGAGCGGGATGTCGCGCTTCGACCCCGTCACCACGATATCCTGGGGTTCGGGCTCCGGCTCCGCAGCAGGGCGGGTTGCCGGCGGGTGCGCCGCTGCGGGCATGGCCCGTGGCGCGCGAGGAACTGCGGCGGGAGCCGCCTCGACCAGATAGGTCGCCGATGCGACCCGCCGGGCCTGCAAGCCGGTTTTTTTGAGCATGCGAGCGAGCGCTTGTTCTGCCGTCAACCGCCCCTGTACCCGGCGCACGCCGATCGTTCCGAGGCGAGGCTCCCGAAAACCGATGCTGGCACCGGTCTGCAGGCTCAGCGCGCGCACCGCCTGCGCCAGGGGTGCAGAGCGGACATCGACCGCTGCGGCGCGCTCCTGCGCCAAGGCCGGTGTCGCCATGCCGATCGCCGCAAGCGGCCAGACCCTGTTACCGATCCGCATCGGCCGCGGCCATCGCCCATCCGTCCTTCCCGCGCGTAAAGCGAACACCCAGCAGCGGTCCGGCGCGGTCGAGCGTGCGCTCGGGAGAATCTGCCAGCATCAAGGTTCCGCTGAATCGCATGCGCCCGGCAATGTCGGGGATACGAATCGGCTCGCCGATATTGCGGCTCAGATCACGCGCAACCCGATCGAGCGACACATCGTCATACTGCAAATGGCCAGTCCGCCAGCCCCCAATGCCGTCGGGGCTGACCTTGCCGAGTCGAGGTTTTGCGGTAGCCGTTGGGCGCGTCAGGTTCGCGCCGGCATCAAGGCGGATGTTGTCCTTGCCGGGCGCGTACACCACCGCCCCTTGCGCCACCGCAACCTCAAGCGCGTCGTGATCATGGACGACGTCGAACACCGTGCCCGCATCGACCAGCCGCGTCCCCCCCGCCGTCACCACAAACGGATCGCGCGCATTATGGCGGATGGTGAACAGCGCTTCGCCCGCAACCAGCGTCACCGCGCGCGGTTTGCTTGCGTCAAAGGTGAGACGTGTACTGGCGTTCAGGATCACGGTTGAGCCATCGGCGAGCGCGAAGGTGCGGTGCTGGCCCGGCCCGGTCGCAATCTCCTGCTTGTGGTCGGCAGGGAAGAGCGTGACCCAGGCACCAACGACCGCCAACGCGGCGGCAGCGGCGGTGCCGCCGACCAGCGCCCAGCGCCGATGCGTGCGCGGACGCCCTCCAAGAGCAACCGGCGGTGGCGCACTGCGCAGCACCTCCTCCGCCCAATGGTCGTCGTCGACCGCAGCATCATAGGCCGCAAGATGCGCGGGATCCTGTTCGAGCCATTCGGCGAGGCCGTCCCAATCCGCAAAGGACGCGTCGTGAACCCGGATCACCCAGCGGCGCGCGGTTTCCTCGACCGTTGCAGATTCAGGCGCGTTCATGACCATATCCCCCTAATGACGGAGTGGTAGCGCTCATTCCGCATCCAACTTTACCTTTAGCGCCGCCAAGGCCCGATACGCCTTTTGCAAATCCTTCTCGACCGAGCTCAAACTCACCCCCAATGTCTTTGCAATCGATGCCTGGCTTTCCCCTTCCAGGCGATAGCTCCGAAACACCCGATCGACCCGCGGCCCCAAGGCGGCGAGGACGGCGTCGGCTTCGCGCAACCGCTGCCGCGCGATCAGCACGCGTTCGCCGCCAGGCACATCCTGCGGGGTATCGCCGGTGCTGTGCCAATCCTGCTGTCGCCGCACGCGGCTGACATTCGAGCGGTGCCGGTCGCGCATCAGGTTCTCGGCCGCGCGAAAGAGATAGGAGATCGGATCGACGACAGGCTGGCTGGTCGACAGCGCGACGCGTTGCCACAAATCCTGCAGCACATCCTCGGCTTCGTCGCCCGCGCCGCGCACCGCCAGAAAGCGCAACAGACGCGCACGCTCGTTGACGATCAGGAGTTGCAGCCCGCTATTGTGCCGTTCTGCATCCATTTCGAGAGCCAAGTTCCATCGCCATGCTGCGCATACGTCCGCCGCCGCGATGGGTTGGCGGCACCGGCACCGTACGACGTCGAGTGGCATCGGCTCTAGAGTGCATGGCCATGCGTTGCCAAGTCCCTGCATGGAACGGGCGGCAATGGGCACGTCCGGTGCTGCATCGGCCAGCGATGAACTTACCGCACCGCCGCCGCCCGATCGCGCGCCCGCGCAAAGGCGGAGATATGCGACGGCGCAGCGGCGGGGGAGGCCGTTCCTTCGCTCTGCGCAACCGCCCCGAACATGCCAAGCGGATCGACGGCCTGCCCGTTCAATCGCACCTCGAAGTGCAGATGACTGCCGGTCGATCGCCCGCTCGATCCCATCAGCGCGATCACTTCCCCGCGTTCGACTCTCTCCCCGTCGTGGACAAGCAGGCGCGACAAATGTCCATAACGGCTTTCGAGATTGCCGGCATGGACGATCTCCACCAGATTGCCATAGCCGCCCGCGACACCGGCAAACCGCACGGTGCCTGCATCGGCAGCGCGCACCGCCGACCCCAAGGCACCCGGTATGTCGATCCCCTTATGCAGCGCGTGTCCCGCGTGAAACGGGTCTTCGCGAACGCCGAAACGCGACGACAGGCGGGGCAAACCGAGGGTCGCCAATGGAGCATTCAGGATCGGCGGGGCCTGTGCTGCCGACCAATCCATCATGCGGTCACGAAAGGCCGCGTCATTGCCGGCGGGAAGGCCGCCACCGGCTTCCGCTGTCGGCATCGGCGCGACGATCAGCAACAGGCACGGGCAAAGCGTCAAGGCGAGCGGCATAGCGCGAAGACGGAGCGCCCGTGCAGAACCCGTAATTGCTGGCCGATCCGCGACCGGGCGAAAAACGCTTTACGGGTTCCCCCGCGAGGCTCCGTCTCTGTCCCGACAACCACCTGCGGATCGAGAGGGAAGCCACCTTGAACATCACCGAACGCGGCATGCTCGACATGCTGAAAAGGGGCCGGGACGAATTTGGCGTGGTCGCGGTCAAGGCCGAATTCGAAGCCGAAGGCACGCGTCCCGACGAGTTTCTTCGCCTGCTGCACCTCACCCGCGCCGCGGGCTTGAAAGTCGCGCTCAAAATCGGCGGCTGCGAGGCGATCTCCGATTTGCTGGCATCGCGCCTGTACGGCGTCGACCACATCATCGCGCCGATGATCGAGACCCCCTATGCGCTCACCAAATATATCGAGGCCAAGCGCAAGACCTATGGCCTTGAGCCCGCGAGCGCCAAGTTCCTGTTCAATCTCGAGACCGATACGACGCTTCGCAACCTGGAGGCGATGCTGCCGCTGGCGGGTGCCGATCTGGATGGCGTGGTGTTCGGCCGGGTGGATTTCACCTTGTCGCGAGGCCTGCCGCGCGGCGCGATCAACGATCGTCAGATCACCGATGCGGTGCTGTCGGTCGCGCGCGCCTGCGCTGCAGCGGATCTGGAACTGGTCGTCGGCGGGTCGGTAGCAGTCGAGGCCGGGCCTGCGCTGCGCGAAATCCGCAAGGTTCGGCTCGACCGGTTCGAAACGCGCAAGGTCGTGTTCGATGGTGCCACCGCCGAGCATCCGCGCTTCGAAGCCGCGATTGCCAATGCCGTGGCGTTCGAGCTCGCCTGGCTGGAGAACAAGCGCGACTATTATGCGACGATTGCGGACGAAGACCTCGCCCGCTTGCGGATGATGCGGGAGCGTAGCGCCCGCGCGTCGTTCGATCAAAAGACCATCGTGGCGGCCTGATCTGCAATGGCGCTTCGCGAACAGGTTTCCGCGCTGCTCCGCGAGGTGGCACAAGCGGTGGTGATGCCATGCTTCCGCGCGCTGGCACCGCACGACATTGAGGAAAAGCGCCCGGGCGAAATCGTTACGCGTGCTGATCGCGAGGCGGAGCTTCGCCTGCGCGATGGCCTGGAAGCGCTGGGTCTGGGTGCGCGAATTGTTGGCGAGGAAGCGGTCGAGGATGCACCCGAACTGCTCGACAATATCGGTACCGGGCTTGTCTGGCTGATCGATCCCCTCGACGGCACCGCCAATTTCGCGCGGGGCGAGGCACCGTTCGGCCTCATGATCGCGCTGGTCGAAAACGGCGTACCGCTGGCTGGCTGGATGCTCGATCCGTTGCGCGACCGGCTTTGCCATGCCGAGCGCGGCAGGGGCGCGACGTGCGACGGTGCCCGCGTGCGCACCACCCCGTCCGGACGCGCGCGTCCGATCGCGGCGCTCGGCACGCAGTTCCTGGCACCGGTGCAGCGCGCACGCGTGCAGGCAAGCGCCAGTCGGCGCTTTGACCTGACACCGATCCCGCGGTGTGCGGCCGAAAGCTATCCGCGCGTCGCGTTCGGACAGAATGATATCACGCTGTTCCAGCGCATCCTCCCCTGGGACCACGCCGCAGGTGCGGTGTTTCTGACCGAAGCCGGCGGCGAAATCCGGCATTGGGATCACCGCCCCTATCGCGTCGGATCGAACAGTGCGGGCGTTCTCGCCGCTGCCACCCCGGCTTTGTGGGACAGCGCATCGGCGCTCTTGCTGGGCGTCGGGAGCGCCTTGGCCGACGCGGAAGGCATTGCCGCATGACGACCGCCCGCCCGCTGTTCGCCTCTTCTACCGCAATCGCCCTGGCGCTGATTCTGGCACCCGGTTCGGGCATGGCGCAGTTGCTGTCGCCAGTGGCGGCGCAATCGCAGGATGCCACCGCACAACCGCGAAGCGCTGCGGCGGCCCAGACCGCGATCCCCCCGCAAACCAACACGGCGGGATTTCAGCCAGCGGTTATCGATAGTCCGCCGCCCGAGGCGAACGAGCCGTCCGGGGCGACCAAGCCCGAGACGGGCCCACGCGCCCATGCCGCGCCGCCCAGTCCATTCGAGAGTTACGTGTCCGAAGCAGCGGGCATGCCGGTCCGGCGCTTCGGCGCAGAATTGCTGACCCCCGGTGCCCGCGATTTTTCGGCCCCACCGACGGTTGCAGTGCCAGACGATTACCGGCTCAATCCCGGCGATCAGATCCAGATCAGCTTGAGCGGATCGGTTCAGGCATCCAATTTGCGGCTCACCGTCGACACCGAAGGCCGCATCTTCGTACCCCGGGTGGGCGGGATCACGGTGGCAGGTGTGCGCTACGCCGAGTTGCACGACGTCATCGCCCGCCAGATCGCACGCCAGTATCGCGGCTTCGATTTGCAAACGACCGTGGTGCGGCTGCGCGGCATCACCGTGTATGTTACCGGCTTCGCCAACCAGCCAGGTTCCTATTCGGTCAGCAGTCTCGCGACCCTGGTCAACGCCGTGCTGGCAGCGGGCGGACCCGCCGCCAGTGGCAGCCTGCGCTCGATTCAGTTGCGGCGCGCGGGCAAGCTCATCTCTGATTTCGACTTGTACGACTTGCTGCTGAAAGGCGATAAAAGCGGCGACGCGCCCCTCCAGAATGGCGACGTCATCTATATTGCCCCCGCAGGCCCGCAAGTGGCGGTGGTCGGCGCGATCAACCGCCAGGCGATCTTCGAAGTCGGCGCGGGCGAAAGCTTGCAGGACGCGATCCTCTATGCCGGTGGCGTCAGCACCGTTGCCGACAACAGCCGCTTGCTCGTGCTCGATTCGCTGGGGCAGCGCGATGCCGGCTGGCAGCAATTGACCCCCGCCGAGGCGCGCGCGCGCCCTGCACAGCGCGGCGACATCGTCCGCGTGCTTACCAACCTAGGGCTCGCCCGCCCGCTCGAACGGCAATCGGTGCTCGTCACCGTAACCGGCGAAGTGGCGAAGCCCGGGCGCTATTATCTGCAACCCGGTGCGCATTTGGGCGCGGCGCTCGCCGAAGCGGGTGGCCTCACCGCGGGGGCATTCCCTTATGCGAGCGTGATCACCCGCGACAGCGTCCGTCAGCAACAACGCGCGAGTTTTGACCGCGCGGTCAAGGATATGGAGCTCCAGCTTTCGACCCAGCCGTTGGTCTCGGTCGACCACGCCCGCTCGGCCCAGGTGGGCAATGTCGCGCTCATCCAGTCGATCGTCGAGCAATTGCGCAAGCGCGAGCCGAATGGTCGCCTGGTCTTCGACCTGCCGGTAACGGCGACCACCCTGCCCGCCGATCTTATTCTGGAGAATAACGACAGCATCTACATCCCGCCGCAGCCGGTGACGGTCGGTGTGTTCGGCGCTGTGCCGAGCCCGGCGTCCTTCGCCTATCGCCGCGGCATGACGATCGGCGACTTCGTTCACTCGGCAGGCGGTGTGCAGAAGCTTGGCGACAAGACCGGGGTGTTCGTGGTCCGCGCCAATGGCACCGTGCTTTCCAACCGCAAGCGGATCTTCCGCGAGGCAGCGTTGCCCGGCGACCTGATTTACGTGCCGATCGATTCCAATCGCGGCGAATTCTGGGCGCGGATGCGCGACATCACCAGCAGCCTGTTCGGCGGACTGACCGGGGCGGCCACCATCGCCGCGCTGCTGAATTGAGCCGCGCGATGACGATCGGGAGCGGCCTCGTGTCGCTGCGGCACGATGCCCGCAATCGGCGGATCGCGTATGCCGTGCTCGCTGTGTTGCTCGCCATTCTCTGTGTTTTTCCGCAGCCTTACGTAGCCCGCGCCAAGATCGTGCCGCAGGATGGCAGCTCGATCGGGCTCAGTTCGTCGATGGGCGCAGCGGGCAGCCAGCTCCAAGGCTTTGCGGCATTGCTCGGCAGCGCGAAGACCCCAATCGACCTGTATCTGGCGATCGGTCGCGGCGGCGAAGTCAGCGACTCGGTGATCGCCCGCCTCGGGCTGGTTGGTCCAGGCGGCTACGCCAACCACGCCAAGGCCGAAAGGGCGCTCGACCGCGACATGGACGTGCATTCGCTCACCGGCGGCATCCTCGAAATCACCGCGCGCACGCATGACCCGCAATTGGCCGAGCGGCTGACGCGCGCCTATGTCCAGGCCATTGGCGAGCGCATCAACGCGCTCGGTCGTGATCGGGTGCGGCGCAAGCGCGCGGTGGTCGAGCGGCGGTTCAAGGAAGCCGTCGTCCGCGCGGCCAAGGCCGAAGCGGCGCTCAGCGATTTCCGCCGCCGCAACAAGCTGGCCGAGCCCGAAGCGCAATTGGGTGCGGAACTCACGCTGCGCGCCGGGCTCCAGGCCCAACTCCAGGCGAAACAGGTCGAACTGGAAACGCTGCAACGCTTCCAGGGTGCTGAAAACCCGCAACTCCAGTCGGTGCAGTCGGAAGTTTCCGCGTTACGCGCGCAGATTGCCGGCACCACCGCCCCCGCCGCCGGAGCCGCCGGTCCCAACGTTGCCGGTCTTTCCGCCATGTCGGGCGAATATCTCGATCTCTACCGCGACTATCGCTTCGCGCAGGCATTGTATGAAGTCTACGCGCGTTCCTCCGAAGAGGTCGCGGTCGATGCACTCGCCGCCGAGACCGCATCGGACGTCCAGATGATCGAAGCGCCGCGGCTCGACCCCGATCGCAAGTACAACATCCCGGCGGTGGCGGTGCTGCTGCTCGTGTTGCTTTGCGCCGCATTCACCGAAATTTATGCACCCGCCACCGGTCTGCGTCTTGCCCCCCGGAATGCAGACCGATGAGCGGCCGAGGCACCCCCGAACTGTCGATCGTGATTCCCTGCTTCAACGAAGCAGAGAATGTCGTTGCGATTTGCAGGGCGGTGGGTGCCGAGGCCGCCCGCCATGCGCACTCATACGAGATCATCCTGATCGACAATGGTTCGACCGACGGCACGCGCGATATCATCCGCGACCTGTGCGCTGCGGAACCGCGGGTTCGCGCCATCTTCAACACCCGCAACTATGGGCAAATGCGCTCGCCAACCTACGGCATTTACCAGGCGAGCGGCGCGGCGGTGATCGGCATGTGCGCGGATTTTCAGGATCCGCCCGAAATGATCGGAGAATTTCTGCGGCTGTGGCGCGCAGGGGCGCAGATCGTGCTCGGCCAACGCCGCTCGGAGGAAGGCGCGGGCCTGCTCGGGCCGGTCCGGCAGCTTGGTTATGCGGTACTGGGTCGGATCAGCGACTATCCGCTGATCCCCGGCGTTACGGGTTTCGGCCTGTTCGACCGGGTGGTGGTCGATACGCTCGCCACCTGGAACGAGCCGGAACCCTTTTTCCGGGGGATGGTGGTCGAAAGCGGCTACCGTCTGGCGCTGGTGCCCGTCGATCGCCCGGCACGCGCTGCGGGTACGTCGAAGAACGATGTCGCCGCGCTCGCCTCCTTTGCCCTGTCCGGGCTGGCCGGATCCGCGAAGACACTGTTGCGCGCTCCCATCCTCATTGCGCTCGGCACCGGTGCACTTGCCATCCTGCTCACGCTCGGCTCGATTACTGCGGCCTTCGTCGGCGGCCCCGTCTGGTCAGTCCTGGCAGCCGCGCTGGCGCTGGCGATGTTCGCCGTGCTGATGCTGTTCGTCGGCCTGATCGGCGAGCAAGTCCGCGTCATCGCCGAACGGACGCGCGGCGCTCCGCTGGTGCTGGAAAGCGAACGGATCAACTTCCCGGCAACCCGCGCAACCGCTCCGACCGTCCACGCGAGTTGATGCGTCGCCACCTTGCCTTGATCCCGGAAGCGCTGCTCGCGCTCACCGTGCTGGCGAGCGTCGCCTGCACGGCATGGCAGTTCGGCGTCCTCGGTTACCTGCCGCAACCCTTCGTGTTCGATACCAACGACACCTTCATGGATTGGTTCAACACCGCCTATTGGGCGAACAACCCCGGTACTTATGATGTGTGGCGCAGCATCTATCCGCCGCTATCCTTCGTGTTTCTCGACGCGTTCAGCCTGCCCGGCTGCTATCTCAATTCGCCTTTCTACGCGCGCGATTGTGATTGGCTGGGGCGCGGGGTCATCGTCGGTTTCTATTTGCTCGACGTGGCGCTTGCCTGGCTCAGCTTCCGCAGCGCCGATCCGCGTACCGCACCGATGCGGACCATCGCCATCGGCCTTGGGTTACCGCTGCTGTTCACGCTGGAACGCGGCAATCTGATCCTGGTGGCCTTTGCCTGCTTCATGCTGGCGCATGGCCCACTCAGGATCGGCGCGCGCTGGCGCTATGCGGCGACCGCGGCGACCATCAACTTCAAACCCTATCTGCTGCTGCCGGTCGCCGCGCTGGCGGTAAAGCGCAAATGGCGCGCGCTGGAGCTGGCAGGTATCGCCACGGTGCTGCTGTATCTTGCCACGCTTGCCGTTGTCGGCAGCGGCACGCCTGGGGAATTGGCCGCCAACACCGCGAATTGGCTCGTGTTCCAGAGCGGGCAAGTGTGGAACGAAGTCCATTATTCGACGAGCTACGCCCCGCTGCTGCTGATCCGCGCGTCGCAGATGCCGATCCTCACGTACATACCTTCGCGCACCATCGAGACGATCGAGACGATCGTGCCGATCGCGATCCGCACCAGCCAGTTGGTGGCCCTGCTTGCGCTCGCCGGTGTATGGCTTCAGCCGCGCGCCGTGTCCGCACACCGCATCGCCACGCTATTGCTCGGGGCGTATCTCATCGCCCAGTCTCCGGGCGGTTATACCCAGACTTTCCTGCTGTTCCTCGTCTTCCTCGAGCCCTGGCGGCGCGGCGGTCCGATCGTCGCGCTGATCTGCGCCTATCTGCTGTGCATCGTTGCCGACCGTACCCTCACCACCATTCTCGAGGTGCCGGGGACAAGCTGGCTGAGCGGACAATCCGTTACGGCAAGCTTCGGCATTGCGCTCGGTCATTTCGTCCGGCCCGGACTGATCATCCTGATCGTCTGGGCACTCGCGATCGACAGCATCGCGCTGGTCGTTCGCGCCCACCTGACGCAGCGACCCAGCCTGGGCCTGCAGCCGGCATGATCCTCGAAGCCGATCTCGCTGCGGTCGATACCGCGCTCGCACCGCTCTGGCCGCGGCTGGAAGGCGCGCATCTGTTCATCACCGGCGGCACCGGCTTTATCGGCCGCTGGATGCTGGAGGCCCTCGCGCGCGCGCCGGTCGACGTAAACGTGACCTTGCTCAGCCGCAATCCCGCCGAATTTGCTGCGCGCGCGCCGCACCTCGCCGCGCGCTTCCACTGCATACGCGGCGACGTGCTCGATTTCGCGCCACCCACAGGTGCCTTCACGCACATCATCCACGCCGCCACCGACGCCAGCGCCGCGCTGAACGCTCAGGACCCGAGACGAATGTTCGACACGATCGTCCAGGGCACGCGCAACGCGCTCGATCTTGCGGTCGCTTGCGGCGCGCAGCGCGTGCTCTTCCTCAGTTCGGGGGCGGTCTATGGTGCCCAACCCGGGGATGTCGCGCATCTTCGCGAAAACTGGCAAGGCGCGCCCGATCCGCTCGATCCGCGATCGGCCTATGGCGAGGGCAAGCGCGCGGCCGAAATGCTGTGCGCGATCTATGGCAAGCAATTCGGGCTCGACGTGGTCGGTGCGCGCATCTTCGCGTTGCTGGGCCCGCTCCTCTCGCTCGACATCCATTTCGCCGCCGGCAACTTCATCCGCGATGCAATGGCAGGGCGCACGATCCGCGTCGAAGGCTCGGGCGAGGCGGTGCGCTCCTACCTCTATGCCGCGGACCTGACGGTATGGCTGTGGACACTGCTGCTGGCGGGCAAGCCCGGCATGGTCTGCAATGTCGGGTCCGAAGAAGCGGTCTCGATCGCAGCGTTGGCGCAGCGCACCGCGGCGATCCTCGGTTCGCCGGGGGTCGAAATCCTCGGCCGCCCGGACCCCGGTTGGAACCCGGGCCGCTACGTCCCCTCGACGGAGCGGATACGCGAACAACTCGGCGTCAGAGCGACGATCGGCCTCGACGAGGCGATCCGGCGCACCGCGCTTTGGAACGGATGGAAACCATGACTACGATGAAACTCTCCACCTGGGTGGCCGAGCGCCTCGCCATGCAGGGCCTGCGCCACGTCTTCATGCTGACCGGCGGCGGCGCGATGCACCTCAACCATGCGCTCGGCACGCATCCAGCGCTCGAGACGGTCTTCACCCATCACGAACAGGCGCTCGCAATGGCGGCGGAGGCCTATTACCGCCTCACCAACCGGCTGGCCGTGGTCAACGTCACCTCGGGCCCGGGTGGTACCAACGCGATCACCGGCGTTTACGGCGCGTGGGTCGATTCGATCGGCATGCTCGTCCTGTCGGGGCAAGTGAAGAACGAGACGACCGTGCGCTCGACGGGCCTGCCGCTCCGGCAGTTCGGCGACCAGGAACTCGATATCGAGGAACTCGTCCGCCCGATCACCAAATATGCCGTGATGGTCACCGATCCGGGCACGATCCGCTACCATCTCGAAAAGGCGCTCTACCTTGCCACCAGCGGGCGGCCCGGCCCGGTCTGGCTCGACATTCCGCTCGACGTACAAGCGGCACCGATCGACCCGGACACGCTGCCGGGCTTCGATCCGGCCGAGCTGGACGAGCCGTGGAAGCACGCCGATCTCGCCGCCACCGCCACTACGATCCTGGAAAAACTCCAGGCGGCCGAGCGACCGGTGGTCTTCGCGGGCGGTGGCGTGCGGTTGAGCGGTGCCTATGCTGCATTCCTCGCGCTGATCGAAAGGCTCGGCGTCCCCGTCGTGACCGGCTGGAACGCGCACGATGTGCTGTGGAATGCCCACCCGCTTTATGCCGGGCGGCCCGGCACCGTGGGCGATCGCGGCGGCAACATGGTAACGCAAAGCGCCGATCTGCTGCTGGTGCTGGGCAGTCGCCTCAACATCCGTCAGGTGAGCTATAATTGGAAAACCTTCGCGCGGGGGGCGTACAAGATCTGGGTCGACATCGATCCGGTCGAACTGCGCAAGCCGACCGTCGTGCCCGACATGCCGGTGGTGGCCGATCTGGCCGACCTCATCCCCGCCCTGCTCGCTGCGCCTTATGAGGGGCCAAGCGTACAGCAGCGCGAGTGGCTGGCCTGGTCGCGCGAACGCGTGCGCCGCTTCCCGGCGGTGCTGCCGGAATATCACGCGCATGGCCCCGCCAACCACCCCTATGTGGCAATGGAAAAGCTGTTCGGGGCCCTGGGCCAGGACGATATCGTCGTCACGGGTAACGGCAGTGCGTGCGTGGTCAGCTTCCAGGCCGCCGAGATCAAACGTGGCCAGCGCATCTGGACCAATTCGGGGTGCGCGACGATGGGGTACGATCTCCCCGCCGCGATCGGTGTGTGCACCGCGACGGGTGGCGAACAGCGCGTCATCTGCATCGCGGGCGACGGCAGCATCATGATGAACCTGCAGGAAATGCAGACGATCGCGGGCAACCGCCTGCCGGTAAAGGTCTTCCTGCTCAACAATAACGGCTACGTCTCGGTTTTTCAGACGCAGCGTAACTTCTTCAATGGCGAGGAGGTCGGCGGCGGACCCAAGAGTAACGTGACCTTTCCCGATTTCAGCAAGATCGCGGCAGCCTTTGATTTCGCGTATTTTCGCGCCACGGGCCATGCCGATCTGGACGCGGCGATCACCGGGGCTCTCGCTACCGACGGTCCTGTACTGTGCGAAATCATGATCGACGAGCATGTTCCCTTCGCCCCCAAGCTTGGTGCGAAGCAACACGCCGACGGTCGCATCACCTCGCCCGCATTGGAGGATCTGTCGCCCTTCCTGCCGCGCGACGTTCTGCGCGAAAATATGCGGATCGAGCTGCTGGAGGATCTGTGATCCGCGCCCGCGCCAAACACGCTCAGCGCCCCCTGCGCTTCGTCGCCGCCGGTGCCGCGAACACCGCCTTTGGTCTGGCCCTATACCCTGTGCTGTTGTGGAGCACCCCCGTGCTGCAACGGCATTATCTCCTCGCATTGGGCATCGCCCAAGCGGTCAGCCTCTGTTTCGCCTTCGCAACCTACAAGCTCGGCGTGTTCCGCACCCGTGGCAACATCGCCCGCGAGTTCGGCGCTTTTTCAAGCTTCTATCTGTTCAACTACGCCGCCAATTGGGCGGCGCTGCCGGTGCTCGTCGAGTTTGCCGCGATCCCGCCGGTCATCGCCCAGTTGGGCTTCACGGCGGTGCTGATCGTCGGCAGCTACTTCTGGCATAGCCGGGTAAGCTTCGCCGGGAGCAAGCAGGCATGATCGGCGACTTCAATGTGATCAGGCTGGCCGATGCCCCCTCCTGGCGAAACCCAGCGCCTCGATCGATGCGGTTGGAGGCCCTGTCATAACCGCCCGATCGCTGCGCGTCGCCCGGGGTGCGGCAGTGGCCGCGGTGCTACTGCTGGCCGCAGGCCTGCGCCTCGCTTCCGTCGGTTTCGGCCTGCCCGCGCTCAACGATCCCGATGAGCCGCTGTTCGTGATGACCGCCCTCGAAATGCTGCGCGATCACACTCTCAATCCCGGCTGGTTCGGCCATCCGGGCACGACGACGCTCTATGGCCTGGCGCTGACCAGCTATCTCGCCGCTGCGACCGGCATCGTCGCCGGACGCTTCGCCGATGCACACGCCTTTGTCAGCGCGGTCTATGCCGATCCCGGCATCATTTTCCTGCCGGGGCGCTTGCTGATCGTCGCGTCGGGCGTGGTTTGCGTCTGGCTGACCTACCGCATCGGCACACGCATCGCCGATCGCCGCATCGGTCTGCTCGCCGCTTTTTTTCTCGCGATCAACGCGGTGCACATCCAATATTCCCAGGTCATCCGCACCGATGTCGAGGCGAGCGTCTTCATGCTGTTGGCAACGCTCCGCGCGCTCGCCATCGCGCGCGACGGACGGTGTCGTGACTACGTCCTTGCGGGACTGTGCGTCGGGCTTGCCTGCGCGACCAAATGGCCCGCGGCAGTGGTGGTGTTCAGTCCCGCGTGCGCCGGTCTGTCGCGCATCGCCTTTGATCGCCGCGCGCTTGCCCATCTTGCGCTGCTCGGGTGTGTATCGACCGTCACGCTCTTTTGCGTATCGCCCTATTTGTTGATCGATTATCCGACCGTGCTGTTCGATCTTGGCGGTGAAGCACGATCCGCGCATCCTGGCTCGACCGGGGCTGGCTTCCTTTCCAATCTCGGCTGGTATGCCGCGCATCCGCTACTGCGATCGTTCGGCAGTGCCGGGCTAATCCTAGCCGCAGTCGGCCTCGTCGCCATGGCCCGCGACCAGGCGCAGGTCCGCGCCGCCGCGCTGCCCGGATTCCTCATGTTTCTGGTGGTGATTTGCGCCCAGGCCCTGGTGTGGGAACGCTGGGTGGTGCCACTGCTACCCTTTGCGGCGCTTGGCATTGCCTATGCGATCGGCGCAATCGCCGATCTCGGCGAACGTCGCTTTGGGCCCGATGCACGCCATTTTGCGTGGATAGGCGCGGCCTTGGTCGCGCTTCCCATGCTGGCGACGACCTACGCCAGCACGCGCGAACGGCTCAACGACACGCGCCAGATCGCGGCGAGATGGGTGCGTGACCATGTGCCGCCAGGTTCCAGCATCCTGGTCGAACACGCCGCCTTCGACTTGTTTCGAGGGCCCTGGCAGCTCCGCTTCCCCGTAGGGGCGGCCGGCTGCATCGACGCACGTCAAGCGCTTGGCGGCCACATCCGCTACTCGCGCGTAGAACGGCTTCGTCGCGGCAATCCCGTCGTCGACATCGGGTATGTCGACGCTCGGAAGCTGACGACCTGCCATGCCGATTTTGCGGTGTTCAGCCACTATACCCGCTATGCGGCGGACCGCAGGTTTGCGCCGCAATTGGCGCGCTATCGTGGCTTGATGCGGGGCGGGTGGATTCGCGCCATCATCCGGCCTCTGCCCGGATACTCGGGCGGCCCCGAGATCCTCATAGTCGAAACCGGCCCGGGCGTGTCGCGTCCATAGCGAAGCCGCGGTGGAAGATATCCGGGTAGCGAGCTGGGCGCCTCCATTTACCCAATGAAGAGATCGGATTGAGGATCAGAGAAGGCGCTTTGGGTGATCGTGGTGTTTGGCGCTGGGTTCGTCGGGGTTTTCAGGGTTTCCCGTAGAGCGCGGACGCAATTATCCCATGGCCGCGCGGCGCTCGTGGAAGATCAGGCGGTGGATGTTGAAGGCCAGGTTGGCGAGCGTGATCTTGGCCTTGGCCCGTTCGATGCCGATGGTGCGGATGAACAGGCCCATGACGGCCTTCTGATGCGCGAACACATGCTCGACGCGCGCACGGACCCTGGATTTGGTGGCGTTGCCGCGGCGAACATGGGCGGGCATTGGCCTGCCCTTGGGCTTTCTGCGGTGGATGCGGCTGACCCGGCCCTGGGCCTTCAGCCAGCGTTCGTTGCTCTGGCTGCGATAGGCGGTATCGGCCCAGACATCCGAGGCGGTGTTGTCGCTGGTCACCACGTCGCGCAGCATGCGGCCGTCGTAGCGCGCGCCATCCGTGACCTTGCCCTTGCGGATGAAGCCGAAGGTCCGGCAGATCGCAATACTGCTTTTATACCCGAAACTCGGGATCGCGATATCCGGCTGCGGCTTGCCATCTGCCGTGGGCCGCGCCTTGGCGAACTTCAGCGTCCAGCGGGCATCGACATCCTTCTGGCGCGCCCTGGCGGGTTCGTCCGGCCAGATCTCGGCAGCGCTCCGGCCCGCCTTCACCGCGGCCTTCTCGGCCTCGGTGTTGCGTTGTTTGGGCGCGGCGACCAGCGTTGCATCGACGATCTGACCCCCCATCGGCAGATAGCCCCGCGCCTTCAACTGGCGGTCGAAATCGGCAAACAGCGTATCGAGCGCGCCGACCGCAGTCAGCCGCTCGCGAAACATACGGATCGTGTTCGCATCCGGCGTCGCTGCGCCAAGGTCGAAGCCCAGGAAGCGCAGCCAGCTCAACCGATCCCGGATCAGCCATTCCATCCGCCCGTCGGCCACGTTGTTCTGCGCCGCCAGCACCAGCACCTTCAGCATCACCACCGGATCGTAAGGCGGCCGACCACCCTTGGTGCCGTCCGAATAGCCCAGTGCGGCTACCAGCGTCGGCCGAAACGCTTCAAAGTCCACAATCCGCGCCAGCACCTCCAGCGGATCGCCGTCCGCTGAAAGGCGCTTCATGTGGTCCGATAATCCGAAAAGCCCAGCCTGCCGCATCGTCCGCTCCCGCTGACCGCCGACAGTGAATCATCACTGCGCCAATTTGGCGAGAGGTAAATGGAGGCGCCCAGCTGTTACCTGGGTGACGGACTGGCAACCCAGTTCGCGGCGAAGACGGATCAGAGGAGCGCGTGCGATGGCCACGGGCAAACAACGGCGACGCTTAGCGGCAAATCCCTCTCCCATCGGGCGAGGGAGGGAGCGGCGAAGCCGCGGAAGGGTGAGGGTGAGTGGGGGTGATCGCGCGGGTCGCCCTCACCCTTCCCACCGCTGGCGCGGCGGGCCCCTTCCCTCTCCCGGTGGGAGAGGGACATTCGATCACTGTGAAAGGGCGCGCCTTAACCCCTCACCCCTCGGTCTTGGGCGTGACCCAGACCGACACCGGCACGACGAATTTGCCGGGTGCGGGTTTGCCGACTTCGACGCGGTCGGCGGTGACCAGTTCGCCGGTGGCGAGGTTGAAGGAAATCCAGGGCTTGGGCATCCGCCCGAAGGTCATTTTCTGGATGGGCTGGCCGGTGGCCGTGTTCATGATCGTGGCAATAACACTCATCGCGCCCCGATAAGCGGGCGGCGGTTTGCGTGTCCAGTGGGGATTAAGACTCGCCGCTTATGCTGACAAAAACGCTTCCCCGGCGGAGGCCGGGGCCCAGTGGCGGGGTGGATGTTGGCGGGCGCTGCGCTTGTTTACACCCAGCGTCACGACTGGGCCCCGGCCTTCGCCGGGGAAGTGTATGCCCCCCCTACCCCGCCGCTTCGATGATCGGCACGAATTTCGCCGCGGTCAGGCTGGCGCCGCCGACCAGCGCACCGTCGACATCCTCGGTTTCCAGGATCGCCGCCGCATTCGCACCCGTTACCGATCCGCCATAGAGGATGCGGATCGTGTCGGCGGCGTCGCCGACCAGCGTGCGCAGCTTGGCGCGGGCGATCGAATGGACTTCGGCGATTTCGTCGAGCGTCGGCGTGCGGCCGGTGCCGATCGCCCAGCGCGGTTCATAAGCGAGGGTCAGCCACGCGCCGGTGGCGAGATCGGGCACGGATTTCTCGATCTGCGCCTGCACCACGCGCGCGGCGCGGCCGGCGTCGCGCTCGGCATCGGTCTCGCCCACGCACAGGATGACGCCGAGGCCGTGGCGGTGCGCGGCGCTGGCCTTGGCCCAGGCGTCCTGGCTGGTCTCCCCCTGGTCGGCGCGGCGTTCGCTATGGCCGACGATGGTGAAGCTCGCCCCCGCCTCGGCGAGCATCGATGCCGACAGACACCCGGTGTGCGCGCCGCTTTCCGCCGCATGAACATCCTGCCCGCCGAAAGCGAGGCCGGGCACGCGCTGGACGGCGGGAGCAATCAGCGTCGCGGGCAAGGCAATCGCCACATCGACTGCAGGATGCGCGCGCGCCGCAACGGCGATCGCGTCGAGTTCGGCCAAGGCGGCCAGACTGCCATTCATCTTCCAATTGCCCGCGACCAGCTTGCGACGTGTCATGCCCATCCTCTTTTTCTGCCTTTTGCCCAGCGATAACGCCCGTGCCGGATCGCACAAGTCCAAGCCCCGGCTTGAAGCCGCCCGATCACACCCCTAAAGCGGCGGAGACTACGCTCCAGACAGATTGGCCGCTCCCGCTCATGCTCAGTTTTTTCCGCCGAATGATCCGCCACCCGCTGGGGGCCGCCGTCGCGCTTGGATTTGTGGCGTTGCTTGGCCTGGCGTTCGTGCTGTCGGATAAATCGGGCCTGTCGGGCAGCGGCACCCCCGCCGCCAAGGGCGACACCGTCGCCACCGTCGGTAACAAGACGATCGCGCTGGGCGATTTGCAGGCGGCGGTACAGCGCGACTTCAACCAATATCGCCAGGAGCAGCCGTCGCTGACGATGGCGCAATTCGTGGCCGGCGGCGGGTTCGACGCGACGCTGGAACGGCTGATCGATTCGACCGCCTTCCGCCAGTTCGCGCAGAAGCAGGGCATGGTCGTCAGCAAGCAGGCGGTCGATGCGGTGATCGCAAGCCAGCCGGGGCTCACCGGGCTCGACGGCAAGTTCGATCAGGCACGCTATGAAGCGGTACTGAAGCAGAACGGCACCAGCGACGTGCAAGTCCGTACCGACATTGCCGACCAGACACTGACGCGCCAGTTGATCCTGCCGACGATCGGCGCGAGCCAGGTGCCGGTGCAGCTGGCGCTGCCTTATGCCAGCCTGTTGCTGGAAAAGCGCAACGGCACGGTCGGCTTCATCCCCAGCCAGGCGGTCGCAGCGGGCCCCGCCCCGACCGAGGCGGAACTGAACACCTTCTATACCCGCAACCTGTCGCGCTACCGCGTGCCGGAGCGGCGGATCGTGCGCTATGCGCTGGTCAATGCCGCCGCCGTCGCCGCCACGCCAACCGATGCCGAGATCGCTGCGGCCTATAAGGCGCAGGCGGCAAGCTTCGCCGCCGCCGATCTGCGCACGATCGCGCAAGTCGTCGTCGCCGATCAAGCTGCCGCCACCGCGCTCGCCGCCAAGGTGCGCGCAGGCACGCCGATCGAGCAGGCGGCACGCGCCGCCGGGCTGGAAGCCGCGACGCTGACCGACCAGCAGAAGGCGGCCTATGCCGGGCAGACCTCCCCCGCCGTTGCCGATGCGGCCTTTGCCGCCAAGGCAGGCGATGTCGTAGGGCCGGTGCGCGCGCCGCTTGGCTTCATCGTCGCAAAGATCGTGAAACAGCATGTTCAGCCCGCCAAGTCGCTCGCCGAGGCGACGCCCGGCCTGCGCGAGACGCTGCAGAAGCAGAAGACGGCAGCAGCGCTGACCGACAAGCGCAACGCGATGGAAGATGCGCTGTCCAAGAGCAATTTCGACAATCTCGTCACGCAGCAGAAGCTGACACCGCTGCGCACCCCCGCGCTGCTCGCGGGCGGGCAGGACATCGACAACCCCGCCGCCAAACCTGACCCCGCCCTCGCGCCGATCCTCGCCGCCGCCTTTGCAGCCCAAGCCGGAGACAGCCCGCAAACGGTGCCGCTGGGCCCAGATGGCAGCTTTGCGCTGGTCGCGGTCGAGAAGATCGTACCCGCGGCACCGCGTCCGCTGGCGCAGATCCACGATGCCGTGGTGCGCGACTTCACGCTCGACCGTGGCCAGCGCGAGGCACGCAAGATCGCCGCAAGCGTCGTCGCCAGCGCCAATAAGGGCACACCGCTGGCCGAGGCGCTCGCCGCGACAAAGCTGAAGCTGCCGCCACTGCGCCCGGTCAACGCGCCGCGCGCCGCGCTGATGGCAAATCCGCGCCAGGTGCCAGCCCCGCTGTCGCTGCTGTTCAGCATGGCCGCCAAGACCACCAAGCTGCTCGAAGCGCCCGACAAGGCCGGCTGGATCATCGTCCATCTCGACTCGATCGAATCGGGCGATGCGCGCGGCAATGACAAGGTGATCGCGGGAACGCGCGCTGACATTGGCAAGGTGATCGGCCGCGAATATGCCGGTGCCTTTGGCAAGGCCGTGCAAAAGGCAGTCGGCACCACGCGCAACACCGCTGCGATCGCCAAGCTCAAGCTCGACATGCTGGGTGGCGTGAGTGCGACCGATCAGCCCTGATACTGCGGCAGCACACGCCGCGCTCGCCACCGGTCGCCCGGCGCTGCTGTGGCAGCGCCAGGTCGCCGATACCGAAACGCCGGTCGCGGCCGCGCTGAAGCTGATCGAGCCGGGTCGTGGCGACTTTTTGCTCGAATCGGTCGAGGGCGGGGAAACGCGCGGGCGGCATAGCTTGATCGGGCTCGCGCCCGATCTGGTGTTCCGCGCGCAGGGCAATAAAGCCGCGATCAACCGGCACTGGCTGACCGACCGCGACGCCTTCGCCCCCTGCGCCGAACCGACGCTCGACGCGCTGCGGTCGCTGGTCGCGTCGTGCCGGATGGACGTGCCCGCCGAATTGCCGCGCGCGCTGGCGTGTCTGGTCGGCTATTTCGGCTATGAGACGATCGGGCTGGTCGAACGGCTGCCCCGGCCCGAGAGCGATGCGCTGGGCCTGCCCGACATGATATTCGTGCGTCCGACGGTGGTGCTGATCTTCGACCGGCTCGCCGACGCGCTGTTCCTGGTCGCACCGGTCTGGCCCGATGCGACGCGTACGCCCGAGGCGATCGTCGCCGAGGGGCTGGAGCGGATCGAGACGACTGCCGCGCGCCTCGCGACCGCGCCTTTGCCTGCGCCCGTGCGGGGCGAGGCGAGCGAGATCGCGCTGACTCCGACACTGCCGCCCGGCCGCTATGCCGAGATGGTGGCGCGCGCGAAGGAGTATATCGTCGCGGGCGACATCTTTCAGGTGGTGGTGTCGCAGCGTTTCACGGCACCGTTTCCACTGCCCGCGTTCGAATTGTATCGCGCGCTGCGGCGGATCAACCCGTCGCCGTTCCTCTATCATCTCGATCTGCCGGGCTTTGCGCTGACCGGATCGAGCCCGGAAATTCTGGTGCGCGTGCGCGACGGCGAGGTGACGATTCGCCCGATCGCCGGCACGCGCCCGCGCGGCAAGACCGCCGCCGAGGACGAAGCCAATCGCCAGAGCCTGCTCGCCGACCCCAAGGAGCGCGCGGAACATCTGATGTTGCTCGATCTCGGCCGCAACGATGTCGGCCGCGTGGCCACCGCTGGCAGCGTGACGGTGACCGCCAGCTACACCACCGAATTCTACAGCCATGTCATGCACATCGTCTCGAACGTCATCGGCCAGCTAGCGCCCGAGCATGACGCGCTCGACGCGCTGTTTGCGGGCTTCCCGGCGGGCACGGTCAGCGGGGCACCGAAGGTGCGTGCGTGCGAAATCATCGCCGAACTGGAGGGTGCCGTGCGCGGCCCTTATGCGGGCGGCGTCGGCTATTTCTCGCCTGATGGATCGATGGATTCGTGCATCGTGCTGCGCACCGCGATCGTGAAAGACGGCATCATGAACGTGCAGGCGGGGGCGGGAATCGTTGCCGATAGCGAAGCGGCGTATGAACAACGCGAATGCGAGGCCAAAGCGGGAGCGCTTCTCGCCGCCGCGCGCGAGGCGATCGCGCGGGCGGCAGAGAGCGGGTTCGGGCAGTAATAAGCGTCAGCGCTGCGCTTACTTACCCCCCCTTTCGGGCTGAGCTCGTCGAAGCCCACCTCTCCACGGGAGCGGGCGTGCCCGTGGCGAGATGCCCTTCGACAGGCTCGGGGCGAACGGACGGGAAGCGTGTCGACGCGCCGCCTCGTTACGGAACCTGGCTCGCCTGACGCTTCGCATCGGCCTTTTCGGCGGCATATTGTTCGGCACGCAACTTGGCGCAGCCGGTCTGGCCGCCCGAGCCGGTCGGCGAGCAGGTATCGGGCAGGCCACCTGCACGGCGGCCGACATCGTCCATCAGGGCGGCGCGATTGACCCAGCTCTGGTTCTGCGCCGGGATCGGCTTGTCGTCGCGCAGCGCCTTGGGAATGCGGTAGGGTTCGCCGACGCGCGCGCACACGACGATTTCTTCATCGGGATTGTTGGACTGCGGGCATTTTTCGTTACCCGTCAGCGTGACCGAGCGAATCCGAAGCGGCGGCTTGCCCGACTCGGCCTGTTTGGCTTCGGTCGTCGAAGCCTGCGGCGCGGTCTGCGCAAACGTCGCGGTGGAGATTGTGGCCAGCAAAACGGCGACGGCGAGAGAGCGCAGCATGGGAAATTCTCCTTGGGACACGGCAACGTGTAGCACGTCTGGTTAGATCCAACCTGAACGGCGTCTTTATCACCGCGATTGTCGTATCAGCACAAACAGGTTAGCGGCGCGCCATGATCCTCGTTATCGACAATTACGACAGCTTCACCTGGAACCTGGTCCACTATCTGATGGAGTTGGGCGCGGAGGTAAAGGTCGTGCGCAACGATGCGCTGACCGCCGCCGAAGCGCTGGCCAGCAATGCGCAAGGATTCCTGATCTCCCCCGGCCCGAAGACGCCGACCGAAGCCGGCATCTCGCTCGACCTGGTCGCGGCCTGCGCCGTCGCCGGGCGACCGCTACTAGGGGTGTGTCTGGGTCATCAGGCGATCGGCCAGCATTTTGGCGGACGCGTGGTGCGCGGCGGGTTGATGCACGGCAAGACCTCGCCGGTGACGCATGACGGAACGGGCGTGTTCAAGGGGCTCCCCTCGCCCTTTACCGCGACGCGCTATCATTCGCTGATCGTCGAGGATTTGCCGGAGACGCTGCTGGTCAACGCGCGCGCGGATGACGGCTCGGTGATGGGCGTGCGCCATGCGACGCTGCCCATCCATGGCGTGCAGTTCCACCCCGAGAGCATCGCCACCGAACATGGCCATGCGATGCTCGCCAATTTCCTGGCGGATGCGGGGATTGTCGGATGACCACCCTCGCCCTCCTCCCCGATACGGCATCGCCGCTCAGCCGCGAAACCGCCGCGCAGGCGTTTGCCGACCTGCTCGACGCGCGGACGTCGGAAAGCGAAATCGAGGCCTTCCTGATCGGGCTGACCGAACGCGGCGAAACGAGCATCGAAATTGCCGAGGCAGCGCGCGCGATGCGCGCACGCCTGCTGCCGATCGATGCACCGCCGGGCACCGTCGACGTCTGCGGCACCGGCGGCGACGGGCATCATACACTCAACGTCTCGACCGCCGTCTCGATCGTCGTCGCCAGCACCGGCGTGCCGGTTGCCAAGCATGGCAATCGCGCGGCCTCGTCCAAGGCGGGCGCGGCGGATACGCTGGAGGTGCTGGGCCTCGACATGCACCGCGCCGGGTTGTGCGCGGAGGCGAGCCTGCGCGATATCGGCATCGCCTTCCTGTTCGCCGCCAATCATCATCCGGCGATGAAACGTATCACGCCAATCCGCCAGCGGCTGGGCCGCCGCACGATCTTCAACCTGATGGGTCCGCTCGCCAACCCCGCCGGGGTGACACGCCAGCTGATCGGCATCGCCCGCCCCGATTACGCAGCGACCTATGCCGCAGCGCTCGAACAGCTCGGCACCGAAGCGGCATTGGTCGTATCGGGCGAGGAAGGGCTGGACGAGTTGTCGAGTGCCGGGCGGAGCGTCGCGGTCAGCGTTGGACAGGTGGACTTGCCCGGCATCATCACGCCCGAAGACGCCGGATTGCCGCGCCACCCGGTCACCGCGATCCGCGGTGGCGACGCAGCGTATAACGCCGCCGCGCTCCGCCGCTTGCTTCAGGGCGAAGCGGGCCCGTACCGCGACGCTGTTCTCCTCAATGCCGCCGCCGCGCTGATCGTGGCGGGCACCAGCCAGAGCCTTTCCGAAGGCGTGGAGATCGCGCGCGACGCGATCGACAGCGGCGCGGCGAACGGCTTGCTCGATCGATGGATTGCCTATTCATGACCGACGTTCTCACCCGCATTCTCGAAACCAAACGCGCCGAGGTAGCCGCGCGCAAAGCGACGACGGCGATCGCCGAACTCGACGCCCGCATTGCCGCTCAAACCGCGCCGCGCGGCTTTCGCGCCGCGCTCGATGCGCGCGCCGAGACCGGCTATGCGCTGGTCGCCGAGATCAAGAAGGCCAGCCCGTCCAAGGGCCTGATCCGTGCCGATTTCGATCCGCCCGCCCATGCCGCCGCGTATCAGGCGGGCGGTGCGGCGTGCCTGTCGGTGCTGACCGACGAAGCGTGGTTCCAGGGGGCGGACAGCTATCTGACCGCCGCGCGCAATGCCTGTACACTGCCGGTGCTGCGCAAGGATTTCATGGTCGATCCGTGGCAAGTGCCCGAATCGCGTGGCCTTGGCGCTGATGCGATCCTGCTGATCATGTCGGCGCTCGACGACGGACTGCTCGCCGAGATCGAGGCGAGTGCGCTCGAATGCGGCATGGACGTGCTGGTCGAAGTGCATTCGCACAGCGAAATGGAGCGCGCGCTGAAGCTCAAGTCGCGGCTGATCGGCGTCAACAACCGCAATTTGCGCGATTTCACGGTGGATTTCGCGCGCACCTATGAACTCGTGTCCAAGGCGCCCAAGGGCTGCACCTTCGTCGCCGAAAGCGGGCTTACCACGCGCGCAGATCTCGATGCGATGGCCGAACATGACATTCGCTGCTTCCTGATCGGCGAATCGCTGATGCGCCAGAGCGACGTCGAAGCGGCAACACGCGCGCTGGTCGGATGAGCGAGCTCACCCATCTCGATGCCGCCGGTGCGGCGCATATGGTCGATGTCGGCGGCAAAACGCCGACCCGACGTGAAGCCGTGGCGACGGGGCGGATCGACATGATCCTCGAAGCCGCGCGCGCAATCCGCGACGGGACTGCGCTGAAAGGCGATGTGCTGGCGGTGGCGCGGGTCGCGGGGATCATGGCGGCCAAGCGCACCAGCGAATTGATCCCGCTGTGTCACCCGCTGCCGCTGACGCGCGTCGCGATCGATCTGGTGGTGGACGAGAGCGGCGTCACCGCGACCGCGACGGCGGCGACCGAGGGCAAGACCGGGGTCGAGATGGAAGCGCTGACCGCCGTTACGGTGACGCTGCTGACGATCTACGACATGGCCAAGGCAATCGATAGGGCTATGACGATCGAGGGAATCCGACTCCTCTCCAAGACCGGTGGAAAGTCGGGGAATTGGGTGAATCCGGAAGGTTAACTCGCCCTCCACCCTGCTCGCTCAGACATTCTTGAGGCGCGCGCGCGCATCTTCGCCCTCTGCAAACGGGTGGGGATCCAATGACACTTCCGGCACGATCGGCGATCTTCTCGCTGTCCGGCGAGCTCGACGCGCCGCCGGGCGCAGTCGAAGACGCTTCACCCGCACGCCTGCTGTTCGGCAGCGCGGGTGAGCGGAACTGCTTCGTCCACCGTCTGACCTCCGCCGGGGCAACGCTCACGGTTTCCGGCCCCGTCACCAATGGCGACCGCGCCACCATCGAGCTGCCCTTTGGGCTCGTCGCCGATGGCGCGATCGTCGGCCATGACCCGGCCGCTCTCGCGTTCCGCTTCGACGAACCGCTCGACGTCGTCGGCGCGCTTGCCCGCTGCCTTGCCGCGCTGCCCGCCGAACGGCGCGAGATGCCACGAATCGAACTGCGTCAGCGCCTCTGCGTACGGCATGGCGATCAGGTCGATTTCGCATGGACGCGCAACCTTTCCACCACGGGTGTCGGCGTCGAGACGCGTGCCCTGCTGACGGCGGGCGCTCAGGTCGAACTGACCCTCGACGGGCTGCGCCCGATCCAGGGCGAAGTGCGCTGGGCGGAACGCGGTCAGGCCGGCATCGCCTTTGCCCAGGAATTGGGCTGGCAGTTGCTGATGCCGTGGTTGCGCAAGGTCGCGAGCCAGCGGCGCGGTCCGGTACCCGCGACGATCCACGATCAGGCGCCGTCGGCGCTGGGCGCAGTCAAGGACGCGCTCCGCCTCGACATCGCCACCCATGTCCGCTCCGGGGTCAATTGGTGGAATGCGCAGCTCAACAGCCTGAGCAGCACGCTGGCCGAGTTCGAGAGCGATACCGAATTCACACCACTGTCCTCGCTCTGGCTCTCGCTGCCCGGCATCGGCGGCTGGCCGGTCCGCGTGATCGAGTGCCACGGCTCGCGCCACGTCGCCGAATTCCGCATCGCGCTGCGCCCGCACGAGATGGCGCGCCTGGTTCTGGCGGAACAGCTCTATCGCGCCGGCACCATCATCCGTCGCGAACCCTACCACAAATGAGCAGCGTGTGAGCGAAGCCGCGATCGCGCGCGTGATGGCGGAGCCATTCGGCGGAGGGGCGCTCACGCGTGCCGCGTTGGACGGTTCTGCGCCGAAGGATTGGTTCCTGCCACAGCCGCGCGGTGCGGATGAATGGCGCCGTCATGCCGAATCGGTCCGCGCGGGTTTCACGGGCGCGAGTTGGCTCAAGGCACTGCTCCCGGCAATCTCGGCGTCAGGCAAGGCGGCCGAGCGCCTCGAGCGGGTCGCGGCGGGGAAGGGTGTGGTCGTG
>OFRL01000166.1_pt1 | contig 36452 bp, 30 predicted proteins | sample 1543121 | NCBI WGS metagenome assembly OFRL01 (sample SAMN07774228, study PRJEB24372) | wastewater metagenome | isolation source: Lake Maggiore Cannobio | place: Italy: Cannobio | collected 2016-01
TCGATTGATGCAGAGGTGAAACCAACAATGAGTGACTTGCTGAGCAAGAAGCACCTCCTGTTGCCGATCGTCTGGCTCGGACTTGGCCTGGCAGTCTTCCAACAGTTCGTCGGCATCAACGCTGTCTTCTATTACTCAAATCTGATTTGGGCCTCCGTCGGTTTCGATGAGACAGAGGCCTTTACGACCTCGACGATCATCAGCGTCGTCAACGTCGTCTTTACTGTCGTTGCAATCCTCCTGATTGACCGCGTCGGGCGCAAACCGCTCCTGCTGGTTGGTTCGTTGGGGATGGCCGCGACGCTCGGCACGCTGATCGGGGCCGAGCGGCAATATCGCCAGCGCACTGCCGGCCTGCGCACCAACGCGCTGGTCGCGCTGGGCTCGGCGGCGTTTGTCGACCTTGGGCAGCGGCTTGGCGGCGATGTCGAGTCGATCCGGATCATCGCCTATGTCGTGTCGGGGATCGGTTTCCTCGGCGCGGGCGTGATCATGAAGGAGGGGATGAACGTCCGCGGGCTCAACACTGCGGCGACCTTGTGGTGCTCGGCGGCGGTGGGCGCGATTGCGGGGAGCGATCTGATCGCCGAGGCGGTGCTGCTGACCGGCTTCGTCATCCTCGCCAACACGATGCTGCGCCCGCTGGTCGATGCGATCAACCGCATCCCGATCGAGGGGCGCAGCGTCGAGGCGACCTACACGGTGACGATCACCACCGACGCTGAGGAAGCCGGGCCGATGGGCGATTTGCTGACCGAGCATTTGGAAGCGGCGCAGCTCCCGGTGGCCGAGCTTGATGTGGTCGCGCGCGGTGAAGATCGCGTGGAGATTGTAGCCAAGCTGGTGCGTACCAATATTGCAGGCAGCGAGCTCGACGCGCTTACCGATCATCTCGCTACCGTGCATGGAATTTCCCATGCGACGTGGCAAGCGCGCACGCACGATTAGCAAAGCGATTGGACGTCCGCGCGTAATGTCGCTACGGGCGCGGTCCGAATTGGAGGATTACATGGGTTACAGGATCGTGGTCGCGGGCGCGACGGGCAATGTCGGGCGCGAGATGCTCAATATTCTGGCGGAGCGCGAATTCCCGCTGGCGGACATTGCGGTGGTGGCATCGTCGCGCAGCCAGGGTGACGAGGTCGATTTCGGCGAGACCGGGCGCAAGCTCAAGGTGCAGAATATCGACAATTTCGATCCCACCGGCTGGGACATGGCGCTGTTCGCGATCGGGTCGGACGCGACCAAGATCCACGCGCCGCGCTTTGCCGCTGCCGGCTGCACGGTGATCGACAATTCGTCGCTCTACCGCATGGACCCGGATGTGCCGCTGATCGTGCCGGAAGTGAACCCCGATGCGATCGCTGGCTATACCAAGCGCAACATCATCGCCAACCCGAACTGCTCGACCGCGCAGATGGTGGTGGCGCTGAAGCCGCTGCATGATTTCGCCAAGATCAAGCGCGTCGTCGTCGCGACCTATCAGTCGGTATCGGGCGCGGGCAAGGCGGGGATGGACGAGCTGTTCGAGCAATCGCGCAACATCTTCGTCGGCGATTCGGCGGAAGCGAAGAAGTTCACCAAGCAGATCGCCTTCAACGTGATCCCGCACATCGACAGCTTCCTCGACGACGGGTCGACCAAGGAAGAGTGGAAGATGGTGGTCGAGACCAAGAAGATCCTCGACACCAAGATCAAGGTCACCGCCACTTGCGTGCGCGTGCCGGTGTTCGTGGGTCATTCGGAAGCGATCAACATCGAGTTCGAGAATGAAATCTCGGCCGATCAGGCGCAGAAGATCCTGCGCGAGGCACCCGGCGTGATGCTCGTCGACAAGCGCGAGGACGGCGGATACGTGACGCCGGTCGAATGCGTCGGCGAATATGCGACCTTCATCAGCCGCGTGCGCGAGGATTCGACAGTGGAGAACGGCCTGTCCTTGTGGTGCGTGTCGGACAATCTCCGCAAGGGCGCGGCGCTGAACGCGGTGCAGATCGCCGAGTTGCTGGGGCGGCGGTATTTGAAGAAGGCGGATTGAGCGGCTGCTGACCGCCTGTTAGCCTCCGGTCGAACGCGGTCATTAGCCGATGAGGCATGGCCGCGTAGACTGGGAGGTTGGGATGACCGAAACCGTCACCGGCGGCTGCCAATGTGGTCGGATCCGCTACAGCGTCGCGATCGACAATGACGATACGTATCTGTGCCATTGCCGGATGTGCCAGCGCGCGACCGGCGGCGTGTCGATTGCCTTTAAGGGCGTCAAGATCGCCAATGTCACTTGGGAGCGCGAACCCGATCGCTATCAAAGCTCGCCAATCGCGCAGCGCGGTTTTTGCGCTGCGTGCGGCACGCCTCTGACCTTCGAATTTCTCGAACCCGGCGAGACTATGGACCTCACTGTCGGCAGTTTTGACGATCCCTATCGCTTCCGGCCGACGCATCATTTCTCGCTCGAGACTTGGCATGAGGCGTGGCTCGACACTAAGGACCTGCCGACGACGCGGGTGGCGGATAATCCGTCGGCGGTCGAGCGCTGGATGAAAGCTATTGGCAAACTCCCCGACTGAACCGCAGTTCTTCGACAGCTTCGATGGCACCCGCCTGGCGTGGCGCGAGATCGGGGAGGGACGCCCTGTCGTCCTGATCCACGGCTATTTCTCCAACGCGACGATCAACTGGATCAAATATGGCCATGCCGCGTGGATTGCCGAGGCGGGTTTCCGCGTCATCATGCCTGATCTGCGCGCGCACGGCGACAGCGCCAAGCCGCACGATGCCGCCGCCTATCCGCCCGACGTGCTGATGCGCGACGGCTTTGCGCTGATCGCGCATCTCGGCCTCACCGATTATGATCTCGCCGGCTATTCGCTCGGCGGCCGCACCACGATGCGGATGCTCGCCAATGGCGCGACGCCACGTCGCGCGGTCATCTCGGGCATGGGGTTGCAGGGCATTGTCGATACCGCCGGGCGCGGCAGCTATTTCCACAACGTGCTGACCAACCTCGGCAGCTTCGCGCGTGGCAGCAGCGAATGGCTGACCGAGGCGTTCCTGAAGACGACCGGGGGCGATCCGGTCGCGCTGCTGCACATTCTCGACACCTTCGTCGACACGCCGCGCGATGCGCTCGACCATATCACCACGCCGACGCTGATCCTGACCGGCGAGGACGATGGCGACAACGGCTCGGCGCAGGACCTCGCGGCGGCGCTGCCCGATGCGCGCTATCAGGCTGTCCCCGGCAACCATATGAGCGCAGTGCTCAAACCCGAATTGGGCATGGCGATTGCAGCGTTTCTAGCGGCTTGACCCCACGCGCGGTGGCGCACAGGTTGCGCCATCGTTGAACACGGGGACTCACATGATCCGCACTGGAATTTCGTCGCTCGCCCTTATTCTGTCGCTGGCGGCGGCACCGGCTTTCGCCAGCCCGGCACCCGCGCTCGCTGCCGCTGCAGCAGCGCCGACGGCTGCCGACGCGGACGCCTTCGTCGCGCGCGCCGAGAAGGAACTGGCCGAATTCTCCACCCCGGCGCAGCAAGCCGCGTGGATCAACGCGACCTACATTACCGACGACACCGACGCGATCGCCGCGAAGTTCGGCGCGGAGGGGACCGAGATGCAAGTCCGCCTTGCGCTTGAGGCCGCGAAATATGCGGGCGTGCCCGGCCTGTCGTTCGATACCAAACGCAAGATCGATCTGCTGCGCAACGGCCTGACGCTGCCCGCGCCGACCACGCCGGGTGCCGCATCCGAGCTGTCGACGATCGTCACCAAGCTCGGCTCCGATTACGGCAAGGGCAAGGGCACGCTTGACGGCAAGCCGATCAACGGCAGCGACATCGAGGCGGCGATGGGCACGGTGCGCGATCCTGCCAAGTCGAAGGAGATGTGGGTCAGCTGGCACGACGCGGTCGGCGCGCCGATGCGCAAGGATTTCGCGCGCGAAGTGGTGATCGCCAACCAAGGCGCCAAGGGCCTCGGCTATGCCGATGTCGGTGCGCTGTGGCGCTCGGGCTATGACATGACCCCGGCGCAGTTTGAGGCCACCACCGATACGCTGTGGAAGCAGGTCGAGCCGCTCTATAAGGCGCTCCACACCTATGTCCGCTGGAAGCTGAACGCCCAATATGGCGATGCGGTGCAGCCCAAGACAGGGCCGATCCGCGCCGATCTGCTGGGCAATATGTGGGCGCAGGAATGGGGCAACATCTATGATGTGGTAGCCCCGGCGGGCGCGGGCGATGTCGGCTATGATGTCGGCGATCTGCTCAAGGCCAAGGGCTATGACCCGATCAAGATGTTCAAGACCGGCGAGGGCTTCTACTCCTCGCTCGGGTTCAAGCCGCTGCCCGACACCTTCTGGGCGCGCTCGCAAATCGTGAAGCCGGCCGATCGCGAAGTCGTCTGCCATGCCTCGGCCTGGGACATTGACAGCAAGGATGACGTGCGCATCAAGATGTGCACCAAGGTCAATGGCGATGATTTCGTCACGATCCATCACGAGATGGGCCATAACTATTACCAGCGCGCCTATAAAAATCAGCCCTTCCTCTACGAGAATGGCGCGAATGACGGCTTCCACGAAGCGATCGGCGATTTCGTCGCTTTGTCGATCACGCCCGATTATCTGGTGAAGATCGGCCTGCTCGATCCAGCCAAGGTGCCAAGCCCCGACAAGGATATCGGCCTGCTGCTCAAGCAGGCGATGGACAAGGTTGCCTTCCTGCCGTTCGGCCTGCTGGTCGACAAATGGCGCTGGGGCGTCTTTTCGGGCGCGACGCCCCAGGGGCAGTATGAGAAGAGCTGGAACGACCTGCGGCTGAAATATCAGGGGATCGTCCCCCCCGTCGCGCGCGACGAGACGCGCTTCGATCCCGGCGCGAAATACCATGTCGCGGCAAGCGTGCCGTATGCGCGCTACTTCCTCGCGCGGCTCTACCAGTTCCAATTCTACCAGGCGGCGTGCAAGCAATCGGGCTGGACCGGGCCGCTGCACCGCTGCTCGTTCTACGGCAACAAAGAGGTCGGCGCGAAGCTGAACGCCATGCTGGAAATGGGGCAGTCGAAGCCGTGGCCCGAGGCACTGGCCGTGTTTACGGGCACCCGCGAGATTTCGGGCCAGGCGATGGTCGATTATTTCGCACCGCTAAAGGCGTGGCTGGATAAGCAGAATGAGGGCAAGCCGCAGGGGTGGTGATGCTTGGGGGGAAGGTCGGTCTGCCTTCCCCCAAACTTCTGGTTCCGCCGGGCGCGAGGCCAAGCGATAGGTCGCCTCAGTTGGGGATCGTCCCTTCATCGGCGATGCCCGCTTGGAAGGAAGCGCTGGAATCGCTGCCATCGGCCTGATGTGCATGTTCGCCGGGGTTCAGCGCTTCGGTCTTGGGCGTGCTGCTGCGCAGGGTGAAGAGCGCTGCCGCTGCCGCGCCCACTGCCGCCACGCCGCCGATGATCGCGGCCAGGCCCCAGCGGTTGCGGGTCGGCGTCGCAGCGGTCTTCGTCGCCGGAGCCTTTTTCGCGGTTGCCTTGCGCGGTGCCGCGGCTTTGCGGGGCGTCGCGGGCTTGCGCGGGGTCGCGGGTTTGGTTGCGGTGTCGGTCGGTTTTTTCGGCGGCGTGGCCATGAGCGGCTCCCTTGTTCGTTGATCAGGCGTAACGCGCGAGGTGGCGGGTGTTTCCCCGCCCTCCTTCAAGCGTTTAGCGGAACGGCGGTTCGTTGAAGGCGCGCAGCTTGCGGCTGTGCAATTTCTTGCCCTCGCGGCGCAGTTCCTCACACGCCTCGATGCCGATCCGCATATGCTCGCTGATCGCGCGTTCGTAGAAGCGGTTGGCCTGACCCGGCAGCTTCAATTCGCCGTGCAGCGGTTTGTCCGACACGCACAGCAACGTGCCGTACGGCACGCGGAAGCGATAGCCCTGCGCTGCGATCGTCGCCGATTCCATGTCGATGCCGACCGCGCGGCTGAGCGAGAAGCGCAGCGCCGAGCGCGAATATTGCAACTCCCAGTTGCGGTCGTCGGTGGTGACGATCGTGCCGGTGCGCAGGCGGCGCTTCAGTTCGTCGCCCGACTGGCCCGAAATCGTCTCGGCCGCGCGCGCGAGCGCGAGTTGCACCTCGGCAATCGCGGGCACGGGGATTGCCGGGGGCAGCACATCGTCAAGCACGTGATCGTCGCGCAAATAGGCGTGGGCGAGGACATAGTCGCCGATCCGCTGGCTCGGGCGCAGGCCGCCGCAATGGCCGATCATCAGCCACGCCTCGGGCCGCAGCACCGCCAGATGATCGCAAATCGTCTTGGCGTTGGCGGGGCCGACGCCGATATTGACCAGCGTGATGCCGGTGCCGTCTTCTGCCATCAAATGATAGGCCGGCATCTGGTGCCGCCGCCATGCGCTCGTATCGGCCAGCATCGCCTCGACATCGTCGCCCGCGCGCATCAGCACGCCGCCGGCACCGGAAACGCCGGTGTAGCGGCTTGGCTTGCCGTCTTCACCGGGCTCCAGTTGCGCGCACGCCCAGCGGACGAACTCGTCAACGTAGCGGTGGTAATTGGTGAACAGCACATAGCGCTGAACATGTTCGGGCGGCGTACCGGTGTAGTGCCGTAACCGTGCGAGCGAGAAATCCGTGCGCAAACCATCGAACAGCGCCAGCGGGCGCGCGCCGTCGGTGACGGTATACAGCCCGTCGGCGATCTCGTCCCCAATATGGGCCAGGTCGGTCGCTGGAAAATGACGCGCCAGTTCCAGCGCTGAGACCTGGTCCAGGCTCAGGGCATGGCCGGGATCGATCACATAGGGGAAGGGGATTTCCTGGCGGCCTTCGACCGCTTCGACCGTGACGTCATAATCTTCGATCAGCAGCGTCAATTGCTCGGTCAGATAATCGGCGAAAATCGCTGGCTTGGTGACGCTGATCGCATAATCACCCTCGGTTACAAGCCGCCCAAACGAACGCCGCGGGGTCGGCCGATCGCTCCCTCCGCGATAGTGCAGCCGAATCTCGGGGTAGGCGAAACTCCCGTCTGTGCGCGTATGCGGCGCAGGCGGGGTTCCAGTGGTGAGATAGGTGGTCAGCGCCGCCTGCAGGCGATCGACCGAAGCGCGATAAAGCCGGTCGAGTTCAGCGACGATGGCGGCGGCGGGGCTGGAAGCGTGCGTCATGGATAGCCGCTACGCCGCTATCGTTACGCGCGCAAGACCAAGGGGCGTATTGCGGATACGCCCCTTGGGGCGATCAAGCCTTTTTCGGCGTGGTCGCGGTCGCGTCATCCTTCGACAGGATCTTGCTGGCACCGAAGGCGGCACCGGCCACAGCGGCTGCTGCTCCGGCCGCAATGCCGACGGCGGCGAGCGGGTGCTCCTTCACCGCCTCGACGGTCGCCTCGAACGCATCGTTCAGCGCGCCCTTGGCTTGCTCGAACAAGCCCTCGGCCTGCTCGATGATCGTGTCGTTAGCCGGGGGAGTGGTCGAATCGCGGGTCGTATCGGTCATGGCTTGGCCCTTTCCTGGAACGTCCTCTTGCAACCGATCGGCAGCACGGCGGGTTCCACGCTTTCCGACGCCAATCGCAATAATCGTTCGGCCCGGCGTAAGCCGGGCCGATAGCATCAGATCTCGCTCAGCAGATGTTCGGCCGAGGACACTTCAAAGGCACCCGGCGCTTCGACGTTAAGCTGTTCCACCACGCCGTCATTGACCAGCATCGAATACCGCTGGCTGCGCTCGCCCATGCCGAACTTCGAACCGTCGAAGGTCAGGCCGACCGCCTTGGCGAAGTCGGCATTGCCGTCGGCGAGCATGGTGATGGCGTCGGCATTGCTTGCCTTGCCCCATGCGCCCATCACAAAGGCGTCGTTGACCGAGGTGAAGGCGATCTCGTCCACGCCCTTGGCCTTGATCTCGTCGGCCTTGTCGACAAAACCAGGCAAATGCCGAGCGGAACAGGTCGGCGTAAAAGCACCCGGAACCGCGACCAGCGCGACCTTGCGGCCCTTGAAGAACTCGTCCGAGCTGACCTGATTGGGGCCTTCGGCCGTCACTTTGGTGAGGGTGATGGTGGGGATGCGGTCGCCGACGCTGATCGTCATGGGAATCTCTCCTGATGGGGCCGCCCGACTAATAGGTGCGGCGCGGCGTACCTCGTGCAAGCGCGCGGGAATTTCAAGCGTGGCGAGCAAGGGCGTCCGCGGTTATGCTGTACGCGATGGACTCCGCCCGCAACCTCACTGGCCAATTCCTGCTCGCCATGCCGGGTATTGGTGACCCGCGCTTCGATCGGGCGGTGATTGCGATGTGCGCGCATGATTCCGACGGCGCTCTGGGAATCGGGATCGGTGCGACGATCGCGGGCATTGGCTTGCACACGGTGCTTGAGCAGTTGGATATCGACCTTGGCGTCGCGCCCGATGTTCCCGTGCATTTCGGCGGGCCGGTCGAACCCCGGCGCGGTTTCGTGCTTCACGCCCTCGACTGGGGCGGCCAGGATACGATCGAGGTCGTCGGGCATGCGGGGGCGCTGTGGGCGTTGTCGGGAACGACCGACGTGCTGAAGGCGATTGCGGCTGGCCGCGGCCCGTCGCGCTGGCTGGTCGCGCTGGGTTATGCGGGATGGGGCGAGGGGCAACTCGACGGCGAGTTGACGCGACACGGTTGGCTGAACGTGCCGGGCGATCTCGATTTGCTGTATGGCTGCAATGCCGAGAGTCGATGGGAAGCGGGGTTTGCCAGCGCCGGAATCGATTCGCGGCTCCTGGCGAACGAGACAGGCTGGGCCTGAAACGCCACTGAAATCGCCGCTGGAAGGCGTCTGCGCGGTCGAATCGCTGCTATGATAGGAGAAATGGCAACGTCATCACGGCCAGACACCGTCTCACATAACATATAAAGACATCTTTATATTTGATTTGGAGCCTGACCCGCGTTACGGGCCGCGTCATCAACCAAACCGGAGATTCCTGCGTGGCCACCGTTCTTGACCGTCCGACCGACTATGTCGTCGCCGACATCACCCTTGCCGATTTCGGCCGCAAGGAGATCAACATCGCAGAAACCGAAATGCCTGGCCTGATGGCGCTGCGCGAGGAATTCGGTGCGTCGCAGCCGCTGAAGGGCGCGCGCATCACCGGTTCGCTGCACATGACGATCCAGACCGCCGTGTTGATCGAGACGCTGACCGCGCTAGGCGCGCAGGTGCGGTGGGCGACCTGCAATATCTTCTCGACCCAGGACCATGCCGCTGCCGCCATTGCCGCGACGGGCGTTCCCGTGTTCGCGATCAAGGGCGAGAGCCTGGCCGATTATTGGGATTATGTCGGCGACATCTTTAACTGGGGTGCCGGCACCGATGGCACCACCGCCAACATCATTCTGGATGACGGCGGCGACGCGACCATGTTCGCACTCTGGGGCGCGAAGCTCGAAGCCGGTCATACGCTCGGCGAGCCCGAGAATGACGAGGAAGTCGAATTCCAGCGCGCGCTGAAGGCGTTCGTCGCCAAATATCCGGGTTACCTGACCGAGACCGTCAAGAACCTGAAGGGCGTTTCGGAAGAGACCACCACCGGCGTCCACCGCCTGTACGAGATTGCGAAGAAGGGCGAGCTGCCCTTCCCGGCGATCAACGTCAACGACTCGGTGACAAAGTCGAAGTTCGACAACCTTTATGGCTGCAAGGAATCGCTGGTCGACGCGATCCGTCGCGCCACCGACGTGATGCTCGCCGGCAAGGTTGCTGCGGTCGCCGGTTTCGGCGACGTCGGCAAGGGCTCGGCGCAGTCGCTCCGCAATGGCGGTGCGCGCGTGATGGTCACCGAAATCGATCCGATCTGCGCGCTGCAGGCGGCGATGGAGGGCTTCGAAGTCGTGACGATGGAAGAGGCGGTGACCCGCGCCGACATCTTCGTCACCGCAACCGGTAACGCCGACGTGATCACCGCCGATCACATGAAGGCGATGAAGCCGATGTCGATCGTGTGCAACATCGGCCACTTCGACAGCGAAATTCAGATCGCCGCGCTGTCGAACTATGAGTGGAACGAAGTGAAGCCGGGCACCGATCTGGTGACCTTTCCCGACGGCAAGCAGATCATCGTCTTGGCCAAGGGCCGCCTGGTGAACCTGGGTTGCGCGACGGGCCACCCGTCGTTCGTGATGTCGGCCAGCTTCACCAACCAGACGCTCGCGCAGATCGAGCTGTGGACCAAGGGCGAGAACTACAAGAACGAAGTGTACGTCCTGCCGAAGCACCTCGACGAAAAGGTGGCTGCGCTCCACTTGGACAAGCTGGGTGTGAAGCTTTCGAAGCTGACCCCGAAGCAGGCCGGTTACATCGGCGTGCCGGTCGAGGGACCGTTCAAGCCAGATCATTATCGCTACTGATATCGACCACGCTGCGCGAGATCTTCGCGCTCGCAAACCTGGCCGCTTCGGACCAAAAGGCCCGAAGCGGCTTTTTTGATGCAAAATTGCTACACAACTGCAACATTCAGTCGCAATTCAGAAACACTCGCTTGCAACAGGGGCGCGTTTCCAATCTCTTGGGCCCGTCAGGTGCATTGCACCATGTCCAATTTGGGGGCTCAAATGAAATCGCCATATACCGCGCGAGCGATGCTCGTTCTTTCCGCATCCGTGTCGGCGTTGACCGTCGGGACATCGGCTTTCGCTCAAGCTGCTCCGCCTGTGGACGCGCAAAGCGGCAAACCTGCAGTTTCCGCAGCGGAACCGGACACGGAAAAAGCCCCGACCGGGGACATCGTCGTTACCGGGTCGCGCATCGCGCGGCCGAATCTGTCGTCGCCCAACCCCGTTACCAGCATTCAGGGCGAGGAATTCTTCCATAGCGGTTCGGTTTCGATCGGCGATCAGCTCAACCAGTTGCCGCAGCTTGCATCGACCTTCAGCCAGTCGAATTCGACGCGCTTTCTGGGCACCGCCGGCCTTAACCTGATCGACTTGCGCAACCTTGGAACGCAGCGCACCCTCGTGCTCGTCAACGGCCGGCGCCATGTGGCAGGCGACATTTTGAACTCGGGTACGTCGGTCGACACCAACACTATCCCGACCGATCTGATCGATCGCGTTGATATTGTGACCGGCGGCGAGTCGGCGATTTATGGTTCCGACGCAATCGCGGGTGTGGTCAACTTTGTTCTGAAGGACCACTTCCAGGGTCTGGAGGCGCGCGCCCAGAGCGGCATCAGCACCTATGGCGACGGTTCGGCGCAATTCGCGAGCGTGCTTGCGGGCAAGAACTTCAGCGAGGGACGCGGCAACATCGCGGTCAACGCCGAATATGCGCATCAAAGCCAGTATTTCGGCAGCGGCCGCGATTATCTGAACCAGCAAAGCGCCTTCATCCAGGTTAACCCAAACGGCAGCGCGGGCAATCCGGAATACCGCTACTTCAACGACGTACGCAGTGCATCCTATAGCGAAACCGGCGTTATCCGGTTTGGCGGCAACGCGGCGCTCAATGCCGGCACGGCACCAAATGGCCAGCGTTATTACGTTCCGTATCAGTTCACTCCGGACGGCAACCTCGTTCCACTAACCGGGCAACGCGTCGGTTATGGCCCGAACGGATCTTTCATCGGCGGCAACGGCAGCAACTTTCGCAGTGGCGATGAATTCCAAATCCAGCCGCGACTGGACCGGGTCAATGTGAGCCTTGTCGGCCATTACGATATCTCGTCGGCGCTGGTGCCTTTTGTCGAGGCAACGTGGTCGCATACAACGGTCTTCGGATCGGGTTCGAGCGGTCCGGCCTTTATCAATGGCACGGCACTTGGCGGTGATCCGCGCGAGTCGTTCCGGTTGGATAACCCGTATCTGACTGCGCAAGCGCGCGGCGTGATCACCGCCAATTTGTTGGCGGCCAATCCTAATGCTGTGATCACCGATGCTACAACGTTCCGGGTTCGTGAAATTCTCGAAGGGCTCGGCAATCGTTCGGAGCTGTCGCACCGCGACACCTATCGGATCGTCGCTGGTCTCAAGGGCGATTTCAACGGCAATTGGCATTATGAACTTGCGGCTAACTATGGAGAATTCCGCGAGAAAACGGAAGTTCTCGGCAACCTCAATATTCAGCGCTTCTTGCTCGCGAATGATGCGGTAAAGAATGGCAGCGGCCAAATCGTGTGCCGCTCGCAAGTCGATCCAAATGCTGCATATGGCTATGACGGCGTCATCAGCCCCGTAAATCAGGCCAAGATCCTGGCTAACGACATCTCGTCCTGCGTTCCGATCAATGTGTTTGGCGGAAAATTTACCGACGCGCAGAAGAACTATCTGCTTCAGAACACGACCTCGATCGGAAAAATTACCCAGCTGGACATCAGCGGCTTCGTTTCCGGCGATTCGCAACAGCTGTTTTCGCTACCGGGCGGTCCAATCGGTTTCTCGCTTGGTGGGGAATACCGTCGTGAGACAAACCAATATCAGCAAGACGTGCTGGTTTCCGCGGGATATACCTTCTATAACTCCATCCCTGATTTCATCGCTCCGGCCTTGGAAGTTAAGGAAGCCTATGGCGAGTTGCGGATCCCACTCCTGAAAGATATTCCGTTGATCCGTGAATTGACGGTCACGGGTGCCGGGCGGCTTTCGAACTACAATAATAAGACGGGCACCGTTTATTCTTATAACGGCTCCGTTATCTGGCGGCCTGTTAACGATCTGACTCTGCGAGCCAGCTACGCCCGCGCAGTTCGTGCTCCGAACCTGGGTGAATTGTACACCCCGGCCGGCACGAATTTCGCAACGGTGAAGGATCCCTGCTCGTCCGATCAGCTCAGCCAGGGTCCTAACCCGGCCAACCGCAAGGCCAATTGCGCGGCTGCCGGCATTCCTGCTGGATATTTCTTCCAATATTCAAACTCGCTGCAGTATCTCAGCGGCGGCAACCCGAACCTGAAGGCCGAGACGTCTGACTCCTACACCTTTGGCGGTGTGTTCCAGCCGCATTGGGTGCCCGGCCTGGCGATCACGGTCGACTATTACAATATCAAGGTGAACCAGGCGATCTCGTCGGTCGATGCGCAGACCATTATCAATCAGTGCTACGATCTTGCCAGCTTGAACAACCAGTTCTGTGGTCTTTTCCAGCGAGCAGGCGCTGCTGGCGGCAAGTCGGAAGTACCGTATCAGATTTTGGAAGGCTCGCTCCTGTCCGCAGGTGTCAACTACGCCGCGCTGCAGGCACGCGGTATCGACGCCGAGATCAGCTACACGCACCAGATCGGGAATTACGGGAAACTGTCTGTCCATGGGAATTACACCCATGTCATTCAGCGTGACGACTTCACCGATCCGACCGATCCCACCTATATCACGCGCTATCGTGGAAATCTGGGAACGCCGATCGACCGGTTCCGGATCGCCAGCGAATTCAAAAGCGGTCCGGTTACGTTCGGCTACACGGTACGCTGGTATGGTCCGCAATATGTTGGCGATTACACCAACTACAATCCTTTGAACGGCAATCCGGCACTGCATCCTTATTACGCGGACTACCAAAAATATCCGGCAGTCGCGTATCATGATCTTCGTGTCGCTATGGACGTTGGTACGAAATACAACATGTACCTCGGCGTGACCAACCTTGCCGACAAGCACCCGCCGCTCGACCTGACTGGCCTGGGCGGTGGTAGCGGCCAATATGACGTGATGGGACGCTTCCTGTATGCAGGTGTCGTCGCCAAATTCTGACACGGCTTTAATTTGGGAGTTTGGGGGCGGTATCGCGAGATACCGCCCTTTTTTTGATCAGGCTGCGAGCGGCGGTTGGTTGAAGTCGAATGCAGCCTCGTTCGCGCTTTGACCTTCCTTCCTTGGACCGACTTGGCCTATGCAAGCTATATGGGTCAGGGCTTTGTGCGGTGAGCGAACTTCCAGAACTGAGCGCGGTTCTAATCGGTGCCGCATTCGCCCTATTGATTGGTGGGGCGTCTTGGAATCTGTTTCTCGGCATGCGCGCGCGGCGCGAGGCGAGGGCAACCTTTGCCGCGAATGCCCGGCTTGAAGCCATGCTTGCGTCAGCCCCAGCGCTGGCGCTGACCATACGGAGCGATGGCCGCGTTGATTGCCCACCGCGCCTCGCGGACTGGCTCGGCTTGGCCGCGCTGCCACGCTACCTCGAAGATCTGACCACGAGCGATGCAGGGCTTGCGGCAGAGGACTTCGCCGCCCTTTCGTCAGACGTTGCGGCCGCGCAAAAGTCCGGGCGGCCCTTCTCGCGTGCGCTGCGGGTGAAGGGATCGGCGCGCGCGCTCATGATCCGTGGCGCGCGCGTTCCCAAGGCGTTTCAAGCGCCAGGCGGCGTTATCCTGTGGGTCTTTGACGCAACCGACACGGAAGATGAGATTGCGCAGCTCGGAGTGGCCATCGGCCAGGCGACCGCGCTGTATGAAGATCTCAGCGGTGTCATCCAGGCGGCACCCATGCCGATGTGGTACCGGGGGGCCGACTTGCGGCTGGCCATGGTCAATTCGCAATATGTCGACGCCGTCGAAGCGGCGTCTGCCGAGGACGTAATCGCGCGCGGGCTCGAGCTGGTGGAGGGATCGGGCGTCGGCGGGCCGCTCGGCAACGCCGTGTTGGCGCGCGATGCGAGATCGGTGCAGTCGCAAACGATGCCCGCGACGATCCGCGGTGAGCGACGGATGCTGCGCGTGTATGACGCCCCGCTCTCAACCGGGGGCGTCGCCGGCTTTGCGATCGATATTGAGGATCTGGAGCAAGCCCGCGCACGCTTGAAGCGCTTCGATGATGCGCAGCGCGCGATGTTGGACCGGCTCTCGGCGGGCGTGGTGCAATTTGGGGCCGACCGCTCGCTGGTCTTCTGCAATCAACCGTTTCGGCGCTTGTTTGCCATGAAGGCCGAATGGCTGGCGGATCGCCCCGAATTCGACCGGGTGCTGGAACGGATGCGCGAAGCCAAACGCCTGCCCGAAGTGCGCGACTTTCCCGGCTGGAAGGCCGAGCGGCGCGACTGGTTTCTCGCGGCGGGCGGCGGACAGGAGGAGGAATGGCATCTTCCCGGCGGCGCGCATCTGCGCGTCGTTGCGCAACCCCTGCCCGATGGTGGCCTATTGCTGATCTTCGAGGATCGCACCGAACAGGTGCAATTGGCCAGTGCCCGCGACACCTTGTTGCGCGTGCGCACCGCGACCTTCGAGAATCTCTATGAGGCGTTGGGGGTGTTTGCCGCCGATGGCCGGCTGCAATTGTGGAACAACAAGTTCCGGCTGGTGTGGGGATTCGACGAGGAATTCCTGGCGACGCATCCGCGCGTCGACGTACTCGCCGAAGCCGCGTCGCGCCAGCTTGCCAATCCGGCGCGGGCTTCGTTGATCGCGGACCTTGTTCGTGCCGCGACCGTCGAGCGGCAGCAGCGCGGCGGCCGCGTCGGTTTCGCCGATGGCCGACATTTCGAATTTGCAGCCGTGCCGTTGCCCGATGGCAATGGCCTGTTCACGATGCTGGACATCTCCGACAGTCGCCGGATCGAGCGCGCACTGCGCGATCGCAATGAAGCGCTGGAGGCGGCCGATCGCATCAAAACCTCGTTCGTCGCCACGATGAGCTACGAATTGCGCACGCCACTGACTTCGATCAGCGGTTTCGCCGAGATGCTAAACGAGGGCTATGCCGGGAAGCTGAGCGCCTCCGCGTCGGGATATGTCGAGGCGATTCTCCAATCGGTCGAACGCCTCGGTATGCTGGTCGACGAAGTGCTGGACCTTACGCAAGCCGAGGGCAAGGCCCCTGAACTCGACATGCAGCCGATCGATCTTGGCGCGGTTGCGCAGGCCGCCGCCGATGCGGTGGCACCCCTGGCCAACAAGCGAAAGCTGGATTTCGCCGTGGAGATCCTGCCGTCAACCGGCGCGATAACGGGGGATGCCCGGCGGCTGCAACAGGTGATCGAGCATCTGTTGCGCCATGCCGTCGCGGGTACGCCGGCCGGGGGGCGGGTTCTGCTCCACACTGACGGTACCGATGCCACGGCGCGGATCGTGGTGTCCGACGACGGGGTGGGGATGAGTCCGCAGGCGGTGACGCGTGCCTTCGATCGCTTCGCGCAACCGGGGATCACCCGCGACGGGGAACGCGCTTTGGGATTGGGCCTGCCGCTCGCCAAGCAGTTTGTCGAGGCGCATGGCGGCACGATCGAACTGCTGTCCGAAGCCGGGCAGGGGACGTTGATCACTGCCACCCTGCCGCGCCGGTGAAGGCGGAGCGGGGTCGATATGATGCTGACAGGATGTTGAGATGATTCTGGCCGGTCCTCAAGCGAGCGAATCCTTTGGAGCACGATTGGCCGAGTTGGTCCGCCCTGGCGATGTGGTGACGTTGTCGGGCCCGCTTGGGGCGGGCAAGACCAGCATTGCGCGCGGTCTTCTCGCCGCGCTTGGGTTGCAGGGAGAGGCCCCGAGCCCGAGTTTCGCAATCGTGCAGCCTTACGCCCCCCCTGAGGTGCGGATGCCGGTGTTGCATATCGATCTGTACCGGATCGATGATTCCCACGAGATCGCCGAACTAGGGCTCGACGATGCGGCGGGTGATTCGGTGTTGCTGATCGAATGGCCGGAACGGGCACCGGGCTGGTGGCCCGATGCACTGCCGCTCGTCCTGGAGATGTTGCCGGATGGCACCCGCCGCTTGACAGCCGACGTGCCCGCTGGCTGGAAGGATCGATGGCAGCAGATATGATCCCCCCGGCGGCGGCCGCCGCGTTCCTGGCCGCGAATGGGTGGCGCGATGCCACGATCGAGCCCGTCGCAGGCGATGCGTCCTTCCGGCGCTATTTTCGCGCGGTAAAGGATGGACGGAGCGCGATCCTGATGGACGCGCCGCCGCCCAATGAGGATCCGCGCCCCTTTATCGATATTGCGCGCTGGCTTGGGGAACGCGGTTTCGCGGCACCCGCGATCCACGGGATCGACCTCGACCTCGGCCTGGTGCTGCTCGAGGACTTTGGTGACGTGCGGATGCGCGAGACCGTGGACGGCGATGCTTCGCGTGAACCGGCGCTTTATGGTTCCGCAATCGATCTCCTGGTCCGCTTGCACCGTGAGGATCCCGCGACGCCGGTTGCCTATGATCGGGCGACGCTGCACCGCGAAGCCAATTTGCTGACCGAATGGTATTGTCCGGCGCTGGGGATCGCACCCGATCAGGCGGCTTATGATGCCGCGTGGGACGCCGTGTTCGACCATGCGCTCGCGGGGCCGGCGGTGACTGTCCTGCGCGATTACCATTCGGAAAACCTGATGCTCCTCGGCGGCGATACGCTGGGGTTGCTGGATTTTCAGGATGCGCTGGCGGGCCACCCCGCTTACGATCTTGTGTCGCTGCTGCAGGATGCGCGACGCGACGTCGACGAACATGTCGAAGCGGCGATGGTGGCGCGCTACAAAGCGGCGACGGGCGCGGGCGAAGCGTTCGATATTGCCTACCATGTCCTCGGCGCGCAGCGGAACGCCAAGATCATTGGGATTTTCACGCGGCTGTGGCAGCGCGACGGCAAGACCCGCTATGCCGCTTTGTGTCCGCGGGTGTGGCGCTATCTCAACCGCGATCTGGAGCATCCCGCGCTTGCCCCGGTCAAGGCCTGGTTCGATGCGACCATTCCGTTCGAGTTGCGCGGCGATCCGATGGTGTTGGCGGCATGATGAAGCCCAAGCGCACGCTCAACATCCGGCCGGAGCCGGGTGGTACGGTGCCCAAAACCGCGATGGTGATGGCGGCCGGTCTCGGCAAGCGGATGCGCCCGCTGACCGCCACCCGCCCCAAACCGTTGATCGAAGTGGCAGGCAAGCCCTTGATCGGCCACGTGTTCGATCGGTTGCGCGCAAGCGGTATCGAGCGCGCCGTGGTGAACGTCCACTATCTTGCCGATTCGCTTGAAGCTTATTTGCACAATCGCGAGACGGGCATCGACATTGTCGTGTCCGATGAACGCGGCCGGTTGATGGAAACGGGCGGCGGGCTCGTGCAGGCGCGCGGCTTGCTCGGCGACGAGCCGTTTCTGGTGGTGAACAGCGACAATCTGTGGGTCGACGGGCCCTCGGATGCGATCAAGATGCTCGCGGCGCGCTGGGACGACGCGACGATGGACGCCTTGCTGCTGATGGTCCCGCTGGCCCGCGCCAACCATCATGGCGGGCGCGGCGATTTTCGCCTTGCCCCCGACGGGCGCATTCTTGGGCGGCGGCCGCCTGGGCGGCTCGCGCCGTTTGTCTATACCGGGGTGCAGATCCTTTCGCCGCGCGTGATCGCGGATTGGCCGGAAGGGCCGTTCTCGACCATGCTGTTCTGGGAGCGGGCGATTGCGGCCGGGCGGGCATATGGATTGGTCCATCAGGGGCTGTGGTTCGATGTTGGCACCCCGGAAGCCGTTCCGCTGACGGAGGCGATGCTCGCCGATGGTTGAGGCGAAGGGCCCCAGGCTCTTCACCATCCCGGCGCATCGCGCCTTTGCCGATGCGCTGGCCGCCGGGCTGATCCGGCAATTTGGCGGCGACGATCTCGGGCTCGCGCGCGGGCTGGTGCTGCTGCCCAACAATCGCGCCAAACGCGCGCTGACCGATGCCTTTGTACGGGCGAGTGCAGGCGGACTGCTGCTGCCGCGGATGGTCGCGATCGGCGATCCGGCGCTGGAGGAAGCGGTGGGCGCGGCGCTCGACCCGGCGGATGATCCTGCGCCGGTTCCGCCTGCGGTTGCCCCCTTGCAGCGCCGCATGATCCTGGCGCGACTTGTGTCGGAGGAACGCGCGCGCATCGGCCAGGTGGTCGACGCGGCGGAGGCGGTGCGGCTGGCGGGCGAATTGGCGCGCACGCTCGATCAATTGCTGGTGGAGGAAATCCCGCCCCGCCGCTTGCGCGAGATCGAGCTCAACGAAGCAATGTCGGCGCATTGGCAGCGCGCGCTCGATCTGTTTGCGGTTGTGCTTGACCGCTGGCCCGCCGAATTGCAGCGGATCGGTCGGATTGACGCCGCCGAACGGCGCGGGCTGTTGTTGCAGCGGCTGGCGGAACGCTGGGATCGCACCCCACCTGCCGGTTTCGTCTGCGCAGCGGGCGTTACCGATAGTGCCCCCGCCGTCGCGCGACTGCTGCGCTGCGTGGCGGACAGCCCGCGCGGGATGGTGGTGCTGGCCGATCTCGCGACGGGGATGGACGAGGTTGAGTGGCAAGCGCTCGGGCCGCACGCGCCCGATCCGGCGACCGGGCTCACCCGGCGATCGATCGAGACGCACCCGCAATTCCATTTGAAGCTGCTGCTCGAACGAATGAGCGTCAACCGCAGCGAAGTGCGGCTGTGGCGCGACGGTAGCGATCATGACGCCACCGTCGCGCGCGGCAAGGCAGTCGCCAACGCGCTGGCATCGGCCGAGTTCACGGCGAAATGGACGACGCTCGGCCCCGAGCAGCGGCGATTGGGCGGCATTGCGGCGGCGGAACTGGCGACGCCGGGCGAGGAGGCGCAGGCGATCGCGCTTGCCTTGCGCGAGGTGGCTGAGACGCCGGGGCGGACGGGCGCGCTGGTCACGCCCGATCGCGGCCTTGCCCGGCGGGTGGCGGCGCATTGCGCGCGCTGGGGGATCGCGATCGATGATTCGGCGGGGCGTCCGCTGTCGATCCTGCCGTCCGGGACGTTGCTGACCGCGCTGGCCGAGGCGGCGACGCAGCGCTTTGCGCCGCTCGCGTTGCTGACGTTGCTCAAACATCCGCTGGTGCGCTTTGGCGATGCACGGCGGGAATGGCTCGATGGGGTGCGCGCGCTTGATCGGGTGTTGCGCGGGCCCCGTCCGGCGGCGGGGCTGGTCGGGATCGACCTGCATCTGCGCACCGCGCGCCGCGCCGAAGCGCCGGCGGCCTGGTGGGGGGAGGCGCGCGCGCTGCTCGAACCGATCGAACGCGTGTTTGATGGCGGCGCGCGACCGATTGCCGACTTGCTCGCTGCCCTGCGCGAGGCGGCGCAAGCCCTTTGTGGCGATGCCTTGTGGGCGGGCCCTGCCGGGCGCGCCGCTGCCGAGCTGCTGCGCGAGGCGGAGGATCACGCCGCGCACGGCCCGGCGGTCATCGAGCCCGCCAGCCTTGGCCCGTTGCTCAAGACGTTGATGGACGAAGTGGCAGTGCGGCCGCAGCAAGGCGGGCATCCGCGCCTGGCTATTTATGGCCTGATCGAGGCGCGCTTGCAGACCGCCGACGTCATGATCCTGGGCGGGCTGAACGAAGGAACCTGGCCCGGTCTGCCCGCGCCCGACCCGTGGCTGGCACCGCGAATCCGCACCGAATTGGGGCTGCCGGGGCTCGACCGCGGCGTCGGCATGGCGGCGCATGATCTGGCGCAGGCCTTGGGCGCGCCCGCCGCGCTGATGACGCGTGCACGACGCGGCGGCACGCAACCGGCGATCGCCTCGCGCTTCTGGCTGCGCTTGCAGGCATTGGCGGGCGATCGGTTCGAGCGGGCCACCGCGCTGGAAGGCTGGGCGCGCGCGCTCGACGATCCGGGCGCGCATGTGCCCGCTGCCAAGCCGATGCCAGAGCCCCCCGCCGAACGCCGGCCCAAGGCGATTGCCGTCACCGACGTCGATCGGCTGAAGGCCGATCCCTATGCGTTCTACGCCAAACGCATCCTCGGTCTGACGCAGCTCGACCCGGTCGATGCCGATCCCAGCGCAGCGTGGCGCGGCACGGCGGTGCATGACATCCTCGAACGCTGGGCGCGTGAGGACGCCTGCGCGCTCGACAAACTGCACGAGCGCGCGCGGGCGATGTTCGACGGCGCGCATCCAATGCAGCGTGCGCTGTGGCGACCGCGCCTGATGGAGGCGATCGACTGGATCGTCGCGCAGATGGGCAAGAACGTCGATTCCGGGCGCACCGTGCTGGCGGTCGAACAATCGGGTGAGATCGCGATTGCGGGGGTGACGCTGACGGGCAAGTTCGACCGCATCGACCGGTTGCCCGACGGGGCGCTGGCGGTGATCGACTACAAGACTGGCAAGCCGCCCTCGCCGGCGGCGGTGCGTGAGGGGTTCAGCCTGCAATTGGGGTTGCTCGGGCTGATCGCCGAGCGCGGCGGTTATGCCGGGATTGCGGGCAAGGCGCGCGGCTTCGAATATTGGTCGCTGTCGAAAAAGGGCGATGCGTTCGGTTATGTCACCTCGCCGGTCGATGCCGAGGGCAAGGGCGACAAGGTCGTGCCTGAGGATTTCACCACGCTCGCCGCGCGGCATTTCAGCGACGCCGTGGCGGACTGGTTGACGGGCACGCGTGCGTTCGAAGCGAAGCTGCACCCGGACTATGCGCCTTATGCCGAATATGACCAGTTGATGCGGCGGGACGAATGGTATGGCCGTGAGTGAGTCCGTATGACCGAGGGCCACAGCCGCCGACCGCTCCCGGTCTTGAAGGACGCGCAGGCGCGCGCCAGCGATCCGGGCGGGCATGTCTGGCTGTCCGCCTCGGCCGGGACGGGCAAGACGCAGGTGCTGACCGCGCGCGTCTATCGCTTGTTGCTGCGCGGCGTCGATCCTGGTGCGATCCTGTGCCTGACCTTTACCAAGGCGGGCGCGGCGGAAATGGCCGGGCGCATTGGCGAGCGGCTGGCGGCGTGGGTGCGGATGCCCGAGCCCGATCTGGTGGCCGATCTGGTGGCGCTGGGCGAGGATCCCTCGCCGCAACTCCGCGCCCGCGCACGCACGTTGTTCGCCAAGGTGCTCGACGCGCCGGGGGGCGGCATCCGCATCCAGACGATCCACGGCTTCTGTCAGAGCCTGCTTGCCGCCTTCCCGGTCGAGGCCGGGCTGGTGCCCGGTTTCCGCCCGATCGAGGCGCGCGAAGAAGCGGTAATGGCGCGCGATGCACTGGCCGAAATGCTGGTAACGGCAGAGGCCGAAGGGCGCGATGCCACCGTCACTACTGTTGGCGCGCTGAGCCTGCGCTTGGGCGAGGGCGAGGCCGAGCGCTTCCTGCTGGCGTGCGCGCGGGCACCCGCCGCGATGGCGGAACTGCCGATGGGCGCGGGCATCGGCCCGTTCATCCGCCGCGCGCTCGATTTGCCGGTGGGCGAGATTGAGGCGGAGATCGCCGATGCCTGCGGTGACAATGCCTTCGACGTGGATGCGGTCGCGCGGCTGGCGGCGGCGAACCGGGCGTGGGGCACGGCGACGGGCGGCAACCACGCCGACATCGCCGAATGCTGGATCGAGGCGGCACCCGAGATGCGCGCACGGATGCTGGGTGACCTGATCGGTGTGCCCTTCACCGCCAAGCGCGAGCCGCGCAAATATTCCCCCAAACTGCTCGCCGCCGACCCCGATTATGCCGATCTCGCAATCGAGGTGGGCGAAGCGTGCGCGCATCTGCTGGGTTTGCGCGAGCGCGCGGCCTATGCCGATCTGCTTGCGGCAGCGCTGGCGGTCGGGCGGGAGTATGCGGCGGCGTATGACCAGGCGAAGCGGCGGCTGGGCGCGGTCGATTTCGACGATCTGATCCGCGCGACGATCGCGCTGCTCGGCCAACCCGGCATGGGCGAATGGGTGCGCTACAAGCTCGATCAGGCGACCGAACATGTGCTGATCGACGAGGCGCAGGATACCAACCCCGACCAATGGGCGATCATCCGCGCGCTGGTGGAGGAGTTTTTCGCCGGCGAGGGATCGCATGACGAGCGGGTCCGCACGCTGTTCACCGTGGGCGATTTCAAGCAGGCGATTTTCGGCTTCCAGGGTACCGACCCAAAGTTTTTCGCCGCCGCCGAGCAGCGCATCGGGACGCTCGCACGCGACGCGTGGGCGGCGGACGAGGAACAACGCCGCCAGAGCGGCACGATGCGGGCGCGCCCGTGGCACCGGCTTTCGCTGACACAATCGTTCCGCTCGACCCGGCCCGTGCTCGAATTCGTCGATGCCGCGATCGAGGCTTTGCCCGAGCCGGGGCTGGGCGCGATCGCCGATCGCGAAGTCCATGCCAGCGAAGTGCCGGGGCCGGGCACCGTGACCTTGTGGCCACTGGTCGTTGCCGGGGGTAGCGAGGAGGATGAGGAAAGCTGGATTTCCGATTCCACCCGCGAACTCGCTCGCCGGATCGCGCGGACGATCAAGGGCTGGATCGGCACGCTGATGCTCGAGAGCAAGGGGCGCACGCTCCGGCCAGAGGACATCATGATTCTGGTCAAGCGGCGCGGCGAACTCGCCTCGCTGATCGTCGCGCGGCTCTATGCCGAAGGCGTGCCGGTGGCGGGGGTCGACCGGTTGCGGCTGAATGCGCCGCTGTCGGTGCAGGATCTGCTCGCCGCGATCCGTTTCGTGCTGCAGCCCGACGACGATTTGTCGTTGGCGTCGTTACTGGTATCGCCGCTGATCGGCTGGAGCCAGGAGCGGTTGATGCACGCCGCGCCCAAGCGCGCGGTCAGCCTGTGGCGGCACATTGCCCGCGCCGAACCGCGTGCTGAGATCGCGCCGTTGTTCGCGATGCTCGACCGCGCCGATATCGCCACGCCCTACCAATTCCTTGAAGAATTGCTGTCGGGGCCACTCGGCGGGCGGCGCAAGCTGGTGCGGCGGCTGGGGCAGGAGGCGCGCGACCCGGTCGAGGAATTGCTGAGCGCCGCACTCGATTTCGAAGCGCTCGGCACGCCATCTTTGCAGCGCTTCCTCGACTGGTTCGATCGCGGCGAGGTGGAGATCAAGCGCGACCCCTCCGCCCCGCTTGATGCGGTACGGGTGATGACGGCGCATGGTGCCAAGGGCTTGCAGGCCCCGCTGGTGATCCTTGCCGATGCCGCAGTCGACCCGACCCGTTCACCGCGCTCGACGCTGAAATGGCGGGCGGGCGATATGGCGGCGGAACTGCCGGTGATCCGCCCGCGCAAGGGTGAAGCCACCGGCCCGCTGGCGGCGCTGGTCGAGGAAACCGCCGCGCGCGATCTCGAAGAGCATTGGCGGCTGTTCTATGTCGCGGCGACGCGCGCCGAGGAGCGGCTGGTGATTGCCGGGTCGGTCGGTCCACGCGCGCAGGGCGAGGCTCCCGCGCAAAGCTGGTATGCGGCCGCCGCGCGCGCGATGGCCGTGCTGGAGGTGCCGGAAGGCGAAGAGCGCAGCTTCACCGGGCGCGTGCCGCAAAAGCCGGTCGCGCCAGACCGCAAAGCGGCGCGGGCGGCGGTGGTTGCCGAGCCGGTGCCCGACTGGGCACGCCGCGCGGCACCGGTCGAGGCACGACCGCCGCGTCCGCTCGCGCCGTCGTCGCTGGGCGATGACGCTGTCGCCGACGCGCCGCCGACTCCCGCAATGCGCGCGGCGGCCGAGCGCGGGCGGCTGATCCACGCGTTGTTCGAGCGTTTGCCGACGGTTGCACCTGCGAAACGAGCAGAGGTCGCTGACCGTTGGCTGGCGAGTGCCGGAGCGGTGGCCGACGCGACCGCACGCGCGGAGATTGCCGCGCCGGTGCTGGCAGTGCTCGGCGATCCCGGGCTCATGGACCTGTTCGGGCCGGATGCGCTGGCCGAGGCCCCGATTGCGGCGGTGCTGCCCGATGGCTTCGTCGTGTCGGGCACGGTCGACCGGTTGCTCGTCACGCCCGATCTGGTGAGCGTGGTCGATTTCAAGACCGGGCGCGGCGTGCCCGCCACGCCCGACGCAATCCCGCCGTATCATTTGCGGCAGATGGCCGCCTATGTCGCGGCGCTGGCGGTCATCTTCCCTGAACGGCGCGTCGAGGCGGCGTTGCTCTACACAAGCGCGCCGGTGCTGCACATGCTGTCAGCGCCGCTTCTGGAGGCACACAAGCCGGGCTTTGCCGCCGCAGAGCAAAGCTAGCACGCACCCGCTTGAGTGGACGCGCCCGACACCCTACGTTCTGCGCAACATCAGGAGATTTACCATGGCTACCAAGAAGATCACCGACGCCAGCTGGACCGCCGACGTCACCAATGCGAGTGGCCCTGTGCTGGTCGATTTCTGGGCGGAATGGTGCGGCCCGTGCAAGATGATCGGGCCGAGCCTCGAAGAAATTTCGGAAGAGCTGGGCGAGCAGGTGACCATCGCCAAGCTCAACATCGACGAAAACCCCGATGCGCCGGGCAAATATGGCGTGCGCGGCATTCCGACGATGATCCTGTTCAAGGACGGCGTCCCCGCCGCGACCAAGGTCGGTGCCGAGCCGAAGGGTCGGATCAAGGCGTGGCTCGAGGGTGCGCTGGGCTGAGACTGCCGGGTTGTGCCGCGTGGGGTGGGTGAGGGAACTATACCTTGCGCGGCATGACGCGGGGGGCGCTTCGGACGGGTAGAAATGGTGGGAAGCGGTCGTTCAAACACCGAACGACGCAGCGGCATGTTGAGCCTTTAGCAAGTTGCTGCCTGTAACAAACACTCGCAGCTCACCCTCGTAAGGCACATCATTCCGCTCAAATGGAATATCAGCCGCTTCGAGCACAGCTTCGAACTTTGCGATCCTTTCGGCGTCTTTGAACGTTTTTAGGTGGTAAATCCGCGTTGACGCGATCTGAAGGAAAGCCCGCGATGCCTCGCCTTGGTCCAACGTCTTGGCATATGTTGCGACCTCTTGGCCCCGCTCGGTTTCGAAAACCCGCCAATCACTTCCAGATTTTTCCAAACGTAGATCATATACACCAACACAAGTTGGTTTGTCGCAGGTTAGAAACTGCGAGTATCCGTTATTTCTGAGATAATGCCTTAGCTGATCGATGGTTTCCATAGCTCGTGATACCGTTGGCGCGGATGTCTGCAAATGGGCGATTGCAGTCCCTCACATACAAGTAGTTCACGGCCTGCTTTCCCTCTCCCAGCGGGAGAGGGAAGGGGCCCGCCGCGTAAGCGGTGGGAAGGGTGAGGGTGATGGGCATCATCCGTGGGATCGCCCTCACCCTTCCGCGGCTTTGCCGCTCCCTCCCTCTCCCGCTGGGAGAGGGATTTTCGTTTGGCGTGGGCGTGCCGTTTCACGATACGGAGAGCGACCCACCCCCAGTCCCTCCCTTTCAGGGGTGGGAGCACGCGATGTGTTGCTGGCGGCGACCTTCAGTGTGAATTGGAAGACATAGCCGTCAACGCCCGGCCAAGGTGGCTTCCTCCACCTGCCTGTCCATGAGGTGCGCGATGCTTTGGCGGAATGCGTCCAGATCGGGATAGTTGGTCATGAAGCAGCCGCGTGCCCGGTGACGAGGCTCAGCATAATCGGCCACTTCAAACCGGACGGCGAGATCGCCGCGCGTATTGGCGGGTGCAATCTCAAGGCGCAGGATCAGATCATCGCCTTCCTGCATATCAAAGCCCCATTGCACCACGATCGGATGATCTGTCGTAATGGGAAAGGCGCTTAGAGCTTTTCCAAACTCTTTCACGTCCTGCCATTGAACCCAACAACCGCCGTCGCCCGAGAAGCGATCCGTCTCCACCTTGACCTCAAGCCAGCCAAAATCATCGGTTTGCTGGTCGGGATCGAAGACGCTGGAATCGTATTGATAGCGAAGGGTGAGCTTGCTCATTGCTTGGTGTTCGCATCTGAAAGCAGTGTCTGCAATCGAGAAGCGGGGCGGCGAGGCTAAAGGGCGCAGCTTGCGCGCCCGCGCCCTTTGGGCGGGTCGTTGCTTTCTTCTGGCGGTCGTCCAGGCTGCCGTTTTACGATACGGAGAACGACCCACCCCCGGCCCCTCCCTTTCAGGGAGGGGCGGTTGGCGGTTAGCGCCCTTTCTCCCCTCCCTGAAAGGGAGGGGTTGGGGTGGGTTGGCCTGCTGCGGTGCGGGACTGTGATTTTCCGAGGTGTACAGCGTCCCCGTACCCGATCAGGTCAGCGGAATCATCACCTGCGCGGCAAAAGCCGGGCGTTCGGTCAGCCGGGCATACCATGCCTCGACATGCGGGACCGATGGGCGCGCGATATCGAGGGTGAACCAGCTATGGGCGTAGGTGCCCATCGGGATATCGGCCATGCCGAACTCCGCACCCGACAGCCATGGCGTCTGCGCCAGTGCATGGTCGAGGATCTGCATCTTGGCGGCACAGGCTGCCGCTGACGCCGCGATCACGGCGGGATCGCGCTCGGCCAGCGGGCGGCGGATGAGGTGGAGGAAGGCCCCGCGCTGGGCGTCGGCATAGTCGAATTGCCAGTCCATCCAGCGATCGGCCTGCGCGCGCTGCACCGGGTCTTCGGGCCACCAGCTTTTGCCGCCGTGACGCGCCGCAAGATAGCGCAGGATCGCATTTGATTCCCACAGGATGAAGCCGTCGTCTTCGATCGTCGGGACCAGCGCGTTGGGGTTGAGCGCGAGATAGGCGTCGCTCATGCCGAACTGGCCGCCGACATCGTGGCGGACATAGGGGAGCGCCAGTTCTTCCGCGAACCACGCGACCTTTTTCACATTGTGCGAATTGAGGCGACCCCAGATGGTGAGCATTGGCGTTCAGCTCCGATAATCGGCGTTGATCGAGATGTAGCCATGCGTGAGGTCGCAGGTCCAAACTGTCGCCGTGCCCTCGCCCAGGCCGAGATCGACGCCGATCTCGATCTCCTGCCCCTTCAAATGCGCGGCGACCGGGGCTTCGTCATAGCCGGTGACCGCAAGGCCGCCGGTCGCCACCTGCGTGTCGCCGAAGCGGATGCTGAGGAGGTCGCGCTCGGCGGGTTCGCCGGCCTTGCCGACCGCCATCACCACGCGGCCCCAATTGGCGTCCTCGCCGGCGATCGCGGTCTTCACCAGCGGCGAATTGGCGATCGACATCGCGATTCTGCGCGCCGACGGTTTTGTCGTCGCGCCCTCGACCACGACCTCGACCAGCTTGCGCGCGCCTTCGCCGTCGCGCGCCACCTGCTCGGAGAGGTCGGCGAGGATCTGCTGGAACGCCTTGGTGAAGGCCTTCAGGCGCGGGTCGCTGGCGCGCGAGATCTTCGGCGCGCCATGGGCCGCCGCGGCGCCGGTCGCGAACGCCAGCAGCGTGTCCGAGGTCGAGGTGTCGCCGTCGATGGTCAGCGCATTGAAGGTGTCCTCGACGCCGGCCTTGAGCAGCGCTTGCAGCACACCGGCCGACAGCGGCGCGTCGGTGAAGATGAAGGACAGCATGGTCGCCATGTCGGGCATGATCATGCCGGCGCCCTTGGCCATGCCGTTGATCGTCACCTTGGCCTTGCCGAGCTTCACGGTCGCGGTGGCGACCTTCGGGAAGGTGTCGGTGGTCATGATCGCACGGGCGGCGTCCATCCAGCGATCCGGGGTTGCGGTCTCCGCGAGCTGCGCCAGCACGCCATCGAACTTGGTAGCGTCGAGCGGCTCGCCGATCACGCCGGTGGAAGCCAGGAACACCTCCGAGGTCGAGCAGCCGACCGCTTTCCCGGCGATCTGCGCGGTCAGCGCAGTGGAGGCCTTGCCGGTCTTGCCGGTGAAGGCGTTGGCATTGCCGGAATTGACCACCAGCGCGCGCGCGGCTCCGCCCTTCAGCTTGGCGCGGCACCATTCGACCGGCGCCGACGGGCATTTCGACTTGGTGAACACACCGGCCACCGTGGTGCCCTTGTCCAGCAGCGCGAGCAGCACGTCGGTGCGCCCCTTGTAACGGATGCCGGCGGCGGCGGTAGCAAGCCGCACACCCGCGATCACGGGCATCTCGGGAACGTCAGGCGGGGCGAGGGGGGAGACGGCGGTGGACATCGGCAGGCTTCCGGCTACGGGGAGGGAAGCGCTGCATAACATCTCGCCGGCCGAAGCGGGAGAGGGCTGACGCGCTGTCATCAATCGTTCAAGAAACGACAATCCGTAGCCCGGATTGCGCTGCGCTTCATCCGTGCTGCAAAGCCTCCCCAAAACGCAGATGGCCGGGGACATGCCCGGCCATCGCAACTTCGATCAGTTCAGCGTCGCGGCGCTTACTTCTTCGCAGGCGCCATCTTGTTGTCGGCGGGCTTCGGCGCGTCCTTGGCGGCATCGGCCGGTGCGGCCGGGTCCTTGGCGGCGTCGGCCGGCTTGTCCATGCGCTCGACCTTGGCGGCCTCGCGCAGCTTGGCGACGTAGTCGGCCTGGGCCTTGCGGGTCACATAGGTCTCGATCTGGGCCTTCACCTGCTCGAAGTCGGGCGCCTTGCGGTTGCGCTTTTCCTCGACCTTGATGATGTGCCAGCCGAACTGCGACTTGACCGGATCGGAGATCTTGCCCGGCTCGAGCGCGAAGGCGACCGCGGAGAATTCCGGCACCATCTGTTCCTTGGTGAAGAAGCCGAGGTCGCCGCCGTCGGAGGCGCCGGGATCCTTGGACTTCTTCTTGGCGAGCTCGGCGAAGTCAGCCCCCTTGTCGAGCTCGGCCTTGATCGCCTTGGCCTCATCCTCGGTCTCGACCAGGATGTGGCGCGCGCGCACCTCCTGCTCGCCGGTGATCTGCTTGGAGGCCTCGTCATAGACCTTCTTCATGGCATCGTCGGTGGTCGCGGCCTTGCCCTCGCTGGCAAGCAGGCTGTCCATCAACAGGCGGTTGCGGGTGAAGGCGAGCCGCTTCTTGAAATCGTCGTTGTTCTCGATCTTCTTGTCCTCGGCGGCCTTGGAGACGATCTTCATGTCGATCAGGAAGGACAGCACGTTGTCCTTGCGGGTCGAGGGGTCCATCTGCTGCAGGCTCGGGCCGAGTTCCTCCTCGGCGAGCGCCACGTCGCTGGCGTGGATCTCGGAACCGTTGACCTTCGCCAGCACCGGGTCCGATTCCGCGGCGCGGACCGGCAGGCCGGCAGCCAGCACTGCGACAAGACAGCCCGTGGCGGCCAGGGCGGCGAGGCCGAGGCGCAGGCCGGTTTTGATTTCCGGAGGCGAGGTGGTCATGCAAAATCCTTGATCTAAAGGGGGAAGCTCGAGCGGGGCGGACACTCGCCCAATCGTGTTACATTGGCAACGCGAAAGTCTTGTCAAAATGATGAATTCCTTGACATCTTGGCGACGTTGACAACCCCCCGACCGGGCCATATCTCTGGCCGACCGCGTCAGCGGTGAGAGCGCTTATTTTGCTGCGTTTTTCGCCGTTGAACCCAGGATGGCCCGTTTCCCACTCAATTGGCGGAGGAGCCCCGGGTCGGGGCTCGAGTTGCAGCGCGTCACGGTGAGTTGATAGGCGATCTGGCGGACCATCTCAGGCTGTATTCCAAGACTTAAGCTTCAAGACTGAACCAAGACCGAACTCGAGACCGAAGAACAGGAATTTCGCATGATCGGCGCGCTCGCCCGCAAGTTTTTCGGCTCCGCCAACGACCGCCGGGTCAAGGGGTATCAGTCCCGCGTCAACGCCATCAACGCGCTGGAGCCCGACCTCGTCAAACTGACGGACGACGAGCTCAAGGCCCGCACTGCCGAATTCAAGCAGCAGCTAGCCCAAGGCAAGACCCTGGACGACATCCTGGTCCCGGCCTTCGCCACGGTGCGCGAGGCGGCCAAGCGGACGCTCGGCCAGCGCCATTTCGACGTCCAGCTGATCGGCGGCATGGTGCTGCACGAGGGCGACATCGCCGAGATGAAGACCGGTGAAGGCAAGACGCTGGTCGCGACCCTTGCGGTCTACCTCAACGCGCTCGCCGGCAAGGGCGTCCATGTCGTCACCGTCAACGACTACCTCGCCCGCCGCGACTCCGGCTGGATGGGCCAGATCTACGCTTTCCTGGGGCTGACCACCGGCGTGATCGTGCACGGCCTCGACGATGCCGAGCGCAAGGCGGCCTATGCCTGCGACATCACCTACGGCACCAACAACGAATACGGCTTCGACTATCTGCGCGACAACATGAAGTACCGCCTGGAGGACATGGTCCAGCGCGAGCATTTCTACGCGATCGTCGACGAAGTGGACTCGATCCTGATCGACGAGGCGCGCACGCCGCTGATCATCTCCGGCCCGCTCGACGACCGTTCGGATTTCTACAACACCATCGACACCTTCATGCCGAAGCTCGTCAAGAAGGACGACTACGAGGTCGACGAGAAGCAGCGCACGGTGACGCTGACCGAAGGCGGCATGGAGAAGCTCGAGAACCTGCTGCGCGACGCCGGCCAGCTCAAGGGCGATTCGCTGTACGACGTCGAGAACGTCTCGGTCGTGCATCACGTCAACCAGGCGCTGCGCGCGCACACGCTGTTCACCCGCGACAAGGACTACATCGTCCGCGACGACGAGGTCGTCATCATCGACGAGTTCACCGGCCGCATGATGCAGGGTCGCCGCTATTCGGAAGGCCTGCACCAGGCGCTGGAAGCCAAGGAGCACGTCACGGTCCAGCCCGAGAACCAGACGCTGGCCTCGATCACCTTCCAGAACTATTTCCGGATGTATGCCAAGCTGTCCGGCATGACCGGCACGGCGCTGACCGAAGCCGACGAACTGTTCGACATCTACAAGCTCGAGGTCGTGGAGATCCCGACCAATTTGCCGGTGGCGCGTCTCGACGAGGACGACGAGGTCTATCGCACGCAGAACGAGAAGTACGGTGCGATCCTTGCCGAGATCGAGCGGGCCAACAAGCGGTTGCAGCCGGTACTGGTCGGCACGGCGTCGATCGAGAAGTCGGAAGTGCTGGCCGAGTACCTCAAGAAGCACGGCTACAAGCAGATCGACTTCACCTCCGAATCCGGCATGGAGAAGCTCTACGCCGCGGCCCGCGCCGGCAAGCCGGCAAAGCTGTTCGCGGTGCTGAACGCGCGCTTCCACGAGCAGGAAGCCTATATCGTCGCCGAAGCCGGCGTGCCGGGCGCGATCACGATCGCGACCAACATGGCCGGCCGCGGCACCGACATCAAGCTCGGCGGCTCGCTCGAGATGCGGATCCAGCAGGAGACCGCAGGCATCACCGACGAGGCCGAGAAGGCCAAGAAGATCGAGCAGATCAAGGCCGACATCGAGCGCTTCCGCGAGATCGTGCTGAAGGCGGAAGAGGATTTCGAGGTCGAGCCCGCCAAGGGCAACAAGCCCGCCAAGACCGTGAAGAAGCCGGGCGGCCTCTACATCATCGGCTCCGAGCGGCACGAATCCCGCCGCATCGACAACCAGCTGCGCGGCCGCTCCGGCCGTCAGGGCGATCCCGGCCGCTCGAAATTCTTCCTGTCGCTGGAAGACGACCTGATGCGCATCTTCGGCTCCGACCGGCTCGACAGCATGCTGCAGCGGCTCGGCCTGCAGGAAGGCGAGGCCATCATCCATCCCTGGATCAACAAGGCGCTCGAAAAGGCCCAGCAGAAGGTCGAGGCGCGCAACTTCGACATCCGCAAGAACCTGCTCAAGTTCGACAACGTCCAGAACGACCAGCGCAAGGTGATCTTCGACCAGCGCGTCGACCTGATGAAGGACGACAGCGTCGTCGAGACCGTGACCGACATGCGCCATGCCTTCGTCGAGGACGTGGTCGCCAAGCACATCCCCGAACATGCCTATGCCGAGCAGTGGGACACTGCGGGCCTCAAGGAAGAGCTGAAGCGCGTGCTCGATGTTGACCTGCCGGTCGACGAATGGGCCAAGGAAGAGGGCATCGCCGACGAGGAGCTGCTCAACCGCATCGAGAACCATGTCGACGAGCGGATGGCGGCCAAGGTCGCGCAATGGGGCCCCGACGTGATGCGCTACGTCGAGAAGACCATCCTGCTGCAGACGCTCGACCATCTCTGGCGCGAGCATTTGATCATGCTCGACCATCTGCGCCAGGTGATCGGCCTGCGCGGCTATGGCCAGCGCGATCCGTTGCAGGAGTACAAGACCGAAGCCTTCAATCTCTTCCAGGAGATGAGCGCGCATCTGCGCGAGGCGGTCACCGCGCAATTGATGCGGGTCGAGATCGTGCCGCCGGACGAGCCGCCGCAGCCGCTGCCGATGATGGAAGCCCACAAGCTCGATCCCAACACCGGTGAGGACGAGTTCGCCCGCGCCAGCCTCAGCGAAGCCACCTACGCCCAGGCCTCGCTGGCGCCGGCCATGTCCGCCGCCGAGCGCAATCCGAATGACCCGGCAAGCTGGGGCAAGGTCGGCCGCAACGAGGATTGCCCCTGCGGTTCGGGCAAGAAGTACAAGCACTGCCACGGGCGGTACGCTTAGCCAATGATTTCAAGTAGTTAGGCGTCTCGACTGTTCAAAACTCGGTCGTTTTTGTCTAACTCTCGAAAGCATTTCAATCCTGGTGGTGCTTGCTGAACTTCAGGGACACCACGAATGGACGGCGCTCGCTATCTTGAAGATGGCAAGCTCACGATTTTTCGCCGAGCCGGCACCTACTACGCCCGCCTGCGACTTTCGCCGGGGAAATATGTAACTCGGTCTTTGAAGACGACAGTTGAGGAGACTGCCGTTCAAACAGGCCGTCGGCTGCTGTTCCAAATGGAACACCGAGCCGAGCAGGGCTTGCCGCCAAAATCCAAATTATTCTCGACTGTCATCGACGAGTACATCCGCTTCCGTGAGCGGGATCATGCGCACGGCAAGACCTCAACGGGGATGCTGTCTCGTCAATCCGACTTTTGCGCTCGAACAAAGACGTTGCCATCCGTCGTTCGCTCGGCTGTGTAGAACACTTCACGATACCAAGTCCCAGTTGAAGCATGCATTGACAGTCGACCTTCGCACGCAATTGCACCAGTCTGCTCGTTTTTCTGCTGCGGTCGGATAAGGCCGAGTTCATACCGAACTGATTTATCGAACTCCGCTAATTGAGTTTCTTCTTTGATCCGAGCCTCTTCCTGAATCGCCTTCCGCTTGTCTTGAAGGGATCGCAATTGATCGAACAAAGGCAGGAAGTTGGAGCTGTAATACGCCACTTCGGCCGCAGTCATCGGCCTTGATCCATTATAGTTGATATTACGAAATGCAGCCAACGTGGGCGTGACGCTCATATCCTCGCACACCATACTAGAGTTGCCGCACCGCACTTTTGCTGCTTGGATCTTGCGGCTAATCTGCTTCGCTTCGGCCTCCAACGTTGACCACGTAGATGGATCAACCACAGACGGCAGCGCAGTTCTCGCTGCGGTGTACATGCTGCCTTTGCCCTTCATGGCAATATCGGTCACGACCGTAGTGACTTGCGGAGAGTCGCAAGTGAGATCTCCGGAATTGCAGCCCGCAAGCATTAAGACCGAAAGTAGCGGCAAGTAGCGCATTTTCAAATTGCCCCCGTCGCTCAACAAAAGAAGCTAACAACGAGCGGCATAGCACATTTTGTTCAGTATATCGAGGTGTGATATATTGAACAACACTCGATGCTTCCCTGCATGGACCTGCGGGAAGTGTTCGCCACAAATCTACGGCGCATAAGGAATGCGAAGGGCCTCTCGCAGGATGACCTCGCCTATGAGGCGGGTATTAGCCGGAGTTATTTGAGCCAGCTTGAGAAGGGCGTGTTCTACGCCAGCTTAAAGATTATCGAGAAGCTTGCTGCGACGCTCGAGGTTGAACCGGCTGAATTTCTGAATACACACAAGGCAAGCCGGAAAGCTCGTTAGGCTTGATTTAACCTTCCTGGAGGAGGCGCTAACAGCATTCCTCATGTTCCACGGGATAGCCGTGTTGTCTGGCTCGCTTATCAGCGTCCGCCGGACTACTGGACGATCTCTAGACGAGAAAGTCCAACAACAGACTGACTGGCTACGCCTGCCTCGACCAATGCTTTCGCAACATGCACAAAGAGATCATACAGCCCCTCACAGAAAACCGATCGTTCTTCGAAGCCATTTCCCGCTTTGAAGCGGTGAGAGATTTGGCCTCCCTTGCAAGCGCCCGCCACGTCACAGTCAGCACATTTCAATGGTAGGTTACTAAATTGAGCGTCGAGAGCTCGAGCTGAGATCAGCGAACGCAGTTCCGTGCGCTGCAGGTCTTTAAGAGTAAGGCCCGTATCCACAACGTCTAGGCCACAGACTCTCAGGAAATCGTCCAGCTCAACAGCGCCATCCGAGCGAACAGTAAAGGCGTCTGGCTGGCTCGAGCCAAACCCAGCCAGGTACGACTTGCCTCCCAGAAGTACCGACATCGTCGAGCGAAGCACACGTATGTTCACGACCGGATTGTCCTGGGCGAACCACTCGTCGAACGCCTCAATCAAAAAGCGGCCATATGACTTCGAATCCCCAGTGAAATTGTCATGCGTGACATCCGGGAATAAAAAGTCGAGTTGATCAAACCCAACTTCATTTACTAGATGGATGAAAACGTCCCTCCCGGAGAATTTTGGCTGAATGACGCTGAGGCAAGCCACGCTTGAAAGTCTGCCCGCTCTCTTAGCCTCGATCAACAAATCAATTCCACGCCGAACGTTCTGGTACGTCCCTCGTCCCCTATGATCAACACGAAATGAATCGTGCACAGATTGAGGACCGTCTAAGGACGTGCAAACTTTCACATCATGTTGCTCAAAAATTCCAATCCACTCGCTATCGATCAGTGTTGCGTTTGTTTGAAGGCATAAATCCAGGGATGGGGAATCGATGTCAGATCGCAATTTGCTGCATAAAGCGTCGAACCGCCTCTTCCCGTAAAGCAACGGCTCTCCACCGTGGAAAATTACTTGCGCTTTATCTATCTCTCCAGCGGCCAAAGTACGCTTGAGGTAATCGCTCAGCGCATCTCCGACATCTGCCTTTGTTCTTGCGGGCTTACTTAGAAAATCTCGTTCGCCGCCGTGGAAGTAATAGCAGTAGGTGCAATTAATATTGCACCTTTCTGCCAATTTGAAAATTATCTGCTGTTGGGCCATTCTTTAGAAGCTTTTCGTCCAGCTCACCCAGGCGTCAAACTGCGGCGACACTCCTTTCCGAATGTCTCCGATCACAGAGGCGGTGACCTTTTTTCCCTTGGCGTCCCCCTCATGAATCTTAGCACCGGCCTTTTCGAGTTCTTCGAGAGCTTTAGCAACATCTTCTGGTTTCGACATTTTCTCGACTCCTAAAATTGCTTAGCTGAAATTGGGCGAGTCATTGAGCTTGCTCTCCCTTAGGTAGAATACCGCAAAGTATCGTTTTGTAAATAGTTGTCCGGGATTGCCCGAATGAGCTAGCCACCATTTTACGAATTAGTTTCGTAAATTCAGTCGCCTAGTCTAGTTGCAAACACGGTTGGTGTGGCCTGCTTACCGTAATACTCTTGGATCATCTGCACAGATGTATCCATGTTGCGAGCGACATCAAACACGCCGACGCCATTTCGCAGCGCATTCACCGCACAGAAGTGCCGTACGCAGTAGACGGCATACTTTTCACCGAAGCTGCTTCTGATGATCCCGGCGTCTCGGAGCGCCGCATTCAGCTGATCGATGAGCGTGATGATTTGCGCTCCATCGGGCATGACCAGAGCGTTACAATCGGGGATCTCTTCAACATCGAATTTCCGCCCATCTTAGCCGAGCGCCCTTCTTCTGCACCTCAATGTTGACAGGGGGATAAGTCCTGTTACGAAGGCCCCTCAATTCAAGGAGCCCTCAATGGC
>OFRL01000171.1_pt1 | contig 35575 bp, 24 predicted proteins | sample 1543121 | NCBI WGS metagenome assembly OFRL01 (sample SAMN07774228, study PRJEB24372) | wastewater metagenome | isolation source: Lake Maggiore Cannobio | place: Italy: Cannobio | collected 2016-01
CTTCTAATCCCGCAGTTTGTGATGCCACTTGTGTGCAGTTGTCAGTTTTCGAGTTGCGCGCTGCGGCTGATGCCTTAATGCTGCGCTTGCAGGCGCACCCATTCCAGTGCGGCTGCTTTTGTGGTTAGTTCGCCTGCAGCCTGAGCTTCTGACAGTCCTAAGAGCAGCTGGCCCAGCGCCCTGCCCTCCGGCAGCTGCAGTGCAGCCATGATTTCAGCGCCAGTCAGCAAGCGTACCGGCTGCACAATCACAGCATGGCTGATGTGAAAGGCCTCGAACATTTCAACGCTGCGGTCAACTGCTGCGATCCATGCGGGCTGTTTTAGAGTTGCGCCGGCGTGCGCCAGCATGTCCGCCAGTGCCAGCAGGCAAACCTCCAGCCCCACTGTCTTTGTTGTGCGAAAATATATGTGCAGCTCACGTGCGGTCATGGCTTGCATGCGGTAGTGCTGCGCGGGGCGGGCATGCTGCAGTACTGCCTGCTGCACAAAGGCAGTTTCAACTCCCGCAAGTTTCAGCGCTTCGGCTTGCCGGCGGACAAGGTTGCCGTCTTGGCGGGCATGCGCCGCGCCGGCAATGTTCAATTGTTGTGCGTCAGTTTCTATGGAGGCTTCCGGGCAGGCATGCAACAGCGCAGCCAGCATCAGCAGCGCGCGCACGCTGCGCCCCGGCGAGAGTTCCTGCTCCATGCGGTCAGTAATTTGATCCCGAAAGCGCCCCAGTCTGCCAGCCGCAAACCCAAGCGCAAACTCGGAGGCGCGGTCCAGATCATGCGCGCGGCCGAGCACACCCAGCAGACTTGCGAGGCGTTCCACCACAAAGAGCGAATGTTGCCACTGCGTGCCGGTTTGTGGCGCAGGCATGCCCGCCGTCTTTAGCGGCTGGATTGCGGGAAGGCACACGCCAAGCAGGTCTAGTGTGTCCAGCACGCGCAGCGCCGCGGCGGGGCGCGCGCCGCCAAGGGCCGCAAATAGTTCGTCACGCACGCGTTCGGCAGTGCAGTTCGCCAGCAGAGGCGCAGCGGCGCGCATTGCAACGCGTGCCGGCTTGTCTATGTGCAGCTGCAGTTGGTTGGCCAGGCGCACGCCGCGCAGGGCGCGCACCGCGTCATCCGCAATTGCGCCGGCGCCCGTCAGGCGCAGCTGTTTGGCGCGCAGGTCTGCTTCGCCGCCGGCCGGGTCAAGCAGCAGCGCGGGCTGCGCCACAGCTATGGCCATGGAGTTAATTGTGAAGTCGCGCAGCAGCAGGTCGCTCACAATGTCCGGGCCGCGCAGGCGGGTAAAGTCCACCACTACGCGCGGCGCTCCGGCCGTGTTTACAATCACACGCGCGGCTCCGCGCTGCTCGTCCAGTACATAAAAATCTGCGCCGAGCTGGCGCGCCACTGCGCGCGCCGTCTTCAGCGCATCGCTACCGGTTACGTAATCAAGATCGTGCACGGGTGCGCCGAGCAGCGCGTCACGCACCGCCCCACCCGTCAGCCAGGTGACGGGCAAGGCCGCAGCGGGCAGCGCACGCGCAATCGTATCGCATAGCTCTGGCAGCTCCGGCGCTGATGGTTCCGCGGGATGTTGCAACAGAAATGCGGGCTCCTTTGGCGCTGCTGCTGCGCCGGCGGTAGCGAGCGCTGCGGTCAGCCCGCTGGCAGCCAGTTCACCGTTTCGGAAAGCTTGCCACTGGCCGGGCAACGGCACAATCTTGAGCGCTGCGGGCGCTGCTTGGCTGCGGCGCGCCATTGCGCCTTTTATACGCCCGTCTTGGCAACCGCCACAAATGGCAGATTGCGCCAGTACTCGTCCAGATCGAGGCCGTAGCCAAATACAAACTTATCCGGGATTTGAAAGCCGGTGTATGCGATGGGTACCTGCACTTCGCGGCGCTCATGCTTGTCGAGCAGTGTGCACACTCCCACCTGTGCTGGCTCGCGGATGTGCAGAAAATCCAAAACGCGCGAGATTGTGTGCCCGGTGTCGACAATGTCTTCCACCAGCAGCACATGCCGGCCGCGAATATCGGTTTGCAAGTCCATCACAATTTTGACGAGGCCGCCGGAGCTGCGCACGCCGGCGCCGTAGGAAGATACGGCCATGAAATCCACCGCGTGCGGAATGGAAATTTTGCGCATCAGGTCTGTAAGAAACAAAATGCCGCCGCGCAGGATGCACACCAGCAGCAGGTCGCGGCCTTCATAATCGCGGCTGATTGCCTGCCCCAGCTCGGTGATGCGCGCCTGCAGCTTGTCCTCTGGAATCAACACTTCATGCAGAATGGTTTTGTAATCTGCGACGGGCGGCATGGCTGCTACAACGCGCCGTTGGGGCTGCGCACCGGCACCTGATGATGTGCGCGGCAGCGCGCTTCATACGCCTCGCTGCCGCCCACCAGTACAATCGGGTCGTCATAGTAGGCCGGTTCGCCATTAATCAGGCGCTGAGTACGCGAAGCATTCTCTCCGCATACCATGCAGATGGCGTGCAGCTTGTCCACAATTTCTGCCAGTGACAGCAGCTGCGGCATTGGCCCAAATGGATCACCGCGAAAGTCCTGATCCAGGCCGGCACAGATGACGCGGATGCCGCGCGCGGCAAGCATCTGGCAGACTTCGGGAATCTTGCTGTCAAAAAATTGCGCCTCGTCGACCGCCACAACAGTGGTGCCGGCGTTCAAGCGCTGTTCAATTTGGGCGCTGCTGGTTACAGGTGTGGCTTCAAACTCGCTGCCGGCATGTGAGGTTACTTTGTCTGTGCCGTAGCGGTGGTCCACTGCCGGCTTGAAGACCTGCACCAGCTGGTTGGCAATGCGTGCGCGCCGCAAGCGCCGGATGAGTTCGTCAGTTTTGCCGCTGAACATTGAGCCGGTAATAACTTCAATGCTGCCGTTGCGGTGTTTCATGGCGCGAAGTATACCCGTATGAAAAACAGGCGCTCACGGCGCCTGTTTAGTTTAAATAGATGGGAGGCAGGCGTTAGGAGTCGGCAACTTCTGCGGCCGGTTCCGGCGCATCGCCCGGAACTTCAAAGCCATTCAGGCGCAGCGCCTTCTTCAAGTCAATTAAACCTTTCTGGCCAAAACCTTGGATCGCCAGCACGCCAGCATCGCCACTGGTCTTGAGGCGTTCCAGAATTGCCAGCGCACCCAAGAGCCCTTCTTTTGTGAGCGCCGTCGTTGCCCGCGCGCCCAGCTTCAAGTTTACCAGCGGCACATCCACAATCTCCGGTTCCAACTGGCGTTCGGCTTCCAGCGCTAGATGTTTCTGGCGCACGTCGAGTTTCTTCAGGAAGCGTTCCACCTGACCCTCGGTGTCAATCAGGCGCTGCTCACCCGTGTAAAACGGATGGCACTTGTAGCACAGGTCGGTGCGCACCAGCTCGAGCGTGGCACCGGTGGTCCAGCTGTTGCCGCAAGAGCAAACCACCTTGGCGGCGGTAAAGTATTTGGGGTGAATGTTCGCCCTCATGCGCTGGCTTCCGGCAACAAAACAATTGAGACCGACTTCTGGCCACTTGGCAGGCGCATGTACTTTACGTGGCCGTCAGCGGTGGCGTAAAGCGTAAAGTCGCGCCCCACCTTTACGTGCGCGCCCGCTTTAATATGTGTGCCCAGCTGACGCACAAGAATGTTGCCGCAGCGCACTTCTTGCCCGCCAAATATTTTTACGCCGCGGCGCTGTGCATTACTGTCGCGCCCGTTGGTGCTTGATCCCGCACCCTTCTTATGTGCCATGAAGTATCCCCCTGCCCGCTTTAGCTAGTGATTTCATCAATGCGTACGCGCGTGTATCCCTGGCGGTGGCCAGTGGTCACGCGGTAACGCTTCTTGGGCTTGTATTTAAAGACGCGAATTTTCGGCCCCTTGACCTGGTCGAGCACGGTTGCGCGCACAACGCTGCCGCCGAGCACCGGGCCGCCGATCTGAACCGTCTCGCCATCTGCAAGCAGCATCACTTGAAGCTCAAGCTTGCTGCCGGCTTCAGCTTCCCGCAGATCCAAGTCAATTACCGAGCCTTCTTCGACCCGGTGTTGCCGATTTTTGTCTATAACAATCGCATACCGCATGGTGATTTCCTGCCGCGCTTTGCGCTTAATAATGCCCCGACCTGCGGGGCAACAGGCAAAAGTCTACCCGCTCGCGGGTCCTTTGTCAATCAAAATCAGCTCTCGGCGGTGGATGGCGGGCCGGCACGGGTCAAGGCCCATTGCGCTGAGAACTTCTTCGGGCCGGCCGGTGGCTGCCGGGCGGGCGGCTAGCTGCATTGTCAGCCAGCCTTCTGGCGCCGCATCCAGCTGTTCCACCAGCGGGCGCAGGTCGTACTCTTTGGCGCGTTTGTTGATGCGCAGAATTTGCGCTTGTTCCAGCAGCCGCAACACGCATTGCGCCAGATCTGGCGCCGCGCTCTCGCAATTTGGCAGCACTGCAAAGCGCGCGGAGGTCACTTGGGCGGAAAGCGCCGGTTCGCGGTCCATAACTTCGCTTATGGCTTGCACCGCAATGCCCGGCGGCAATAGTGCGTTCCAGGATTGCAGCAGTGCTGCCGGATCCGTGGGGTTGGCCAGCCACAGGTCCAGCAGCTCAGCATCGCCCACGTAGCCAAGCGGCAGCGGTGCGGCGAGTTGCATGCGCGGCTGCGGATGGAAGCCAACAGAGTACGCCAGCGCGAGGCCGGCGCGCCGCGCGGCGCGTTCCCAAAGGCGCATCAAGTCCAGATTTCCGATGAAGCGTGCAGGTCCGGATTTGCTGAATTGAATGCGCAGGCGCTGCAGCGTCAGTGCTTTCATCGTTGTTCAGTGGCGTTGATGTGTGGGCGCGTTGCAAACGCCGGTTGCAGCTGGAATGGGTTTTTGCTGCAATATGGCGCCGGGCTGCTGCCTGCCTGCGTATTGCAGCGCGCAGTGCGTCAGGCGACGACGATCAGCTGGCTTGTTTGCGGCACACTGTTTCCGCGCAGATGGATGGGCTTTACCTCCGGGCACTGCCACGCATCGGCCGGCGTCGCGCGGCGCTCTTCAATGAACTTGGGCAGGATGCCGCACGCAAAGCACTTGTCGCGGCAGTCCACGCGCGTCTGGTTGCGCGCGCTCCAGCGCAGGTCTTCTGCCAAAAATGATTTCTTTACCGCAGCATCAATGTGATCCCATGGCAGCGCCTCGGCCACATCACGCTCGCGATGTGTATAAAACGTGCTCTCGAGTGCGTTGGCTGCAAACGCGTCCATCCACGCGTCATATTTAAAATGTTCGCCCCACGCATCAAACTTGGCGCCGCGCGCGTAGGCATCGGCAATCACCGCGCCCATGCGCCGGTCGCCGCGCGAAAGCCAGGCTTCCATCTGGCTCTCATGCGGATTGCTCAGGCTCAGCTTGATGCCCGGGCCGCGGACCTCGCGGCGCAGCAGCGCCTGCTTCTCGCGCACTTGCGCAATGCTGTCGCACGGTGACCATTGAAACGGTGTGTGCGGCTTGGGAATAAATGTGCTCACTCCCAAATTCAGAACGGCACGATTGCCCAGCGCGCGCCGCCCCTCCAGCATCACTGCGTGCGCCAAATCGGCAATGGCCTGCACATCTTCAATGGTTTCATCGGGGTGGCCGATCATGAAGTACAGCTTGATCGTCGTCCAGCCGCGGGAGTAAATGGATTTGGCGGTTTCCAAAAGTTGGCGCGTGCTGACTGGCTTGTTGATAATCTCGCGCATGCGCTCGGTGGCGGCTTCCGGCGCGAGTGTGAACCCGCTGCGGCGCCCCTGCTTCTCGAGCCGGTCCATAAGGTCCACCGACACAGTTTCAATGCGCAGTGATGGCATTGAAATATTCAGGTTCAAGTGCCCGAAGTTTTCGCGAATTGCATCCACCAGCTCCAGCACGTGGCTGTAGTCAGAGGAAGACAAGGAGAGCAGTGCAATTTCCTCAAAGCCGGTGTGCTGCAAGACCTCGCGCATCGCAGCGATTACCTCGGCAACGCTGCGCTCGCGCACCGGGCGCGTTACCATGCCAGCGTGGCAAAAGCGGCAGCCGCGCGTGCAGCCGCGCATGATTTCGATTGCCGCGCGGTTGTGCACCACATCCACGCCCGGCACAATAAAGCGCGTGACCGGCGGCGGCAGCTGCTTGACGATTGTTTTGAGCACCGGCAGGCGCGCTGCCGGCTCGGTGCTGCGCGTGGCGGCTAGCGTACCGTCGTTGTTGTAGGTTGCTTCATAGAACATTGGCACGTATACGCCGTCCAGCGCAGCCAGTTGCTGGAGTAGCGCGCGCTTGTCCGGCCGGCTGGCGGCTGTGCCGTTTGCCGTTCCTGCTCGCCAGGCCAGGACGGTGCGCGCAATTTCTACAATCGCTTCCTCGCCTTCGCCAATCACAAATGCATCAATGAAGTCCGCCATCGGTTCCGGGTTGTAGGTGGCGTGTCCGCCGGCAACAACAAGTGGATAGTGCTGCGCCAGGCGGTCGCGCGCAAGCAGCGGCATGCCGGACAGGCGCAGCAGGTGCAGCGTGTTGGTGTACAACTGTTCATACGGCAGCGAGATCCCCAGCATGTCAAAGTCTTGCACTGGGTGTTTGCTTTCCAACGAGTAGAGTGGCAGGCCTTCGCGCTGCATCACGGCTTCCATATCCACCCACGGCAGAAACACGCGCTCCGCAAGCAGGTCAGCGTGCCTGTTTAGGATTTGGTACAGCGTTGCGAGCCCAAGATTTGGCGTGCCCAGGTCATAGATGTCGGGAAAGCACAACGCCACCTTGAGCCGGTCCGCAGTCCACTGCTTGGTGATGCTGTTGTATTCGCCGCCGATGTAGCGCGCCGGGCGCTCCACTTCTAGCAGCACGCGTTCGAGCGTCAGCTCAATTTGTTGGGGATCGAGGTGTGGATTCATGCAGCAGTTGCGGCGCTGATGGGGGCGTCGGAATTGGCAAGGCCGTAGAAAGCCAGCAGTGTGCTGCCGTAACGCCGGGTATCTTGCAACACTAGATTTTGCATGGAAACTTCTGTGTGCTCTTTGGGATCCAGCTGCACAATCGTTGTGCCGAATTGGCCCAGTAATTGCGGGCGCGCATCAATGCAGAGCAGCGCCTCGCGCCAGATGCCGCGGTATTGCGGCGGCGCAATGAAAATGTAATCGAATACAGCAGCGCGCGGCTGAGCAAGGTAATTGAGCGCATCTGCGCGCGCAACCTGCGCCCGTGCGGTGTAACCGGTGCTGGCAAGGTTTGCTTGCAGTGTGTGCAGTGCCTCCACGGAGTTGTCCACGAACAGCACGGTCCGTGCTCCCCGGCTCAGCGCTTCAATGCCCACACTGCCAGTTCCGGCAAACAAGTCCAGCAGCGTGGCATCCTCAATGTCAGCGCCGATGATGTTAAACAGTGCCTGCTTGACCCGGTCCGATACGGGCCGGGTTGTGGTACCGGGCACCAGTTGCAGCTTGCGCCCGCGCCCTTCCCCTGCGTTGATTCGAATTCCAGACACTTTGAAGATTATCCTGCGCCGCAGGGATGATAGCATTAACAAATGCGTTTACCCCCTTGGCGGAAACTATTCTCACAAAGCCGGCACCTGCGTCTGCAGGGATGGGTGCTGCTTGCACTGATTGTGGCGCTGGGCGGCGCTATGCGCTTGTATGGCATCAGTACAATGCCGGCTGGATTGTTCGGAGATGAAGCCGCAGAAGGACGGGATGCATTGCGCATCATCGCTGGTGAGCGGCCGGTGTACCTCGAATCCAACTTCGGGCGTGAGCCGTTGCATGCGTACCTCGTGGCGCTCTCTGTCAGCACATTTGGGCGCACGCCGGCTGCAGTGCGATTGCCATCAGCTCTTGCAGCTTGCGCCACAATTGTCGGCCTCTTTGGACTCACGCGAAGATTGTTTGGCACACGGGCCGGGCTTATCGCAGCGTTTCTTTGTGCATTTTCGGTATGGGCTGTGATGCTGGGCCGCTTGGCAACCCGGCCGGCTTTGCTGCCGTGTGTGCTCGCCTTTGCGTTGTGGGCGGGGATCAGTGGCTGGCAGCGCCGGGATGCAATGCGCTGGGTGGCTGCGGGCCTGCTATTTGGGCTGGCGCTTTACACCTACACGCCGATCCGGGTGATTATATTGATCGTGCCCGTGTGGCTCTTGGTAGTTGGCATACACGGCAGCATGCGGCGCATGTGGCCGGGAGTGATTTATGCCGCAATTGGTTTTGTGGTCTGCGCACTTCCGTTGATTGTTTACGGAGCCAGCCACCCTGAGGTTTTGTTTGGGCGCGCAGGCGGTGTGCTGGTGCTGAACATGGATGGCGGACTGTGGTCGGCTGCGCGCGTGCTTGCGCTGCAAACTTGGAAAGTTGCAGCGATGTTTGGAGTGCCGGGCTTTGGCGACACAAACTTGCGCCACAATCTGCCGGGCCGGCCGGCACTGGATTGGTGGATTGCAGTGGCAGCGATTTGGGGTTTCATTGGCCTCGCGAGCAGGCGGCGGCACTTTGCTGTGATTGGCCTGTGCTTGTTGGGGTTGAGCGTGCTTCCGACAATATTGTCTGAGGAAGCTCCGCATTTTGCGCGTGGTTCTGGAGCCATGCTGGTAGTGCTGCCACTGGCGGCACTTGGCATCGAGCAACTGCAACACCTTCGCGTCAAAAGTTGGGTTGTACTAAAGACAACGGCTGCAGCGGGTGCGCTTGGGTTTGCAGCCGCGTCCGCATTTTCAGCGCTTTGGCTGCCAGCCTACTTACTGCAAAGCCAGACAGGTTTTGCATTTGATGAGCAGTGCACTCGCGCTGCAATTGATGCAAACAATTTTCTGGCCACCGGCTGGCGCGGCGCCGGCTGGTTTGCGGATCGGACGCAACCATTGGCGGGCCGCACCGTAATCCTCGCCCGCGACGTATGTCCCGAGTACAGCAGCTCGGGGAGTGACACGGTGCGCTTTTTGGTTCCTGTGGAATTTGCGCAAGGCGGGGCGCTGCGCCGCTATGAGCTGGAGAAGTTGCCACCGCTTGCAACGCTGCCGGAACAGATTTTGTTCCTTGCAATACCCGGCGATGAGACGCGCCTAGCTCCGTGGCTTGGGGCGCGATACGCGCTGCAGGTGGAAGACGGGCCGTGGACGCCGCCGGATTTGCTGGGCAACTCGTGGCTGGTTTACCGCCGTGTGCTTGCCACTGCCAACGCCGGTAGTTAGCGCTTTTTATTTGACCGTAATGATGTCGGGCAGCACGATGCTTTCCCCCAGCAACACGCCGGCCTGATCGTAGGCAAGGAAGCGTTCACTTGTGGCATCATTCCATAGCCCTACATAAACGTGATATTGGCCGGCGGGTAGTATTGCGGGCAGCACAAGCGTGTGCACGTCGCGGATGTAGCGATCCAGTGCCCAGCGCTTGGTTGGTGTGTCCGCCGGGTTGGCTTTGTCTGATTGCGCCCAGACTTTTCCATCCTTGTCGCGCAGGTGTACATACACTTGATAGTTGATGGTTGGCGTTTGCGCAGCACGCCAGTAAAGCGTGACCGGGAAGTCTGTACTTTTTCGCAAGGTTACCTTGGCAAGGTCATAGCCAAGGAATTCCACTTCTTTTTGAATGCTGCCCACCAGGGTGTGCTGGATGGTGGCCACTGTGCGTCCGCTTGAATGGTGGCGGAACCAGCCCAATTGGTCCGACAGCAGCTTTATGCAAACAACTGCCACGAGCGCAATTGCTACTTGCGTCAGCTCAATTGGCGGCCCACGCTTGGCGGGTTGGGATTGTTGCCCGCGGATTGGCAGCAGCAGCAAGCCCAGCGCCGCCAGTGCGCATGTGATGCTGATCCAAGCCGCAAGACTGCGCACAGGCGTTGCCTCCAGTGCCACTTCCAAGCGGTGCTTGCCGGCTGGAATATCTACGCCAATGCGCCCATCCGGGTTTGTAACTGAAATCTCAACCAGCTTGTTATCCAACCTTGCCGTCCACCCGGGAAAATAAAAACGGTGTAATTTCAGTTTGAAGGCGGTGGGAGTTGTGATGCCCAGCACATCGCTTTGCGAGGTGCTTTGAAGCATGATGGCGCTGGCGCCGACGGGCAGCAATTCCTTTTCGAGGCGCGGGATGTTGCGGTCTCCGGCTGCATAGGCTGCAATTATTTCGGCGGAGGGCACCGGAATGCTTTCGACGCCGCGCGGCAGGAAGTCATTGCAGCAGGTGGTGCCCAGCCATTTGCCGGAAACTTCTTCTGCGACTACGCGCCCACGGGTGATGGAGCCGAAGTTCCCCCATGGCAGCGGATATGTTAGTGGCAGCGCGCTGAGAAATAGTGCAGCCACCATCAGTGCCGCAGCGCGCGGCGCGCGCGTGTTGCCATTCCCATTCCCCGTCCAGGCCAGTGCGGTGCCGGCCAGCGGAGACAATACCAGTGCGGTGGGGCCCATGAAGCGCATTGGAAACTGGAAGAAGCGCATGGGTGGCAGCACTTCCCATAAGCCCTGCGATGCATTGGTCATCAAGTACACAAAAAATGTACTCAGGAAAACCATCAGCATCGAGTCAAGGCGCCGCAGGTGCGGCTTGAATACTGTGAGCATGCCGGCGGTCGCCAGCAACAATTGCACCGGTCCGAGACTGAAGCGGAAGGCGGGGCTGGCAGCGCCTTCGTCCAGCCAGAGTGGCAGTGCCGCCAGTTCGTTGACCGGCAGGAAGTGGCGCCGGAAGTCGTAATGGCCAAGGCCATAAAAATCAAGCCGCACTGCGCTGCGCTCAAGGCCGGCGGGCAGCCAGTAAATGGCCGCCAGTCCAAGCCCCAGCACAATTGCAACTGCCACCTGTGGGATGCGTTGCCATGGAAACGGCTGCCGGCCGCGCTGCGCATCAATCGATGCGAGCGTAATTTCCCATGCAATCAGCACGAGCACCACGCCGTACACCGGCAGCGCTGTTAGCGGATGCGCAAGTATCACGGCTGCCAAACTGACGGCCGCCATGACCGCCGGGCGCCACCCGCCCTTGCGCAGGACAAGGTCAAACCACAGCAGCACAAAGGGCGCGATGCCCAACGAGAGCGTCTCGGCGATTTCGCCGCGCGCATGCGGCTCCAAAAAAAGCAGGTAAGGCGAGAAGGCCCATGCAGCTGCCGCCACAATGCCCGCCAGCCGCCACCAGCGGTTGCGCACAAACAGATACATGCCGAGCGTGCCCAGCAGGCCCGCGGCCGCCAGCACAGCCTTGGAGCCGGCCACAACGTCCGCGCCGGTGAAGATGCTCCAGTACGCTGCGAGGTGGTAAGTGAGTGGCGCATAGAAACTGAAAATTGGATAGCCGTTGCCGTAGTAGAAATTGTTGGCCCAGCGCGGGTAGAGGACGCCGGTCAGGATTGACTCTTTGACTTCCGCTGCGCGCAAGATGTGAATCTCAGCGTCGCTGTTGAGCGGCAGGCTGGGGTAAGCAAACAGCGGCCACACAGCCAGCAGGCCGATGGCAAGTGCAATCGCCACACCCGGGTCTAGTTTGGAAAGGAGCTTGGACAATTTAATCAGGCGGCTCAACCGCCGGCAGGCAGGCAGCGCCGCTATGCAAGCAGCGCGGGAAGCTCTTCGGGATGGCGCGCAACGCGCACGCCGGCCGCTTTGAGCGCCGCAATTTTTTCGCTCGCGGTGCCCGCCCCACCCTCCACAATTGCACCGGCATGCCCCATGCGCTTGCCGGCCGGTGCGGATTGGCCCGCGATGAATGCTGCCACAGGCTTGCTGTAGTTGTCGGCGATGAATGCCGCAGCGTCTTCCTCGTCGCGCCCGCCGATTTCGCCGATCAAGACAACTTTTTCTGTGAGCGGGTCCTCTTCGAAAAGTTTGAGCACATCAAGAAATGAAGTGCCATTGACGGGATCGCCACCGATGCCGACGCAAGTGGAGGTGCCGAGGCCGGCTTGCTTGAGGGCGTGCAGCACCTCATAGGTGAGCGTGCCGGAACGCGCCACAACACCAACCGTGCCGACGCTGGCGATGTGGCCGGGGATGATGCCGACTTTGGCGCTGCCCGGTGTGAGCAGGCCGGGACAGTTGGGCCCGATGAGGCGTGCGCCGCATTTGTCCAGATAGGGGCGCACGAGAATCATGTCTTGCACGGGTACGCCTTCACTAATGCAAACGATTAGTGGCAGGCCGGCATCCGCGGCCTCGAGCATGGCGTCGGCTGCAAAACGCGCCGGCACAAAGATCAGCGCGCAGTTGGCGGCAGTTGCTTCAACCGCAAGTTTGCAGGTGTCAAAGACAGGCACGCCGTCCGCCCACTCGCCGCCTTTGCCGGGTGTTACGCCGGCCACCACTTGCGTTCCATAGGCAATCATTTGGCGTGTGTGAAACAAACCCTCGCGCCCGGTGATGCCTTGCACCACCACGCGCGTGTGCTGATCAACAAGTACGCTCATTGCGCACCGCCGGCAGCCGCGACAACTTTTTGCGCTGCGTCCGCGAGTGAGGTGGCAGTGAGCATGCGCGCCTCCGCCAGCAGCTTGCGCCCTTCTTCTTCATTCGTGCCAACCAGCCGCACCACCATCGGCAGCCGCGCACCCACCGTTTCCAAGGCTGCTAGCACGCCGCGCGCCACTTCGTCACAGCGCGTGATGCCGCCGAAGATATTGATCAGCAGCGCCTTCACTTTGGTGTCGCGCAAAATAATGCGCAGGGCTGCGGCCACCTTTTCCGCGCCGGCGCCGCCGCCAACATCCAAAAAGTTGGCTGGCCGCCCGCCATACAGCTGAATGATGTCCATGGTGGCCATCGCCAGGCCGGCGCCATTTACCATGCAGCCAATCTCGCCGTCCAGTGCCACGTAAGAGAGCCCGTGGGTGCGCGCCTCTGTTTCGGCTGGCGTTTCTTCATCAGAGTCGCGCATGCTCTCTAGCTCCGGATGGCGATAGAGCGCGTTGTCATCCACAACCAGTTTGCCGTCCAGCGCCACAAGCTGGTCTGCTTCGGTGATTACCAGCGGGTTGATTTCAGCGAGCGTGGCGTCCGTGTTTTTGAAGACGCTATACAGGCCGTGCGCAATCTTTGCGAACGCTGTCCAATGTTCGCGCGGCAGGTCAATCATTGAGGCGATGTGGCGCAGCTGATAATCCCGCAGCCCGAGAAAGGGGTCCACGTGCTCGCGAATAATTTTCTCCGGCGTTAGTGCAGCCACTTCTTCTATGTCAATGCCACCACTGGCGGAGGCAATCATTACCGGTTTGCGCGCGGACCGGTCGTTGGTAATTCCAAAATATATTTCTGTGCGGATTGCGGCGGCTTCGTCTACCAGCACTTTGCGCACCGGCAGGCCTTTGATATGCATGCCGAGGATGTCGCCAGCGTGCTTGAGCGCAGCGGCGGGTGTGTCGGCAACTTTCACGCCGCCGGCCTTGCCGCGCCCGCCTACCAGCACCTGCGCTTTAACTACGACGCGACCGCGCAATTCAGTGGCAATGTCGCGTGCCTGCTCTTTCGTTTCGGCCACCCTGCCGCGTGGGATGGCAATTCCATTTGCCGCAAAGATTGTTTTCGCTTGATACTCGTGAAGTTTCATTTGATAAATTAACGCTTGGCAGTATAGCAGCGATGATTATTTGGCGGGTGCCAGGGCGTTGTTAAGCTCGAGTTGGTCGATCTTGATGCGCATCACACGCTGATTGTCGGCGTCAGCAATGTAGAGCAGCCCGTTGCTGGCGGCAGCCAGACCTGTGGGCATTGAGAATGCGCTCGCGTCTGTGCCATAGTCGCCAAACGAGCGCAGCGGCCGGCCATTGCGATCTGTCACGAACACGCGAAAGCCCTCGGGATCGCTAAAGTAAACATGTTCGTTGCTGTCCACCGTAAGGTATGGCTTGGCAAAGAGAGATTGTCCGTACCAGCCGGACACATCCCACTTACGCAAGAAGCTTCCATCGAGCGCAAACACCTCGATGCGCCGGTTCCATGCATCGGCAACATAGAGCTCCCCCGCATTTGAAATTGCAATTCCAACCGGCTCATCGAGCTGGCCGTCAAGCGCGCCGGCCGTGCCAATCTGGCGCAGCGGCGTGCCTTGTGCGTCAAAAACGGAGATGCGCTTGTTGCCTGTGTCGCTGACGTAAACCAGTCCGGCACCATCGATGGCGATATCACGGGGGCCCCAGATGTTTAGGAGGTCCGTGCCGTTGCCAAACGCGCCCCAAGTGCCCAGCAGCTTGCCCGCAGCATCAAAGCGCTGCACGCGGTGGTTCCAAGTGTCGGCCACATAAACTTCGCCGGCAGCATTTACGGCAACGCCCCACGGCTCGTTAAATTGGCCGGGCTGTCCGCCTTGATCCACTGCGCCGAAGGTGCCCCAGCTTGCAAGCAGGCGCCCATCCGCAGTAAAACTTTGGATGCGGTGGTTGAAGGTGTCTGCGATCACAACGCTCCCATCCGGCGCGACGGCAACATCCCGCGGCTGTTTGAGTTCGCCGGGCGCGCTGCCAGCTGCGCCCACAAAAATGTCCGCCGGCACGCGGCGCAGCAGACTTTCAAATGGATCTGGCGGCAGCGGCTCTGTAAGCGCCGCCGGCCCAACGCCAAGGCTCCAGATCTTCGACGCCACATCTTTGCGAATATACAAACGCATGCGATCGACAACCGGCCATTGCGCCAGCGCGTAGTTAACTCCATTGAGTTCGCCATACGCTTTGTAGTCGCGCCATTGCCAGATGTTCCAGAGCGCATTCAGGCGCGCGGGATCCAGCAAGTTGGCACGCACGCGGGCCGGCGTCAGGTCAAAGTAATCCTGCATCGGCCACCACATGCGGATGTACTCGAAGGAGTGGTAGTTATTGCCGAGCAGCGGCTCCACGCGCGCCCAGTTGTTGTCGCCCGCAATTACCACCGGCACATCGCGGAAAGTTTCGCGCGTGGGCTGCTCCGCGTAATACACCTGATTAGGATAGTCGCGCAGGTACCAGGTGAATGGCCATGACACGTCGTTGTCAAAGGCAACTTTCATGTCAAGGCCGTCAGTCGTGCGCCGTGAAATTTCCTCCACCTGCGCCATAACTACGCGGATGCCGGGCGCACCCGAGGCATAATTTATAAATTCGGTTTGGTAGTCAAAGTTGATATAGCTGGAGAGAATGGCGCTGCGCAGCGTAAGCAGTGCCAGCAGCCCCACGCCCTGAACGGCAGCCAGCTGTAGTGCACTGCGGGCGCCGATTTGGCGCACCGCATAAGCCAGCCCATAGACTGCGCCAGCCAGAACCGTAGCTGCGGAGAGAAAAGCCATGGAGTGCTGCAGGTCCTCCAGTGTTGTGCTTTGGAATGGCGCGCCCAGCCCGGCCAGCCGCCACGCGGCATCCACGCCGGCAAGAGTGCCAAGTGGCAGCAAGAGCAGCAAGACCCAGCCGCGCTGCTGCCAAACCGCCGCCCACGGCACTTGTTCCAGCAACCGGCCATAGAGCCAGCCCGCAGCCAAAATTAATGGAAGCGAAATATGCACTGTGAGCCAGGGCATTTTCTCGCCGGCTGTGGAATAGGCCACCAAGGCAAGCACGCTCCAAAAGCACAGGAAGGCGACAACCGGAAATGCAGGCGCGGACTGGATTGAGCTTGCATCACGCCGCTGCGGACGCGCATGCAGCAATGTGGCTGCGCACGCGAGCAAGCCGCCAAAGACCGGCAGGAACTCATAAAACGGCAGCTGCAACCCGGCGTAGTAGTACCACGGCTGGCTGCCGCGCTGCACGCCATGCTGCGCCAGCCAATAACCCAATGAGCCGACGATGCCGGTGGCAACGCCCTGCCCATTTGTAAACATTGTGGTGAACAGCGTCAGATAAATTGCGCCAAAAATTCCGGCGACGATCGGCCATCTGCGACGGTCCCACACGAGACCCACGGCCGCAGACAATAAAACCATCGCAGCTAAGACCGGCCCGGTTACCCACATCCCAGCTGGGGTGTAATCAAGCGGATCGCGCAGCAACAGCAGCTTCACAGGAAACGCCACGAGCTGCGGGAACACAAGCGTGCCGATCACAACCAGGAGATCGAAGCTGGGCGTGACGCGCGCCGCGGCGGGCAGCCCGCGCAGAACTGTTATCAGTGCGCCCACCAAGCCCGCGAGCGCGACTGCAGCGAGCCCGATGCTAACCGGCGCCTGCACCAGCGCAGCGGTGAACAACACTGCGGCCGCCGCGCCTGCGGCCGCAGCGCCGACAATGAGCGCCCAGAAAATAATTTGCATGCGCGGGGAGCGCCACTGGCCGCGCCATAAATCTGCTGCGTAATGGACGCCCAGAAAGACCAGCCAAATGGCGTCGTAGATAAACGCAGTTTCTTTGGTGGCATGATTGAGCGCGACTGCGAGCGCCATCAGGTAAAGCCAGCGCGCGCGCCGATCTGCAAAATAGTTGAGCGTGGCAAGCGCCATCAGCAGCGCCCATACCACTACAAAAGATTCGTTGCGCACGTAGCGCGCGTAGTACAGCATGTAGGGCGAGATTGTGAGCATGCCGGCGGCCGCAAGCGCCCCAGCGCGCCCCAGCCAGGGCCGGAACCACCACAGCAGCGCCACTGCGCCAACCCCAAACAGCGCCGAAGGAATTCGGGAAGTGAAGTCACTTGCGCCAAATATAAAGTAAGTAAGTGCCACAATATGAAACTGAAATGGGCCATGCATGAGCGGGGTATGTTGAAAGCCCTGCCCGCGGTAAAGCTGCCATGAGTAATAAGTGTGCAGGCTTTCATCATGGCTGATGACACGCTCGCCCAGCATGTAGAAGCGCGTGATCAGGGCAATCAGAATCACCACCAGCCAGCCAGCGTTCTCCAGAGAGAGAGCACCCGCTGCGCGCAGCGGGCGCTGTTCCAAAGCTGCAGATGGTTCGATGATTGTTTGAGTGCTGTCCATTGTGTGGAAGTGTCCGCTAAAAGCGGCGGTATTTACTCAATGCTGCAATTGTGCGTCTTCGCGCACCCAAAGCACCAGTTGCGTGGCGCTGACGGGAATTTTCCGAAAGAGCACATAGTTGAGCCGGCCGGGCAGGTCGGCGGGGAGTCGGCCACGAGCCAACTCGAAATTAAACCTTTGGCCGAGGTACTGCGACCCCAGTACCGGATCCACAAGTTCACCGGGGGTAATCACAATCGGCGCGCTAATCGTAGCGGAGAGAGCGTTGGTGTAGCGCACATTCGCAAAATCACGCAGTGCCCAAGCGAGCGCGCCGGCTGGCGGACCCAGCACCACAATCTCCGCATCTTGGCTGGTGCCGCGTGCCCGCAAGCTTGCCTGTACTGCCGTATCAGCCAGCAGGCGGATGTGCGGCGAGATGCTGTCGCCGGTCAGCAGTTCCGCCGCAGAGCCCGCGCGTGTGTGGTTCAGCGCCCAGCTGGTGGCAGCCGCCCACACCACGGCCACCAGCACAAACCCGGCCAGCGCACCGCGCCGCGCAATCTCCCAGTCCCACCAAGTACCCACAAGCGCAGTTATCAGCCAGAGGATTGCAAGCGTAACGCCGAGCACGGACAGCAGGCCCCAGCCTGTTTGGCCAATGCTGCCAGCGCCTCCCGCTGCGATTGCACCGAGCACCAAATAGAGGATGCAGCAAACTGCAAATAAGCCGCCGGCGTGCAGTGCGCAAATCTGGCGGCGCTGGCCGCCCCAATCACACGCAAAGAACCAAGTAATGGCAAAGGCACCGTGCAGTGATATTACTATCAACAATCCGCCTACATCAATTGCCGCGCGTTGGGGGTCAACCAGGGTGATTGCCACCACCACCAAACTTACTACTGAAAGATATCTTGCTGCCGGAATCTGGCGCGCTGCGATCGCGGCTCCAATGATGCCGAGCCCAATTGCCAGCGGGTCATAAAGTACAGCGGTCACGAGTGGCGTCCAGAAACTTGTGGGGCCCGGTGTTGCCGTCCAACCGGCGAGCCACGCGCCCCACCCGTCCCCAGCCGCGGCGAGGCCCGCGGGATATTGCAGGAACGCGGTGCTGCCTGCAGCCAAAGCCAATCCCAACGCAAGCCACCAGTTGCCCGTGCGCAACACGGCGCCCCACGGCTGCAGTGATCGGGGTGAAGCAACTAACGCTGCGATTACCAGCGCCACGATGGCAGCGATATATTCTGGCCCGCTGGCAAGACCAGCTCCGGCGGCCAGCGCTGCAGCCAGCAAACTGGGCGCGGACTGGTTGCGCTGCCAACGCCAAACACCAACTGCTGTGAGCGCAGCCAGCGGCAATGCAAGGCCAATGCCAGCAGCGCTGCGCGCGATCGCCGTCAAACTTGGGGAGAGCGCCAGCACTGCACTCGCGCCCAGTGCACCGACGTTGCCCAGCTCTTTGCGCAGCAACAGCGGCAGAAACACAAGCGCAATTCCCGCAAGCGCCGGTGCGAGCCGTGCCAGCATTTCCGTTGCATGGCCACCCACCCAAAAGAGCAGCATCTGCAGCGAGAACAGCAGCGCGCTATTTGGCACTGCCGTGGCCGGGACGGGCAGCCCGCGGGCCTGCTCCCACGCCCACATTGCATCGCGCGCTGCGCTGCCGGCCAGCGGTGCAGCGCCAAGCTCAAAGAGCCGCGTAGCCGTGGCGTAGCAGCCCAGCAAGACATACGCCCATGCTTCCATCGTCCAGTCAGCCAGCTGCGGAATCCGCAGCCAGCCCAATGCGGCCGGGGCGTGCAGCGTCTCAGTTGATGCGCTCATAAATTGTGACACTGTTGTTGGAAAATGCCGGCCGCATGTGCAGTGAAAATTTCTGCAAGCCCGCCGGTGGAAACGTGTTGCGTTCCAGGCTCCCGACGTACACGTAGCGGATGTCAAATGCGCTTAGTATCGGCAGGGCATCCTCCCAGGTCCGGCTGGAGTAAAGTGTGCGCACTTGCTCTTCACGATTGCCGGCCTCTGCAAAGCCGCCGCGCCATTGTAGCTCATGCCCCGGCCAGCCGAGCAGCGTTGGCATGCCCGTGTGCGCGGACACGCGCCCGAACTCCGTGTAGCTGCCGCCAACTGCTTCAGCCACCGCGCCGCCTGCCGGCTGCTGTGCACGCAGCCACGCTTGCGCATCCGCTTCATCTGGATTTGCAGTGCGCAGGTACGCGAGGCCATCAAGTGTGGCGCTGCGCTGTTGGCCGATGATGGTTGTGCCTTGCAAGCCTTCGGTCTTGGTCCACACTGCAAGCACGGGATACACAAGCCCGCCGGCGATTACACTCACCACAGCAGCTACAAATACTATTTGGCCGCTAGCGGAGCGCACGTGTTGCACGCGCGACACGGCGTACGCGGCTACCAGTGCCCACAGCAGCCAGGCTTGATAGTAAAACTTGAAGATGGTGTTTAGGCGCATGCCGAATGAGTCGCGCAGATACACAAAATCTGGAAGGAGTGTGAGCGCTGCGCCGGCTGCAGCCAGCATTGCGACAAACGGCACACTGCTGCCTGCCCGGCGCGGGCTGCCGAAAGCCAGCCCGCCGGCAAGCGCCAGCATGCCGGCTAACAGCACGTTTGTCCACGGGCTTTCTATGAGGCGGCGCCGCCAAATCGCAGTCCACATTTCAGCAGCGGGCAGCTCGCCAAGCAGCGTCCGGTAAGCGCTGCTTGCGGACAGGTTCCCGTCACGCATGGCGGCGACTGTGAGCAGCGCGCACAGGGCGGCCAGTGCTGCAAGCACGCCGGGGCCGGCCCATGCCGCAGCGCGCCAGTTGAACGCAGTGCCGGTTGCCTCCCAAAGCAGCCAAAGTATTGCGGGCAGCAGCAGCACACCAAACATCACCGTGAACTGGCTGAGGCGCGTGACGAATATCGGATTGGGAATGATGCCGCCGGCTTGTGAGCGAAAGCCGGTGTAGAACGGCACAAACAACACGATGCATAAAATGATTGTTGCACCAATGAATGTTCCGTAGCGCCACCAAGTGTCACGGTCAGTTTGGCTGCCGGCTGCCATGCCGACTGCGCAAGCCGTTGATGCCATTGCGAGTGCCAAAGGAAAATCCCACGCGTTCATGAATGCAAGCCCGCCCAGAATTACGGCGAGCAGTGTGATTGGAACTGCGCCCCCAAGTGCGCGGCTGCTCTGCGCGCGTGCATGCAGATACAAAGCCAGGGCAGCGGATATCGCAAGCAGCAGAAACGGCAGCGCCAGCACGTGCGGATGCAAATCCCCCAGCAGAAATGAAAAGAATGGAAATTCGTCAATCGGCTCGAGGTCGATCGGCGCGCCGGATAAATTGATATCGCGAATTACGCGCGACGCCTGCCACCACCACAGGTAGCGCGTCGGCATCCAGCCAGCGCCGGCAACGGCGGGTGCCTCCAGCCACTTGATATTTAGCCAGCTCCAAAATGTTGCGCTGCCCACACCAGCTTGGTGCAAGACTTCGAGCAAGCCGTTTAGATTGCCCACACAAAGCAGCAGCACTGGAGCCAGTACCACGGGCGCAATCCAAGTTTTGACGGGCAGCACCCGCTGGTTCGGCAGTCCATCAGCATCCAGCGCATGATCGATCGCCACAAGGTTGAAGATTAAACCCGCAGATGCGGCTGCGGCAAGTGCAAACACCAAGGCGAGTGCAAGATTGAATGCAACGCCCACTGTTACGCCAGTTGCAGCGGCCATCAGGCCAACAATGATGTAACCAAAGTAGTAGTAGCTGATGCCATAACCGGAGAGCCATGGATCGGGTGCCGGCAAGGTTTGGTGGCGCATGATGGAACTGAGGAACGCCAGCTCCATCGGTTTCTCCGTTGCCAGAATTTCAGGATTCAGCGCACGCAGCATAGCCATTAATACAAATGCGCAAAGGAAGATAGTTTCTACTACCAGCACCGTGCGCCAGTTGGCTTTAGCCCATGCCCAGTGCTCTGCAAGCTGCGGCCCACTGCTCACGAGGCCCGCAGCGCCAATTGCAGCGGCTGCCATCAGGATGCTGCCCGCCGCCACGCGCAGGAAACCGAACGACCCTAACGTAAAGACCAGAAACCCGAGCAGCAGCAGGCCGCAGGCTTTGCTTGCGGAATAGCCTTGGTCGGGCAGGTTTCCCAAGAGCCTTGCACAAAGTGGCCATGCAAGCCAGCCCGCCAGCACAGCCAGCAGCCACCACAAAATTACTGCCAGAACTTCCGCCATCAGCGTTAGCCGGCTTTGCGCACTTGCGCTTCGTACACAGTTGTCGTGTTGTTGCGGTAAGCGATCTTCAAGTGCCCGGTGCCAAGCATGCGCTCAAATTTCTGCAAGCCTGTACTTTCGTAGTAGGCGCGTTCGTAGTCGCCCACAATTACATAACGCACGCCGTAGCGCTTGATGAAATCCAACGCAGTTTGCTCGAGCGGCGATTGAAAGAACTCCTCAATCGCATCCACCCGGTCCGTCACTAAATTCGGCGGTACCAATCCGCGCTGCTGGCGTTGGTGCCAGTTCCACCCCACCACGCCCGGCAGGCCCGTATACATCGTGAAGCGCGAGCCCAGCTTGTATTCGCTTGTGTGCGCTTCTACAATCACCGGCGAGCCGCTGACATTTTGCAGCAGCCAGCGCATCGCCAGATAATCATCGCGCAGAATGATGCGCTGGTCGCGGTCTTCATATGCGGCGTCATTAAGAAAGCGCATGCCATCCAATGTGCGCGGTGAATTGGGTGCCATGCGGTCGGTCACTTTCGCTAGGGTGGCGCTGGCTGTATAGAATGCGGCTGCCACCACCATGACGCCCAGTCCGGTGTGCAAAATTAAACGATTTACCGGGCGCCACGCGCTGCGCTGCGGCCACAGCCACGCCAGCGCTGCACCTGCCGTCACGCTCAACATGGTCCACACTTGCAAATAAAACTTGAAGACCGTGTTCATGCGGCTGATGTCGCCTTCCAGCACCACCAGCTCCACCACAAGCGTTAATACCAAAGCGGCAATCACCACGCCAAAGGCCACGCGCTTTGCCATGCTAAGTTCGGCGCGCAGCCCAAGTGCCAGACACCAACCCGCCAGCGGCAGCGCAACCAGCGCCACTTGAATGCCAAGCACAAGCAGTGCCGCCAGCACAATTGCGAGGGTGGCAGCGCCGGCAGCCAAAGAGAGCGCAGCTGCCGACCCAAAAAATTCAGCGCGCGGCGTATGCTGCATCCAGTCTCGCGTTTCCGCCAGCAGCCACGCAACAATCACAAAAAGGAACAGGCCGTGCACTTTGAGGTATGCGCCCAGCGTTGTCGCGGAGCCGGTCCATATTTCCGCGGCGCCGTAAGATGATGCGTACCATTGAAAAAACGGCCGGAAGAACAGCAGTGCGAGCCCAGCCAGCAGGAGTGCGCGCGCAGCGCCCACAAACCCTGTTTGCAGTGTTGGGCGCAGCACAGAGTGCATGTGCCCAAGCCACACGGCAATCATCCCAAAAGTGAGGTATGCCGGAAAATCCCACGTATTTGTGGCACGCAATGAACCCAGCGTTACCCCTCCGATAAGCCAGAACAGCCATGCGCTGGACAACTGTGGAACCGTGCTGCCGGCCAATGCAGCGCCCAGCGCCCACGCCAGCGCCAGCAGCGTCAGCGGTAGTGCCATCATGTGGGCGTGCAAGTCCGCGTACAAAAATGTGAACAATGGAAATTCGGTTATCGGCCCGGCTTCAGAGTCAGGGTGTGGTATCACCCGCGTGGCGTTCCAGTACCACTCACCGGTGCCAACCGGTAAGTTCGCACCAGACACAATATTGCGGTAGGCGCCCGTAGCCACCCGCTGCCAATCCCCCAAAATTGACGTGTCCATTGGAACAACGTCAGTCGCAATGCGCTGCACTCCTTTGGCCCACACTGCGGGCTGGGCCAAGTTGCCCAGCAGCACCATCAGCGCCAAAGCCGCAAGGCCCGCGCGCCACGCGCTGCTAGCGGCGCTGGCAGCTGGCCGGCTGCTCTCCACCAAGTTGTAGGCCACGCAGAATGCGCCCGCGCCGGTGCCCGCAAAGAGCGTGGGCAGAATCAAGTTGTAGGCAAGCGCCGGCATTACACCAAACATTTTTGTAAGTGACGCAGCAATCACAAATCCAAAATAGTAGTAGTTGAGGTATCCGCCGGCCAGCCACGGGTCGTACGCCGGAAAATATGTGCTGCGCACAACAGCATTGAAGTATGAAAAGTCCATCGGCTTTTCGCCGCCGTAAGATGGATGCCAAAGATCCGCATTGCCCCAGCGCACCACCGTAAATATTCCGAAGAGCAGCAGCCACAAAACTTCGACTCCAATTAAGTAGCGCCAGTGCTGTCTGAGCCACGCGCTGATGGCCTGCCAATGCCAGCGTGCCATGCTTGCGCTGATGGCGGCCCACAGCCCCCAAACCATCCAAAGTGTCGCAGCTGAGAAAACTGCGATCTGAAAACTTGCCAGCAGCCAGGCCAGCCAGGCAACCAGCAGCGCAACCAGTGTTTTTGTAATTGCGAAGCCCTTGTCCGGTAATCCGCTCATGCCCAGAAACGAAAGCGGAAACACAGACCAGCCGAGCAGCATCAGCAGCAGCCACCACACGCCTGCCGCCAGCCACGGCTGTGTGTTTAGCAGCCCGGTAATGTTGAACATTGATGACCATGTACCGCCCGCGCGCTGGATGGCGGCGCGCTCGGTGGGCAGCATCAAGGCCGTCGGTGCGCTCGTCGCCTTCTTGGGATTCATCCAAACCACTTGCGAGAGGTCAACCGAACCAAGGATCGTGGCAACTTTTGCAGCACTGAAAGTTTCTGCTTTGCGAAAAATCATCACCTTGGGGTGATCGTAAACTGTGAATGGCTCTTCCGCTTGCGCGTCGCTGAAGATCCACGGCCCAAGGTTTGGCGCACTCTCAAATTCCTTGGCAAGCTCGAAGCCCAATTCGCCGCTGAAGAGCGCCTTGTAGTATGCGATTGTGAGCGGATAACGCATCGGCAGGCGCGTGATTGAGTCAGATTGGCGGTTCGACGAAATCACAATGTAATCGGATGCGCTTAGCTCCGTGATGAAGCGCTCGCGTTTTTCTTCGTTGTCGTCCCAGTACATTTCAAAATTGTGGCCGCCGTAGATTCCGCCAAAACCGTCGTAGCCGTCCAATCGCAATGGCAAGCCGTCATCCCACGATGACTCATTTGCGATTTGTGTTCCCGCAAGTGACACTGGAAAGCCATCTGCCACGCTGCGCAATTGGTAACGCTCACCTTTTTTCAAGGTTATCGGTGGATCAAAGCGCAGCTCTGCAAATGCGCCGAGGTCGCCGCCACTTGCGGAGAAGTCAGACATCAGTTGAGCACGGCTGATGGCATCGGTTTCCCCGTCCGCCATTAACTCTAATGTCAGGGTCTCTGCGTCGGGGTCGCGCTGCGGGTCCCCGAGGTGCGCCACCCAGATTGCGCCCAGTGCGCCCGTCTCCTGCGCCGTAAAAGTGATGGTGCGCGCAGCACCGTCATCGTATACATAATTTTCCGGCAGCGGAATTGGCTGGCTTGTTTCTGCGCCGGGGTCGCCAATGCGCAACGTTATTCCGCCGGGCAGATTTTGGTAGATCCAGCTTGTGGCGGCAACCCGTGTAACCGGCCGGGTGTAGATGCGCGTGAATGCCCATCCGGAGCCAAGCGTAAACACGACGACGGTAGCGCTGGTGAGAAGCCCAAGCAGCAAGGCCCAATTGCGCAAGCGCTGCACGCGGCTCGCGCGTTGCACCAGCTCTGTTAACCCCCACCCGCCCATCACAAGCAGTGTCGGGTAGATGGGCAGAAAATATCGGATTGGCTTTACCCACTGCGTTCCCTGCCATCCAAAATAAAGCAGCGTCCACGCAACCGGCAGGAGATGCGTGCGCCATTCGTTGTGCTGGTAAATGCGCCAAGCACACCAAAGTGTGGCCAGCCAAACCGCAACACCCAGCGCCGGGCCCATGCCCCACAGCACCATGTTTTGCAGCGGGAATAAAAGCGCTGGGCGATTTGTCCACTGATGGTTGGGCGGGAAGTCTACGTCGCCAGTCATCTGTCCGCGGATCTCGCCAAGGGTAGTGAGCCAGTGGGGATTGGGGCTCACGCCAAAGAAGCCCGGTCCCGCAAACGCGTATGGCTGCAAGACTCGAAACACCAGCAGCGTCGCAACGGCTGCTGCCAGCACGCGCAGCAACAGCGCGCGCACCTCCGCATTCCACCAGCTGCCATGCGCTACCGGCTCAAGGTTTGCGAACGCACCGATGGCCAGAAATATGGCGAGCGGTGCAGTGTTGATGCGTGATGCGAGTGCCACGCCCATGCAAACCCCAAACATAATGTAGTTGGAGTAGCCGCGCCGCGTGCGGACGCGCGCAGCAAACAGCAGCGTCAGTGCCACGAACAATGTGGCAAACGAGTCAACGGTGAAGAAGTGCGCCTGCTGAATGAGTGCCGGAGTGCCAGCCGCCAGCAGCGCAGCCAGCCGTCCGGCATTGCGGCTGTAAAGCTCCGTGCCCAATGCGTACACGGCCAGCACAAGCAGCAGGTCCGCGCAGGCGGACACAATGCGCCCAAGCAAATGCACCTCGTCATAGCCCGTCCCCAATGCCAGCGTTGGCGGCAGGTGCATCCACGCTGGCAGGCTGCCAAGCGCAAGCGAAGTGCCCGCCAATAACTCGCCGATGTAACGCACTGCAAAGATCGGCGCCGTGCCGTACACAAAGAACTTGTAGTCGCTGTTGTATGGATTGAGCGGCGACGTCTCGGTGTTGAAGTAACCCGACCACCCCGCCGGACTCGAAATAGCGGAGGTCACCATGGTGAGGAAGCGCTCGTCCGGATGTAAATGCTGAAACTCATCCCAGTTGAGCCCCACAATCCGCAGGAACAACGCGCCCGTGATTAGCGCACTGAGGAAGATCAGTTCAAAAGTCCAGCGCTGGGCGCGAGTGAAGCGCTGGCGGCTGTGTGGGTGGTGCATAGCCGGCTGCATCAGGGAGCAGCAATCCGGGGTGAGACAAAGTAAGACATAAAATCTTTGTCTGTGACGGCGAGTGATTGATGGCGGCGCTCCACGCCCTGCGGAAAAGTGGCCTGCACCTGCAGCTGGAACGCGGCATCCGACTGATTGTAGATAAACAACTTGGCGCGCGGATCGTTTGCCAGTTCGGCGAGGCGCGCCTGCGCATCGTTTAAAATCACGTTGTCCCAGCCGAAGCGCCCGGCCGCAATTCCCACTGCGCGCGTGTCCACCCAATACGGGTACGCACGCACCCACACCGTATCCCACTCGCCAACCGAAGTTGCAAAGCCGCGCACCACGGCGCCAATTTCAGTAGTGTTTTGGGCCGAGAGCCGGTACAGGGCAGCGTAATCAGTAAAGATGATGCGATAGTTCGCCAGCATGCTCAGCGCCAATAAGCTGCACACCGCTGCGCTGCGCCACGCAGCAGCGTGGAAGCTGCTGCCCGGATTGTCAGCGGGCTGCCATAAAGCCCGCAAGGGAAATGCAGCCAGCAGAAACACAAGTGGCAATGCAGAGCCGCTGCGCGTCAGTGACGGATTCTCAACTGGGAATGCAAGCGCGAGCACCGATGGCAGCAGCAGAATGGGCAGGCATAAAAGCACTGCGAGGTACTGCCATTCACGAGTGCGCACATAGCGCACCACAAATCCAAGCACACCCAAATGAAACAGCGCGCCGCACACCCAGTCCAACGCCGGCTGGCCGGCGGGGCTCACCAGCCACGCTGTATCAGCCGTCCACGAAAACATGCGCGCCGCATTCCACCAGTTGCGCAGAAACACAATCCACGCGCTGTCTGTATACCCGACCTCCGCCTGGCCCATGCGCGTGATGATGCGATGCCAAAAGGCAGCCGGGTCATCCACTGCATAGCGCACCATCGGGATTAGCCCGATAAATAAAATTCCAGTCAGCGCAAACAGAATTGTGATGGGGATATTCTGCCCGCCTTTGCGTTGATGCAACCAGCTAAGCAGGCATAGTACAGCCACTGCGACCGGCACAAGCCGAAACGCAGAGTAGCCATAAAAACCCAAGCCCAGCGCCAGCCCTCCCAGCAGCAAATCGTTGCTGGAGTTGCGCCGTAGGCCGCGCACCACCAGCCACAGTGTCAGGGCCGTGAACAAAGGCGCAAGCGGGAAGCGCAGCCCGTTGCGCGCGATCACCACCGGCCACCAACCCACGGCTAGCAACACGGCGGCAAGCAGCGCCAGCCGCTTGTCTTGCGTCAGTTCGGCGGCCAGCAAGTAGGCAAACGGAATGACCAGCACGCCGCACAAAGCCGCCGCCAGCTTCAAGGTGTAATGCGTCAGCCCAAACCCCAGCCAGCGCACCAGTGCCGCACAAATATAAAAGAACAGCGATTCACGGCCGCCATTCGTGGGCAAAAATATTGGCGAAAATTTGCCCGCAGCAATGCGTGCCACATCCAGCAGCTTTTCAACGTGGTCGCTGGTCATTTCGCCCGGCACTGTGTCCAGAAGGTGCAAACGAAAGAACGCACCCAGCAGCATTGCGCCGGCAACGCCTGCGGTGCCAAGCAGAACTTGCGGATCACGCAAGCGCTGCGGCAGCAACTCAAGCGACTCGAATAGAGCGCTGAGTCGTGGCAACGGGCTGGCCCAAAACGCAGCTGTGAACAGGGCGAGCGCTGCAATCCATGCAGCCACACCGACCAATGAGAACTGAAGGTCGCTGTTGAGAAAATATGCGCCGGCCGCTAGCAGCAAGCCTGCCAGCACCAGTCGCCAGCGCACGGTCGGCGGGTGCGCGTCTCCGCCGATAGATGCGCGATCCATCGGCGGCATTTTCCAGCAATGCAAACCAAATAGTGTGGCAGCCAGCAGGTAAAGCGTGGCGCCAGCCTGCCAGAAGTCGCGCGGGCCGAACTGCCACGAGAACTGCGCAGCCATCGCCAGCGCAATTGCAACCAGGGGCAGCGGCAGCGTGGGCCGTGTGGTTGGCGCGTTGCGGACTGCGGCAACCCGCTTGCCGGAATACCAATCCCAAAGAGAATCTTCAGTCATCAGTTTTTGCGGGCGATGAAAAACAGATATGCACCATGTGCGGGGAGTGGCTCTTCAAAATGGCGCCGCATCAGGCGGTCGGTCAGCATCAGGTTTGCAGTTGTTGGCACTAGCACCCAGCGGCCAAATATTAATTTTGAAACAAGTGCCGGCAAGCCGAGGAAGTGTCCCCATTCAAGTGCACGCAATGCAGCTGCGGAAAAATAGTACCAGTAGCGTTCTACCGAAAAGCCCGCGGCCAGCAGCCGTGCTTGCCAGATGCCCGGGCTGTCGCAATGGTGGTGGCGTGAGATGCGGTTGAAGAATGTTTCGTAGCGTGCGGCAAGCGTCGCTAAGCCGCTGCGACGCAGCGCGCGGCTGACGGACAGCATCGGCAGAAAGTTCTCGCTTGGCACGCAGAATATAAACGGCGCGCCTGACTGCAGCACGCGGCTCACCTCCTCCAGCACCGGCTGCACATCGGGTATGTGCTCGAGCACGGAATTGCTGACCGCGCTGGCGAACGTTGCGCCCGCAAATGGCAGGTGGTCGCCCCCTGCTTGCAGCAAGCCGCAGTATCCTTTGCGGGCCTGAGCTTCTTGCAGTGAATGCCATTGTGGATCAATGCCAACAGCGGGCTTTTGCGCGAACGCCGCCGCTGCAAAGTGGCCGTCTCCGCAGCCTACATCAAGTACCGGCTGCGGCAACTCAAGCTCGGCGTAGAAGCGCGCTTCAGTTGCGCGCAGCAGTGCGCGGAAGGCGGGCAGCTCACGCAGGTGGCGGGCAAGCAGGTCGTTAGTCACACAGCGGATTCCAAAACAGGCCGCCGGCTAATTTTGCAGCAGGCTTTGCAAGACCTGTTCGTAGCGGGCGGCAATGCGGTCTGGTGCAAAATGCGCAGCTAGCTCGGGCCGGGGCCGCCGGTAAGGCTCGGGGTTGGCCAAAACTTTGAGCACTGCTGCACCCAGGGCAGCCGCGTTGCGCGGCGGCGTGTTTAATCCGATGCCAAACTCGCGCACGGGGACGCGCACGCCGGGCAGGTCACTCGCCACGGTGGGCGTGCCGCAAAGCGCAGCCTCAATCTGCACGAGGCCAAAAGTTTCTGTGCTGTTGACGCTGGGGAGCACGTGCACGTCGCAAAGTTTAAAGAACATCGCCATCTCATGCGGATCGAGCGCACCCAGAAAAATATAACGCGAGCGGTATTTGTCGAACAGGGGCTGCAGGCTCCGGCGGTATTCTTTTTCGCCGATTACCTCGCCAACCGGTCCGGCATGCAGTACTGTGGCGCCCGGATGGGTCTGCAAAATTTGTGGCAGCGCCTGCAGCAGGTACTCAACCCCTTTTTCTGCGGCGAGGCGCACGGCCAATCCAATTACGGGATGTTGCGGTGCAAGGCCACGCGCTGCAGCCCAAGCCTCGGCTTCGGCGCGCGTTACCTCGGGCAGCTCCACTGGTGGCAGGATGCAGCACACCTTATTGCGAAAGCGTGCCAGCAACGGCGAGGCGTCTGCAAAGTCTGCGGTGTAGGCGCAGATCACATGCGCCAGAGATGCGGCCACATTGTTGCTGGCGTTGACCACCATGCCGGCCAGCATGTTCACGGGCGTGGGCGGCAGCACCAAATCTGAATGGTAGGTGAGCATCACCGGCTTGCGCAGCAAGCGCGCGCGCAATGCAATGCCACTCGCGTCCAGCTGCGGCAGGTGCAGGCTGATTACATCGTGCGACCACACCAGCCGGTTTGCAACGAAGCCAATTGTGGGCATCAGCACACCTTTGCTGATGCGCGCAGCCACGGGCACGCGCACCACTTGCACACCGTCCAGCTCTTCGCGCAGCGGCAAGTGCGCTGCAAAGCGCGACGTCAGCACCGTCACAGAATGCCCGCGCGCGGCGAGTGCGCGCGCCAGCCGCTCCACATAAATTGTGAGGCCGGAGATGTGCGGCCGGTAATATGTCAGGGCAACCAGAATTTTCAAGCGCGCTGCTCACTGCTTACTGCTTGGAGGCGGGCATAAATGTACGCGCCGAACGCGCAAGTTCGCCAAAGCTTTGCCCCTCAATCAAAAGTCCGGCTGCGCCAAGGACTCCTAAAGAAATAAAGCTGACGAGGTGTGACAGAACTGCAAAGGCAAGCGCCATCTCGGCGGGCACAGCCGCCATGGAAAGTGCTGCCACAGTGGCGGCTTCCCACAGCCCCAGCCCGGCTGGCGCTGATGGAACGGCAACGCCCAATGCGATCGCGCAGTTTGCCAGCATGCCGATGAACCACTGCGGGCGCGGGTCAAAGGCCAGCATCAAGACGTACATGGACACAACGGACACCGTCCAAGTTACGATGCTCCACATCAGGCACAGCCACAGCCGCCGGCCTTGGATTACACGGACGCTGGCGAGAAAGTCGTGCAGATGCTGCTGCAGAGCATCCACCGATTGTGGGCGCAGTTTTGTCACCAAGCGTTTGAAGTTTGTTTCTACTAGTATGTGCGCGTGCGCTGCCACAAAGATCAGCGCAATTCCCACAATCGCCAGCGCGCTGAGCGTCATGCCGGCGGCCACAAACGCCACCGCCCCGGGCACCAACGGCAACACAAGAAAGAGCAGCACAATCAGACACAGCACATCTATCAGGCGCTCAACCACCACCGAAGACAGGCCTTGCATGACGCCGACAGTACTGCGGCGCGTGACCAGATACACCCGCCCCACCTCACCGAGGCGGAAGGGCAGTACATTGTTTAGGAGATATCCGATGTTCGTTATCCAGAACAGCCGCGCGGTAGTCAGCCGGTCTTCCAGCATCACGCGCCAGCGCAGCGCACGCGTCCAAATCACAAGCACTTCCAGCGCCAGAAAGGGAAGCAGCCACCAGTAATTGGCGCCCGCCACTGTCTTGCGCAGTTCGGCCCAGTCAACGCGCCAGAGCATAGCCACCACCGCCGCCAGACTCAGGGCAGCACCAGCCACCAACCGCCAATTTATTCGCATCAGGTTTGCAGATTCAATCTAGCAGAAATATTACGCGGCCGAATACACTACGCTTCCAGAATATCTATCGGCCGGTCGACAGCGGGTGCTGTAGAGTTCACGCGCACCTCTTCGTGATATGAGCGGTCCGTATTCACGTCCCACACGTCGTTCTGCTCGCCGTGCAGAATATTGCGCGCGGCCAGCAACGCCGTGAGCATAGAGTGATCCTGATTGTTGTATTTGTGCAGGCCGTTGCGGCCGATGGTCTGAAAATTGACGAGTGTGCCTAGCCAGGCTTGGATCACGCCCAACAGCCGCCCGTAATGTGCATCATAAATCGGATACGCCTTCGGCTGCCGCACTACGGTACCGTCCACGCAGTCGGCGATGTCGGCAAGGCCGATTTGAGAAATTTCTCTGCGCCCTAGCGCGATCAAATCGGCATCTGACATGGACCACAAGTCATCGCCGACGGTGCAGAAATATTCCAAGCCAATGCTGGTCATATTTTCATCCGGCACCATGTGCGGGCTCCAGTTCTTGAAATTCTGGATGCGCCCGATGCGCACGTCTGGGCTGTGCACATATATCCAGTTATCCGAGAACAGCTGCGGCTTGTTGACGATTAGGACCACGGTGAGAAAGTCACGGTAAGCCAGTTGCCGGGCTGCTTCCAAAACTTCGGGCGGCGCAGGCGGGTCAAACTGCGGGATCAAATCACCCAGCGCAGCCGTGGACACAAAGTGTTCCGCGGTTGCCAGCACGGTGCCGGCGGGTGTTGTGTGCTCCACTGCAGTAACGCGCGCACCGCTGCGGCGCACTTTTATTACTGCGCTGCGCATGGAAACTTTGCTGCCGCGTTGTACCACCAGTTCGGCCACGCGCTCCCACATCATGCCTGGCCCGCGCTTTGGATAATGGAACTCGTCAATTAATGTTTTGATCACCGCGCCGCGCGGAGGAAACAGCGCATTGCGAATAGCAGTGGGCAGCGACAAACCCTTGATGCGCTGCGCCGCCCACTCTGCCCGAATTTCAGTGCACGGGATGCCCCATACTTTTTCCGTGTAGGTTTTAAAAAATATCAGAAAGAGGCGCCGGCCGAAGCGGTTTGACACCCACTGCTCAAAGTTGTCCTCGATCTTCTGCGGAAATATTCGCGCCCACAGGTAGCTGGCGACAACCAGCACGCTTTGCCAAATGCCAAGCCCAAACAGTGCGTTGAATGCGCGCAGCGGGTAATTAAAAAACTTGCCGCCGTAGTAAATGCGTGAGAGGCGCGGCCGTAGCAGGAATTCATTGCCCATCCATTCCTGCCACAGCGCTTGAATCTCTGGCAGCTTCGAGAAGAAGCGGTGTCCGCCGATGTCGAACAAATAACCGCGATAGCTCTCTGTGCGGGCAATGCCGCCAACAATGTTGTTTTGCTCAATAACCAGAACTTTGCGGTTAGCTTGCGCAAGCTTCCATGCAGCCGTCAGGCCTGCCGGCCCGGCGCCGATCACAATCACATCTGCATGTTCCATTAGTCGTCGAGTGACAGCAGCGCCATGAACGCTTCCTGCGGGATCTCCACGCTGCCAATCATCTTCATGCGCTTCTTGCCCTTCTTCTGTTTTTCGAGCAGCTTCTTTTTGCGCGACACATCGCCGCCGTAGCATTTGGCGAGCACATCTTTGCGGATGGCGCTCACGTTGGCGCGCGAGATGATGCGCCCGCCGGAGGCAGCCTGAATGGGCACCACAAACTGCTGGCGCGGGATTAATGCCTTCAGCTTTGTGGTGAGCAACTGGCCTTTGTGGAACGCCTGATCGCGGTGCACAATCATTGTGAGCGCGTCGATGGGCTGCTCGTTGACCAGCATGTTCAGGCGCACCAGGTCACCGGCGCGGTATGAATCCAGCTGGTAATCCAGCGAAGCATAGCCACGGGTTTTGGATTTGAGGGCGTCGTAGAAATCCACAATAAGCTCAGACAGTGGAATGTAGTAGGACAATGAAATTCTGTCTGGCGCGGGATATTCCTGGCTGATGTACTCGCCGCGGCGTTTGGTTACGAGCTCCATGATTGGCCCGATGTAACTTTCGGGAGAGATGATTTGAATGCGCATCCATGGCTCGCGTACCTGCTCAATTGTGCTTTCATCCGGCAGCTCTGCGGGCGAGTTAATGCGCACGGTTTCCGAGGAGCGCAAGAGTACTTCGTAGACAACGGACGGAGCAGTAACAATCAAGTCCAGATCGTATTCCCGTTCAAGCCGCTCTTGCACAATCTCCATGTGAAACAAACCGAGGAATCCGCAGCGAAACCCAAAGTTAAGCGCCTGCGAAGTTTCTGGTTCGTAGACCAGCGCCGCATCATTGAGCTGCAGCTTTTGCAGGGCATCTTTTAGCATCAAGTAGTCATCACTTATCACGGGATAGACACCGGCATAAACCATTGGCTTTGCAGGTGCATAGCCCGGCACTACGGTGGCGGCCGGTCGCTTGACCGGGGTTAATGTGTCGCCCACGCGGCAGTCCTGAATCGTTTTTAGTCCGGTTGCAACATAGCCAACTTCGCCGGCGCTAAGCTGGGTGCCGGCAACCAGCCCGGGGGCGAAGCTGCCCAGCTCCACCGGAATAAAACTTACTCCGCTGCCCATCAGCAGCAGCGACTCCCCGTGTTCAAAGACACCATCAACTACGCGCACATACAGAACCACGCCTTTATATGCGTCGTAATGCGAATCAAAGATCAGGGCTTTTGCGGGCGCGTCAAGCACGCCGGTTGGCGGTGGAACCCGCCGAACGACGGCCTCCAGAATTGCAAGCACATTGCTGCCGAGCTTTGCTGACACCGCAATGACTTCGTCCGGATCATCACCGAGTAGTTCAGCCACCTGATTGGAAACTTCCGGAACACGACTGGATGGCAGGTCAATTTTATTTAGCACTGGAATGATTTCCAGATTCGCATCCAGGGCTGAATACAAGTTGGCAAGCGTCTGCGCCTCGATACCCTGGCTTGAGTCCACGACGAGCACCGCGCCTTCGCATGCGCGCAGTGCGCGGCTTACCTCATAGCCAAAATCCACATGACCGGGGGTGTCGATCAAGTTCAATTGATATTTTTTTCCGTCGATTGCGGTGTAAGCCATGCGTACGGCGGAGGCCTTGATGGTGACGCCCTTCTCGCGCTCGAGGTCCATGCCATCGAGGAACTGGGCGTGCATCTCGCGATCAGAGATTGTGCCGGTAAGCTGCAGCAGGCGGTCCGCCAAGGTGGACTTTCCGTGATCGATGTGCGCGATAATGCAGAAGTTGCGAATGTGGTCGATTGTCATGTTTTTTAGAACGATGCGGAGAATTGATTGTAACCGAAGCGTTGCGCAAGTGCCGTGACTGCTCATGGCCGGTGACGCTTGGCAGTGACGTGCAGGTAAAGACAGTGGCAGAGTTTAACCTGCAGCGAATTATTCACCCGGTTACGGCGCATGATTTTGCACGCCGTTATTTGGGAGTGGCGCCCCTTTTGGTGCTGCGCCAGTCCACGGACTATTTTGCGGATCTTTTTAGCATGGCGGACCTGGCAGCGCTGATTGATGGAGAACGCCTGCGACCGCCGGAAATTCGCATGACGAAGGATGGAGTTGGCTTTCGCACAGAATCGATTGCAAACACATTGCGGGCTGGGCGTTATGTACTTTCGGGCAAGGCGAAGGCGGCACGGGTATGGCGGGAGTATCGTGCCGGGGCGTCGGTGATTCTGCAGTCACTGCACCGCCACTGGAGACCGCTGCGCCGCTTGTGCGACACGCTGGGAAACGAGTGGCTCTCGCAGGCGCAAACGAACATTTACTTTACGCCCGCTGGCGGGCGCGGTTTTACAGCGCACGCGGATGGGCATGATGTGTTTGTGCTGCACCTCTCGGGAACAAAAAGCTGGACGGTGTACCGGAAGCCAACTGCCACGACTGCTGCCGAAAGCGCTGGCAAGCAACGGGGCTACGGCCGCCTGGGTGAACACGATTCGGCAGGTCTGAGTGTATATGGTCGCTTCACGCTGCATCCCGGTGATTTGCTCTACCTGCCCCGCGGGTACGTGCATGAAGCCGCCGCTAATTCAGAGCCGTCGCTGCATATTACGCTGGGGCTTGCGCCACATCGTGGCAGCCATTGGCTGCGTGAGTGCATAAACGTTTGGTGCATGTGGCTGGCAATGCTGGAAGTGGGTGCTGTGGTGCGCGGCGCCCCAAGGTGGGCAAGCCTGCTCTTGCTGCTGGTGGGTGCTGCTGCCTCTGGGCTCAGTGGTGGCCTGCATTTCTTAACAGTGGGAGTTTGGCGCAGAACTGTGGACCGGCTGGTAGCCGCGCCGCGCAGTGTTATCCAGAAATGGATGGCGCTGCATTTACTGCTTCGCGTTGCCGGTTATGTGCTTCTGGTTCAGATCTTGCTGTTAGCCCTCAGCTCCCTGCGGATTTAGCTGAGCAGACCCAGGCGTTTGGCCACTGATAGCGTGGGCTGATGGTGGCAATCTAATGCGCTAGACCAAGCACAGGTGCTGGCAAGCTATACGGTGGCCTGGCCGCGGTGCGCGCATGCTAATTGAACGTTTGATGAATCGAGCAGAGCAGATTTACCCATTTGGAATTTGGTGAGCGGTCAATTGGCCGTTTATTTGGCCAATGTGTTTGATGGGTTGTTATATTTTATGGTTGTTGGTAATGCCTATGCGC
>OFRL01000172.1_pt1 | contig 35404 bp, 61 predicted proteins | sample 1543121 | NCBI WGS metagenome assembly OFRL01 (sample SAMN07774228, study PRJEB24372) | wastewater metagenome | isolation source: Lake Maggiore Cannobio | place: Italy: Cannobio | collected 2016-01
ATCGGCCGTCCAGCTTCATCACGTCGCAGACGTTGATGGTTTCCTGATCGTCTTCGTCGCAGCCTACCGCGTAGGTGACTTCGTGCTTGCCGCTTTCCAGTTCCCGCAACGTGCCCACAGCCAGCCAGAGGCGGAAGTGTCGGCCACGAGACGGGATAATCACGGTCAGCTTCACGCGCCACCCATTCGTCAGAGGAAAGAAAGAGCGGGCGGCAACCGAAGCTGCCGCCCGTATCAGGTCAGGTCGAGGCCAGGCCCTTCGTGACCAACGCCGCACGAAGCGCGTTGATCAGAGAGACGATGGCAGTGGCCTGTGCCGAGGTGTAGCCAAACGGCGCCGCCGAAGTTGCCGCCGTGGAGGCGACCGCCGGAGTGGCCGAGAGGGCCACCTGGGCGACCGTATCCGCGCCGTGGAAGCTGACGAGGTCGGTGGCCGAGTTGCCAAGAACGGTGCCGTCGGAACGATTGTCCGAAAGACGCCGCGCGTTGCTGCTGAGAGCCATTTGATCAATCCTTCCTTATCAGGTGCCGCTGAGGCGGGTTGCGAGCCACGGCTGATGCGCAAGCACGCCGTAGAGGATGTCGAAGCGCCACAGCGCGTCGTCATTGACGATGTCGTAGCCCTCGATCAGGCGCATCGAGATGCCCTTGTAGGACTGCACGCTGCACTTCACGGCGCCCGGAGGCTTGAAGAGCGGCGGGCTGGCGAACGTGACCGCATCCGGGTGGAGGATGAGGTTCTGCTTGTACGAGGTGCCGCCCGTGCCCTTGAAGGTGATCGTCTTCAGGGAGCCGGCCGCCGCATCGCAGGTCTTGTACGGACCCGAGGTGATGATGGCTGGGCTGATGACGAGCGTTGCCGCGCCATTGGAGTCGGCGGTGGCATCGGCCGTGACCACGAACTGACGCAGGAAGTCCTGCGCGTCGCCCGAGACCGAGTTGACCGCGAAGACGCCCGAGATCGTGAACACGTCGCCCTTCTTCACCGTGCCGGTGGAGAGGAACAAGCCCGTCACGTTCAGGTTCATCGTCAGGTAGGTCGAGGTCCGGGTCGCAGCGTAGGTCGAGGACTGCGTCGAGGCAGTCGTCGTCGGCGTCGTGCCCCACAGGCCCACCGTGTGAGCCTTGACGTTCTGGCTCATGTAGGTGTCGGTGTTGGCATAGCGGCCGAGGTTCGACTTCTGCAACGCAGACTTGACCGGCGCATCGGCCGACAGGGCCGTGACCGAGCCGACGGTGCCCCAATAGTCCGCCGGGCTGAGGACGCCCATCCAGTCCTTCGACCGGGGGACGCTCAACTCGTCGAGACGCTGGGGGCCGAGGGCGTAGTCGGCGTAGGAGTTGACGAGGCTGCCCGGCGTGCCCACCCAGTTCGGGCAGTTCTGGTACAGCTCGGTGTGGATGGCGACGTCGATCGCGTTGGCGAGCTGGATCATCTGCGGTTTCAGGTAACGCTCGCCGAACTTGTCGATCGAGAGCGTCATATCCACCGTGGACATATCCAGGTCGGCGCCGATCTGCGTGGCGACCGCGAAGGACGTGTTGCCCTCCTCGGTATCCTGCACCGACTGCACCTTGCCGGTACGGACCTGACCCTTGATGGGACGGGCCAGACGGATCGTGCTGCCCGGCTTCTGCGGGCCGCCGAACTCCGCCTCAAAGTCGCGGTTGACCATGCTTGCAAGAACCAGCTCGTTTTCGAGCTGGAAGAGCGCCTCTTTCAGGATGAGGTCGCTCGTCAGAATTGTATTTGCCATTTCCTAGCCCTCTCAGGCTTGGCGCCGTCTCCACTTTGCGAAATCGTCCATCCCGGCCTTGTTGGGATCGAACGATGAGGTGGAGCCGCCCCCGACTGTCGAGACGGGTGGCGGAGCGCCTGTGACTTTCTTCGGAGGGGCTTTGGCCGCCGGGAGGCGCGCTTCAGCCTTCTCCAATGCTCGTACGGCCACCGCAGGTTCCAGTCGGGCAATCCGGGCTGCTTCCTTCGGGTTCTGTGCCAGCCATTGCGCGAGGTGCGCCGGCCGGTCCGATTCCCCGAGGAAATCGCGCATCGTCCTGGAGATCGAGAAGTCCTCCGACGTGATTGTTTCCATCACCTCGTCGAAGTCCTCAATGTCCTTCCCCGATTCTTCCAGGCGCTCGATAACGGTCTTGGCCGCTTCGGCATTCGCCGGGTCGATCTGGGCGGACGGGTTCGGTTGCCTTGGTTGAGGCGTCCCATCGAATGTGGGGTCCGGCTGCGTTCCAGCGGCTCGCGCCTCTGCAACACCACGCCAGTATCCCGCGTCTCTCAGGGCATCCTCTGCCTGCTTGGTGAGCCTTCTGATCCGTTTCTCGGCGCTGCGGTCTCGCTTGCGGTCGCCCTCTTCGGGCTTGGCCTGCGGTTCTTGCTCGCCAGCGGCGGTATCTGCCGGGCCGGGTGTCGCTTCCGGCGTGCCGCCCTGTTCGGGCGCGACTGGTTGTGAGTTTACTACAGATTCCGTAGTGACTGCAACAACCGCGTTCTGTTCGCTCATAGGTTTGCCTCGCTCCTCGCGTAGTGGTAAACGGAAACCGCTGCGTTACCTGTAGGGATGCGCGTCGCGTTCTGGCGGTCCCTCGGCGCCCCATAGGCATTGGTGCCGCCGCTTCCGACGATTTCCTGCCACGCCGTGTGTGGGCGCGTAGATACGGAAGCGGCGGGCAGCTTGCTCACGGTCCCATCTCCTGAGTCGGCGGCGCGGCGTCGAGTTCGATGGTCGGCGGGATGCCTTCGGCCATGTCGGGCGCGGGCTCGCTGATCTGCATGGGGGACATTGGCGGGGCCTCGCCCATCGGCGGCATACCCATCGGCGGACCATCGGCCGGCGGTTGCCCACCCTGCCCGCCTTGCGCCTGGGTGATCGCCTGCAAAACCTGCATGATCTCCGGCAGCGCCTGCGCCACGGTCGCCATCTGCGCGGCAAGCTGGGCGTTCTGAAGCTCGATGCCGTCCGTCTCCGCCTTGATCTTGTCGGCCATCGCCGCGTCCTTCATGGCGCGGGCGGCATCGACCGGGTTCGGTGGCGGCTCCGGCGCGGGCTGCGGCGGCTGGTCGTCCTTGAGTTGCGGCGGAATCGTGCGCTCAAACCGCTTCGCCATCTCGTCGGCGTAGGGCATGTCCAGGCTCTTCAGCATCAGGTCGCCGGCTACCTGCATCAGGGGCGGATAGGCCTGCACAAGCTGGCGGGCGCTCTCCGCGGCCTCCTGGCGGCGGGTCTGGAACGATGGGCCGGTCGAGACGACGACATCGTATTCGCCGATCGACAGGTCGTGCTCGATCTTCATCACAGCGGCGCCGAACTCGTCAGGCTCGCCCGGCTCTTCCTTATTCACCCACGCCATCTCGTTGGTGCCGTCTTCCTTCAGCACCCGGACATAGCGCGGCGTGTCGTAAATCTTCGGGATCAGGTCCATCAGGATAATGCCAATGCGACGCAACGCCGTAGCGAGGTTGTCGATGTAGAGGTACGTCGCGGTGTCGCCTTCGCGCTGGCGGGCCATGATGGCGCGGCCGGAGGTCTCGTTGCTCGATGCCCCCAGCGATGCGTCGTGAATGCCGGTGATCGCCTTCAGTTCCTCGGCGGCGAGCATGGCCTGGCTGTCTAGGCCGGTCTGCGGCAGCGCGGGCTGCTCACGCTTGGGAGCGCCGCCCACGTTCGGGTCTGAGTTGTAGACCATGAACGGCGGGTTGCTCGATCCCAGCGCCGCCCATTCGTTTTCGTATCCCTTGATCTGCGTGACGCTGACCATATAGGGCATCTTCGGCTGTGCGCTGGTGGCTTCCACCGCCGCCGTCCGCATGTAGTTGTACGCCTGCTGGGCGTCGCGGGCGTCGTGAACCATGCCCTTGCGGATGGTGCGGCCGTCCAGGCGGATTTCCTCGCCAAGCACAGGCGCGAACGGGAAATACTTGCCCGCCCATTTCTGTTCCTTGCGGATGACCTCGCGGCCCGAGACAATGCATTGCCAGATCTCGGAACTGTTGACCTCGCGGGTAGCCGTGACAACGGCGCCCTCGGGCTTGTCCTCAGCGACCGTGCCGTCTTCCAGCAGATAGAGCGTCTTCTTGGCGGGCTTGCGATACCAATACTCGGCGATGCGGATCGTCTGTTCGGTCTTCCACACCATGCCGCCCGTACGGGGGCTGGGGAAGTCATCGAGCGTCGCGTCGGGGAACCGTTCCTTGAACTTGTCGTACGAAATATCGTCGTAAACGAGAAAGAAATCGGCGTCGGACTTGTCGGGTTCCTGCGCCGTGGGATCGAACTTCACGCCCAGCGCGTCCATCACTCGGCGGATGCGGATGTCCTGATCGAAGCTATCGTCGTTGCTGTATTCGGTGTTGACCCTGATCCAGCCGATGCCCGCCTGGCAGGCGTTGTCCACGGCCTGCACATAGGCGGCCTTGGCGTTGCTGGCCTGCTCGATGTTGCGGACCAGCCCGGTGATAACCTCAGCGGTCTTCTCGTTGCCGCCCTCGCCCGCTGGCAGGAACCGCATAGAGGGCGTGTCCTTACGAACGTCGCCCGTTACCTGTTTCACGAAGGCCGGGAGACGGTTGATCGTCAGCGTCGGCCGCCCTTCCCGCTCGCGGTCCATCTTGGCCTTGTCGGGCCACTGTTCGCCGGCATAGAACCGTTGCGCGTCGCGCGCGCTGGTCTCGTTTTCCTGCTCCGCCGCGAAGATTTCATCGGCGCGCTTGATCGCCTGCGACCACAGGTCGTCGGGCTTGGTGTTGCGGTCGTCGTTCATGACCACGCCCCCACCCGCATCTCATGCGTGCCCTGTACGTCCCAGCTCTTGGGATAGCGGCGGATGCACTGGAAGTAGTTTCCGAACGCCAGATGCGAGACGGTGCGCAGCAGGCCGAACCGGAACATGGTCATATTCATTTCGGGGGCTGCCTCACGATGTCGATCTGGTGCTTGTTGAAAACCTTGAGCGCGTCGGATGGGTCGAAAGCCTTTGTGACCACCAGTTCGTCGATCGCCGCACCGAGGGCCAGCAGCAGCGCACGCGCGGCCACGTCCTCGCGAAGCTCCAGCATGACGCGGATGGGGACGCCGCTCATGACGCCCAAAAGCTCTTGGGGCGGGGAGGCTTCGCGGCCTTCTTCGCCACTTCCGGCTCTTCGTATGCCACGCACATCAGGCCGTAGGCGTCGGCGCCGTGGCTGGACCAGTCGTGATCCGGGCCTAGGCCGATGTTCCGGGCCTCGTCGCGCTTTTCGTGATACCAGCCCAGCGCATCCAGGCCGGCGGTGGTGGTGGCTTCATTGAACCAGACGGACGGGAACAGGCGGCGAGCCGACTCGACGCGCATCATGGCAGCGCCCGCGCCCTGGTTGGGGATGACCACGACCTCAAAGCCCGCCTCACGCAGCGCGCTGGCATAGGACACGTCGTAAACCTTGTCCTGCGTCTCGCCGTCGTGCGGGAGGATCACCAGCGCCTTGTCGTAGCCATTGGCACGCATCCAAGCGACATGGACGGCCAGCGGCTGCCCGATCGCCTCGTAGTAGTTCAGCACCCGGATCTCGCGGCCCACGAATTGGGCAATCCAGATGGCGACCGCATCTGCCTTCTTGCCCGTGCCGCCGATGTCGAAAATGGCGCGCGTGGTCATCAGCGGATCGGCCGCTACCCTGCCAATGCGGCCTTGCGCGCGGGCTTCGGCCAAGGCGCGGGCGTAGTAGGCGCCGGCCAAGACCGTGGCGTAGTCGCCCTGCCAGATGTGGGCGTATTGGTCGGCGTTGTCCCGCAGGCAGTCCAGCCGCTCCTGCTCAAGCACGGACGGGAACCAAGGATTGTGGGACCAGTTAGCTTCCACGACGACGGCGCCGGTCGGCAGGCTGGGGCCACGCAGCATAGCGTCCACCGGGTCCGTCTTGCGGCGCGGGTTCCATGAGAACCAGATTTCCGAGCCTTCAGCGCGGATGGTCGGGCGCAACAGCGATAGCGAGCGGGCACTCAGGGACTGCGCTTCCTCGCACCATGCGCGCTTGTAGCCTTCCAGCGACTTGATGCTCTCGGCCGTGTGATCCTGCATACCCTGGAAGCTGATAAGGCCATCGCCCGGCGTCTCGATGACCTCGCGGAAGACCTTGAAGCCATCCGCCGCACCCAATTGATGCTCGCCCAGTTTGTCCTCGATCAGCCGCTTAGCCGATTCCTTCAGGCTCTTTTGGACCTCACGGATGCAGACCGAACGCATACCCTTGTCGGCAAGGCTGTCCTCGATGAGTTGGTCGGCGAAGAAATGCGACTTGCCAGAGCCACGGCCGCCATGCGCGCCCTTGTAGCGTGCCGGATCGAGCAAGGGCGCGAACACCCTAGCGACCCTTCTGTGCAGGATCGACAATGGTACGCCTGACTTCGGTGATGACGCGGACGGCGGGATCGTCAGCGCCGCCGCCGATGATGGCTTGCGGTGCCCTACCGTATGCGCGGTCCAGCAGTTCCTTGGAGGCGGACACGCGAGCGGCGTCGCTGTCACTGGCCTGCATGACGCTCACAAGCGTCTTGAGCGCCTCGGGCGTGTGCTTGCCGGCGAGCGCCTTGATGTCTCTGGTGTATTTGTTAAGCGCGCCCTTTGGCCTACCGCGAGGCACGATTAAATCCGAATATTTTAGTCGGCAAGGCTGATGCTCGCTGTTGTGAGCTTTCAGCCTCTCTCGTTACGGATGGTGTATTTAGAAAGTCAAGCAGCGAAAGCGTAGCGCCTTGCCATGTTCACACGGGCCAAGGCGATCAGATGCGCCTGGCTGATCCCCGGTAAAATCCCATGCTCGCGCATCTTCCGCACGACCTGGGCGTGGTCGCGGTCCAGATGGCCGGCAATAGAGCGTGTCGAGTATCCGGCACGGCTCATACGGCGGGTTGTGGCGGTGTCGTCTTCCGTCCATGTGCGGTATCGGCGCTTGTCCTGCATCACTGCTCCCGCCACGGGTTGCCGGTTTCGGCCAGTTTTAGGCCCGTCTTGGTCAGTTCCCGGATCAAGGTCGCCGTGGATAGGCCGTTCTTGGCTGCCAAGCGGTTCAGCCGATCGAGCGTGGCGCCGTCAATGCAGGTCGTGACCTGAATCGCGCCGCCGCTTCTGACAGTGCCTTGGCCGGATTTACCGGGCTTTCTGGTGTAGAGTCTCATGGGCTGGCTCGCTTACGCTCGCGGAGTCCTGTGGCTGTCACCTTCCTGCTCATGTTCGGTCCCATGGCTTTAGCAAATGGACGGGCTTTCGTGCGGCTCGGGCGTAGCGGATGGTTGACCATGTGCCGCTGCGGAGTTCTTCGATTGCGGTCTTAGGCGCTCCAACTAGTTCATCGCTGCAGGCTACGATCACGCGGTTGCGAGTGAGGTAGGGCTTTGGCTCGCGCACTTCGTCGCCCTCACAGAAGGCCCGCTTTGCGTCGTCCTCGGGCGGGTGAATCACGATCCTGCAGCGAGGGGCATTGCGGCGCACAAGCGCGTGGGCCTCGGCATCTGCGCCGATGCAATCGCCGTGGTGAAACTCGTCAGGGCAAACGCGCGCCAGCACGCCCTCAAAAAGAGCCTTCTGCAAAAGGGTCATGCCCTCTTGCGTGCCGGTGAATCCCACGATCACGTCGCACTCCTCTGGCCCACAGTTCCCCCGGAGCCGTCTTCGGCGTAGGCACATCTCATTGCGTAGCTCCTTGCCGCCATGTCGCGAGAATCGTCATGCCGCCACCCGTTGAGGATTGGCCCATGCGACGCGGACCTGTTCGATCTGGGCCTGCCATGCCTCATTGGTGCGGGGAAGCGCGCCGAACATGGCGACGCGGGCCTGTGACAGCGCCCGTTCCTCGCAGAGCGTGATCTGCTCGGGCTTCAGGATCACGCGGTCTGTGGCCTTGGCGAGGTCTGCCGCCAGCATGACGCAGGCGTTGTAGACCGCGACCGGGCGGGCCTGTTTGATCTTGGCGCCTTGGGTTTGCAGCCATGTCGAGAACACGCGCTTTTGCCGCTCGGCTCGGTCCTTTAGCGCGCCCCGGATGCTGTGGCCTTCGCTTGGCAGGTTGATCCGCATCGACGGCAGGTTGGCCTCAAAATTTGCCGGCACCGGGAACAGGGATTTGTCCTTGGCGACCGTGAAGGCGGCCAGCGTATCGGTGTATGCCTGTTGCAGCGTGGGGCCTTCGTGCCGGGCAAGGCGCGCTCGGAATACCGGCGCCCATGCCGCGAGGGCCTTGGCGTTGAAGGCCGGGAACGCATCGGCCAGCTTGGCAAGCAATTGTTCGACGGTCATTGCACCGACTCCCGGCTGTTCTCGATGGCTTGCTGGATCTCACGCGCACGCTTCTCGCCCCGGTCTTCGGGCGTGGCCTTGCGGAAGGTCTTTTCGTTGCGGCACCAGTATTGAAACCCCAGGTTCCAGTCCTGCCCGAGGGTGCCCTTGCTCTGGTGGTGCAGCCGGAATCGCTCGGCGGTGTCAGCCGGGTCTGAGCATCCTTGCTCGGTGGCGTAGGCAAGCTGCTCTTCGCTGGGCTTCCAGTCGGCTGGCAACTTCGTCTTGCGCGTTGCCTTGGGCGCCTTGGCGCCTACAACATCTTTAGATGTTGTTTCTGTATCTGCTTCTGTCTCTGTCTCTGTCTCTGTCTCTGAGGGCGTTACGACGCCGTTACGCGTTACGTTACGTTGCCGTTCCCTGTGACGTTTCACCCGCTCGTTTGAAACGTCGGACTTGTATTGGCGAGCGTTCCAATTATGCGGGGATGCGCCCGTTTCAGTGATGTCGATCAGCCCTGCCGCATGCAGGTCGTCGAGCAGGCCTCGCAGGACCGGAACCGACTTGCGAAGGGCAAACGCAGTGTCGGCATCGCTCGGCAAGACGCCATCGTGACGGCTTGCGAGGCATAGAAGGTTAACCCAGGTTTTGAACAGGTCGCCGGATAGGCGCTGCACCTTTGGATCATCCAAGGCGGAATCATAGAAACGGAACCAGCGGTTCATGTGAACAGTCTCCTAGTTAGACGATCCCGGCGAACGCTTCTCACGGCGCGCGTCGAGCATTGGTGTCGGAGGTTGAGAACCCGAACTAGGCAGGCGCGGGGCATTGCTGACACCCGCCCTCCGACGACCGGCTTGTAAACCGCTGCCGAAGGGGCCGCAAAGGCTCCAATCTCCGGTGCGAACGGTACCAGAACGGCACAAAATATGGTATGGGGAAGGTGGGGATTGAGGCTTCACGCCGCCTCCCGTTTCGTGACGAAGTGAACGGCGCGGGCGACTTCCTCGACAGATCGACAGAGGACGTACCAAGCCTTGCAGCCGTAAAATGCAGCCTCGATCTCGCGCTGTTCCGGTGTCTGTGAGCCGCCCTTGGCCTTCAGTTCGATGCCCAGCACGTTCGGGCCGGGCGCCAGGATCAGGATATCCGGCCAGCCTTTTTTCAGGCCCATCGCCTTGAGCTGGGCACCGCGCACCCTGCCGCCGCCGCCGTGGGCTATCGTGGTCCACGCCATCGGCGGGCGGATCACCACGTCCAGATATTCGGCAACGGCGCGGTGAAGCGCGGCCTCGGATACTGCGGGGAGATTCACGCACGCACCCCGCCGCGAGGCGTGAGCGAAAGCGCAGCCGTCACCGCGTCGCGCAGCCGGATCAGCGCCAGCATCTTGTCGCCGGGCCTCGCGCGCTTGGCACGTTTGCGGGCTTTCACCACGTCACGCTCTGCACGGCGGAGGGCTAGGATGGTGGCGGCGCCTTGGCGGGAGGGCTTTGCAGACTGCATCAGATGCCTCCCGTCTGGTGCTTGAACACGCCAGCAACGACCCGGAGGTCATCGCGCAAGGCGATAAACCGGCCCGGCAAAGGGCGGCCCGTTTCCTGTACGAGAAACCGCCCGTTCGGGTACTGCCCAATGATTTCCACGTCGCGCCAGTCTCGGGCGGTCGGAGCGCGGTAGAATCCGGGCGTGCAATGCTGTGGGCGGATCATGTCCGCATCTCCCGGTGAGCCGCCGCCGCGCCCAAAACGCTGGCGAGCTTCTCAAACAGCTTGCGCTCCGGCGTGCCGGCGGGCGGGCGGGTCGTCATCTTCGCGCGGTACTCCGGCGTCCGGTAGTTGCCGCCGCCAAGGTGGAGCGACCGGATAAACGCCCGGTACTCCGGGTTTTTCCAACGCTCACGCAGGGCGGCGCTGATCTTGGCGCGAGCCTCGGGCGACTGCTTCGATCCTAACGGGCGGCCCATTATTCGGCCCTCAGTGCGGCATCGAGCGCGTCCTTGATCCTGCGCAGGTTCTCGTCTTCCTCCAGCCATGTCGGCAGGTTTGCCCTGGAGTGCGTGACGGCGGTGCGCTCGCGGCCGAAGATTGCCGCCGCCTGCTCTGTCGTCATGCCGTTTTCCCGCGCCGCCATCATGCCGATCGCACGCACGCGGCTGGGCAGCTTGCCGTTACCAGGGGCGCACAGTTGGTATTCGCTGAGGCCGCTGGCCTTGGACAGAACGGCCACGATCTCGGTGTGCAGGTTCTTTGCCCGCGCCTCCATGCGCTGGACCAACAACTGGCGATACTCGCGGGCCACAAGGTTGATCTTGCGGGCCGGGCGCTTGTTGATCGGCGTGCAGATCTGCGACGGCGAGCGCGGGTGCGGCTTCTTTGCGAAGATGACCGGAGGCAGGCCCTCGCCCAGCGGCTTCATCATCCGGGGCAGCTTAGGCAGCCTCGCGATAGCGGACGGAGATGCACCCCTTGCCGCCATGCTGTCGTGCAGGCGCTTCAATCGCGCGTGCATCTGCGTCATTGTTTGCGTGTCGGCTTCGCCAACGTAGCTTAGAAATCCAGCACCCATTTACTTTCCCTTCCCCACTCGTCTTAGTCAAACAGATCGCCGGCCGGCCTAACGCTTCGGCCGAAATCCCGCTTTGCCTGGTCAGCCGCCAAGCAGGGCGACGCGCTCACGTCGAAATTCAAAAAGACGCCGCCACCAATGCGCCCGAAGGCAGCACTGGCAGCGGCGCAAGTAAGCCCAGCGGTGGAGACAGCGGGGCCGTGAGAATTGCCCCGACCACCCAGGGGAGGAATGTGGTCGGGGCCTGCCAGCGCATATCGGGAGGACGAGCGCGGCAGTTCAGCGGCCCGGAGGCTCGCGCTGAATTTGGGTTCTGTTAATGTCATGCCGCCATCCGTTCGCGGCGGAGGAAAGGCGGGATCGTGAGATCAGGCTCGGCAGGAATAGGGCAAGCACCTACCCCGAACTCGGGTGCCTGTGGTGACGGCGAAGCGGAGACGGTCGTTGCTTCCGCCGACGCCTCGCCGTCACGCGGGGGGCTTTGGCGGTCCCCCTGCTCTTCTGATTTCGTCGCAGATTTTTTATTTAGTGCGACAGACCGCGCGACCGTCGCGTGATCGATGCCGGTCGCCTCCTCGATTTCGCGCGAGGTCTTGCCGCTGGCGGCCATCCGCACCGCCCGCCGCATTGGGCCGGAAAGCGCGCCTTCGTACAGGTCAAGGATGGCGTCCTCTTCGTCCCGCTTGGAAGCGTCCATGCGCTTGCGGGTGATCGCCTTGCGAAGCACCTTCGGGACGTATCCCGCGCTCTTGGCTTCCGAATAAATGTCGCGAATGTCGCCCTGGATGCCGTCGCGCTCGTCCAGCAGGCGCTCAATACGCTCGGCAAGGGACTTGAGGCGGCCATTCGGGTCTGCGGCGGCCATCTATATGTCCTCGTCCCACAGGCCATGCCGCGTGGCCGTTTCCTCGGTGAGCGTGGCGTAGTCGCCAGAGCCGACCTGTACGATCCGCAGCACGTCGCGGCGGGGGATTACCCGGCCCTCAAGCGTGACGGTTTCCTCGTCAGAGCGTTCGATGAAGAGGGAGACAGTGGTGGTGGTCATGCCGCCACCCGAAGCTCGGCGGCGTAGATATAGCCCTCGCCTGCCTTGATGCGCGCCCACGCGGCCTTAGTGATAGCGGATCGGTCGCAGGCCATCAGGCTGCCCTCTCCATAAGCCACTCGCGCGAGAGATTGCCGCCGCGATCATTTACCAAAGCCCACACGGCGGGGCGCTTGCTGGCGCTGATCTGCTGGCGAGCGCGCCAATTAGAAAACGTCTGGTCGGTGACGCGCAAAGCGTCGGCCACAGCCGTTGCCGTTTTGAATTTCTCAACCAGAAAGTCGAGGGCTTCTGTGTCCTTCATGGAAACGCAGCATAAACATACCGTGGAGATTGTCAACGGTGCGTGTACGATTTCTGTTGCTCAGATAAACGGTGCGTGTATACTCCTCCCCACCACCAAGGGAGACGGAAATGCAGACAGCCACCACCCGCGCAGCCAACGTCCACCGCCGCCGCTTCCTGCTGGACGGTTGGGACGACACCCGCGACGAGATGCACGCCATTGAGCGCGCGGCGCTTGCCTACTTGGGCGCGCTCGATCTGGCGCAGGCTGGCTCCTACAACGCCGCCGCTGTGAAGCGGTTTGCGGACCACGGCAGCGACTTTGCCGGCCGTGCGCTGGACCTCCTCTCCGACATGCACGGCGACGCGCAGAAGCGGCTGGACGCCGAAGGCATCGCACCGGAGGAGGCCACCTACGACGACGGAATCCTCCGGGCCGAGTTCGATCTGTGGACCAAGCGAGCGGAGGCACGGCGATGAGCATTTTTCTCTGCCACCGCTGCGACAACCTCCGCGATGCTGACGACGGATGCAAAGAGGGTCCGCGCTTCTCGCTGATCTGCGCCTACTGCATGGCCGAAGAGGACGACAACGCGGCAGACGCCTACGCCAACGCGGCCCATCCTCTCATCCGACACGATAGGCCTTTCAGCACAGATCAACAGGCGCTCATCGACAAATGGACAGCAGAGGCAGAGGAACCATGAGCAAGCATCGCATAACAGCTTACGCGCCGTTCGGCCTCCAGCCTGACAGCCTGGAGTGTGTGATCGAGTACACCTATTCGCCGGGTTCGCCCGCCGTCTACTACGGCACGCCGCAGCCCGCCGATCCGGCCAGCGTGGATTTCCACTCGGTCAAGCTCGTTCACCACCAGATCGACGACATGCTCCAGAAGATGCTCGATGAATGGGCCGCCGAGTACCTGAGCGAGGACTATGGCCGCGAGAAAGCCATCGACAACGCGACGGACGACGACCGATGAAGCCCATCCCCTCCACCGCCATACGCGAGAATCGGGACGGCCGCGCGTGGGACGGCCGCACCATCGAGGAGCCGCCCGCGTTGAACCGCGCAACCTGGATCGCCCGCGTCCTGATTGTCGCCCTTGTCATCGTTCTCGCCGTTGCAACCTGTAGGAGCCTTTAATGCCCGACCAGAACATCCGCCCCGAACTGATGACGCTCACGGAGAAGCTCGCCGCGCTCACTCGGATGGCAGAGCAAGGCCGGGAGGGCGACGTTTACGCCGGCATCGAGTGGTTGCTGCGTATGCGCCCGCAGCCGTCCTACGTCCGAGCCATCGACGAAATTCTGACCAACAAGGGAGACCCGACCAATGTCTGATACATCGCTTACTGTTATGCCGAGCGGCGGGGTGGACGCCTATCGCGTGTCCACCGACGCGGCGAGTATTTCCAAGGCCATTGTCGTTAAGACGGCCATGACCATTCAGGACCGCAAATACGTCAAGGTAGAGGGCTGGCAAGCCATCGCCGTGGCGCATGGTTGCACAGCATCAAGCGGTGACGTGCAGCGCGTTGACGGCGGATTCAAAGCCACCGGGCAGGTGCGCCGCATGGATACCGGCGCGGTTATTGCTGAGGCCGAGGGCTTCGTCGGAGAGGACGAGCCGGTGTGGTTCGGTGGCGAGACGATCAAATACGGCAAGAGGAAGGTTTACGAAAAGCGCCCTGACTACGCGATCCGCGCGATGGCACAGACCCGCGCCATTTCTCGCGCCTGTCGTTCGGCGTTCGCCCATGTGGTCGTGATGATGGACGCGGGATTGCAGACGACGCCCGCCGAAGAAGTGCCGGATGGCGGCTTTACCGACAACGACAGCCACGGCCCCGGACCTACCGGCATGGCAGGCGCCGGTGGAGACTTCCGCCCACATGGCCCGCGCCGGTTCCAGGCTGCCGGTCCCATCGGAACGCAGGCAGCCAAGGCGGAAGCCGAGCGCGATGGACTGACCACAGCACCCGCCAAGGTTAATGCGCCTGCCGCTGGTGGTGATGCGGTGAAGCGTATTGCGTGGGTGAGGAAATCCATCGAGAGCTTCAAGGACGCACAGACCAAGGACGCCCTTCAGGAGTGGTGGAAGACGGAAGCCGCCCGCCGCGATGTGATCGAGACCGCGCTGCCGACCGAATACGAGCGCCTGCTGGCGGCCTTCGACGCCGCCATTGAGCGCATTGCCGCGCAGGCCGCCTGATGGACCGCCACGGCATCGGGGGCAACGAGCCGCCCCTAGAGGAGCGCCTGGCGCTCGATCATGCGGATCTACTGAAGCGCGCCACGGACGCTGCGGCCCTCGTTCCTGACGTGCTGCGGCCCATCCAGACCGACGAGGAAGCCGAGGCCTACACGGAGACGGCGGCCGACATCAAGAAGGTGGTTTCCGAGGCCGATGCGGCTTTCACGCCAGAGAAAGAGCCGTGGCTGACCGGCGGCCGGAAGGTGGATGCTTTCTTCGCCTTCCGCGCCACACTCAAGGCCAAGGCCGATCTGGTGGTCAAGGCGCTCAACGCCTTCCAGACCGCAAAGCTGAACGCCAAGCGCAAGGCCGACGAGGATGCCGCCAAGAAGGCCGCTGCCGAGGCTGCCCTGTTCGACGAGCCCGCGCCCGCCCTGGTGGCCCCTACCGTCGTCAAGGAGGCAACGCGCGTCGTGGCCTTCTCCGGCGCCAAGGCCTCCGGCAGCATCAAGTGGGAGCATCGCGTTGCTGATTTCGAGAAGGTGCCCCGGCAGTACCTGATGGTGAACAAGGCCGCGCTGGACGCCGCCGTGGCTGGCCTCAAGGCGCAAGGCCTCGACATCAAGGACGCCAAGATCGAAGGAGTCGAGATTTTCGAGGCCGTCAAGACGGCGATCCGGCGCTAACGATGACGACCCGCTTCCTTGAAAACGACCACGACCGGCGAATGCTGATCCGCTTTCTGGAGAACCAGCCGTTGCCGATTACTGTGGCGCTGACGAAGGGCGGCAAGCGTTCGCTTCGGCAGAACAAGCTCCAGCGTTTGTGGATCAACGAGATAGCTGAACAGCTTGCAGACCAAAGCCCGGAGGAGGTGCGAGGCTACTGCAAGCTGACCATCGGCGTTCCCATCCTCCGGGCCGAGAACGATACCTTCCGCGAGCGTTACGATGCTGTCGTGCGCCCGCTGCCATACGAGCAAAAGCTGGCGCTGATGATGGAGCCGTTAGATTTCCCAATCTCGCGCTTAATGACCACTAAGCAGGCGACCGCATATCTGGACGGCATACATCGGCATTTCTCGGAGAAGGGGATCGCGCTGACTGATCCGGGCGACTTGCTTGCGATGGCTGACGCATGAGGCGCGAATTTACCGCCAAAGTGAAGGTCGCCGCTTTCGAGCGATGCGGCGAGCATTGCGACGGCTGTGGCGTGCGGCTGACTGTCGGCAAGATTCACTACGACCACCGCATCCCCGACGCCCTTGGCGGCGAGCCGACGCTGGAAAACTGCGATGTGCTTTGCACGCCATGCCATGGGCTAAAGACGCGCCGCCAGGATATGCCGGCAATAGCCAAGGCAAAGCGCGTTCGCGCCAAGCATATCGGGGCGCGCAAGCCCTCTAGCTGGCGCAAGCCCCCGCCCGGCTACAACCCCTGGACCCGAAGGATCGAGACATGACCTACAAAGACGCTGAAAAAGCGGCAAGGCCGCTCTCTGATGACCGCCTAATGCGTTGGATGTCGTGCAGTTCAGATGCCGAGGATTTTACCAGACAGGAAATATTTTCGATGATCGTCGAACTACAGCGCCTGCGTGCTGCCGTCGTCACCGCAAAGCGCGAGGCGCTGGAGGAGGCGGCGAAGGTGGCGGACGAGGCCATTGCATTTGCCGACGCACATCGCGTCGATCTCCTGCTCAAAAATCGCGTGCATCGCCCAACGGCAGTAGACATTGCCATCGCCATCCGCGCACTACAGGAGAAGCCCCATGGCTGACGGAAGCGATATTGCCGAAGCGAAAAAGGCCATCAACTGCTTGGTGTTTGCGATAGACGACGCCCGCGTCCTCGCGGACGTAAAGCGCATCATGCAGGGCCTCGTCGATGAAATAGAGTGCCTGCGTGCTGCCGTCGCCACAGCAAAGCGCGAGGCGCTGGAGGAGAAACTCATTGATGACGCCGAGGAAGGTCTACGCGGCATGGTCTATCAGGAATCCGACAGCGGCAAATGGCACCCGTCGTATCAGGATTGGGTCGACCTCAAGGAATACGTCGAGCCTGTCCTCAAGCTGATCGCCGCCATCCGCGTCCTCAAGGAGAAGCCCCTATGAAGATCAACGTCGAAGTTGGAGAGTTCGGCCCATGCGAACCGGCCCGCGTCGGCAACGTCTATCCGATCAAAGGCGGACGCGGATTGCGTTACGGCCACATGCAAGTGCTGATCGCCATCACTGAGCCGAGAGAGCAATGGCAAGGTCCCGCTGCCTTGATGTTGGTCATCACCAAGGAAGGCAAGCCGGTCGGCGTCAATAGCTACGGGATGCACTACGTCGATGATCTTCAGCCCATCGCCTTCGTTGAGGGGCTTGAAGAAATGACCCTCACGATGCGCTCACTGTAGGAGAAGCCCCATGACTGACGGAAGCGATATTGCCAAAGCGAAGGGAGAGTGACATGAGCGATGATATTGTCGAGAGGCTGCGGAGACGCAACAGGTCGGATGGCCGCGAGGTGGCCCAGCCTGACACGCTTGCCGATGAAGCCGCCGCCGAGATCGAGCGCCTGCGCGCATGGGTGGGGCCTGCCGCCGTGCAAGCGAACGCCCGCCGCATCAGTCTGAAGTTGTGTCCGTTCTGTGGTGCCGGAGGTGTTGCTATGCATCCCAACGACATTGCGCCCGGCGGCGCTGCTATGGCCCTTACAACACAGCCAAGCCACCCACCGAGGTAGAGCTGGACGAACAGCCCCAATCCGGCGACGATGCCGATCGGTATTCGTTTTTTACGCCGCAACAGATCGAAGACGAGACGCGAACGTCCGCTTTGATTTGGTGTTTTTGGCGACCCTTGATTCAGCGTCGAGTTTTCCAACCGTTACCGTAACTCCCCTGACTCACACCGATTATTGTTGCTGTCCCGTTCCAACCAGATGTGGTGCGTTATGACCTACCCCGGATGGCAACCGCCTAGCGACGATGACATCGAGGAAGTCCCGGTTTCTTTTAGCCGAGCCAACAAAACATGGAGCATGAGCAAGCATGTGGACCGGACACGTAAGTCCCGTTATTCGCCAGAAGGCAAAAGGCACAAGGCCAGCCAGGAACCTGGCACGGCGAGCCGCCCGCCGCGTCGTTCTTCCCGGCTATCCCGTTGATGGTCGGCCGTTCACGCTGTTGGAGGTCGAGAGCTACTTCAAAGGGGATCGCCTTGTCTGTCTGCGCTGCGGCAAGCCATACCGGAAACTCGGCGTTCACCTGTTGAAGATCCATGCTTTATCGGTTGATGATTACCGGGGGCTATATGGCCTTCCTTGGCGTGAGGGACTGGCGGGCGAACATTGCAAGGAACTTCACTCTCAGAACGCTAAAGCGACCATCGCGGCAGGAAAAGACTTTGGCGCGGGCGCCAATACCGAGACATGGCGGCAGGCCATCAGGGCGCCCCAACGCAAGCGGGCGCCCTATAACCGGGAACTGTGTATGCGGAACGTCGGCGCGGAGGAATACCCGCCAGAAATGTTCGATAAGGTCTTGGACCTGATGCGGGCCGGAACTCTCCCTTATGAAGTGGCTAAAATACCGGGAATGCCACGAAGGGCGTGGTTTTGGGCCTACCAGAAAGCCCACCCGGACGCCAAAGCTAGATTTCAGGAACTGTTCGACGCTATGCCATATGCCTATCAGCGCGACTCCACGCTGGGTATGGGGCCTCGCTTCTGGGCCGATGTACGGCGATTGCGGGAGGCCGGTGGAAGTGACAAAGCGATTGCCGCAGAGCTTGGCGTCACCGCGATGTGCGTCAATTTGGGCCGCAGGAAGCGCGGCATAAAATAAGAGATCAGCCGCCGCTATCGGGCGGCACAAAACAGAGCACCCGGCCGTGTGAATAGCACAGGTGCCCCTGCTGGCCGCCCTGCTCCGGGTTGCGCTCGCGGATGATGCGGCTGTCGTCTATCTCGATCCATCGCGATTCCTGCCGCAGCCATGCCCACCAATTGCCGGCCCGGACCTCGGCCTTGACCGGCTCGCAGTCGCCCGTCTCGACTCCATCCTTTTCGACGCGGGCATTGCAGCACGATACGTTCGTGCCGGGCTGTAGCCATAGCTGGTAAAAATCCCGGTGCAGCGGATGGTGATCCTGCGCCCGCGCCTTCAGCGGCAGGAATACGGTCACGACGACGACGAAGGCCAGTGCCGCCGCTAGGTATGAGGCGATGACCCGGATCATCGGACGGGCGGCCTTGGCGCGTCGCTGTCGGCCGGATGCGGGCTATCCCACATCAACCGGACCTGACGGGAGACAATCGCCTGCGCGTCCTCTGCAATGCTGGCGACGGCCACATAGGGCAGCGTGAACGTCAGCGGCAGGATCGCGGCCACGGCCTCCACCTGGGCGCGCTCTTCGTCGGTCGCGGGTTGGGGTGTGACCATCACAGTCGGCTGGCCCCGCCTCTCCATGATGCGGACAAGGGCTTTCATAAAGCCGCCTCCTTGATCTCCACCATACTTTCAATCATTGGGCGTGGAATCTGCTGGGCGGCGTTGAACTCGTCGCCAGAAACGGTAGCGGCCACGGTGACGTGATCGTTTGCCTCTGCCACCAGAAAGCCGACGCTTTCGCAACGCTGCGGCTCGGTGGCTGTGCCAAGGCGGGTCCACTCGGCTATTGCCATAGCGTCAAGCCAGACGACGCGAACTAGTTTCATGCGGCGAACTCCCCGTTCATCTCCAAGGCAGCGCGGCGATAGGCATCAGACGCCTTCTCGGGAGTGACGTAGGTGCCCAAGCACTTGCGGACGCCCCGAACCGTGATTACCGCCTGCCAGCCTTTGCCGTTTTTCTGGACGCCCTTAAACGGCGTCGCGCCGTCTTTGGGCTTCGATGCGTTCGCCAAGTTCTGCGAGCGCGTCGCCGCCCGTAGATTGCTCCAAGCATTGTTGGTGCGAACGCGGTCGCGGTGGTCCACGTCGTTCTTGGGCCATCCCCCCGTCATGTAGAGCCATGCCAGCCGATGGGCGAGGTAGCGCCTATAATCGACGCAGATATCGACGTAGCCGTTGCCGGGGTTAACGCGGCCGGCGGTGGACCCCATGCCGCCGGTTCCCTTACGGGGGACACGCCAAGTGAATAGTCCCGTCTCCGGGTCATAGTGGAGAAGCCCGCGAAGGCGCTCGGGTGTGAGCGACTTGCGGGCGACAGATTCCGGGTGCAATTTGGGATTAGCCATTTGACGCTCCGACAAGCTGATAATGGTCAGGGGTGGCAGGGCGTTGACGCGCTCTGTCACTCCGCTTTCGTAGCAGAAAAGCCTCGTTTCCGCTATGTTTGTGCCGCTCACGCTGCCACCTTCGCGTCAAACATGCCGGGATTGACGACGTGGCGGGCCACCATCCCATGCTCCCGGTGAAAGACGAGCGCCTGCATTTGCCGGCGGCTGCGGTATCCCGCGTTGGCGGCGTAGGCATCAGAGGACGCCAACACGCCGAACATCTCGACAAAGCCGCCGGGGTATTCCGTCCGGTCCTCGTGGTGGCCGTGGCCGATCATAATCAGGCGGTAGTCTGTGCGGCCCCAAGCCTCGGCTTGGTCCGTCGCCATCACGGCCAGCAGCTTGTCCTTCTTCACTTTGTCGCCGTGGTGGGTGCCCAGCAGCACTTTGCCGAACTCGTAGTAATGAAAGAAGCGCGGCGACTGGTCGATGCTTACGCGCGGCTCTTTCTCGTACATGTGCGCCAGGAACACGGTCACAGCGGCGGCGGTCGCGGGATCGTGGTTCCCCTTCTCAAAGATCACCCGGACGGTCTGGTGCCGCTCCAGAGCCGCCGTAATCATGTGGCGGATCATGCGGACGCCAACGTCGATCATCTTGGGATAGCGTCCGTCTGCGTCGAGCAGGTTCTTATGCGCCGGGGTCACGGCGGTGTAGGAGTCGATGTGGAAAAAATCGCCAAGGAACGCAATCAACGCATGATTGCACGGCGGGCATGTATCAATGAGCCGGCGGGAAGCATCGCGCAGGATCTGCTCGGCAACCTTCAGGTCGTAGTTCTCGCCGCCGGTTTCAGCGTCCCATGCGAGCATCCCGACGTGGTGATCCCCCACCGGGTAGACCGCCAACAGGTCCATATGAGAGAAGCCCTTGGGCTTGGCGATCGGCTTGGCGGGCTTGATGTCGCCGGCCAGCTTCTCGGCAAAGGCAATCCACAGGGCTTCCCGTTGCGCGTCTTCCGGCTTCTCGCTGATCCACTGGGCGGCGACGTTGCCCTGCTGATCGAGGAAGGTCGAAACCTTCGTCACCTTTTTCGGGTCCGGTAGCTGGAATGTGTCTGCCGCGTCCCGGCCTGCCAGCTTGGTCTTGTCCCACCTCGCCACCTCCTCCCCCGACTTGTCGCGGAGGATGGACTGCCCTTTCATCATCAGGCGCGGCGGAAGTGTCGAGATAAAGCCCCGCCTTTTGGCCTCGATTACGCGGGCCTCAAATGTCGATCTGTTGACGCCCAGCGCGCGGGCTGCCGCCGATACGCTGCCATGCGTTACGATGGCGTCTACCGCCTCCTGGCATTTCTCGTCAGGAAGCGGGGCTTGGGCCATTTTACTTGCCCTTCTCGATGGCAGACGCCAGTGCGGCGTTCTTCTGTGCCGAGCCGGCCGAACTGCCCAGCCAGTAGCTTAGAACCATGCCGTAGCCGGTGGCGGCCGAACCTCCGAGAAGCAAGAGCGCCTCTTTCATGCCCTCGGGCACGACCTTGGCGAACAGCAGATAGACGAAGCCCGCAAACACGATAATCGCCAGAACAGAGACGATGGGCGCTCCCCAGGCGATGGCGCTGCCCGCCTGTGCCAGCTTCACAGTTTGGTCGCGGGCGCTCTGCACGTCGGCAAGCTGCGCCTGCATGGTCTCAAATTCCTGCCGGCGGGCGTCGGCTTCCGCCTGGATGACCGCCATCTTGAACTGAAGCGCGACGTTCGGATCGGCCGCGATGGCCTTCTCGATGGCGTTGGCGTCGTCGGTGCCGAGGATCTCGCGGGCGATGCCTGTCACCTTGGAAATGGCGGCGCCGGTCTTGTCTCCCATAATCCAACTGGCGACCGTGGGTGCAAGGCCCAGCAGCAGGGGAAGAAACGGCATCGGGTGATCTCCTTCGGATTGGCCGGGCTTTGGCTATGCGATGCGCGCCTCGAACGCCGCACCCTTGAACTGCTCACGCTCACCATTGCGGCGGGACGTGATTTCCGGCGGAATGTGCCAGCGGTCGAATTGCAGCGCGGCCTCATCGAAGCGCATGGCGTTTATGCGCTTCAGCAGCGTTGAGGACTTGAACGCACCTATGCCGACGTTGTAGGCGAAGCTCACCAGCGCATCGAATTGGTACTGATCCAGCCCCACCGTTACGCTGTCGCTGATGGCCTGCTCGAAAGCCTCCAGATGGCGCGCGAAATCCGCGTCGGCCTTTTCCTGCGTGATTGGCGGCCCGTTCGGAATGACGCCGTGTGTATTTCCCCAGCCGTCGGTCCAGACGCCCACGGTGTCCTGATAAGGCTTCAGCCGGCAGCCCTCGCGGCCATGCAACAGCTTAATGCCTTGGGCAGAGGTTTTCATCGGCTCGCCTTCTCCAGAAGCCTGCGGGTCCGCCAGAGGAAGAACGCCACCACGGCAACCCAAATCAGCGTTTCCCAATTCACGACTTCCGCCCCGGCAGGATCGCGGCAATCGCGTCCCACACCTTGCGAAGCCCGCCCAGCGGGTCAGTGCGGAGCTGGCTCAACAGAGCCGCCACAAGCACGATCAGGTCGTAAGAAAGTGTCGGGACCACCGCCGCGATGGCAAACCCCGTGACGTCGTGCCAGCCCCATTCTCGCGTCACCAGCAGGCCAGCGGCCGGGCCGATGAACAGGGCGAACAATCCCGCCGAAACGCGCTGGCGAGAGGTCAGCACATCGCGCCGGAACGAATCCCCGAAGAACGCGCCCACGAAGGAGAACGGGATCAGGAACCAGAGGGCGTCAACCAGCGCGCCGATCCGTTCATTCATGGCACGCGCCTAGTTAGTGAACCGACCGACAGCCACCACGCTCACGTTGGCGCCTGTGGTCAGCTTCCAGCCCCCGGTCTTGCTGGTGAAACCGAGTTCGATCACAAACGGCTTCAGGTCGGCGCCGACCGTGCCGCCCAACCAGGGCATCACGTTCGTGGCGTTGTCGATCAGCGTGACGACGCCGGGTGCGGTTGTGGCCGGCGTGATGATGAGGCGCTGGACGTAGTCGCCGATCGCGCCCTGCTTGCCGAGCAATGCGCCCGTCTGGCTCGCCGCGACGGCCTGGTATTGGTCTGCTTCAGCCATGTTGATCTCCTGTTCTGTTTGCCGGTCACACTTGCCGCGCGATGGCGTCGGTGATGATCTCGCGCACTTGCGCCGTGCTGATGTTCAACTGGCCTGCCATCGCCAGAAGCATCTGATTGTCGGAGCGCACGATGTCGGTGAAGTCCCAATACATGGAGGCGTCTTCGTTGGCCTCGATGGCCGCCTTGACCGCCGGCCACATGCCGCGCGCCTTCAGTTCCAGCGCGAAGCGGAGCTTTGATGTTTGGATCGGCGGCGTCGCCAGTCGCGCCAGTTCGGCGTCCACCTCTGCCTGCGTCGGTGGCTCGCAAGGCGTGTCCCAGCGGATGCCGGCCAAGGTGCCGTTCGTGTCGGCACAATTGACGCCGGGGCGAAGGACCGCGATGGCGCGCATGAGGTCGCCTTGCATCAGAACCTCCCACGATAAACGAGGCCGTTCTGGCTGATGCCGCCCGCGTCGCCGTACCATGTCGTCGTGCCGGTCGCGTTGGGAAGTTCCAGCGCCTGCATGTAGTGGAGCCCTACTGCCGCCTGCACGCGATGCGAACCGACGGCGGTGAAGATGCCGCTGCCGACGCCTACCGGATTGGCATTGCCGGAGTAGCGGCCAGAGAAGGCCGTCGTGCTGTCGTAGCCGATGCCGGCATAGGCCAGCGTCTGCTGCGAGCCGTTGGTGGTCTGGTTCGCGTGTTCACCCCAGAAGAACTCCTCCTGAAGTCCGGCGAGGAAGGTGGCGCGCATGGTGGGTGAATTGTCGGAGGGCCGCGCCGTCGCGGTGCTGTAGTTCCAACTGTCGGTCGTGTCTCCGATGTGGCCTTCCACGTTCACCCGGTTATAGGCATTCCAGACGTGCAGCTTGGCTTCGGTGCCCAGCGATGCCACGGCGCCAACGTGCCAGTTCGCCTGGCTGGCGCTGTCGCAGTAGATGGTGCCGACGTAGGTGCCCTTGCGGGCCAGCGGGCCATTGGTGATGTCGTACTTGTTGACCCAGATGCCCTGGTAACGCTCCAGCGTGGTGGAGGCCGCCGCATCGACGCCGCGCGAGATCGTATAGTTCTCAGCGGTGTGGACGCCGCTCTGGCTGCCGGAGGTCGTGATGTAGGTGCCGGCGATCTGGTTGGCGATGGTGGTGCAAAGGTTGAAGGTGTTGGCGTCGATCACCCGCACGAAATAGGTGGTTCCTGCCGTGACGCCGGTAGGCAGCGCGCCGGTCGTGCTGAACACGACCGTGGCGCCGTCATAGAGGCCGTGGGCCGTCCACGTCACCACGCCGGGGATTGCGATGGTCATCGTAACGGTGGCGGTCTTGACCCACTTCGGCCCGCGCGTGAGGCGCACCGTTCCGGCATCGTTCCACACAAAGGCGTCGATGTTCTGATAGGCGCCCGCGACCGCCGGCCCCGCCTTGCCCGTCGCGCTGTTGGTCAGGATGTTGGACAGCTCGGCAAACGTCGTCGGCACGAAGTTGGCGCCGTCCCAGATCGGGACCAGATTGCCGACATAGGGCGTGTAGTAGAGCGTGGTCTTGGCGGCGTAGTTCGCCAGCATCACCGGCTCGGCGGTCTGTAGCGTGAGGCGGCCCATCGGGGGCGCATAAGGCATCACGTCCAGCTCGGAGCCGTTCAGCACAACCGTGGTCTGGAACGACTGCAGCGGCACCGGGTCGATGGTTTTGATGATCGCGCCGGCCGCCGTCGTCAGGATCAGCTTGTAGTCGTAGTCCGCGCTCAGATAGATCGGCGCAAAGGCGCCATTGGCATCCGCTTCCACGGGATTCGCATTGGGCGTCGTCAGCCCATAGTCGGCGTAGGTGTCCTGCCGGGTGGTGGTGCCGGTGCGGTAGAAGTTCGCAAAGGCGCCGGCGTAGATGTTGCCGTTGCCGTCTACGGGCGTCCAGAACGGGGGTGAAAGAAGGTTGACCATATGCTAGGCTTTCCCCATGCGAATTGGCTGGATGGAGCTTTCACAGCTCGTTGTTTCCGTGGCTGCGGCCTTTGCCTTCGACCGATACCAAGCGGCATATGACCCGCTGCCGACGTGGCAATCTTGGACGCTCTGCGTCCTTGTCATCGGCGTCGGAGCCGCGTGGCTGTTCACACAGATCATCGTGCGACTCGGAGCGCGTTGGGGCCGCCGCGGACCTGCTCAAGCCCCTGTTGCGCCGCCATTCCGCCATACAGGGCGTTGAAGTTCGTGTTTCCGGCGAGTTGATTGGTCAGATACGCGCGGCCCGGCGCCGAGTTGTAGAAGCGCGATGCCGCCCACGGCAGGGCCGTTGCCGCAGCAGCAGCCGGAACACCAATGCCTGAAGCCATGCCGCCGCCGAATAGCGCGCCGCCCGTCAGCATGTTCTGCCAGCCAGCCCGTTCCGGCGTGCCCGAGTTGGGGATGCGCGCGGCGAGGTAATCACCAATGCGCGCCAGTTCGTTCAGATCCCCGCGCCCGCGCGAATAGCCCGTCTTGTCGCTCGCCTTGACTGCGCTCGACAGGGAATTGAACGGCACGTCGCCAGCCGCCCGCCCCGCTTGCGTGCCGCCTGAGACCGCCTTGTCAATCGTCATCAGCGATGCGTAGTGGCGGCGTGCTTCCTGCCATTCGTTCCGCAGCGCGCCCGAGGTACTGCGCTCCATCACGTCATCCAGCGACTCGACCAAGCCGCCAAGGGCGCGACGCAGCGGGAGATTGCTGCTCTCGCGCATCCGGGTCGTGATGTCGCTGCGGATCGTGCGGTACACGTCGCCAGCAAGCTGCGGCGATTGCCCGGCGTTGGCCGCCTGTACCAGCGGCGCCAGGTCATCAAGATAGGACTGGAACACCGGCGCCACGTCGGTTTCCAGACGGCGCCCGTAGTTGGCCGCCACCCGCTGAACATCCGTCCCGAATCGCTGATCGACGTTGACCGTCGTACGCGTCGCCAGATCGTCGAATACCTGGCCTAGCCCGGTGAACGCGCGCTGCATCGTGTCGGGCGAGGCGTCGTTGGCGGTCTGTCCCGCTCGTTGCATTACGGCCTGATTGAACTGCTGACGCTGCCCAGCGAAGGCGTTCTGCATCGGGGTGTTCGACAGCGGCATGCGCGCCATCGTTTCCTCTAAGCCGCGAAGGCTGGGGCTGCCGGTCTGCTGGGCGGGCGTGAGGGTGATGCCTTCCGCTTGTGCGCCGGCTACGAGGCGCTGCTCCTGCGGGGTGAGCCTGTTCGTGACGGGCGAAATAACGCCGCGCGCCACGCTCGCCGCCAGAGGCACGGCAGCGCCAGCGGCGAGGCCAAGCCACGGATTATCGGTCGCTCCGGTCACAGCCCCGCCGACCGCTCCGGCGACGGTCTGTGTGACGGGCTGGGTTGCCAAGGTATTGGCGATGCCCTGCCCGACCGTGCCGGCGCGGGCGGTTCCTGCAATCGCGGCAGCGGGGACGACGACGGACAGGGCATTGCCGACGCCCTCGCCGACGCCGCGCGAAATCTTCTCACCCTGCGTGACCGGCTCGAAACGCGAGGTGCGATCATCGGCCAGAGGCGAGAGCGAACGCTGTGTGACGGCATCGCTGACGCGGCCCGGCAGCGTCGCGACGTAATCGAGGCCCGCCTTGATGCTTTCCGAACCGCCAACGGGCTTGTCCGTCTTCATGCCGGCCTGTCGCATCAGCCACGCGGCGGCATCAACAGGGGCGCCCACCGTTCCAGCGACGGCGTCGTTGAAGCCCTGCGCGCCCGAGCCGACGATGCGGGCGGCCTTCTGCCCTTCCGTGTAGCCTTGCGGTTCCCAGTCCTGTACGCCGCCCGCAGTCGGGCCACCCTGCGCCTGCGCCGGGGCGGCAGGCGCTGCCGCGCCACTTAGGTGCGAGATGATGTCCGCGTCGGAATAGCCGGCCTTACGAGCGCCGGCAGTGTCGAAGCTGCGCGACTTTGCGAGATGGTCGGCAATCTCGGCATCCGTGTAACCGGCCTTGCGAGCGCCATTGATGTCAAAATCGCTCATCGGCCGAACGACTCCAGCGGGGGGCGGCCGGCAGGGGCGGTCGGCGCTGTAGGCGCGGACGATCCAGGCGACTTATAGGCCGGTCCAGCGGCGCGAGAGATGCCATCCAGCGCCAGAAGGCGATTCTCCGCCTTCTGCTTCAGCACCTCGGGCTTGTCGCCCGGCTGCGGGAAATATTGCTTGTTGGCATTCTCGAACTCAGATTCCGCGATTGCCGCCCCTGACTCACGACGCAGCACCGCATTGATGAAATCGCGGCGGGCCTGATCGAGCTTCTGGTAGTCCTCGCTGACAAAGTAGTTTCCAACGCCGGGAATGGACGCCTTAGCCTTCTCACCAAAGCTAATGCCTGAAGTCTCGTTCGCAGCGATGATCTTGTCCGCCGCGCGCATACGGTCGGCGTAGAGTGCGGCGTTGGCTTGCCCTTCCGTCATCGTCTGTGGTTTCGGCGGCGTTACCGGAATCATGCCGGATGGCGCGGAAGGTTGGGGCGCGCCGGCGGCTGGTGCGGCTCCCGCCGGACGCGAGAACAGCCCGGTCGGCGTCATGAAAATGACCGAGCCATCAGCCGGGTTTGTGATCGTCTTACCCGCCGCGAGTTCCGCCGCCTGCTGTTGGGTCAACGTGCCATTGGCGATCAGCATATTGAGCGCCTGTGCATCGACGGCGTTTCCGGTGAAGGGGCCGGTGCCCTTCGGCTTATCGGCTGGCCCGCCAGGAATCGGGCGTACACCGACACCATTTGGATTCGGCTCGTAGCCTGCCGGGATTGTCTGCTCCTTGGGTTTCGGCAACGGAGCAGCGCCCCACCCACCCTGTGCGTCGATGTAGAGGACAGCGCCGTCCTTCACGATAGGGACGCCCTTCTGGAGGGCGACGCGGGCGCCGGGCGGAAGCTGGAGGCCACGCAACGGGGCGAGGGCCGGGGGCGGTTCCTGGGGGCCGGCGCCAGCCGGAGAACCCGGTGGCCCGCCGTCGCCCTGTGGCATGCCCTGAGGCGCACCACCGGCAAGGATTCGCGCATAGGCTTCCACCGGCTGGGCCTTGCCGGCGCCATGCTCGGCGCCATGCACGCCGCGCGCGAAGGCTGCGGCGGTCGCCGGGTCGTTGAGGTCAAGCGGTTTGTTGGGATCGAGGCCGCCGATGCTGGCGACGTTCTTGGCCCACTGGTTGGGATCGTTGGCGCCGTCACCCGCAGGCGCCCAACGCTGGCCGATCTGCATCAGCGTCATCGGCTGGCCGTTGTTGAACTTCGCCGGGTAGGCCTTCACGTTGTTGACGGCCAGGCGCACGCCATCGTCAAACGTCGCGGGCTGCTGGAAGCCGGCGCTCGGTCCGCCGCCAACCGGTCGGACGTTGCCGATGTTGTTCGGGTTGACGCCACCACCCGCCGGCGCGGGGCCACCACCAGCCGGGGGCGCAAACTGCACGCCCTCGCCCGAGTTTTTGAAATGCTCCAACATCGGGATCGCCATCGAGCGATAGGTCCGTAGCTGCGGGTCGAGTTGTGGCGTGTATTGCGGCGGGAGCTTGGAGAGATCGAAGCCGCGCGACTTACCGTCGGCAAGGATCTGGGCATAGATCGCCGGCCGGTCGGCAGGGTCGGCTTGCAGGATGGCGTTGGCGCCGCTGGCCGTGAACTCGGCCGCGTCCTTGGCCTTGGTGCGCTGGGCAGCATCCATGCGGTCAAACAGAGGGGCCAGCTTCATGGCGGTGTCGGGATGGCGGGTCGCCACCTCGTTTAAGGCGTCGCGGTCGCCCTGGAGGGCCTTTTGAACGAAAGGCGCGGCCGAGGCTTTAGCGTCACGTTCCTGCGTCAGGAAATTGCGCTGGGCGTCGGCATTTTCGATGGCCGCCACCTTGCCGATTGTGCCCCAGACGTCGGGAAAGAGGATATTTGACATCAGGAGACCCTTGCCAAAAGCGCCGGGCGGGCGGATGATTTCCAGTTATGAAACCCATCACGCTCCTTGCTGTCGCGTTTTCCCTGGCCGCCTGCGGAAATCCCCCGCCACCCAGCGCCATTGACCCGATGGATGCGGTGATCCTGGGAGGCATCATGGGCCGCCAGGCGTTCCCGCCCCCCGCGCCCCTGCCAGCCTACACGCCTCTGCCGCCCAATCCCGTCGCTGTGTCCTGCACGCGCATGGGCGCTACAGTGATGTGCTACTAGGGCAGCCATCAGAAGAACCCCGCCTTGCGGCCGAGATAAGCGCCGCCGATCATGTTTTGCGTTGCGCTGCTGATGCCTGACGCCAGCGCATTCGCGCCCTGCGCGTAGGCTGAGCCACGCGCTGCGGCGCCCTGTGCCAGCATGTTTCCGCCCTGCACCGTGGCGTTCGCGCCCACGCCCGCGAGGCTGGAATTAGCGCCCTGCGTCCCCTGTTGAGCCTGCCCGCCCAATCCAGCGAGGCCCATCAGTTGCTTGTAATAGTTGTCGTATTCCTCGGACGCGATGTCCTGCCCGAACTTCTGCGTCGCCTTGGTCTGCGCGCCCGATAGAACCATGCCGCGTGAGGCGGCCGAACGGTCCAGAGCCTTGGTGCCCTCTTCCTGACGGAACTGATAGCCGGGCGACGTGATGAAGGCGTTGTTGGCAGCCGTGCGGGCTTCCTCGGGCGAGCCGTAGCCCTTTACCCAGCTAATGCCGTCGGTGTTGCCTTCCTGGGTGAGCGTGCCGAGGCCGAGGAGATTGGTGATCCTGCCGAGCGCCGATTCGCCGGAGCCGGTCCACGGCGAGGACAGGGCGCGGTTTTTGCGGGCCTGATCGGCTGCGATCTCGGCCGCGCGCTGGGATTGCTGGAATCCCTGCTGAGCGCCGCCCCACGCCATATCGCCGCCCGCCTGGGCGCCTTGCTGGCCGATGATTCCCGAGACGAGTGAACCGATCACTGCGCGCTACTCCCGATCTGCTTCCAAAAAAGCGTCTCAGTCGGGAAGTAGCCGCGCTGCCGATACAGTCGGTTGAGCGCCGTGCTGCGCAGTCCCTCCTCGGCACTCATGCTGAACAGCGTGACGCCAAGGCTCCCCACCGCTTCCTCAAGTGCGGACATCAGCTTCGCGCCGATGCCCTTGCGGTGGCCGGGTTCAACATACCAGAATAGTTCTTGTGCGGTAAGCACTTTCCTGTTCCACCAGGCAGGCGAAGCGCCGGCCGCCGCCATGCCGACGACGGTTCCGCCCTTCTCCGCCACAAGCAGGATTCCATGCTCTATCAGGGCCGCTACGGTGCGGGCGAACGACTCAAGGTCGAACTCCAGCCGGGCGCCGTCGCCGGCCGCCAGACGCTCGGCAATGCCTGCTTCATCGAAGAAGGCTTGCCCCATTTCAGCCAGGCGGAAGATGTCTTCGGGGATGGCGCGGCGGATCATCAAAACACCTTCCAGTCGGTGCCGTTGCCGACCGCCTGCACGATGTTGGCCCCGCCACCGGCCAGCGTGTTGCCCACCGTCACAACGCTCGAATCGGTGCAGATGACGGTGTGGCCCAGCGAAGGCGTCAGCAGGGCAATCTGCGCGTAGGTGTAGGTCGTGCGTTGGATCACGCCGGAAAACAGGTTCTGGAGGAAAATCGTCAGCGCCCGCGTGGCCCGGCCGTTACCATCCACGATCACCGCATTGTCGGAGAACGGGATCATCGGTCGAGCTTCCGCATCATGGCGCGGGCGCCGTACATGGCCGTCTTCACCGGATCGGAGACGGAAAACTCGATGGTGCGCTGGCGGAAGATCCCGCAACGCTCCCAGGTGGCGCGGTCGCGGCGGAGGCCCTTGGCGCCGATCGAGGCCCGGCGCTCGTTGCTGTATGTGCCACCGCCGTCGTCGGAGAAGCGCAGCATGACGACCGGCGCGACGCCCTGCCCCGAGGTGAGACCGACGCCCAGTTCACATTCCAGTTCCACGCTATCCATGATGGCGCGGTCGCCGTCCGGGTAGATCGGCAGGCTGGTGATGGCGCGACGGATTGGGGCGCTAATGTCGGTGTAGGTATCAAGGTCCAGCTCGGCGATCTGGCCGGAGGTGAGGCCCACGAGGATGCGCCCAAACAGGCTGAACATGCACTTTGGGTTCCAGACGGCATAGTCCGTCGAGGTGCCCGACTGGCGCTCATGCCACGCTGGCCCGCCCAGCATGGCCGATGCGGCGGCGTCGAACACCAGCGTGCGGCCCATCGTCGGCAGGGTCAGAATGTAGAAATGATGCCCACCCTGCGAATAGGTCATGCCAAAGGCGTCATCCACCGTGCCGGAACGGAGGATTTCTTCGATGGCGTGGGTGCTGATGCGGGTAGGCTGGTAGCCTTGCGCCCGGTAGACGATCCGGTCGTCGCCCAGCCAGAAAACCGAGTTGTCCATCTTGGCTGGGCTGAGAGCCGCAGCGCATCCCCGCTCGATGATGGCGCCATTGACCCGCTCAAACGGGAACGGCGATGCACCCGTATTGGTCCACGGCTCGATAGAGTTGGTGCCGAACAGCCAGACCTCGCGGTGGTCCACCAGCACGCGGATCAGCCCGTCCGGGCTGCTTTCCGCCGTGGCGAAGTCGGTGGCGTCGTAGGCCGAGGCATTGAACAGGTCGGAAATGAACCACTGCCCGCTGTCGGGCTTGGTGTAGACGATATAGCCGTCGATGTAGTCGAGCGAGGAACAGCCGGGAAAATCCGCGTCCGTGATCTTGGTGACGGTCGTGCCGGTGACGACGAAGGCCTCGGTATCGCTCTGCACGACAAGCTGAACGCCATTGAATGCCATCATGGCGGGGCCGGTCGGGCTGATCGTGTCGCCTGTGCAGAGGGTGGCCGCGCCCGTGCTGTCGAGGCGGTAGAGCGAGCCACCGGAGAGGACGTAGCCATAGCCGAAGGCGTCGCGACCGGCGCGGATGGTGCCCGTCCCTGCCGTGGTCCACAGCACCTGGCCCGGCGTGCCGTAGTGGACGACCTTGGCGCGGCTGCCCTGCGGCACAGGCTCGGGATACAGGTTCAGCACCCGCGCCGGGTTGATGGGCTTGGAACGCTGCTGCGCGTCGCCAAGGGCGATGGGTGAGCGCATCAGCGGAGCGCCAGCGCGTTGCGGACTTGGCCGCCGAGTGTGTTGCCGCCTATCTCGCGTTGCATGAATTGCTGCATGAGCGGCGTCCATTGCTCCGGCTGGAGGTCGTCGGGGTCCACGCCGAACGTCTGCACAAACGTCTCCTTCCATGCAGTCGGATGGTCTTTGCTCTTGCCCGTCGATGACCAATGAGGAACGACATCGTGCGCGTTGGCCTTCGGGCCGTTGCCCGCCAAGTAGGCTTCGCGATAATTGAAGTTGCCTCCGTCGATCTGCGGAGGCTCGCCATAGGTATTCGAGAAGGCGTTGCGCCACTGACGCACGCCGGGATCAAACGCCATGTACGTTTGAAATTGATTCTCATGGTCGGGCGACCAGAAGTTCAGGGCGTTGCCTTCCGCCATCACACGTCGCCGTTCCTGATGTTGAACGGATAGCCCGCCGTGCGACGCATCAGGGCCTTGTCGCCCACTGTCTTCGGGATCGTGTAGTAGGCGGCCTGTAGCGACTGGCGGGCATCGAGGATGGCGCTGGCAAGCTGCTGGCTGATCGAGACCGCGTATTCGTCCGCCATTTCCTGGCAAAGCAGCAACATGACGTTGCGGATCTGTTCGTCGGGCACGTTGACGGTATCGGACCCGGCCGCGAGCGTCGTGTGGGCGTAGTGTATGCCGCGCGGGCCGAAGCTGTGCAGCATCTCGTTAAGTTGGCCCAGCGCATCCACAAGAGCATCGGCGGACAGCGCCTCGCTTTCGGCAAGGACGCCTATGCGGCGGGCGGCGCGGTTGATGATGTCGTTTGCCGTAGCCATGTCAGGCCTCGATGAACTGGCGGATTTTGAAGCGGCCGGTATTGACCACCGCGATATTCCCGGAGCCGTCCGTCGTGATCGTCTGGTGGACGTACTCTCCCGACAGTCCTTCGGTATCCGCCGGCAGGATCGGCACGGTGTAGGTGCCCGAAGCCGTTACCGTGGCCGTGCCCGTCTTGGTGAAGACGGCGCCGGTCAGGTAGGGGAACGCCGGGCGCCGGCCCACCCGGAAGGTGATCGTCTTGCTCGCCAGGCTCACAGCCGCGTTGCTGGAATCGCGCGCATTGAGTGTCAGCGTGCGGTTCTCGCCGGCATAGAGATCGACGTGCTGGGTATTGGGCACGTCAGGCGGCCTTCTTGGCCTTGGGCGCGCCGGGCGCTTCTTTGGTCGTCATGTTCGGCAGCGGCTCTTCCAGGCTCCAGCCGATCGGCACGTCGCCCCAGCAGTCGAAGCGGGCGCGCTCGGGGCCACAGACGGCCCAGCGGGGCCACGGCTTGCGGACGGGTTCCTGATTCATGCTGCTTTCCTTTCGGTGTCTCGATTGCGGAGCCAATGGCCGAGATTGCCGGTGTAGACCTTGGCAATGCCGTCCTTGTTTGCCTTGCCGATATGCTTCAGCGTCATGTCGGGGTCGATAAAGATGCGACCGCCGATTTCCCGCCAGCGTTTGCAAAAGATGTAGTCCTCGCCCCAGAGCTTGTTATCGACAAGCTCAAACGAGAACAGCAGCCACGCCACGCCGTTGGGCGCGTGCGGCTCTTCAAATTGAAGATTGGGAAAGGTGTTCACCATGCGCTCGACGCAGGCGCGGCTGAGTTTCATGAAACCGGCGGGGATGCTCTCCACTTCGAGCAGGCCATATTCGGGGTCTGCCACCAGATCGGGCTTGTCCATCCAGCGGGTGAAATACAGCGGTTCGTCCTGCTTGGCGCGGTAGACGCCACCCACGAAGTCGGCGGGATGCTCCAGCAGGCGCATCGCCTCGTCGCCGTCCCACGCGAGGTCATCGTCCAGGCACAGCATGTCGGTGCAGTCGGAGGCCAGGAACTCGGCGATCAGCACGGCGCGGGCACGAACCAGCAGCGAATCGCCGATGACGCGGCTCGTCTTGTAGCCCCAGCCGCGCACGCTGATGTCCTTTTGCAGCCGCTCCAGCGAGGCCTTGGTAAGGTCGTTCAGTTCGCCCGAGTAGTTGGGCATGGCGACGAAAATGTTTTTCATGCCGCCGCCCTCACACCCATCAGGTGTTCGGCCTCGGCCTTGGCGCGGACGTACTCGGGCGACGGGGGCCGCGTGTCGGGCTTGACCAGCGCGCCGTTCTTCCGCCCGAAGGCGTCGCGCTCGCCCCACTGGGCCGCAAGACGATCGAGGACGGGCTGGTTCAGGTTGATGCCGAGTTGGCCCCGGATTTCCGCCGCGCGATCCATGCGCTCCTGCCTCGTCCAGACGAAGAAGTCCCACCAGAAATCCATGTCCCGCGCTCGGGGATTGTAGATGCCGGGCCGGCTGAGGATGATGAGGTTCGGCACCATCGACATGAAGCGGCCGGTGACGAAAGACCACGTTTCGCCAAAGGCAGTGTCGGAAAACCAGAACGGAAAGCGGTCGTCCATGAAGCTGCCGGTAAGCGCAATCCACTCTCGGGATGCCATCAGGATCGTGGGCTGGCCGGGGTTGGCGGTATCCGTCCAGGCGAAGGCCGCCAGTTCGGGCCGGGGGAACGCGGTTGCGATGTGCTTGGCCGCGATGTCGTCCCAGTCCACGGTTGCGAAAAAACCGTCATCCGCCACGGCCAGATAGGCGTCGCAGTCCAAGAGGGGAACGCAACGGTTCCAGCAGGCGGGGATGCCGGGCGGGCGCGGCTCGATGCTGAGCGTGATCCGCGCATCGTAGGCCTTGAAGAAATGCACGCTGGCGAGGTCGTCTTCGTCCAGTGCCACGGCGAACCGCACGTCATGCTTGCCCGAGGCCATGTAGCGGGCGGATTCGATCACCGCCGCCGCCTGCCGGGGCCTGCCTCGGGTCGTGAGGATCACGCCGATCTTCATGCGGGCACCGTTGCCCAGCCGGGCGCTGCGGTGGCGGGAGGGGCCATCAGGCTTTCAGCGCGCGCCTTGGCCTTCAGATACTCCGGCGTTGGCGGCTGGCCGGTGTCGCCCTGCCGCTCGATCTGCGGGATCTGTGCCAGAAACGCCGGATTGGGCGCGGCCATGATGGTTTTGCTCAGGTCTTCGGTGATGCCAGTCAGCTTCCAGCCCAGCGCGGCAGCGATGCGTTTGGCCTCGGCGATGCGCTCCGGCTTCCTGTTCTGGTAGAAGTCCGACCAGAAGCGGAGATCGCGCAGCCGATGCGTATGAACCGGCGTATCGCGCATGTAGGCATCGACGTAGATGGGCGGCGCCTCGGCGGCCAGCAACCACAACTCCATCAACCAGAGGTCATCCCACCAGAACGGGAAGTAATCGGTGAACAGGTAGCCGGCGGCCTCAAACCATGCGTGGCTGACGATGGGGGCCAGCGACGGCGGATTGGTCTTGCACTTCCACCAATAGACGCCCTTGGGTTCCGCCTCCCAAGCGTCGGCGATCTTCTGGTCCCAGTCCTTTGCGGTGATCGCCAGGTCGTCTGCCAAGACGCAATAGGCATCGCCGGGAACCATCCGCGCCAGCGTGTTGTCCATCGCCCCAAGCGAGCCGGTGCGCCTGAAAATGCCGTAGGCAAAGCGCCCGTCCATCTTCATCAGTTCGCAGACGTTGATGGTATCGGGGTCGTCTTCGTCCGCGCCAACTACATAGGTTACGTTGTGATTGCCGCTTTCGAGTTCCCGAAGGCCGCCAACCGCACCCCAAAGGCGGAAGTGTCGGCCACG
>OFRL01000177.1_pt1 | contig 34945 bp, 38 predicted proteins | sample 1543121 | NCBI WGS metagenome assembly OFRL01 (sample SAMN07774228, study PRJEB24372) | wastewater metagenome | isolation source: Lake Maggiore Cannobio | place: Italy: Cannobio | collected 2016-01
CAGTGAAAGCTGCACGTACGGTTCGGCGGGGGGGTCAGGGCTGACTCTTTGAGCAGCACCAACCCTACCCGACTGGACGAGACCATGGGGCCGAACGAGGCCGAGTGCCCCGAGCGGATCCTCTCACTGCTTGGCGACACCGACAACCCGTCCGCGCTCAACTGGCGACGACGCTGCCTCGATCGACTTGCCCGGCGAACGGACCGCCCGCTCGAGCATGGCATGCACATCCGACTGCCGCACCCGATCAAGTTCGTCGACGGATACGAGGGCACCGACTTTGTCGTTCACAAGCGCGGTCGGAGGATCGCGCTCGCCAAGCTCGGTTGCGATTATGCGGGTTATCGTATTTCCGGTCTGCGCGACATGCCGTGGACCATCGTACCGCCACCGACCCAGACCCGCGTCCACAAGACGGTGTTCGGTTGATCGCCACGCCGTCCAGCATCAGGATCAAACCCATGCTTCGCCACGATGACCTCACCGCCCCGCTGAGTCCGAAACGCTCGCGTCTATGCAGCCGCGCCAATGCGCAGGCGGTCGCCGCCCGCATGTTTGCCGCAGGAGCGCGCCACGTCTCGGTTGTGCGCACTGGAGACATACTGCAGCCGTTCCAGGTCGTTCCTGCCCTTGTCGATGGTCCCAACGTCGAACTCGAACTGCGTTACGCATGAGAACGATACTTCTCCTTGCGGTCATCACCCTTGCGGCATGTGGCGCGGCTAAACCCCAGGCTGAGCTCGCCCACGATCTTACCGGGCGAGCCCGCGCACTCGATGGCGATACCGTCAGCATCGACTTCCGTTTCTCCGGGGCCGACGCGTTCGAGCGGAAGCAGCTCTGCGAGATTGCCAGCGGCTGTTACCCCTGCGGCAAGCTTGCTCAGGACGCGACCGCGCGCATGCTGCGCTCCGGCGAGGCGACGATCCATTTGGTCGGCAACAGCAGCTATGGCCGGCCGGTCGCCGTCGTGGACGTGAACGGATCTGATCTCGGTGAACAACTCATCTCGCAGGGATGGGCCGTGCCGGCGACCAAATATCTCAGCCGCGATCGAGATCGCGCCGCCCGCTACATGAGCGCCTACGACGAAGCGCGAACCAACAAGCGCGGCGCTCATGCTGGCAAATGGATCGATCCCGAGAAGTGGCGTCGCGGCGAACGTCTCGCCTGCGAGCGAAACTAGAACAGATCCCTGATAGACAAAGCGGTCCGGCAACCAATGCCGGACCGCTCTTTTTTGCCTGAAAGGCTTCAGTCCTACGCGGGGCGTCCACGCTTTGCGGGACGATCGACGGGGTCGTACTCCGGACCCGGATCGTGCGACCAGGATGCCCCAACTGCAAATTGCGGCTCGAAACGGCCAAGCGGCCCGTCCGGTTCGGCTGCCACATAGGGCGTTTGGGAAAGCCGCTTTGGCAACTTGCCGCGATGGAGATAGCCTGCCACCCGACCGCGTCCGAGCAGCAGCGCCTCCAGCCACAACAGGTCATCGATCAGTACGCACACCCCACGGCCAGCCAGATTGTAGTAGATGCACCGCTGGTAATCGTCGCACCCGTTGCCGAGGATCTGCGCCAGCTTTGCCTTACCGGCAGGGTCGCCCTCGTGGATCCATTCGCATGCCTCGCGAAGTTCGCGAACCGAGTAATAAGCGTCCTCCGGCTCCACACCCATCGAGGCCGCAGCGATGGCGCGCCGCGTGCCGCGGATATCGGGATTAAGCGAGGCATCGCGCAGCGTCAGATCGAGATCGATCGGCCCGGTGAAATCTTGAAGCTTCATGACCTACTCCTCCTGTCAGTCGAACGTAACGTGAACATCTGCGACCATGCAAGTGTTCAACGACATCTTTTCTCCCTCTGATCTTCGGATATGATCGCACCTATGTGGCTCGTACCTCGCGACACTCGTGGGCTTGCGTCACGCACGAGCGTCCCAGACGTCGTGCGGCACGCCCTGGTGCGCTGGTACAGCGGGGATGGTGAGGACAGCGATCACCGCGCCTCGGTTATCATGGTCGTAAAGGCACGCGACCATCATCAGTGGATCGCGTGCGACTGCCTCGGGGAGGGCGCTGATCCACCGCTATTATCACCCGCTTACCTGTCAGAGGCCGAGACTTACTACCTGCGCCGCCTCACCAGCATCCGTCAGCGTCGACCCGAGCACCACGTCGACTGTCCCTTTTTCCGCGAACAAGCCCCGCCTCGCATCCGCGAAAAAGCAACCGCGACACCGCGCACGATCAACGAGCCGGAGGGTCTCTTCTCCGCCCACCGGCTCGCCCCGGAGAAGCTCGCGCAGCTACCGGAAGACGACGAGCCAGACGACCGGACGCGCGGGGTCGCAATCCCGCGTCTCGCGCGCCTGCTATGGCAGATCATGGAAATGGCGCACGTCAATGTCGTCGAGCCGCTGGGTGTGGGAGAACCCCGGGAGGCTTCGATGGCTCTGGAGTTCGGGCGTTTGCGCAGTGCCGCCGAACGTGTCGAGATTGCCCCAGGCATTCCGCTGTCACGCCACCTATACACGCACATCGAGCCGTACCAGCGTGGTATCGTCTTCGCAAAATTGCGCGAAGCAGCGCGCCACTGGCCCTCCGAACATGCGCCGCAAGCTTTCCTCCTGCTCTACGCCGTCGATATATCAGGAACGACCGTCACGCTTGCGGGCGGTCACGAGCTGATCGTCAAAAATCGTATCCGGCATATCGGCGTCCATCAGCGCCGGATCGGACCTCCCTTTCTAGTCCTGGCCGTCATCGGCGAGCACAATCCTCGTGAAGGGTATGCCGCGCTCCGGGCGTATGCACAGCCAATCGCCCGCCCTTCCAACTTCATCGCCGTACACAATGCCGCAGAGCGCCAGACTGTCGTCGGCCTGCTTGATCTCCAGTATCGGCTACGTCGACGCGGGATAGGAATCGGCTTCAAAAGGCTCCTGTTCGATGTCCCGACCAGCTCAGGTGAGGTCCGGCCCGACCTTCTCCTCGACTTACGGGATTTCACCACCGGAGAGGTGCTGGAGGCCGCCCTTGAGGTCGTGACCGGACACGATGCCGATACACTCGGCATGAAGATGCGGCAGGTCGAGAAGCTTCGAGAAATCGCGCCGGTGGTCACCATACACGCCGAGGATCTCGAACATGACGCTCTCGAGGCGGCCGTGCTCGACCAGCTGCATATCGGATCATCCTAGATCCAGTGAAGGAGAGAGGGAGGGGCCTGTCCGATCCAGAAGGGAGATGACAGATGACCCGCTTCCAGCCGAGCCCTCGACCAGAAACCACGCCATGGGGCTCACCCGATCGCGCCGACCAAGTCCTCCCCGGTATATGGCGCGTCTCGACCCCCAGCCATGGTGGCTACGTCCTGTCCGACGAGCGCCAGGCAGCTATGGCTGATGCGCTGCGCCGTACTGACCCTTTCTACGAGGAGGATGTCGACTATGCGCTAGTCCTCTACGGCTTCGCGAGCGAGTTCCGGCGCCTGCCGGTGCTCGGGATCGCCCTCCAAGTCGAGAATGCCCGTAGGTCGGTGCGGTGCTGGCATCCTGATCGCTGGGCCGCTCTGACCGGCGAAGAGATCACTGTCGGTGAAAGCCACGTCGTTCGTCGTCGCGCCGCCTACACCGCCATTATCGGCCAGTACGAAAGCGTCTCCGCGTCCGGCTCGTGGGCAGACTGGGTTCCCGACGGCAAGGTCGGGTGCGTCTTCCGCCGCGTTGCCAGCGTCGATGCGCTCGGCTTCGCGCGCCACGAGGGCGAGGCCATCTACGGCCTTGTCGACAAGACCCGCTACGACGCTCGCATCATGCCCGAAACCTTCGACACGCTCTCGGCAGAGCGTGTCGAGAGCACGGCGCCAATCACCAAGCAGGTCGCTTCGCTGCCCTGAAGGCTGCGTCCACTGCGCCCCCGTCGATCAAGACCAGCTCGCAAACGCCGACCTCATCTCCATACATCGGAAGGACCGCCACCATGACCTGCGTCACCCCGCTCCGGCCGCTGCCCGAGGCCGCGGACAATCGCGTACCATTGGGTCACCACTCGACAGGCCCACTCCACCTCGACCTCGACCGGCTCCTTGCCGGCCGACTGCTCATTCAGGGTAGCTCGGGTGCCGGCAAAAGCCGTACGCTGCGGCGAATTATCGAAGAGGCCTTCGACTATACGACGATCGCGATTGTCGACCCTGAAGGCGAGTTCGAGAACCTCGCGCGCCATATCGGCGCCACGACGATCCGGGCCGTCGAGTTGACCGCAGACGGCTTGACCGCCGCGGCTGCTCGCAGCCGCCATCACCGGCTCTCGATCCATATCGATCTGACCGATCTCGATCCGGATCAACGCATTATCAAAGCCGCCGCCTTCTTCGCCGGCCTAATCGGCGCGCCACGCGAGGATTGGGAACACACCGTCCTCGTCTGCATCGACGAGGGACACCTGCTGGCGCCCCATGTGGCCGGATCTGCTCGCGACGCGGAAGCGCGTCGACTCGGCGTCGCGACCCTCACCGACCTGTGCGCTCGAGGCCGCAAGCGGGGCCTTGCACCCGTGATAGCCACGCAACGTCTCGCCAAGCTCTCGACTTCCGTCGTCTCCGAGCTGCAAAACGTGCTCGTCGGCCTCAACGTCTTCGACCGTGACATCGCGAGGGCAGCTGACCTCCTCGGTTTTTCCGCCAAGGAAGCCGACGCTCTGCGAACGCTCGCGCCAGGTGACTTCTTCGCGATGGGGCCGGCGCTCTCGGCGACACCGTGCCTCGCCCACATCGATCCGACGATCACCGAACATATCGGCAAAACCCCGGAGCTGCGCGCCGCAGCATCCGTTAACGCGTCCGAAGCCGCCCGGCTGCTCGACCTCGCCGGCCTTGCCGAAGTGGCGGACCACGGACCCGCCATCGCGCTCAAAGGCACACGCGCACTCGACGCGTTCCTCCTCGATCCAGGTGCGACCGACGCAGCCGCGATCATCGAGGCGCTCAAGCGAATTTCGCCGAACGCCAGCACGGCACGAGACCTCGCCAAGCACCTGTCGATCGACATCGAGCGGACCGATCGCGCGCTCAATCTGCTGTCGGCGATCACCGCGGTCGACACGATGCCGAAGGGCGAGGATCGTATCGCCCGTCTCCACGCACGTCTGCGCGCTCGGCTCAGCGACGTCGCCGTGGTGGCACTATGACCGACCTTACTCCGGACGTCGTAGAGCTCGTCGCCTGCCCGACCCGAGCGGCACCAGCCGGCCGGCTCCACGAAATCGCCTACCGGGCCGATGCCTGGACCCCTGATGAGGTCGGAACGCTCGAGCGCCTGTTCCGCGACGACGTTGCAATCGAGGAAATCGCGTCGGCGATCGGCCGCCGAGTGCATGGCGTGCGCGACAAGATCGCGACGCTCGGTTTGCGGAGAAACTCGCAACGGACGTGGAGCGAGGCCGAGGACGCCTGGCTGACACGCGAGTACGGTTCACAACCGGCGTCCGCGCTGGCGCAGGATCTCGGTCGGGGCTGCACCGCGATCTACGCGCGCGCTGGCGTTCTCGGACTCACCGAAGGCAACGCGCCGCGCTGGACCGATTGGGAAGATGCGCAGCTGCGCGCCGGTTTCGAGCGTGCGATAGCTGTCGCACAGATCGCAGCCCTGATCGGTCGACCGCTATCCGGAACGATCACCCGCGCGAGCACTCTCGGCCTGCGGCACCCAAACAATCCCCCGGGATGGACCGAGGCCGAGGCGGCGCGCGCGCTGACCCTGGCGGCCGAAGGCCATCGCTATCTCGACATCATCGAAAGAATGGTGGCCGAGGGCTTCCCGCGACGCACGAAGGCGGGCTTTGGCCCCCATCTACGCAAGCTTGGCTACGGCCGCGGTTGGGGGCGCCTATGGACACCCGATGAGGACGCACTTCTGTCCCGCGTCTATACCGATGGGACGAGCCGCACTCCGCTGATCGAGCGGCTCGGCCGCAGCACCAGTTCGATCAACTGGCGGGTCGACCATCTCGGACTGCGTGGCACGCACGCAAACCGAAACGGGTTTCGAGGCGGTCCCATCTGGACCGAAGCCGACATCACGACTCTCCGCGATCACTACGGCAAGATGCCGATGACCGATCTCGCCGCCAAAATGGGGCGGACCAAAGCCTCTCTCTTCACCCGCGCCAATCTCTTGGGTTTGGTTCACGGCTACCACCGGCCCTGGAGCGACGACGACCGGCGCGCCCTCGCGCTTGCACACGCCCATGACATCGCCTTGCCCGATCTCGCGACGGCGCTCGGGCGCAAGTATGCTGCCGTCCATAAATTCGCCGAGAAGCAGGGGGTCAGGTTCGGCCGCCGCGCGCGTCGCAAGTCCGCCCCGACGCTGCAGGACATTCTCGGCCTATCTCCGCGGCCGTAGGCCGGGATCGACCGTGGCTCGAAGGGGAGGGGGAGGGCTCGGGTGGGCGTGAAAGGCACGCCAGCCACGAGGAGCGCATCATGATCCCCGCCACCATAGCGACCGCGGTCGCGCCCGAGACGATCGCGAAGGTCACACGGCTCTTCAACAACACCGCCTTCGACGTGGTGACCGAGCTCTTCCAGAACGCCCGCCGAGCCGGCGCTATTGCGGTCGCCGTCCTGATCCAAACGGGCGGACCCGACACGCTCCTCCACATCATCGATGATGGCCACGGCATCGCCGATCCTGCTTCAATCGTCACACTCGGACGCTCGGGATGGTCGGAGCAAACTCGTCGCATGGAAGACCCGGCAGGTATGGGCGTGTTCAGCCTCGCCGGTCGGGACGTGATCGTCCGTTCCTTCTCCCGTCCCGACCGGCAGGGATGGATGGCGCACATCCCCGCCTCGGCGTGGGAGACGAGCCGACCAATCGCGATTTCGCCCGACCCAATCTCGCGCGGCACAGCCATCACGATCAAAGTTGCCGACGCCTGGCTGAAGACACTGGCCGACGACGTCGCCACGGCCGCGAAACACTACCCCCTCCCGGTAACCCTGAACGGGGATACGCTACCGCGCGAGGACTGGCTGCAGGATGCAATCCATGTCGAAGAGTGGAACGGGACCCGGATCGGCGTTTTCCAAAAGCACCCATCGCACTACTCCACCCGCGAAGGTCGCTTGAATTTCCACGGGCTGACGCTCCCCTGCAAACTGCCGCAGATCCAGGAGGTCGATCGCGGTGCCCACTGGATCGCACGCGTCGACATCTTCGATGCGCCGCAGATCCAGCTCGTACTTCCAGCTCGCAAGGAGGTGATCGAGAACGAGGGCCTGGCGGCGCTGCAAGACGCGGTCAGCGTCGCCATTTTCCGTGCGATTGCCTCGCAAGGAGCACACCGCCTGTCCGCAGAACACTGGCGGGCTGCACTCGACCTCGGCGTCGAGTTGCCAGAAGCGGAAGCGTACCTATTCGGATGGGTGGCTCCCGCCGCAGATAGCGGGCGCAACTACGCCACGGGCGAGCGCACGACCGATACCTCCATGGTGATTATGTCAGACTTCGAGGCACTGGTCGCACAGCCTGCCGCGGACGCAATCGCCGCGCATAATCCGTTCGGCGGACCTCTCGTCGTGGCCCAGGACGCCTTCACAGGCTACCGCTGGTACGACGTTCTCGCCCGGGTCGATGACCTACGTTTTCGCGTCCTGCAGAGTGACCGCGAGTTCGTGGTTTCGGCTACGCTTGATGCGCCGAGCGAGGCCGAGGATGGCTGGGTCGACGCGATCACGATGGTGGCGACCGTCTCGCACGCTGGCGCGTCCATCGAGGTCTCGACTGCAGCGGACGTCGCCTTCGCCCCGGATGAATGGACATGCAATTCGGTCGACCAAACGTCGATTTTCGTGCGCCGCGGCAGCAGCCGGACCGCCCTGGACGTCGCCGATCTCTTCGAGCGCGCCGCCTTCGAACCCTCCACGGATAGCGACGCCGACAGCTACGACACCCAGCAGGAGCGTTTCCAGGCGGACGCGGCCGAGCGGGTCATCGGCCTGCTTGAGGGCGACGATGCAGCGCTCGAAAGCCGCATCCGGGACAAGCTGTCGGGGCATTACTTCATGGTTCCCGCAGACCGCACCGTAACCGTCGTCATCAACCGGGATCGCCTCGAGGTGCAGATCGTCGAGCGCACCGTTACCGCGACCGGCGCAGGCGGGGAGGGCGCGTGACATGGCGCGCTTCAATCATGCCTATGCGATCGCCTTCAGTGTCGTCTCGAACGACGATCGTGGCCACGACGTCGACGCGCGACAGCTGCGCGCCGCGCTGATGACCCGGATCGAGGACCTCGATTGCGAAGGCGGATGGGTCGAAGCTGCCGGCGTACCGTACGACAGCTACCTCGAGCCGGAAGGGGATCAGCCATGACGCTGCCGTCCCCTCCAAATGTCCTTTCCTACGGGATCGGCGTGGACAGCACGGCACTGTTGGTCGAGCTTCACGCCCGAGGCGAAGCTCCCGATCTCGTGCTCAGCGCCGACACCGGCAACGAGAAGCCCGAAACCTACGACTACCTCGACATCATTCGCCCCTGGATGCGCGATCGCGGCATACGTTTCGAGCTCGTCTCTTACGTACCCAAGCGCTTCAAACACTGGCCACCCTACTTCGGCATACTGGAGATGTGCCTGACGAACGCGACCCTGCCGAGCAAGTCGCTCGGGGGATCATCATGCAGCCTCAAATACAAAAAGGCTCCGCAAGACGCCTTTCTCAAGACCTGGCAGCCGGCGATCGAAGCATGGGACCGAGGGCAACGTGTCGTCCGACTGATCGGCTACGACGCCGGTCCTCGCGACACAGCGCGCGCCAACCATGCGCTGACCATCGACGATCCCCTCTACGAATGCCGTTCCCCACTACGGGAGTGGAATTGGGACCGTCCGCAATGCGTTTCCCGGATCGAGGCCGAAGGCCTGCCTGTACCGCCCAAGTCGGCCTGTATCCTGTGCATCGCCAACAAGCCGGACGAGATCCGCAGCCTTCCGCCGTGGTGCCTTCGCCTGATCGTCCTAGTCGAGGCGCGCGCAGCACCCCGGCTTCACACGGTCGAGGGGCTCTGGCGCCGATCGACCAGGGCGCGCCCCGGATCGATGACAACTTTCATTCGAGCCGAGGCCCTACTCCCGGCCGATGAGATCGATCGCATCGTGCGCGACGCTCCCACCGATCTCATCCGCTTCCAGGACGTCGCGGCCACCGTCCCGATCGGAGAGCGTCCGAAGATGGGCGACTGGCTCGACCGCTTCCACTTGGCCTTCGCCCAACGAGGCCGCGGCCACGCGGACGCGATGGCCGCCTGACCCAACACAACCGACAAACGAACCGAGGATCGAACCATGATCGAGACCGCTGCCGAAACGCGCGTTGAAGCCATCGCGCGACTTAACGACCGCTGCCGCCAAGGCTTTGATCGAACCGCGCGCATCACCGTCACGCGCACGTGCCTCGCCACCTTGTCGACCGGCACGCTCGCGTCCGAGGCCGTGGCACAAGCTCGGCTGCTCCAGGAATTGCGTCGACACAGCTTTACCGCGGACTGTCCGGAACGCGATCGCGGATCCTTTATGGTCGACCAGACCACGGTGTTCTTCCGCATAGACTACTTCGATGCGGCCCTCGAATGGGGCTCGGAAGATCCAGCGAACGCCAGCCTGACGACGCGTGTGCTGACGCTCATGCTGCGGGAGGATCTCTGATGATCCGGTTCCGCCCCACGTCGACTGACATCGCGGCCATCCGTGAAGCCGCCCGCCGAGAAGCGAAATTTGAGCGGGTCGGGCAGGTCATCCTTGAGGTCGGACGCCGGCAGAGCCTCGCATCGGGCGAAACATCCATCAACTTCGCGCTGATCAGTGATGATCCCGACTGGCAGGACACCGATCTCGATGACTACGAGCCGTGGGCCGCCTTCACGCGCGGCGTCGAGCTGACCGCAGACGGTCGCGGCCTGCTCGACTTCTACATACGCCGACGCGGCGATCGCCGTCTCGACCTGCACGGCAACGTCTCGATCGGCATCATAGAAGGCAAGCTGACGACGATCAGCGGCTATCCCACCATTTATCGGGGTGATGGGTCATGACGATCGAGATCATTCTCGGCCTACCGCATCTCGCCAACGGCGCGCTGCTCGCAACCGCCGAGCGCCTCAAGGCGCCAGTGCTGATTTCCGCCAACTGCCTGTCACGCTGGCGCAAGGCCGATGGCTGGCGCGAATGGACAGGATGGCGAACGGCCACGCTCGCTAATGCGGATGGCTTGGTCAGCCTCGATCTCGACAGCGCCGGCTACTCGATGATGGTCCGATACGGTGGTCTACCGTGGTCGATCGCCGACTACATGGCCCTAGCGGCCTCGTACCCGTTCCGACGGGTGTCCTCGATCGACTATTGCTGCGAAGACGGCGTAGCGTCGAACCGGGAAGAGGTACTCGACCGTATCTCCCGAACGATCGCGACCAACCGAGAGTGCTTCGCCCGTGCGATCGACCTCGGCATCGCAAACCGCTTCATGCCGGTTCTGCAGGGCAGGACACCCGACGACTACGTCCGCTGTCTCGACGCGATCGAGGGCATGATCCTACCCGGCACTACCGTCGGCATCGGGAGCATGTGCCGACGCGTCATCCATGGCCCCGAAGGACTTGTCGCCGTCGTAGAGCGCCTCTCGCGTGTCCTACCAGTCGGCGTCCGTGCCCATGCCTTTGGCGTCAAGGGTGACGCCTTGCCCTACCTAGCGCCGTTCTCGCGCTGGGTCGCCTCGATCGACAGTCAAGCCTTCGGCATCGCGGCGCGACGGGACGCGATCCAACGCGGTGTCGCGAAGAGCGACAGGTTGGTCGCCGCCCACATGGAGCGCTGGTATCGACGCCAGTGCGGGCGAGCGCTTGCCGCTCCGGTCACGCTGCCCGAGGCCGCAGACCACTCGGCTCGTCCCGTCGCCGTCGATGATCCATGGGAACGTGCCATCGCCGAAGCGCGCGCCCAGATCCGAGACCTTATCGAGACGGGTGACCTCTTAGGTCCTGTCCAGACCATTGTCCTGTTTAGGATGACGACGTAGATGGATCAGCCCGACCGCCGCGCTAACCCAAAGAGCTGGCGGTGGTCGGGCTGATCCATCTCCTCCCGCGGCGACTGATCCAATCTGCATCGAGATGGGCGTGGCCACGTTGGTCGGACGCGAGGGAGAAATTCTTCAATCGGACCGCGATTTGAAGACGAGTATAGCGGCCCCAGAACCGCCCAGCGCCCGCGCGGCGACGTAGAGCCGGCTCTCTTGTGAAACAAGCAAGCCGGTCCTCGCGCCGGAACGCGACGGAACGCCGGCCGTCATCTCAAAACCTGACGCACCGTGACGATAAACGTCGATCTCCCCGGAACCGCAGATGACAAACAACTGTCCGCCGGTTTCGTCAAAGAAAACATCATCAGAATCGCCGCACGTATCGAGCACTTGCCGCTCAGTCCCGGTGGCCGGATCGACGAGTGCGAGCCGCGCCGGCAGACGATAGGCAATAGCAAGTGTCCGACTTTTGCGATCGAAGGCCATCGGGAAATTGAGCCGGTGCAAGCCGGTCGACCACCGCGCCGTCACCTTGCTGGAGGCAAGGTCACCGCGAACGATCGAACCGTTGTCAGGCAGATTGACCCAGACCGTATCGCCATCGAGGCGGAAGCCTTCGGGATGCGCGGGCAGCGGCATTTGCTTGATGGCAGCGTGGGTCGCCGGGTCGATCGTCGCGAGTGCGCCATCGCCATAGCCGACAAGCAGGAAGCCATCGCGCGGATCGACGCGCAGATTGTCGGCATCGTCGCCGACCTTGAGTGTGGCAATGAGGTCCAGGCTTTCGCCCCTGTAAAAACGGACGGCGCCGCCTTGGTCCGCGACGGCCAATTCGCGCGGTCCATCGAGCCAGGCAAGTCCCTGCGGGTGCCGCAGGCCCGACAACCGAATCGTGCGCCTGCCGGATACCAGATCGATTGCGTCCACAGTGTCATTGCCGAGTTCGGCGACGAACAGCCGCCGCCCCGCGGCGTCGTAGGCGAGATGATCGATTCGCCCCTTGGTGTCAGGCAGCGGGATCGTCTTCTCGAGCACCAGCGGCGGCGGACCCTGATTTGCTGGCTTGCTCGCGCCGCACGAACAAATGGCGACCGTCGCCAGTGCAAGCAGATGGGCAGCGGCAAGTCGGGCCATCGCCCTATGTACGCGCATCGAGCCTTGCAGCCAATCGATCGGCATTGGCCCACGCGATCGAGCGCATGAAGGTATCGACATAGTCGCCCGCCTTGGCCCCGAAATCCATCGCATAGGCATGTTCGTACATGTCGAGCGCGAGGATCGGCGTCGCGCCGGCCAGCGTCGCCGTGTGATCATTGGCCCATTGGTTGGTCAGGCGATTATCGCGGTGGCTCCATTGCAGCAGCACCCAGCCCGAGCCGCCGCCGAGTGCCTTGCCCATGCCGGCGAACTCGGCCGCCCAGCGATCATGGCTCCCGAAATCCCGTTCGATGAACTGGGCGAGTGGCCGACCCGGCTGCGAGGCAGCGCCCAGTCCCGCGAAATAGAGCTCGTGCAGGATCATCGAATTCCACGCGATCAATTCCTCGCGCTTCAGCCCGTTGATCGTGAAGCCCGGCGCCTTGGCCGCATCGAGGCTGGCGAACTGGGTCGTGATGGCGCCGAGCCGCTTCACCGCGCCGACATAATTATTGTCGTGATGGCTGACGAGCAGCCGCTCCGACAGGCCGGTGATCGCCTTCGGGTCGAACGGCAAGGCGATGGGCTGAGGCGCGAAGGCGCGGCCTGCTGGCGCCACCGCTGCGGCAGGCGTTTGGGCCGCGGCATCGGTCGATGCGAGCGCCGCAGCGCCCACCGTCATCATGGCGCCGGCCGCAAGGAGGTTGCGGCGGTCGATTTTCGGGTTGGTCATGGTCTTCTCCTGTCGGTGGGGACATTTGGTTTGCGAGGGTGTCCGGTCATGCGAGGACGCCGGCGAGATAGAGCGCGACCCCGGCCGTCGAGGCGCCGCCGAGCGTCGTGAAGATGCCGATCTTCAGCCGGAACATCGCGATGATCGCCGCGACCGAGATCGCCAGCGCCCAAAGATCGATGCTGGCCACCACCGGCATGTCGAAATGGACCGGCCCGGCGTGCAGCGGCCGCACCGCGCGGAAGATCGTGTGGATCGCGAACCAGATGGCAAGGTTCAGCACCACGCCGACGACGGCTGCGGTGATCGCCGACAGCGCGCCTGACAGGGCCTTGTTGCCGCGCATCCGTTCGATGAACGGCGCGCCGAGGAATATCCAAAGGAAGCAAGGGATGAACGTCACCCAGGTGGCGAGCAGCCCGCCCAAAGTCCCCGCGAGCAACGGCGAGAGCATGCCGGGATGGCGATAGGCCCCCATGAAGCCGACGAACTGGAGCACCATGATCAGCGGCCCCGGCGTGGTCTCCGCCATGCCGAGCCCATCGAGCATCTCCTTGGGCTGAAGCCAGTGATAATTTTCCACCGCCTGCTGCGCGACATAGGCCAGCACCGCATAGGCACCGCCGAACGTCACCACCGCCATCGTCGAGAAGAAGGTCGCGATCTGGGTGAAGACGCTGCCTTGCCCTGCGATCAGCAGCAGCGCGGCGACGGGAGCGAGCCAAAGCGCCAGCCACACCACGGCTTGGCGCAACGACTGGCCGATGGTGGGGTTGGCATGCGCGGGCAGTTCCTCGCCGAGCAGCGTGTCGGCATCCTCGACGATGGCGCCCTTGGCCGCCCCGTGCCCGCCGCCGACCTGGAAGGCCGGGATGCCGGCGCGGCCACCGAAATAGCCGATCAGTCCGGCGCCAAGCACGATGATCGGGAACGGCACCCCGAGAAAGAAGATGAACACGAACGCCGCCGCCGCCAAGCCGCGCATGATATGGTTCTTGAGCGCCCGGTTGCCGATCCGCACGACCGCCTGCAAGACGACCGCGAGCACCGCACACTTCAACCCGAAGAACAGCGCCGAGACGATCCCGACGCGCCCATAGAGGGCATAGATCCAGCTCAGCGCCATGATCGAGATCGCGCCGGGCAGGACGAACAGCGCGCCGGCCATGATCCCGCCGCGCGTCTTGTGCATGAGCCAGCCGATATAGGTGGCAAGCTGCTGCGCCTCGGGGCCGGGCAAGAGCATGCAATAGTTGAGCGCGTGGAGGAACCGGTGCTCGCCGATCCAGCGCTTCTCGTCGACGAGGATGCGGTGCATAACCGCGATCTGCCCGGCGGGGCCGCCGAACGAGAGCGCCGCGATCCTGAGCCAGACCCAGAAGGCCTCGCCGAGCGATACCGGCGCGAAGGCGGCGCGCGCGGGTGCCGCGTCGATCGCTGCCGTACTCATGCTGTCACCGCCTTGGCACGCGCCCCCTTGGGCTGGTGCGAGACCCAGTCATGGGTTTCACCGGTCGCGTCGCGGCACCAGCGATAGAGCGCATCATAGACGAGCATGCCCGCATCGAGTTGCTCGAGATCGTCGGCGAACATGCGGGACAGGCCAAGCGACAGCGCCACCAGCCCTGCCGCTTCGGGCACGAGATCGGGCCGCGCCGTATCGGCGCCGCGCACGATCAGTGCGAGATGGGCAAGCGCTGGCATGCCGGACAGTCCGAGCCCGTCGAGCATCAAGTCGAAGGTGCAGCGCTCGCCATCATGGCTCCAGGTGACGCCGCCACCCTCCACGTCGAACGGCGTGGCCGCGAACCGTTCGGCGACGCCCGCGACCTCGGCTGGCGCGACGAACAGGAAGACGGCGTTCGGATCGACGAAGCGCCGGATCAGCCAGGGGCAGGCGATGCGATCGACCTTGGGTCGCGCGCGCGTGACCCAGACCGTCCGGCCCTGCGGGTCGCGGATGGGCAAGGCAGCTTCGGGTACGAGCGGATGACCGGCCTGAGCCCATGCCTGGACGCCGCCGTCGAGCGCCTCGGCCTCGGCGCCTGCCTGCCGCAGCCAGGCGGCTGCGCCCTGGCTGAGCTTGTGCCCTTCCCGGCAGGCGACGACGACGTCCCTGCCGCGATAGTCTGTCGCCCAGTTGGCGACCTCGGCCCAGGGCCGGCGAACCGCGCCCGGGATCAACCTCGGGTCGGCGGCAAAATCCTCGTCGGTCCGGACATCGATGATCGCCGGCCCTCTGGGGGTGCCGACGAGACGGACAAGCTTGTCGATGGGAATCGTGTTTAGCGCAGGCATGATGCGTCCTTGGGTTTAAGCAGGACGCGATACTTCAGCCTGTCGCCTCATGGGGTGATCGCGATCCCCATGCCGCAAATAATGCGCCTGTGCCTGTCGCTGTCAACCATGGACTGCGCGCCAGCATGTAAACACTATAGATATTTGGAGATCGTGCGAAATTCTTCCACCGCCGATCCCACGCCGTCACTGGCTTCGGCATGGACGAGGCAATGATCGATATGATCATTGATCAGTGCCCGTTTCGCGCTGGCGACCGCCTTTTCGACGGCGTGGAGTTGCTGGGCGACATCGACGCACGACCGCCCCGCCTCGATCATTTCAACGATGCTGCGCAAATGACCGCCCGCTCGGTTCAATCGTTTGACGATCGCGGGATGACTTTCGTGCCTGTGTTCCGTCATCCGCAAAATCCCATGGCGACGCGCTGCATGGCTTTACATATCCTCCCTGGGGGGATAGCTCAAGCGCTGCCTACATCCCCCATGGGGGATACACTCGACTCGAACTGGACCAACGCAGCGTGCTCTCCGTTCTGGCCAACCGCACCTACCGCCACCTGTTCTTGGCCCAGGTCATTGCCCTTGTCGGCACCGGCCTGGCGACGGTCGCGCTCGGGCTGCTGGCCTATGACATCGCCGGCGGTGATGCCGGGGCGGTTCTCGGCACGGCGCTCGCCATCAAGATGATCGCCTATATCGGCGTCGCGCCGATCGCGGGCGCCTTTGCCGACCGCGTGCCGCGCAAGGCGCTGCTGTTCGCGCTCGACCTGGTGCGCGCCGCCGTCGCGATCTGCCTGCCCTTCGTGACCGAGGTCTGGCAGGTCTATGTACTGATCTTCGTGCTCCAGTCGGCTTCGGCCGGATTCACGCCGACCTTCCAGGCGACGATCCCCGACGTCCTGCCGGACGAAGGCGAATATACCCGCGCGCTGTCGCTCTCCCGGCTTGCCTACGACATGGAAAGCCTGACCAGCCCGATGCTGGCAGCCGCTCTGCTTACGGTCATCAACTTCCATTGGCTGTTCTCAGGCACGGCGGTCGGCTTCCTCGCCTCGGCGGCGCTGGTGGTAACCTCGGGCCTTGCGAGGAGGGTCGCGTCCGACAAACGGCAAGCGGACGGCATTTACGCCAAGACCACCCGCGGCATTCGCATCTATCTGAAGACACCGCGCCTGCGCGGCCTGCTCGCCATCAACCTGGCGGCTGCTGCGGCGAGCGCGATGGTTATCGTCAACACGGTGGTGATGGTGCGCGGCCTCGGTCTCGGCCAGCCCCAGGTTGCGCTGACACTCGCCGTCTATGGTGCAGGTTCCATGCTCGCCGCGTTGCTGTTGCCGCGCATCCTCGATCGGGTCGCCGATCGCCCGATCATGATCGGTGCCGCGGCGCTCCTCACGATCGCTCTCGGGACTCTCGCCGCGATCGGCGCGGTGCTGCCATCGGGACGGATCAGCTGGACGCTCCTGCTGGCGTCCTGGCCGATCCTCGGCATCGCCTATTCGATGAGCATCACACCCTCGGGCCGCTTGTTGCGGCGCTCGGCCAGTGCGGAAGATCGCCCGGCGCTGTTCGCAGCGCAGTTTGCGCTCAGTCACATCTGCTGGCTGATCGCCTATCCGCTCGTCGGGCAGTTGGGCGCGCGCGCCGGCTTGCCGGCTGCTTTCGGGTCGATGGCGATCCTCGCCCTCATTGGGGTTGTCGCGGCCTTGATGCTTTGGCCGGCCGGTGATCCCGACGAAGTCGTGCATGCGCACGACGATCTTCCCGCAGGCCACCCCCATCTGCGCGAAGCCCATGGCGCCGGCAGGCAGGCTCATGCCTTCGTTATCGACGATCTGCACCAGCGTTGGCCGCGCTCATGACGGGAAATACTGGCCGCGCTCGCCGAATTGCTTGTCGCCTGCATACCTTCACGATAGGCTTTGCTGCATGACAGCATTGTCGATCTCGTGCCGGCCCCAGGCCGGGAGCATCTTCGGGCGCCTCGCGGCGATCCTGGCGCTGTTCGCGATGGTCGGCATGCTGGGCCTTGCGACCTGGCACGACGGGATGCCGCATGTGCATTCGGCGACCCATTCGGCCAGCGTCGACCTCGATCATCATGAACATGCACCAGCCAGTGCGCCCGATATGGCGGACCTGCTGCACATGGCGGCGCATGCCGTCCTCCAGACAGTCAATATTCCCGTCGAGCCCAAGCTCGCCGAAGCGCTGCCGCCGGTTGTCGTCCGCTGGGCGATGGCATCCGCGCAGGCGGCAGGCTCGATCCGCCCCGTTGCGATCCTGAGACCCCCGCGAGGCTGATCGTGCGCGCCTTGCGGCGCGCCCGATCCATATTGCCGACAAGGGGAATTACCGATGAAAGCCTTTCGAGGCCGGCTGCCGCGTCATGCGGTGTCCGGCATGCTGGCCGCGACCTGCCTGATGGCGGTCGGCCAGCCGGCGCGCGCGCAGGTCGCACCGCCATTCGCCACTCTGCTTCGCGACAGCGAGGACGCGCCGCGCCTCGCTGAAAGCGAGGCCGAGATCCGCCGCGCAGAAGGGTTTTCGCAGCAGGCCCGTGCGCGGCCCAATCCGAGCATCAGCGTGCTGACCGAGAATGTTGCGGGCTCGTCACCCTATACCCGGTTCGACCGTGCCGAGACGACGCTGCAATATAACCAACCGATCGAGCTCGGCGGCAAGCGATCGGCGCGGATCGCCGCCGGCCAGGCTGGCGTGGTCGCCTCGCGTGCGCGCGATCGCGATGCCCGCGTCGCCTTCGCCTATGATCTCGCGCGCGCCTATGCGGCGGCCGAGATCGCCGACCGCCGGATCGGCCTTGCCGAAGATGAGGTCGAGGAGGCGCAGAGCGACCTGCGAGCGGCGCAGGCGCTGGTCGGCGCCGGCAAGGAAGCGCGGCTTCGCGCTTTGCAGGCACAGTCCTCGCTCAACGAAGCGAGCGCCGCGCTCGAGCTTGCCAAAGCGAACCGGATCGCGGCCTATGCGCGCCTCTCGGCCATGGTCGGCGCCGAGCAGCCTTATGCCAGCCTGTCGGACTCGCTGCTCGAGGACGGACCCAAGGCCGCGATCGTCGGCCCGATCGATCCGCGGGCGACCACGGCAGTGATGCTGGCGCAGGCCGAACGCGAAGCCGCCTCGCTCCGGCTCGATGTCGAGCGGCGACGCGCCACGCCCGATATCACTGCCAATATCGGCGTTCGCCGGCTCGATTATGAGAATTCGACCGCGCTCGTCGGCGGTGTGACCATCCCCTTGCACATCTTCGATCGCAACCGCGGCAACATCGCGGCGTCGCGCGCCGAGGTCGATATGGCCGAGGCGAGGCTCGCGATCGCGCGCAATGAGGCGCGTGCCGAAGCCCAGGCAGCAGCTGCGGAACTTGCTGCAGCCAATGCGCGTGCGACGGCGGCGATCGATGCCAAGGCAACCGCCGACGAGACCTATCGCCTGGCGCGCATTGCCTATGAGGCCGGCAAGTCACCGCTCGTCGAACTGCTCGCCGCCCGCCACGGCCTCGGCGCCGCGCGCGGCGTCATGCTCGACGCCCAGACCGCTCAGTTCGAAGCCCGCGCGCGCCTCGCGCGCCTCCAGGGCCGCACCATTACGGGGGAACCCATCCAATGACATCCAACAACAAGCTCTATGCCGGCGCGGCGCTGGCACTCGTCCTTGCTGCCGGAGCCGGCTTCGGCATCGCGCGCCTGACCGCACCAGCGCCCCCGGTCGAGACCGCCGCCGCAGAGACAGCGGCCCCGTCGGACAGCGTCACGATCACGGCGGAGGGCATCAAGGCTTCGCAGATCGCCGTCGCCCCCGCCGCGTCCGGTGAACTCGATGCCGCTGTTCCCGCCTCTGCCTCGGTCGAGGCGACGCCCGATGCCGAAGCGGTCCTGACCGCTCGCGCGGCCGGCACCGTCACGCGGATCTTCAAGCGGATCGGCGATCCCGTCCGGGCCGGCGAGACGCTGGCGCTGGTCGAGAGCCGCGACGCTTCCGCGATTGCCGCGGATCGCGCCGCGGCTTCCGCACGGGTCGTGCTCGCGCAGAAGCAACTTGCCCGTGAGCGCGGTCTGCTCGCGCAGGGCGTGTCGCCGCGCGCCGACTTCGAGATGGCAGAGGCCAATCTTGCCGTGGCACGCGCCGATGCGATGCGCGCCAGCGCCGCAGCCGGTGCTGCCCGAGTGGCCGGTGATGGACGGTCGGTCGCGGTGGTCAGCCCGGTCTCCGGGCGCGTTACTGCCGCGCCCGCCAATCTCGGCCAGTTTGTCGCCGCCGAGACCGAGTTGTTCCGCGTCGCCGATCCGAGCCGGCTCCAGATCACCGCGAGCCTGCCGCCTGCCGACGCGGGTAGGGTCCGCGCCGGAGATCGGGTCGAACTCACCACCAATGATGGCAAGACGATCGAAGGTCGCGTGCGCTCGGCGACCGGCGTCGTCGATCCCGAAACACGCGCGGCCACCGTCGTCGTCGAGACCAGCGCTGGCGGGAGCCTGTTGATCCCCGGCCAACTCGTCCAGGCGCGCATCTTCGCGAGCGGCGGAGCAAGCAAGAATGGGGTGATGGTGCCGCAGGATGCGGTCCAGACGATCGGCGAGCGTACCGTTGTGTTTATGCGCACCCATGACGGGTTCAAGGCCACGACGGTGCAGGTCGGCAGTCGTAGCGGCGGACTCGTCGCCATCGTCTCCGGGCTTCGCGCTGGGACGCCGATCGCGACGACCAACGCCTTCCTGTTGAAGGCCGAAGTCGAGAAGGAGTCGGCGGAATGATCAGCCGCATCCTCAGCCTGTCTGTGCGCGGGCGATGGCTCGTCGCGTTCCTGACCTTGCTCGTCGTCGGGTTCGGCGCATGGCAGATCACCAAGCTGCCGATCGACGCCGTGCCAGACGTCACCAACCGTCAGGTCCAGATCAGTACCTTCGCCCCGACGCTCGGGCCGGTCGATATCGAGAAGCAGGTCACCTTTCCTGTCGAGACGGCGCTTGCCGGTATTCCCGGCTTGGAGATGACCCGGTCCTTCTCGCGCAACGGCTTCAGCCAGGTCACCGCCGTGTTCGAGGACACGACCGACATCTATTTCGCGAGGGCGCAAGTGACCGAGCGACTGGGGCAGGCCAAGGACAGCCTGCCCGCCGGCGTCCAGCCCAATCTGGCTCCGCTCAGCACGGGCCTCGGCGAGATCTTCTTCTACTCCGTCGCGTTCCGGCACCCCGACGGCAAGGGCATCGGGCATGTCGACGGTAAGCCCGGCTGGCAGTCGGACGGCAGCTACCTCACACCCGAGGGCGAGCGGCTGACCACCGAACTGGCCAAGGCCGCGTATCTGCGCACCGTGCAGGACTGGATCATCCGCCCGCAGATGCGCAACGTGAAAGGCGTCGCCGGCGTCGATTCCAACGGCGGCTATGTGAAGCAATATCTGGTCGAGCCGAATTTGAACGCGCTCTCCACCTATGGCCTGTCGATTACCGAACTCGCCGACGCGCTCGAACGGGCCAATCTCTCGGCAGGCTCCAACTATGTGCGGCGTGCGGGCGAAAGTTTCCTCGTGCGCGCCGATGCACGCCTGCGGTCGATTAGCGAGATTGAGGAAGCGGTCGTGGCGACCCGTGCCGGCGTACCGGTGCGCGTCAAGGATGTGGGTCAGGTCGTCATCGGCGGCGCGGTCCGCACTGGCTCGGGCAGCCGCATGGGATCGGAAGCGGTCATCTCGACCGTGCTGATGCTGGTCGGCCAGAACAGCCGTATCGTCGCCAACAGCGCGGCCGAGACGCTTGACCAGATCAACAAGGCGCTGCCGCCAGACGTCTTCGCTGAGCCGGTCTACAACCGCTCCAAGCTCGTCAACGCGACGATCGCGACGGTCGAGAAGAATCTGGTCGAGGGCGCCTTGCTCGTCATCGTCGTCCTGTTCCTGCTCCTCGGCAATATCCGCGCGGCGCTCGTCACGGCCGCGGTCATCCCGATCACGATGCTCATGACGGCCGCCGGCATGAATGGCCTGGGCGTCTCAGGCAACCTCATGAGCCTGGGGGCGCTCGACTTCGGCCTGATTGTCGACGGCGCAGTGATCATCGTCGAAAACACGCTGCGCCGGTTTGCCGAGCGACAGGAGCATGAAGGGCGGCTGCTGACCCTTAGAGAACGATTGGGGGAAACGGTCGAGGCATCACAGGAGATGGTGCGTCCGACCGTCTACGGGCAGCTGATCATCTTCCTCGTGTTCGTGCCGTTGCTCACCTTCCAGGGGGTCGAGGGCAAGACCTTCGCGCCGATGGCGATCACGCTGATGGTCGCGCTCGCATCCGCCTTCGTTCTGTCGATCACCTTCGTGCCGGCGCTCATCGCGATCGTCATCAAGGGCAAGGTCAGCGAAACCGAGGTCAAGCCGATCCGGTGGTTCAAGGCGAAATATGCGCCCGTCCTGGCCAAGGCGGTAGCGCGGCCGATGCCGTTCATTCTCGGCGGCGCAGGCGTGTTCCTCGCGGCCGTGCTGTGCTTCGGCCTGCTCGGCGAGGAGTTCATGCCGCAGCTCGACGAGAAAGACATCACGGTCACCAACTTCCGCGTGCCATCGGCCTCGATCGACCAGTCGACACAGATGCAGCTCCAGATCGAGAACAGTCTCAAGAGCCTGCCAGAGGTGGCATTGGTGTTTTCCAAGAACGGCAACGCCGACCTTGGCACAGATCCCATGCCGCCCAATGCCTCGGATACCTATGTCATCCCCAAGCCCGAGAGCGAGTGGCCGGCCGAGGTGAAGAGCAAGGCAGACATACTCCGGCGCATCGAAGAGCGGATGAAACCGCTGATCGGCAACCGCACCGAAATCCAGCAGCCGATCCAGATGCGGTTCAACGAGCTTATCGCCGGCGTCCGGTCCGATGTCGCGGTCAAGCTCTATGGCGACGATCTCGACGGCATGAGCGAGCAGGCGCGCCGTATCGCAGGCGTGTTGCGATCCATTCCCGGCGCAGCCGACGTCAGCGCCGAGCAGACTTCGGGCGCACCGACCTTCGACGTGAAGATCGACCGACAGGCCGTAGCACGCTACGGCCTGTCGGTCGAGGAAGTGGCGAACACGGTCGCCGCAGCGCTCGGTGGACGCGAGGCAGGGCTGCTGTTCGAGGGCGATCGCCGCTTCTCGGTCGTGGTGCGCCTGCCTGACGCTCAGCGCGATGATCTGGAAACGCTCGGCGCGATCCCGGTGATGCTGCCGGCCGCCGAGGGCCAGGTTGCACGCTCGATCCCGCTGCGCGAGGTGGCGCGGTTCAGCTACACTCAGGGTCTCAACCAGATCAGCCGCGAGAACGGCAAGCGGATGGTCGTGGTGCAGGTCAATGTGCGCGGCCGCGATCTCGGCGGGTTCGTGACCGAGGCGCAGGACAAGATCGGCAAGCTCGATCTTCCGCCCGGTATGTACACCGCCTGGGGCGGGACGTTCGAGAGTCTGCAATCAGCGCGGCTGCGCTTGCTGATCGTTGTGCCCATCTGCTTCGTCGCCATCTATGCATTGCTTTATCTGGCACTCGGCGGGTTCATTCCGGCGGCCATCGTCTTCAGCGCGGTCCCGATGGCGCTCGCAGGCGGCGTGTTCGCGCTATTGCTGCGTGGCATACCGTTCTCGATCACCGCAGCCGTCGGGTTCATCGCGCTGTCCGGCGTCGCAGTGCTCAACGGTCTCGTGATGATGAGCGCGATCCGCAAACACCGCGAGGATGGTGCCGCTGACGAAGATGCGATCATCGATGGTGCCATGGAACGAGTGCGGCCCGTGCTGATGACGGCATTGGTCGCGAGCTTGGGCTTCGTGCCGATGGCGCTGGCGACCGGCACCGGTGCTGAAGTCCAGCGGCCGCTGGCGACGGCGGTGATCGGCGGGCTCGTGACGTCCACGGCGCTGACGTTACTCGTCCTGCCGGCGATCGCGGCGATGGCGTCACGCTTCGTCAGGCGCCGCCGCGAATCTGCAGAGGATTCCGGAAAGCCCAACATCGCGTAAGCGAAAACACCCTGGCGGCGCGACGCCAGGGTGTTTCTCCTGCCGCTTACAGATATTTGGCGAGTTCGCCGAGCTTCGCCAGTTCGCCGCGCATCGCCTGCGGCAAGGGACCGATGACCTCTTCGAGATGGTGTTCGATGTGATCGGTCACGAGCAAGGTCTTGGTCTTGTCGATCGCCGCGATCACCGCCTGCATCTGCTGGGCGATCTGGAGGCCGTCGCGCCCTTCGCCGACCATCTCGATGATCTTGCCGAGATGCCCTTGCGCGCGCTTGAGCCGGTTGAGGAGATCGGGGTTGGCGGCGTGACTCATGGGAACCTCCTTCAGCGCGGGAGCGCCATCCAGCCATGGACGGCAACGTAGAGACCGACGAGCAGAATCACGCCGCCGGACAGGAAGGGCGCCTTGCGCACAAGCTCGCCAAAGCCCGACCAGCGCTTCGATATCTGCCGCACGCTGATCGCGGCGATGACGCCTGACGCCACCATGGTGATCGCAAGCCCGATGCTAAAGCACAGCACCAGCACGGCGCCCAGGGTCAGTCTTTGCAGTTGAAGGCAGAGCAGCAGCACGGTGATCGCGCCGGGGCAGGGGATGAGCCCGCCGGTCAGACCAAATACGATGATCTGGCCCGTCGTGACGTTGCTGTCGGCGAACTTGCGCCGGATATCCTCGGCATGTGCAAGCTCGTGGGCATCGGCGTAGCCGCCGGTCGCGAGTTCGAGCCCGCGCGGACTGGACTCCGTGTCGACAGCCTCATGGGACTGACCATGGTCATGACCGTGGTGGTGATCGTCGTCATGGGCATGATGATGCCCATGGTCGTGATGGCAATCATGATCGTGGTGATGCTCGGCCGCCAGTTGCTCACGGCGCGTCCGCCATAGCATCCAGCCCGCGATGGCGACGATCAGGACGCCGGAGGCGAGCTGGAAATAGGGTTCGGTCGTCTCGGCGTTAAGACCGCCGAACAGCCACATGCCGCCCAGCGCGACGATCCAGACGACCGCCGTATGAGATGCCGTCGCGGCAAGACCGAGAAGGATGGCCTGGCGCACCGTACCCCGGACCGCGATGATGAAGGCCGCCATCATCGTCTTGGAATGCCCCGGCTCGAGGCCGTGCAAGGCACCCAGCAGGATGGCGGTGGGAATGAAGAGCCAAGCGTGCGCAGCGCTTTGCTGAAGAAGGTCGGTGAGCGAGGTCATGCCGGGCCGATAGCAGGCTGTGTCGGAATATCCTATCCCCCTGGAGAGGATAGCACATGCTTCGAGCGATCTATCCTGAGGCGATCGCCAGCCGTCCCAGTCGTCGCCTGATATATCGCTCATCCCATATCGAGCGCGATCTACCGAAACCCTGGGAGCCGCGATCGAGAAAGCGCTGTATCGTCGCCGCCACAACCCCGCGCGCGCGAAGCGGAGGCATTATCCATGACGACGATCATCCGGGCGGGCGCCGGCGAGGTGGGCATCCCGGTCGGCTTCCCTATCCTGTTCGACGCCGAGATGGCGATCATCGAACCGGCCTTCGCCTATCTCCTCGAATACGCTACTGTTCACGGTCGCCCCAAAGCCTCGGAGACGGTGCGGACCTATGGCGAGCATCTGTACGAGTGGTTCGATGCGCTCGAGCAGTCGAACATCGGATGGGATGCGGCCGACGAGCACGTGCTCGCCGCATATCGATCCCGAATGCTCGAAGGACCGAGCCAACATACCGGTCGCCCGTTCGCCCGCTCGACCATCAACGCGCGGATCGCCACGGTCTACCGCTTCTATGCATGGGCCCTCGACCACGACTTCATCAAGCATCGCGCGTTCCCGCGGCTGATGCAGGCCCGTCCTGGTCGCGGCCCTCCCGTCGTCCCGCAGATCATGCGCCGATCGACGGGTAGCCTGACCGTCTCGGTCCCGGAGCGACTCCCACGCCCAATGCGCACCGACGAGTTGGCAAGGCTCTTTGCCCAGCTCGCGCCGACCGCACGGCTCGCGGGCGAATGGGCGCTTTGCGCTGGCCTTCGGCGCAAGGAATTATGTGCCCTTGCCGTTGAGCAGATACCGGATAGCTGGTCGCTCCACCCGGATGAGACGCCGCTGGTGGGTGTGCCGCTTATCATCACCAAAGGTGACCGGCCGCGAACGGTCTATCCGCCGGTTCGCCTCCTTGATCGCACGCATTGGTATATTGGCGAGGACCGCGCCCGGATCGTGCGGCGCGTGCGCCAAGCAAACCCCCGATATAGAGCGCCATCCAATCTCCTGCTGAACGAGCATGGCCGCGCCATGACGCGCAAGCGTCTCACGGCACTTTTGTCGGAAGGGTTTGCCGCGGCCGGCTTGCCGGGCACGCTACATTGGCTTCGCCACACCTTCGCGATGGCGATGCTCACCCGCCTGCAGATCCAGGCGCGCACCAATCCGGCGCTGAATCCGCTGAAGATCGTCCAGGTTCTGCTCGGCCATGCTTCGATCGCGACCACCGCGATCTACTTGCGCTGCGTCGAACTGTACGAACCGGAGATCAACGAGAGCCTGGCCTGGCTCTATGGCGAAGCCATCATCGATGTCGCCTGAGGGGCGGATCGATCGTCGGATCGCACCTGAGCGAATGCCGGCTGCGAAACAGCAAGATGACCGACGCATCTCCTTCCGTGACGAATGGGGCCAGGTTGTGCAGACGTTCGATCCGGTCGCCCTCGACATGCCTCACGATTTAACTCGCGCTTTTGTCGAAGCCTTCTGGGTTCATGATGCCGGCTCCTCGGTCAGCACCAGGCGAGGGCGGTGGCGAGCACTTCGGCGCTTCGGGCGGTTCCTCAACGCCGAGGGTGTAAGCTGCGCTCGCGATGTCAACGCAGGTACGATCCGGCGCTATATAGATGCGCTGGCACTGCCACCAAACGGCCGTCAGCTTAGCCGGGCCACGATGGCACAGCGCTTTGCCATCTTGAAACCGTTACTTGAGCGAATCGAGCAGGATGATGCCGATCTGTTCGGAGGCGCGCTCGCCATCCCCTACAGCCCGTTCCCCAGCACGGGATGGTCGCCCGAACCCAAAGCACGGCTCACGGCCGTCGAGATGAAAACGATCTTGGCGGCCGCCTATGAGGAGATCGACATCGCGTGGGGGCGGTTCCGGCGCGGCCAAGAGATCATCGCGGCGCCTCTGTTGCCGGAAGGGAATGACCGAGGACAGGCCCTCGCGCGCTGGGTGTGGAAACTCCACCGAATCGGCGGCGGCATCGCGCCGAGCGGCGAGGCAATCCGCGCCAACGGGATCAACCCTAACACGCTCGACTATTATGGGCGCCAGGAGGCGATCGCCCAGCACTATCACCTGACCTCGCACACTATGGCGCCCTTTTTTGTCGCGCTGGCGATCCAGCTAGCGGCGAATCCTCAGCCGCTTCGTGAGATCCGGCGCGACTGCCTCGTGCCCCATCCTCTCGATGACAATCGGGTGATGGTGGAATGGCTCAAGCGACGGGCCGGCCGAAACCCGAGAATGCAACGTCGCTCCTTCGATCCGCGCAAGCCGCGATCCGCGCCACGCCTCATCGAAATGCTGCTGGAAATGACCGCGCCTCTTGTCACGCATGTTCCGCCCGACGAGCGCGAATGTCTGCTTCTGATCCGCTATCCGTCCCGGTCCTATTATCGTCGGCACGAATATCCCGCCGGCTTGATCGCGAGCGATAGCCTTCCCGGGTTCATCAATCGCTTCATCCGCCGTACCAACCGCAGGATCGAGCGCTGGAACGACGCCCATCCGGAGCGTCTCAAGCCGTTGGTGCCCAAATTCAGCGCCTCGCAGCTGCGCGGCAGCGTCGCCACGGAACATTATGTGGCTTCGGGCGGCAACCTGAGTGCGGCGGGAGCGGTTCTCAATCACGCCAGCCTCGTTACGACCGATCGCTACGTTGAGGGACCAGCAGCGCGGAAGCTCGAGCAGGAGACGATCGCGCGCCTTCAGAAGCTCATGGTGGCTTGGGTCTGTGGACCCGCTGATGGGGACGAATCCGCTCGGCACGGTCCGGTTACGGCATTGTTCGGCCATCGTTGCCTGGCGCCGATTGAAAAGGGGGGAGACGGGAATCCGCATCTCTGCTCGAGACTGCGAGGCTGCCTTGCCTGTCCGGGCCTGATCGTGCCGCTCGACGTCGAGCGGTTCGCGCGCGTGCTGCAGGCTCGCCGGCATCTCCTCGCCGCCCGCGACCAGATAGATCCGGCCCGTTGGGCGTTGTTCTATGCGCCGAGCCTCCAAGTGCTCGAGAATGATCTTCTTCCGGCGTTCCCGCCCGGGATGACGGAGCAGGCGGAGCAACAGGCGGCATTGCTGCCCGATCTCCCGGAACTCGAATGACCGTCGCACTTCTCGCCTTGCCGCAGGGTTCGCTTCGCGTCTCCCCGCACTCGCTGTTCGCCGACGACCATTGGCAGATGGCGACGGGAGTCGTCGGCCAACGTGACACGACCTTCCGCATCGACTGGTCCTTCGCGCTCCCCGACGGAAGCCGCTTCTCAGAGCCGCGCTGGCGGACTCTACGCGAGGCGAGCAAGCATCTGTTGTGGTCGTTGCATAGCGACCCGCCCCCTGGTCGGCCCGCGCTCTCGTTGCGCTCGCTCGGGACGCAAGGAACGCTGCAACGGGTCGTGCTGGAGTGGATGGCAGGCCGGGGTCTTACGCGATGGTCCGAGCTGGACGGCGAGGCAATCCGGCGCCTGTTCGACGATCTCGCACGGCGTCCGAACGTCAACGCCACGATGGCGCTCTCAACCGCCAGCAATTATCGCACGCTGCTGCGGGCATTTTATCAGCAGCGCGGAAAGCTTCCCGACACGCCGAGATCCGCGCCGCCGGCACTCAGCGAGTTGGGTGAGTGGCGCCCGATCGAGCGATGGCCCTACACGCCCGACAAGGTCGCCGTACCCTTGGTTGCAGGAGCACTCCATCTCATCGGCGAGCCCGCCGAGGTGATCCTTCGCATGCGGGACGACATACAGGCGCTGCATGATGCGGCACGGGAAAGGGGAAACGCCAAGCCGGCCCGTTCCAGACGCATACGCCGGTATCTGCGTTCGGCGGCGCCGGTCGAACTTGCTCCAGGGCAGGCCCAGCTGCTGACGGTCCAGCCGATGCTCGCCTTCAATGGCATGGTTGCCCGGCTCTACGAGGCCTGCTTCGTCGTCATCGCCTATCTGGTTGGACCGCGCGCCTCGGAAATCCTCTCGCTTGAAGCCGGCTGCATCGAGAGGGTGCAAGGTGAGCAGCATGAGACGTTCGCCTATCTGACCGGGACGATCCGGAAAGATGCTCCGGGCAACGGGGTGCTGCATCGCTGGGTGGCACCCGAACCTGCGGTTCGTGCGATCGAAGTCCTTGAGCGTCTCTCCGCCCCATGGCGGGCGATCGACGGCCGACCGTATCTCTGGCTGATCCAGACCCGTCCGGGCAGCGCAATCCGGTCCTCGGCTTTGCCGATCGAGCCTCTGACGAGCTCGGCGATGAATATCCGCCTGAACGACGGCATCGGTGCCGTGCTCGGTCTTGCCGAGATCGATGGCGGAGACTGGAGGCTGGCTACGCATCAGGGCCGCAAGACGTTCGCGCGGTTCGTCGGCCGCCGCGACAGGACCGGTCTCGCAGCACTCGCCAAGCATCTTGGTCATGCGACCCGCGCCATGACCGACCGCGCCTATGTCGGCACGGACTTCGAGCTCGCAGAGCTGGTCGACGCGCAGGCCGCACGCGAAACCCGCGCCGCGCTCGAAGAGCTTCTGGTCGCGCCCCGCCTCGGCGGCAAAGCCGGTCGTGAGCTTGCGGCGCGTTCGCCGTTCCGTGGTCGCACGCATGATGGTGACCTCGATACCTACATATCCAGCCTTGTCGCCGAGACGGACATCAGGCTCGGGGTGTGCGATTGGGGCTATTGCCTCTATCGCCGAGAAACGTCCGCGTGCATCGGATCTAACAAGGAGCCCAACCCTGTTCTCCGCACGCAGGGCACGTGTGTCACTTGCGCGAACTTCGCGGTTAGCGAGCACCACAAGCCCGTCTGGGAAGCTCGCCTCCAGCGAAACCTTGCTCTCCTGGAGAGGGCCGACCTCGACCCCGAAAGCCGAAATCTGGCGATGACGCGCGTCGAGGAGAGCCGGCGCGTGATCCGCGAGCTTGATCCGCAGGTCGATGATGGCAATCTCGACTGATACGCCGCAGGGACGCCGCCGCGAGCGGGTCGCTGCCCGCCTGCACGAGGCACTTGCCGTACTGCGCGCCGATCCTGCCGCGGAACTCACGGCCGCGGCATTGGCCCGGCGTGCCGGCATCGGTCGAAACACACTCTATACCAATCATCGGCCTGCGCTCGAAGATCTACGCGCATTGCAAGTCGAGCGCTCCTCCGCCGAACAACGCGAAGGCACGACTACCTGCAAACGAGAAACGAGCATCGCCATCGATGCCCGCGTCACGGCTCTGGCCACCGAGAATGCTTCTCTTCTACGGCGTACTTTGATCGCAGAAACGCGGGCAAAACGGTTGGAAGAGCGGAATGCCGAGCTTGTCCGCGCGCTCGGCGAGCAACGCAAGGTGACGACCATGCCGGTCGGAACGCTTGGTCGGCCCGAAGAGTAGCCCGCCACCTAACGTGACGTCCCGTTAGCCGGTCTGACTGAAATCCCATAAGAAACAGCTGCATAGGGCTAACCGGACACTTCGCGCCAGACCTAAGACCTCGACCATGACGAGATCACGGCAAACTGGGTCGAAGCATGGGCTGCCGACCTCTACCATCAGCGCGCTGCCTGACGAGGCTCACCATGATCACTGACCGCTCACAACGCTGGCGCGACCGGCGCAGCCGCTTCGTGACCGACGATACCGTCATCGATCCACGCCGCTACGCCGTTGACGTCGTTGCCCACGACACCGCGCGCGCTTTCGTCGCCGACCATCACTACCTTAGCCGCTACCCCGCCGCGCAACTGGCAGTCGGGCTCTTCGGTCCAGGCCGTGGCGGCATTTCCTCTCTCGACGGCATCATCGTGTTCGGAGTGCCCGCATCAGGCGCGGTCATCACGCGGCACACCGGCTACGACGATCCGACACGTGGTTGCGTGCTGCAACGCCTTCTGTGCCTACCGTCCGTCGCCGCCAACGGTGAAAGCTATTTCGCCGCCCGCGCATTCCGACTGCTGCGCCAGGCCAAGCCGGTAATCCAGTCCGTCGTCAGCTTTTCCGACCCGCAGTTTGGGCACTGCGGCTGCGTCTACGCCTCGCTCTCCGGCGCCTATCGCGGACCAACGAGGCCGCGGACGGTGCTTCGCATCGCCGGCGAGACAATCTCCGATCGCACCCTGTCCAAGATCCGAAATCTCGAGACGGGTCATGGCGGCGCCGTCGACCAACTCGTGAGGCTCGGCGCACCGAGGCCGCGGACGGAGGAACACCTCCGAGCATGGCTCGAACGGTGCCGCCGCGAGCGCATTCTAGTCCCGGCCCGACAGGCCAGCCTTTTCACCTACTGTTTCGAGCTCACGCGCAGCGCCCGCCACACTGGCCGCACATTGCCTCGTCTTGCCTATCCTATCAGATCCGACGTCTTGCGTGAGCAGCTCGGAGCCGAGCCCGTCGTGCCGACGAGAAGAGAAGGGGGAGGGGGGATCGTGTCCACGAGAGGAGACGAGCCATGCGCATCCAACGGGCGATCGCGATCGCCAAGGCAGACGAGAACCGCCTGATCCGCTTCATTGAGCGACGCGACCGCTTTCTCGACGCGCTCGACTGGGACTCGCTCCCCGAGCAGCTCGCCCGGGAGGCGGCGATGATGGACGAGCTGCTCGCAACCGAACTCGCCGAGGCCGCGTGCTATGTCATATGGCTTGAGGAGTGCATCGGCTTCGGCGTCGAAGACATCGTCGCCGTCCATGATCTGCAGCCGCTCTCCGTGATCCGATCCATCGCCGCGTTGGCCTAACCCACCGGTCGACACCTACCGCCGCGGCTTCCTTCCGCTACCATCCCATGCAACAATCTCCACGGGAGATGAACGATGACTGCTGTCCTGACGGACTTCCTCTTCGGCTCGCCCAACCACCTTTACTGGTCGCTTCTCGGCCTCGCCGTGCTTGTTCTCGCCGGGATCGTAGTGGCCCACCTGATGCCCGACTACCGTCGGACCATCATGGCCGTCGGCGCGATCCCCGTCCTGGTTTTCGCTATCTCATTCGTTCCCCTGTTCAGCGCCGACGAGCCGCCGGTCAGCAATCCCGCCGACGGGTTGGCGAGAACCCAGAACCTCCTCTTGGGTGTCCTGCAAGCCGCACCCCTCATGCTGGCATTCGAAGGACTCTTGCACGAAGCGGTCATCTTCATTGATGACCGCGCCCAGGCCCGCAAGCGGCGGTCCAAGCAGTGACTAATGGACGCAAGGCGACCACGTCGGGATAACCATCACTCAAGACTACATGGGGGTCACAATGATCAGCTTCATCATCCGCCGACCTGTATCGACCCTCGCAATTGCCTTCTACCTCGCGGCCATGATTTGCGGTCGTAATCTGTGGCTGCTGGGAAGCGATCCCGAACCTGCAACAGTGACGAGCGACGCGTTGGTAAACACGGCCCTATCCTTGAGCCATACGACCGCCAACTGGTGGTTCATCAGCGGCTTCCTCGTCGTTGGTCTCTTGATCCAATTCACGGCGCGTCTTCTCGACGCCTGACGGACCCACCAACGACGGTGTGCCGCGACCGAACCAACCGAGGAACACGCTCATGAGTCGCCATACCTTTGTCGGGCCTGCCGGCGTCAGCGTAGCGATCGGGTGGGACCGACCACTCGAAACCTTCTACGTACAGGTGTCGCGACCCGACCCCGAGGACCCCGGCGAATGCGATACCTTCATCTGGAAAGGTCTCGAGCCGAACGAACTCACCTCCGCGGCCGCGGCGATCGAAATTGCCACCCCACACGCCGCCCTACCAACGGATCTCGGCAACACGCTCGAGATGGACCGCCTTAAAACGCTCGGTGTGTCGGATGGTGAGTACCAGGCTGTGATGAAGCGCCGACTTTTCCCAAAATAACCAGACAGGCACGTCGTGGAGTGACCGCGGACCGCGCCCTGTGCTAGCCTTGAAGTGAGGAGATCACGCATGCCGGATACCCAACCCTCGCATGAACTCGCCGGTGTCCGTACGTTGCCGGCCCGCCGCAATTGGCGCCTGTTCGCTATTCTCGTTCTCGCCGGCATTGCCGCTGCGACGGGCTTGTGGAGCCTGCAATACCTGCCCGAGGATTACCAATGGCTGCTCGCCATGACGGGCTTGGGTGTCGCCGGAGGCTTCTTCGTTTATCTGAACACCTATATCGATCGGCGCGAGGCCATCGGGGTCGCGGGCGCTGGGGTCGCCATCCTGACCTATTCCGTCGCGACCCGCGGCTTCCTTATAGCTTGGCTCGTTTGCGGGGCAGGCGCCCTGACAGCCATCATCGTCCTCGCACTGCGTTGGTCCGACCCACTGTCTCTCGATTCAGACGGAAACCGAGGCACACCGCAGTGACGGTCGTGGCGAACCGCGACACGCGATAATCAATGCAGGAGAAGGCCGGTGTCCAAGAAAGTCCTCCCCGCTTTCAATAAAATCGGTGCCGTTTTTTCGCGAGTATCGCCCCGCTTCTGGCAGTCGCTCGCTCTCCTTTCAGCAACAGCCGCGGTCCTCGTGACCGCCATGGCGATCCATCCGATCCTCTACTTACTGGCATTGCCGCTGGTGATGCTCTTCTTCGTGTTTCTCGAACGACGCGAACCGAGGACGCCGACGCGCTAAGCGCGCACCGCGCGGTCCACCAAGGCGACCGGTGCGGGGAAGGAAAGGGGGAGGGGTTCGGCGGTCCAAAGAGGACCATCGGAGATCCCCATGCCCTACTTCGTCGATATTGGCGGCACGCCGGCCAACGAGCCCTGCGCGCAGCTCGGCCAGACACCCAACTTCGAGATCCTCAACAACCTTGAGGTGCTCGCATACAAGTACGCTATCATCGCCCGATACGGGGTTCCACCTCCCGGGTGCCGCCTGACGGGCCTCTCCAATCGACACGATTTCGGCCGGTACGTTTCGCTCGTGCTTCACGTCGAAAACGAACTGGATGACCAAGTTCGTGCATATGCCGAGACGGTCGAGGAAGGGCTGAGCACGTGGCTGGAAGCGGGCTTCCGCGCGCCCGTGGAATATGACGACGCGACGCCGACAGTCATCACGACCGATCCGATCGAGATCCTCGTCAGCGCCCTGCACGTCACCCGACCCGGCCCGGACGGGCGCTTCCCGATCGCAGACTTCGAGACGCTGCACGGGAACCTGACTGCCGCGTTTCCCGGCGAGGCCGCAATCGCCGCGGCGCGGCTCACCGAGGCCGCAGCCGCCTAACGGCGCCCCCGCTGCCCGGATCGGGTGGCTCCCAAACAAGAACGAGGCCGACGATGTCCGACGCCTTTGACCCATCAGATCCCGCCGCGTGGCGGTCCCGCGGACGCACACCCGAGCACGCAGCGGCGATCGCTGCTGCGTGGCAAACCTTCCCCGATCTTCCAGCCGACGCCCCCCTCTCGGACCGTATGGCACGAGGCCGCGAACGGATCGCCGCGATGCGAAGCGTCAACGATGCGATCGCGGCCGAGAGCGCGACGCGGCGCGAGGTGAGCAACTTCGCTTTCACCGAGGATCAAGTGCGTCGAGGTCGCGGCAACGATCGCGACATCGCGATCCTGCGCGGCCGCGAAAGCTACGCACTGAGCTGGGACCTCGCCAACCGCTACGCGGATGGCTGGTACGCCGCGCATGTCGGGTGGCCGCACCGATACCCTGATGGGATTCCGTCAGTGACGCCGCTCGCCGACCGCCACGCCGCCTATGATCAAGGTTTCTCAGACGGGGGAGGGGACCGGACTGACCTATTCGACGCCGCACGCCGCAGCCTCGTGGCAGACATGCGCCGCGACAACTTGCCCCGCGATCCTCAGATCATCCTCGCCGGGCGACCTGCACCGAGCAGCTACCCGAAGCCCTCTGATCATCACCGACCGGCCCGATGGTCGCGACGCTTGTTGATCCTCGGTGCCGATGTCATCGCTGCAGAGCCTGCATGGGATTTCCTGGCGATGACCCTAGCACGACCAGGTGCCGAGGCCGCGACGATCGTCATCCTCACGGCCGACGGTTTTGTCAGCCCAGACGCGATCGGCGGTCAGACAACAGACGCGATCATGATCGACCACCAGGCCGCGGCCGCCCAGCTTTCCGCCCTTCTGCAAAATCGTGAATACGACGATGTGCTGATTGCGCTGCAAGGGCATGACCTCGACCTGATCGATACCGTCGCTCACATCCTGCCTCTTGCTCGCACATTAGAGCGCACTCGCAATTCGCGACTTCAGCAGCGCACTCACCTTCGGACCTGGCTTGATCGCGGCTTTACCGGAACGACGGTCGCCGCACAGGGGCATATCCGATGGGGAAAGGCGATCACCGCATTGTACGGTAGCCTCGGCGAGTTCACCGCGCGCCACGTCGGTCCGGCGCCGGGCAAAGGCCACCTTGTCCGCGTCGAGACCAAGAACGGTCTCGCTACCGGCTTTGCCACAACCGACGGAACGCCGCTCGACCCCGAGATCGTCGTCACC
>OFRL01000178.1_pt1 | contig 34382 bp, 31 predicted proteins | sample 1543121 | NCBI WGS metagenome assembly OFRL01 (sample SAMN07774228, study PRJEB24372) | wastewater metagenome | isolation source: Lake Maggiore Cannobio | place: Italy: Cannobio | collected 2016-01
CTCAATGCGGTTGATGGGTTTGAGCGCAGAGTAATCCAGATAGCGGTGCGGAAAGTAGTGCAGTGTGTCGCCGAGGCACGACAGGCCCAGCTTGGCCAGTACCTCCGCAAATTTTGGACCGACGCCGGGGATTACGGTCAGCGGCGAGTCGAGGTGCATGTTGGGGTCTGGTTCGGTGGGCACTGCGGCGGCTGCCGGCACCGGGCGCTGCACCGCCGGACGGTCGCGCTCAGCTGGCGGAGTACGCTGCTTTTTGTTTGTGCTTTGGTGCTCAGGTTGTTTTGCGCCTTGCTGTGTTGCTGGGCGCAGTTGGGTAGCTGCCGGTGGTTTGGCAACCGGCACACCCGCTGCCAGCAGTTCCAGCTGCGCAAGCATCTCGGCCACAGCCTGTGGCCGGCGCCCCTCCGGCAGGCTGGGGTAGTTGGCTAGCCCGGTGGCAAGCGTCCCCACAAATCCGGCGGGCAGCGCTGCTTGGGCAGCTTGCTGGCGCCACATCGGCCCGGCTTTATCCAGCCCGCCCACCACGCAGTTGTTTTGAAAGCCCTTCTGGGATTCCAGCTGCAGTATCTTGCGCAGGGTTTCTATGGCAGCATTCATATCAATAACGGGAGGATTGTAACTGTGAATTGGCCGCCTGTCGGCGGTTTATTCTAGTGAAAGAATATAGTGGTAGTGGGGCTGGCCGCCGGAGTAGATCTCCGTTTGCAGTTGTGGATAGTGGCCGGCGATTTTGGTGCGCAATGCGCCGGCTTCAACCGGGCCGATTGATGCGCCGTGGTAGAGCGTCAGCAGATCAAAATCCGCTGCACCCATCTTTTGCAGCAGCAACAGGGCGCAATCCGGCAGCGTTTCGGTGGCGCAGGCCAGCGTGCCATCGCACAGCCCGATGAACTGGCCTTCGCGCACTGCAATGCCGTCCAGAGTTACAGTGCGCGTCGCGTTGGTCAACTCGCCGGCGTGCACTTCAGCCATGCGCGTTTGCATTTCTGCGAGCACGGGCTCAAGCTCGCCGTCGGCATCAAACGCCAGCATGGCGGCAATGCCCTGCGGCATGTTGCGCGTGGGCAGCACCCGCACGCGTTTGTCGCTGAGGCTGGCGGCCTGCTCGGCTGCCATTTGAATGTTTTTGTTGTTGGGCAGCAAAATCACATCGGTAACCGGCAGGTTGGCAAAAGCGCGCAGCAAATCTTCAGTGCTGGGATTCATAGACTGCCCGCCAGAGATGACTGCCACGCCGGGGCGCACGAGCAATCGGTTGAAGCCCATGCCCGGCGCCACCACCACTGCCAGCAGCTGCCCGGCTTGCACTTCCACCGGCGCAGCGGCTTGTGCCAATTCCACCTGGTCGAGCAAATTTTCCATGTGCACATTCACCACAGTGCCCAAAGTCTCCGCGTATTCAACGGCTTTCAGGCGCAGCTCTTTTGGCAAATGCAAGTGCAGCTTGTAATTCGCAGCGCCTTCGCCCACCTGAATGGAGCCGCCCAGCTGCTCCAGGTTTTTATAGAACGATGGCAGGTCGAGCGGTTGGTTGGGGCGGAAGTCCACCACTACCTCCCACTCCTGGCCGGGCTCAACTGCGTCCAGCGCTGCGCTTACCGCGGCTGCGCTCAATGGATGCCGGGCCGTGTGCAGCACCACATCCAGCGGCTCTTGGCGCAGGTGGCGCAGCATGCCCTCAAACAGCACTTGCAATCCAAATCCGCCGGAGTCCACCACGCCGGCTTCCTTCAGCACTGGCAGCAGGTCCGGGGTGCGCAGTACTGAGGCACTGCTGGCATCCACCAGCAGCGCGAGCAGCGCCGCTACATCTGTGGGCTGCGGGTCCGCTTGCTGCGCTGCGCCCGCAACATCTTTGATGACGGTCAGCAGCGTGCCTTCCACCGGGCGCACCACACCGCGGTAGGCGGTGTTGCGTGCCTCATGCAGCGCGCGCACAAGTTGCGCAGGCCCAAAGGCAGGATACTGGTCCAGGCCGCGTGCCAGCCCGCGCAATATCTGCGAGAGGATTACGCCAGAGTTGCCGCGCGCGCCGAGCAGCGCGCCGTGGGCCAGTGAATGCGCCACCTTGCCGGCGTGCAGCTCGCCGGGCATTATCTCGTTGCAGGCGCTGCGCATGGTCAGCAGCATGTTTGTGCCGGTGTCGCCGTCCGGCACCGGAAACACATTCAGTGCGTTAACAGCCTCGTGGTTGGTGGCAAGCCAGGTACAGGCGGCTTCCGCCAGCCCGCGTAGCCCGGGGCCGTCAATCAGCCATTCTTGTTCTTCCAATGCCGCGCTCTATTTAGCGGGTGCAATCCGCAGGCCGCGCACCAGCACATTTACCTGCTGCACGGTGAGGCCGGTGGCCAGCTGCACATGGTGGCGCACAGTGTTGGCTGCGCTGCGGGCCACGGCCTGAATGTTGGTGCCGTGCTCCAAAATAACATAGATGTCGATCGTGACGGTTTGATCCGCGTTGACGCACACGTGCACGCCCTTGTGGGCGTCAGGCATGAGCGCACCAGCCAGCATATCCGCGGTGTCTTTGGCGGCCATGCCCACTATTCCGTAGGAAAGGCGTGCACTGTGCGCCGCAATTTTGGCAATTGCTGCCGGCGCAATTTGAATGCGCCCGGGCGGTGCGCTGGCGGCCTTCATCGGGCCGCAGCCTGCCGGGGGCGCCGGTTGAGCGTGGTACAATCGCGGGCGAGGAAGAAAAAGTTCATGGCTAAGTGTGTCACCTGCAACAAGATTACCGGATTTGGGCGCAATGTGCCCAAGTCTATGCACGCCACCCGGCGCACATTTAAACCCAACCTGCAAAAAACCACCATTCTTCAAAATGGGCGGCGTTTGCAGGTGACGATGTGCACCAAGTGCATGAAGGCGCTGGCCAAGACCTAGCCGCCCGTACAGCAACTGCCGCCTGCCAACCGCTGCCATCCGGCCGCGGTTTTTTTGTGCCGCTGGTGGATGATAACCGAGCGCCGTGAGTGCAGCAAGTGCACCGCGCTTGGCGCCGGTTTTTTGCGGATGTTATACTCCCGCGCACGGTCCCGTGGTGTAGCGGTTAACATGCTGCCCTGTCAAGGCAGAGATCGCGGGTTCGAATCCCGTCGGGACCGCCTTTGTCTGGCGGCGGGGTAGCAGCCTGCCCCGCCGCTGGCATAACCCACTCATCCCCACACCGGCATCTTTTTATGGTCAATAAACAATCTGCGATGGAAACCAAGCTGCAGCTTTGCCGTTACTTTTTGCCGGGCAGTGGCGCGCGGCTGGCGGCCGTGCGCGCCGGGCAGGTGTATGACCTGACGGCCAGCCACCAACCGGGTCTGGCAACGCTGAACGCATGGATGCAATTTGTTTTGCGTGAAGGGCTGGCGCGCGCAATCGAACTACTGCACTCAACAGTCAGTGGCGCACAGCCTGCGGCGCGCTGGGCAGACTTGCTGGTTGCGCCGGACGCAAACCGGCCGCACCTTTTGGCGCCGCTTGACGAGCAGGAGGTGTGGGCTGCTGGTGTAACGTATCGGCGCAGCGCCGAGGCGCGCGAGGAAGAGGCGCACAACATCGGTGTCTACGACAAGGTTTATAGCGCGGAGCGCCCGGAAATTTTTATGAAGGCCACGCCACAGCGCGTGGTGGGACCGCACGCGCCGGTGCGCATCCGCGGCGATTCTTTTTGGAATGTGCCCGAGCCCGAGCTGACGGTTGTGTTTGCGCCTGATATGCAGGTGGTGGGCTACACCGTTGGCAATGACATGTCGTCCCGCGATATTGAAGGCGCCAACCCGCTCTATTTGCCGCAAGCCAAAATTTACACGGGCAGCTGTGCGCTTGGTCCGGCCATCACGCTGCTGCCTGACCTTGACTTGCAGCCCGGCGCAACCATCGGGCTGCGCATCGAGCGGGCCGGGGCTGCCGTGTTTGTTGGCGAGACTAGCACGCGCGAGATGAAGCGCACGGTTGCGGAGCTGGGCGGCTACCTGGGGCGCTACAACGCATTTCCTGCGGGTGTCTTCCTCATGACGGGCACCGGCCTAGTGCCGCCGGATGACTTTACACTGCAGCCCGGCGACGATGTGCAGATCACCATCGGCGGCATTGGCATGCTGCGCAATCTGGTGTTAGGCGGGTAGGAGCGGGTGGCGTGATGCTGTCCTGAGAGTCTGTTGCGCCGCCACTTATAATGCTAAAATTTTTTGAAGAGAGATTTTCGCCGCGAGATTATGGATCGGCCACGGATTGGTTGTTGGAGATGCATTGAAAAATACCATATCTGCGGGAGCGCATAGTCGTACGCATTGAGGCTCGTCGCGTGTCACAAGTTGTAGCTAGCAAGCTAGGGAAAGTGGCGACTCAAATACGCGTGAATTTCCATAATGACTAGTACAAAAGCAGGATTTGTGCAGGCCTCGCGTTCGCACAAAACATGAAGCGCTGCAGATGTTTTTCCGAATGCATCAAAACTGTCGCGACAGAAGGTAAATTGAGCAAAAATGGGATCGAAGCCGTAGTCGTATTGCGCATGGAGGAACAGGCCTGTGATCAATCATTGGGATAGCGAGGTGTTATTTTCAACTGCGGTCGTTATTGAGGCATCGCGCAACGTGCGCACTCTGGATGAAGGAATACGACAAGTTGCTGCTTGGATGGCTTATGAGGAGTTTGGCCTCCCCGACGGTTCCTTTCAGTTCGACTTTGGAAATAATCCAGATGTCCTAGTCGACTTGGTGATGTTTGGGTCTGCGCTCAATTTCGCCTTTACGGACTTCGATTCGTCGGTAAAGTTCCAACTCGACTATCGTGGTAACCGTTATGTGGACTCAGAGGCAATGCTTGCATGTGTCCACCGGGCGTGGAGTACGGGCGTGCCGATTTTTGACGGATCATGGATGGCAGCAGTGACTAAGGCGGACTTGGGTAATTTGTTTGCGGGCACAATTCAGATGCCGATGCTTGACGAGCGAGTGGCCATCCTCAACGAGATTGGTAAGACTCTGGTCCAACGTTTCAGCGGTAAGTTCCACATTTGGGCGGCAAGTTGCGACCGGGCTGTTTATGCCGCCGGTAACGGGATGCTGGAGCGGCTTGTCGCAGACTTTCCGCGTTTTGAGGATTGCAGCGTTTATAACGGCCACCGAGTTCAATTCTACAAGCTTGCCCAGCTCAGTCTTTGGTCGCTCCACGCTTTATATATAAGGCTCGGCCTGGTAGGCTTTAGTGATCTTTCACGGATAACGGCGTTTGCGGACTATATTGTGCCCGTGGCCCTGCGCTTGATGGGCATCATTGAGTACTCACCTGACCTCGAGGGCCGCATTAATGGCGGTGTGCTGATCCCGCGCGACAGCTCAGACGAGATTGAGATCCGCGCCCACACGATCTACGCAACCGCCCTCCTGACGGATGCCATAAATTTGCTTAGGCCGGTTGACAAGCGCCTAGTCATTCCACAGGTGGATTACCGTCTCTGGAAGTCTTATCACGCCACCTTCTGGCCGCATCACCTTACACGCACAACAATGTACTAGTTAGTAATGCGCCGTCTCCTCGCTGCTTACAGCGGTCCGCTGGCGCAGTCCGGTGGACCAACCATTGTAATGTTCGGTCTCATCGGACGTGCTCCCATGGCCATGTTGTCTATCGGCTTCGTTGCTGCTGCGGCGGAAGCTGACCCCAAGATGGGTTATGCCATTGGCGGAGCAGCTGCAGCGGCTTATTCGTTCGCTGCTGCATTCTTTGGCCCAGCCATTGGCAGACTGGTGGATCGCCGTGGTCAGCTACCGCTTGCGAGAGTTCTAGCAGTCGTGGCATGCTTTGCGGCGGCACTGGCCGTAGGAAGTTTGCATTTCAAATCGATGACCCCATTGTTTATCCCACTCGCGGGTCTGGTTGGCGCAACTCAGCCAAATATTGGATCGCTTACGCGTTCGCGCTGGGCCGTGCTCGGGGAGCGCGTGCCTAACTTGGAGTCTGCCCAAGCCCTCGAATCGATCAATGACGAAGTCTCGTTTTTATTTGGTCCAGCCGTGGTCGCGATTCTTGCATCGGTTGGGTTTGTCGGGATGCCAATTCTCGTCTCTATGCTTCTCTTGATGGTCGGCGCAATCGGTATCACTTCCAGTTGGAGCCTGCCAGCGCCGCATCCTCACTCTACTGGCGTATCGTGGCGACTAGAGTTCCCGGCAGGAATAGGCCTTCTGTTGTCGGTGGGTGCACTTGGTGGGGCACTCGGGGCTGCGCAGGTTCTCCAGTTGGCCTACTGCAGTGCGCTTGGGCTACCGAAAGGAGCCGCCCTAGTATATTTGGTAAATTCTGGAGCGAGTCTAGTGGGCGCAATCGTTATTGGTGCGCAGATTTGGGTTGTACCTGTGCGGCGGCGCTTCACCTGTGCAATGCTGGTTTATGCGATTGGGGTCATCCCTTCTGCGCTAGTAGATGGCTACTGGCAGTTTGTCATTGCTTCAACGCTGTCGGGGATTGCGATTGCTCCAACATTCATTCAGTCGAATGCTCTTGTGGCAGAGGTGACATCGGCGCACTCCCGAACTTCCGCATTCACAGTGCTGGTATCTGCTTCGGCAGTCGGCATTGCGTTTGGAGCTGCAGTCGCTGGATTGGCAATCACGTCGGTCGGAGCAGACATTGCACGACTGATCTTGTTACCGCTTGCCGGTTGTGCGGCCACCGCGGCAATTGTTACTGATGCATTTACTCCGCGTTCTGCGCCCCCCACATTCAGCACTGTTATCTAGTCTTCAGCAATCTCAGACAGGGCGATGACCAACCGTTCGTAGCCGCGAAACTGGAAGGTAGGGCGGCGGATTGTCGGTGGAATGATCACGAGCTCTGCCTCGGATCGGGACAGCTCTGTAATCGTCGTCTCGAGTTCCAGCCGGGCGAGCGGTGCCCCTATGCAGAAATGGATGCCGCCGCCGAATGATAAGTGGTTCGTGTCGGCTCGGCGGATGTCGAACTGGTCTGGATCCTCGTATTTGCGAGGATCGCGATTGGCCGCACCCAATACGAGTGCTACCCGCGCGCCGAGCGGGATTGTTACACCATTGATCTCGAACTTTTCATCTAGCACCCAGCGTTCGAACCATTGGAGCGGAGGGTCGTAGCGGAGTACCTCTTCGAGTGCTAAACGCGGACTAACCTCCCCGCTCCGAATCAATTGCCACTGGCCGGGGTGGGCCGCAAAAGCCGCGATGCCATTAGTAGTGGCATTCACTGCCGCTTCGTGACCGGCCATCAGCAGTACCATCGAAGTCGAGACAATTTGGTCGTCAGTTAGTCGTTCGCCATCGACCATCGCCCCGATCATCGCCGTGAGCAAGTCATCGGCGGCGCGTCGTCGTCGTAGTGCTATGAGTTTTAGCAGATACCGTCGGAACTCTCCGGCAGCCGAGTTGGCTGCTGCACGCAACTCCTCGGAGGGCGCAGGCTCGTACATACGTATGGTAGCATCTGAGAGCTTCAAAATAGTCGCGTGATCGTCCTCAGGCACACCGATTAGCTCGCAGATAATTCCGATTGAGAAGTGCTGTGCATATGACGCGACCAGATCTATTGAGCCTATCTCACGGCCTGTTTGGAGCAAGCGACGGGCTCGTTCTTGAATTTTTGGGCGCAGGCCCTCTGCTGCGCGCGGAGTAAATGCTTCTGTTACGAGCCGCCGCAGACGTGTGTGGGCTGGGGGTTCCAAGTTTAGCAATTCCCAGCGCTCGAAAGCGGCGAAATCTTTCCAGCGCGGATCGCGCCAAACTGGGATGCCTGGCGCTAGATTTAACTCTTCGGGTGTATACCGGTGTAGAAAGCTTGTCCCGAGTCGGCGATCCCGGAACGCGGCATGGACGTCAGCATAGCGCGTCAGATACCAGAGATGGTCACCTGCCGGGTGCCACACCGAGGTCGATTCGCGTACACGGGCATATGCTGGATACGGATCAGCTACGAACCCCGGGTCTGCAGTGTCGAACACGAGGTCGCGCAGGCCGGTCATGCGCGCGCTCCCGCCTCCGCATCACGCTCGATAAGCACGCGCAGCCCCTCTACCGCCGTATTGATTACCTCATCGAGATCAAAGGCTTTCATTGAGTGCGCCACCTGGGCCTCGGTCATGTCCGGGTTTCCCACACAGGCCATAATCCCGCCGGCCCGCACCCGGTGGATCGAAGCAATAATGAAAATTGCCGCGGCTTCCATTTCGGAGCAAATAGCTCCGCCCGCAATGAACGCCTGCCAGCGCTCTGCTAGACGCTCATGCAAAGGCATCCGCTCGTGTTCGATCTCGCCATAGAACGAGTCCTTGGACTGGCTTACGCCTTCGCGCGCCCGTGCGCCGGTGCGGCGCGCTGCTTCGCGCAATGCTAAAACGACGTCGAGGTCGGCGATCGCGGGAAACGCCATCGGCAGATAATGGCTCGTCGTGCCCTCGTCGCGGATTGCCGCTGTGACTATCGCGAGTTCACCTGTCTGCATACCACGGTGCATACCTCCAGCTGTCCCCACCCGTATAAAGGTGTCAGCACCGCACTGCAGCAGCTCCTCTACCGCGATTGCTGCAGACGGGCAGCCAATGCCAGTGGAGGTCACTGACACAAGCACGCCAGTGAGTGTCCCCGTCCACGTCTCGTACTCGCGATTGCGCGCCACGAGCCGCGCGTCGTCAAATCGGCGCGCGATTCGCTCGCAACGCCCTGGATCGCCTGGGAGTAGTACGTAGCGACCAACGTCACCGTGCCGGAGCGCGATGTGATGCATGATGGCTCCGGTCATCGGCCGCCCCGGGCGTCTTCGGCAATAAGAATCCGCAAACCAGAAATCGTTGCATGGATAGCGCGCTCAATGTCGGCACCTTCACGCTCCTCGGGAGTGACTTCGCGGCCATCAAGATTATTGAAGATCAGCATCAAGCCACCCGCGCGTACGCCGAGAACAGCCGCAACGATAAATAGTGTGGCCGCTTCCATTTCCGAGCAGATTGCTCCGCCTGCTGTCCAAGCTGCCCAGCGACGCTTGAGTTCAGGGGCGATAGGCATTCGGGCCGGGGAGTGCTGGCCGAAAAATGAGTCCTTGGACTGTGCAATGCCGAGCCGGAATGGGTGTCCAGTAGCAGCTGCGCCAGCCCGCAGCGCAGCCGTCACATTGATATCGGCGACGGCCGGAAACTCTGGCGGCAAATAGTGGTGGCTAGTTCCCTCGTCCCGGATTGCGCCCGTGATGACCCCAAGGTCCCCCGTCGTGATGTCTGGTTGCATCGCTCCAGATGTACCAAGGCGGATAAATGTGTCTGCGCCGATAGCCACCAGCTCCTCCACGGCTATTGCAGTCGAGGGACAGCCGATGCCGGTGGAAGTGCAGGCGACGGATACTCCATTAAGTTTGCCTGACCACGTAACGTATTCTCGATTGGAGGCGACGAACACCGGGCTGTCGAAATGGCGCGCAATGAGCTCGACACGTCCGGGATCGCCCGGCAGTAGGACGTACCGGCCCACGTCACCGCGGCGCAGCGCAATGTGGTGCTGGGCTGCTTCATTTGACTGGGTGGAAGGAGTCATTGGCTTATGCTCGAGCTATAGTTACGATGGCCGCAAGGATGGTGCCCACAAAAAGAATTGCGGCGAGCAGGAAGATCGCAATTGTGAGGACCGGAGTCAAGACTAGCGACGGTGTTTTATGGGCGCTCCACAATGTAAAGCCGAGAATTGTACCGATGACACCGGCTAAAAGGCCGATCACCGTGATTATCGCGTCGAAAAGTCCGAACTCAACCTGCCTGTATGAAGTCTTGGCTCCGGTCGAACCAAATGCGCGAGACTCCAAGCTGATCGACAGCTGCTGAACGCGCTCAAACGCACCCGCAAAGACCGGTACGAAAGAGGGCACGATAGACCCAAAACCGGAACTCTTCATTCCGCGGGACTTTTGGGCAGATAGCACTACTGTGACCTCGCGCTGGAGAACCGGGATAAGCTGCAGAGTCATGGAAATCATGAAATTCAGAATGTATGGGACACGCAGCTTTGCAAACGCGGCGAACAGGTCAGATGGATGGGTGGTCATCAACACTCCGAGCGTAATAATCTCCATCGCCAGAACACGTGAGACGAGTGACAGACCGTGGGACATACCCTGCTGGTAGAGGGTGAATGGCCCTAATTGTGCCGCCGTAGTGCAGGTGTTTGAGCAAATTGCGGGAGCGAGAGTCTGGATGACTATTACCGATGCGGTCAGTGGGGCGAAAACCAACAGTATTCGCATGAGCGGCTTGGAGATTCCGGCGGTGAATCCCATCAAGAGTCCAAGCAAGGCGATCGCGAAAAGCGGGAACGGATTGTAAGATGCGAAAGAGAAGAACACGACTGCGAGGACCCACGCAAGTTTTGAGATGGGATTTAGTCTATGTAGCCATGAGGTGCCACGGATGTGAGTGGCAGTGACATTGAGGCCTTGCATCAGATATGAGTGCTCCGGGGCAAGATTGGATCTCCCATCGCCTCGGAGCGCACCGAAGCGACAAGTTCGGCTATGGAGAGAGCGCCAGGACGGGACGCGCGGCCCGGCATGCGCATGGACAACTGCGTGATCTGGGGCGGAGTCAGGTGCGTCCGCTCCATTATCAGCTTGTCAGAGAAGATTTCGCGAGGCGGGGCGTCAGCTATTAGCTTGCCATTCCACATCACTAATGCCCGCTTTGTGACGTGGGCAATCAGCGGCATGTCATGGGATACGCAGATTACAGTGTTGCCACGCTCGCCGAGACGCAAGATGAGCCGATCAATTACGCTGCTAGTTTTGTGGTCTTGGCCAGTTGTTGGCTCGTCAAGAATAAACACCTGCGGGCGCATCGTAAAGATCGAGGCGATCCCGACGAGTTTCCGCATCGGGAAGCTGATACGGTAGGGGTGGAGCTGCATGATTGCACCCAACTCGAAGAACTCAGCTGCCTCGGCGACGCGCTCTGCGACTTCTTCTGGTGTATGTCCAATATTGAGTGGGCCAAATGCAAGCTCTTCAGCGACGGTATTTGCGAAGACTTGATGATTTGGGTTCTGGAAGACATAGCCAACATGCGGGGCCAAAGCTTGGACAGAGTAACGGGAGGTATCGCGCCCGTTTATGAAGACGCTTCCTGACGTTGGTCTCAGAAGCCCGTTGAGAAGCTTGGTAAAGGTAGTCTTACCTGAACCGTTTTGGCCCATGACGCCCACAATTTCGCCCTCCCCGACCTCGACTGACATGCTATCGAGAGCTACTACTCCGCCGTTTGGATAAGTGTAACTCGCCTCGTGGAGGCTTATCATTAAGCTGGCGCTCTTGAGGCCCGGTCCTTGAGCCAGCGTAACGTCTCATCAGTGGTGATCGGCAGGTGGCCTGATGGGCCCGACAGGGCTTGGGAGAACTCTGTGACTTGAGGACTCCGCAATCCCAGCTTCGAAAGGGCGCTGACCTGGCTTAATACCTCAGCCGGCGTTCCTTGTAGTGCAATCCTACCTTGATGCATAACGATAATGCGGTCGGCATACTCTGCGAGGACCTCCACTTCATGCTCCGCCACTATAACAGTCATTCCCTCGTCGCGATTGAGGCGTTGGGCGATCTCGAAGATCTCGTCCTTACCGAGTGGGTCCAAGTTGGAGGTTGGCTCGTCCATAAAAAGAATTGATGGCCGCATTACCAATACGGAAGCAATGGCGAGCCGTTGCTGCTGTCCTCCGGATAAGCCCATGGGGGCACGATCCTCAAACCCATCCAGGCCAACCAGCCGCAGTGCGCGCGCGATCCGATCAGGCATTTCCACACTTGGAACTCCTAAGTTTTCCAAACCGAGGGCTACTTCCTCGGCAGCGGTAACCTGGCTCATCTGAAACTCAGGGTTATCAAATACTATTCCGACTGTACGGGCCATCTCACGCACTACCCGTATTGACGGATCATGCCCGTCCACTCGCACGGTTCCAGTCTGTTGGCCCATCAGCATGTGGGGAATAATCCCATTCAGGCATAATCCGAGTGTAGTCTTTCCAGCACCATTGAGACCCATCACAGCGACGTATTCACCGCGGTGGATTTCGAGATCGATCGCGTCGAGCGCGGGGCGGTCAGACAAAGCATAGCTGAAGCTCATGCCTGTTATCGTGATTATCGGATCGTTAGCCACGTTGCCCTAATTGGTGGTATTTGATAAATTTACAAGCCCCGCCCGGGGTGTCTAATGACACCCGAGGCGGGGAAACTGCGCGAAGCTGCGGGATGGCGTCGGCTGGTTAATCCTTTATGAAGAAGGTCATTACGCCGGCGATTATCACAAAAATCCCAATCATTACACTCATGCCGTAAAGTGCGAACTCCGCACTTCCTCCGTTTGCTACGGACGGAAGTTGATCAACTACTGACGGTACTGCCACCGAGAGAAGGCCAATGGCGATTATGCCGGCCCCAAGACCCTCTCGCGGGCCGACAGTTCGAATAGTTTCAGATGGATCTTGAATGGACATTTAATATTCTCCTTTTATTGAAGTGGCAATCGGTCAGGACGCCGGGGTGATCAGCATGTAAACAAGCACAATAGCGACTCCGATCACGACGCCGATCACTGAAATCATGACGCCGCGCATGCCAACCGCGGTTGGTATTTTGATGCCGTGCGTGAGGTTTGCGGGCAGCGCAGCAATGATTGATAATGCCACGAATCCAGCAATGATCTTGTCTGCAAGCGAGACTAGGATGTTCGAGGCGAACACCGAAGTGATTAGGTCTTGGCCGGCGCGTGCAAACGCAGCTGTGATGGCATCAGAAGAGTGGCCGGTGGCGCCACCAAATACGAAGATCACTATCGGCGCTGCCACGGCGGATACAACGAGCGCGACGATAATATTCAGGAGGAAATATTTGGGCAGACTCGAGCCCATACCCAATGATCTGATGCCGTAGCCCCAGACCAACCCACCTGCAACATTACAAAGTGCAAACGGAATTCCGATGGGGCCGTTGATAAGCGATCCGCCCAGGTTGGTAATGACACCGACCAATGCCCCCCACCATGGGCCGAGAACGATTGCAGCAACAGCCGTGCCGATCATGTCTAAGAAGGTCGGCAGCTTTAGAGCGCCGTTGATAGTACCGCCAACGATGTTGAGCGCCGCAGCGACCGGGACGAGGGTGATGACGTACGTTAGAGGAATGCGGAGTCCTGCTGCTAAGGCACCTCCTGCTACACTAGTGCTCTGAGATATGGCTGGATTTTGATTCATAAGTGGTCTCCTTGTTGGTAAAGAATGCAACGATTATTTTTTTGACAGAAATTGCGACCTCAATTTTAAGATTCACCCCAGCACTTTTGTGACGACAGGTTAATTAACTGTGATAGGCTGCTGCCTCTTTCCGTAACCTTAATCGGTATCTCGCCGCCTGTCAATGGGGAAATCTGCGAAAACTCGGCAAATCTCCAATTTCATGTTGAAATATGGTTACTTCTAGCAAGGTGCACATGTAACCCCTTGATTAACCATATTCTAAATTTTACTTTGGAGAGTGGCAAACTACAATCTACGGCGGGAACATTTATTCTTGGAGGCAGAAAAATTTCCTCCCGGTTATCGTAAATGCGCACAGGTTGTGAATACCCCGAATGCCGGAATCTTCAAGGCTAATTTAGCTGCAATTAAGTTTGGGCTTGGCCAGCACAGGCAAGGTGCTTTGCCAGAACGTATGATATCCTGCCGAATGGAAAATCCGCAAGTTGCACCTGTGGGTTCTGCTCTGCTGTCGGGTCTGGTTGAGCTATGAAAGAGTCCTCTACGCCACATTTCTTTGCGCTTTCTGATCTGTCGATGCTGGAACATTCTTGGATCTGCGTTCGGAAGGGAATGCTCAGAGGCTTCGATTGGGCATGAGCCAGCACCAAGAAGACGTGCGGTTCATGGCTGTAGCCATATCCGAAGCTCGCCGCGGATTGGCTGGTGGGGGCATTCCCATCGGTGCAATTGTCGTTGCTAAGGGCGAGATTATTGGGCGGGGCCACAACCAGCGGGTGCAGAGGGGAAGTTCTGTACTCCACGCTGAGATGGACGCGTTCGAGAATACGGGACGCCAACCTCCTTCAGTCTACGCACATGCGACGATTTACAGCACCCTTTCGCCATGCACAATGTGCGGTGGTGCCATAGTGCATTACGGGTTGCCGCGCGTGGTGATTGGTGAGAACCGGACCGTGGCTCACACCACGATGTGCGAGGACTGGCTGCGTGAGCATGGTGTGGAGGTTGTCAACTTGGATTTGGCTGAATGCTTTGATCTGATGGCCGACTTTATTCGGCGTTCTCCGCAAGTGTGGAACGAAGACATCGGCCGGCAGCATGTTGCATAATCGCGCGTCGTTATTCCATTACTGCAGTTGGCACACAGAATTGTGCCTAGTAATTTCGGGCAATATGTTTTACTTAATGTAACTTATAAGGAGTGATAATGGTCAAGTCATTTATTGCCCGTGATGGCAAAGAAATGCTCCTCATCCCAGCCGGAGATTTCATAATGGGCAGCGAAGAGTTTGCGCCAGAATCTCCGCGGCGTTTAGTGCAAGTTCTGGAGTACTTTATCGACAAATATCCGGTAACCAACCTCGAGTACAAACATTATATTGTTGCGACGAGGGCTATGCCTCCCCGCCACTGGGGTGGAATGGATATTCCTGTCGGGTTGGGTAACCACCCAGTGCACCGCATATCGTGGTTTGAGGCGGTAATGTATGCCGAGTGGGCGGGCAAACGCCTTCCTTCAGAGACTGAGTGGGAAAAAGCTGCGCGCGGCACTGACGGGCGGCGCTGGCCTTGGGGCAATAGTTTTGACGAAGAATTATCGTTGGTGTGGGACCGCGGTGAATTTGTCATGACCGTATCCGTGGATGCGCACCCTGGTGGCGCGAGCCCTTACGGTGTGTGTGAGATGGCAGGCAACGTTGAAGAGTGGTGTGCTGATTGGTACGACGGTTATCCGGGATCGCTTTACAAGGGCAAGGCATTTGGGAAGACTTTCAAAGTGTTGCGCGGCGGCTCATCGTTTTTCACACAAAACCACGCGCGGTGTGCCTACCGATGCTTTACGCGCCCAGAAGATTCGGGAATCGACGGAGTGGTGGGTGCGGGCTTTCGCTGTGTGCGCGACACAATTGAGAATTTGTAGTGTTCCGTTGTATTGCGGAGCTTTAGCAAACCGCGCCGCAATATTGTTCGACAATTAGTACTATCCATATCGAGTAAGACATGCACTCTTGCGCGATAATCTTGCTACGACAAAAATATCCACCATGAAAGTCTATTTGGCCGGACCACTGTTCTCCCAAGCTGAGCGCTCATTTCTTGATGGCGTGGCTGTGCGGTTGCGTTCTGAAGGATTCGTCGTCTTCGTCCCGCATGAGCAGTTTGCCGAGCAGAAGTTCATGCGTTCGGAGGGCGGCGCAGCAGCTGACGAGGTGTATCTGACTGATCTTGATGGTCTCCTTGGGGCAAACGCGGTCTTGGCGTGGCTTGACGGGACGCAGGTGGACGACGGTACCGCGGTCGAAATTGGGATCTTTAGTCGGCTCTGCGTTTTCGAAGTGGCCCGTTACAAAGGGATTATTGGCCTCTCCACTGATATGCGAGTAGCCCGCCGACGCGGAGTGGTTCCGGCCGACGGTATCAATCTCTTTGTTGCCGGCGCCATCCGCTCCGCGGGTGAGATTGTCTGGTCACTTGACGAGGCGGTTGCGGCCCTCATCCGCTTCCGTGATCGCGCCTAGAACTATATACCGGCCTAGTGCCGCCCGATGACTTTACACTGCAGCCCGGCGACGATGTGCAGATCACCATCGGCGGCATCGGCATGCTGCGCAATCTGGTGTTGGGCGGGTAGGATTAATTCTTCAGCGGCGTTGCAGCGCTGCTAAAAATATTCACGCAGCTGGCGCAGTTGGCTGCGCTCCGGCCCAAACGACAGCAGGCCCACCGGAATTTGCAGGTGGCGTTCGATAAAGGCAACATAGTTTGCGACGCTCGGTGGCAGACGGTCAGCTCCCAATCCGGCAGCATCTTTCAGGGGTGGCAGCACTTCATATACAGGGCGCACGCGTGCCAGGTCCAAGCCCGGATAGGCCGCATCCAGGCGCTGCCCATCATATTCATACGCCACACAGGCTTGCAGCGCGGGCAGCCCGGCCAGTACATCCAGCTTGGTGAGTGCGAGTGAGGTGAGATTGCCGGCGCGCACGGCGTAGCGCAGCAGCGGCAGGTCCAGCCAGCCGCAGCGCCGCGCCCGGCCGGTGGTGGCGCCGTATTCGCCGCCCAGCTCGCGCAGGGTGTTGCCGGTTTCGTCCAGCAGCTCGGTGGGGAAGGGGCCGCTGCCGACGCGTGTGGTGTATGCCTTGCACAGGCCAAGCACCGCGTCTGGTGCGCCCTGCAATCCGGCGCCGGAATATATTCCTGCCAGCCCGGTGCTGGAGGAAGTTACAAACGGATAGGTGCCGTAATCAATATCCAGCAAGATGCCTTGCGCTCCCTCAAACAAAATCTTGCGCTGCTCGGATTGCATTTGCTGCAGCAGGCCAAATGTGTCGGCAGCGTAGGGGCGCAGGAACTTTCCCAACTCCAGCAGCGCAGCTGCTTCGTCTTTGAGTGCGGGATAGTCCACGTGGTACCGCTGCTCAAAAAGCGTTTGCTTCTCATCCAGGACTTGCGCCAGCTGCGCCTGCAGCCGCTTTTCATCCAGCAGGTCTGCCAGCTTGAGGCTGCGGCGCGAGGCGCGGTCTTCATAAGCCGGGCCGATGCCGCGCCCGGTGGTGCCCAGCTTTACCGCACCCTGTGCCTCGCGCGCGCCATCCAAGAGGCGGTGATAACTGGTGATGATGTTGCAATGCAGCGAGATCTTCAGGTTGGCGGGGCTGATGGACACGCCCGCAGCCGTCAGGTCTGCATGCTCTTGCACAAAGCTGCGCGGGTCCAGCACCACACCGTGTCCTATAATGGACAAAGCGTGCGGCGTCATAATACCCGAGGGAACCAGATGGGTCACGATTTTGCGGCCATCTACAACAATCGTGTGGCCGGCATTGTTGCCACCCTGAAAGCGCACCACCACATCGCAGCGGCCGGCAAAAAAGTCGGTGACCTTGCCCTTGCCTTCGTCCCCCCACTGGGCGCCAATGATTGCGAGAGTTTTCATGATGATTTTGGGCGGCGCGGCCGGTCGCTTACTGCGCCCGTCCGAATTATAAGAGGGCGGGCGGCATGATTGAGCGTTACGAGTGTGAGGATGTCGCCCACATTTGGAGCAACTCCGGCAAGTTTGGCTTCTTCCTGCAGGTGGAGACCGCGCTGCTGCGGGCGCTGGAAGCTGCCGGCGGATTTGGCGTGCCGGCTGGCGCAGCGGATTTGGTGCAGGCGAAGGCGCGCATAGACGCGGCGCGCATTGCGCAGCTCGAGCTGCGCACGCAGCACGATGTGGTGGCATTTTGCGAATCGCTGGCGGAGCAGCTGCCGCCCGCGGTTGCGCGCTATGTGCATTTTGGCGCCACGTCCTCGGACATCATTGATACGGCGCTGGCACTGCAGCTGCGTGCGACGCTGCAAATTGTACAGGCGGAGCTGCAGGCCGTGCTGCGCCAGTTGTGGCAGCTGGCTGCGCAGAGCGAGGATGTGTTGTGCATCGGACGCTCGCATGGCATGTATGCGGAGCCGATGCTGCTGGCGCAAAAGTGGCTGTCTTTTTACGCGGAGCTGCAGCGCCGTGCGGCAGACCTGCAGCGCTACGCAAAGCATGAGCTGACGGCGCAGCTGTCTGGTGCCGTGGGCAACTACACGGTGCTGCCGCCGCACGTGGAAGCGCTGCTGGCTGCGGAACTGGGCTTGAAGGTGGAGCCGGTGAGCACGCAAATTATTCCGCGCGACCGGCTGGCAAAGCTGGTGGGCATCAACGCACTTTATGCGGGCGCGCTTGAACGGCTGGTGACTGAGATCCGGCTGCTGCAGCGCTCGGAGGTGGGTGAAGTGGCTGAGGGATTTGGTGCGGGACAGCGCGGCTCTTCCACCATGCCGCACAAGCGCAATCCGGTGGCAAGCGAAAACCTGACGGGCATCAGCCGCGTGCTGCGCTCGCATGTGGAGATTGCGCTGCAAAACATTGTGCTGTGGCATGAGCGCGACATCTCACACTCGGCTGCCGAGCGCCTGTACCTGCCGGATAATCTGGGGCTGGTGGTGTACAGCTTGCGGCGCCTGCAGCAGTTGCTGGCGGGCTTGCACATTGACCGGGATGCCATGCGGGCGCGCGTTGCGGCGGCGCCCGGCATGCACTCCAGCTACTATTTGCACCAGTTGCTGCAGCGCACAACTGCCAGCCGTGAGGAGTTGTACGCGCGCATCCAGGCGCTCTCGTTTGCAGCGCTGCCTGGCGCTGCGGATTTGGGCGCGCAGCTGGAGCTGGAATTTAAAGTGCAACTGCCACGCGTGGGCTATGCGGAAATGCTGGCGCACTATCAAACACAATATCAGGCGGTAAAGGCGCGTGTGCAGCCCCCCGCCGCGGAGCAACAATTATGAAACAGGCGATCACCTATGACGACGTGCTGCTGGTGCCTTCGTACAACCACTACGAATCGCGCAAGCTGGTGGACACCAGTGTGACCGATCGCAGCGGCAAGCTGGGCATGCGGCTGCCGGTGCTCACCGCCAACATGGACACAGTCACCGAGCACGCCATGGCCAACTTCATCGGCGAGCGCGGCGGCATGGGCGTGCTGCACCGCTTTATGCCGATTGAACGCAATGTGGCCGAGTACCGCCTGTGCCGCTTTCCAACGGCCGTTTCCGTGGGCTGTGCCCGCGCCGATGTGGAGCGGGCAAGCGCGCTGCTGGCGGAGGGCGCGCAATACTTTTGCATTGACGTGGCGCATGCGCATGCCAAGTATGTGGGGCGCACGCTGAAGACCATGCGCGAGCTGGTGGGCGAGAACGCATGCATCATCGCCGGCAACGTGGCCACCTATGCCGGCGCAGACTATCTGGCTTCATGCGGCGCGGATGTGATCAAGGTGGGCATTGGCGGCGGCGCGGTGTGCACCACGCGCGTGAAGACCGGCTTTGGCGTGCCCAATCTCACCGCGGTGCAGGAGTGCGCGCGCGTGGACCGCTCGCTGATTGCTGATGGCGGCATCCGCACACCCGGCGATATTGTGAAGGCGCTCGCATTTGGCGCGGACTTTGTAATGGTGGGCAGCATGCTGGCCGGAACCCGCGTCACGCCGGGTGCGGTCATCAGCCGCATGGTTAACGGCGTCGAGCAAAAGTTCAAGTCTTACCGCGGAATGGCCAGTGCAGAAGTGCAGGAGGATTTCCACGGCGGCATGGCCGACTGGAAAACGGCTGAGGGAGTGGCGATGGAAGTGGCATATCGCGAAGATGAAGAGGCAATTGTGGCGGACATTGTGGGCGGGCTGCGCTCCGGCATGACATACGGCGGCGCTGCAACCGTGCGTGAACTGCAGCGCAAGCTGGATTGGGTGCTGGTGACCGGCGCTGGCCGCGTTGAAAGTTTGCCGCACCGCCTGCTGTGATGCGGCGGGCTGGCGGGTGTGCGGTACTGTATTGCTTCAATGAGCAGGGCGCGTGACCGGACCGATGCCGGCTAATTTGCAGCCGCCAGCCGGTGCGGAGCGCGCTGCGGCGCTGGGTTTGCTGCGGGGTGTGCGGCCAGCCAGCCGCCCGTGTTTTAGCGGGCTGTGCAGCGTAACTGCAGCGGGGCTGGCGCGCAGTGGCGCGCACTTTAGCGCTGTGCATGCGGATGCGCACAAGCTGGCTGCCGCTGCAGCCACCAGCCGGGATGTGTTCGGACTGGCATCGGTGAGTGTGCCGCTGGACTTGTGCGTGGAAGCCGAGGCGCTTGGCGCGCAGGTGGATTTTTGTGCGGGCGCCGAGCCGGCGCAGTACGCGCGTGTGCCGCAATTTCCGCTCACAAAACTTTCGCAACTTCAAATTGACCCGCGCCCGGTGGCTGAGCTGGGGCGCGTGAGCGTGGTGGCGCAGGCTATCCGCTTGCTGGTGCAAAGCGTGGGGCAGCAAGCGCTGGTGGGTGCGTGGGTGCCCGGCCCGTTTACCCTCGCACTTTATTTGGTGGATGGTGACGCCTTGCTAAACCAAATTGTTGAGGAGCCGGCAGCGGTCAGTGCCGGCCTGCAGCAGCTGGCTGATTTTATTGCGCGCGTGGCGCGCGTGTATCTGGCTGCCGGCGCAGACTTCATTACTGTGCATGAGATGGGCGGCTCGCCGGGCTACGTGGGCCTGCGCACTTTTCGGCGGGTGGTGCAGGCACCACTGCAGCAGCTGCTGCAAGCGCTGCCAGCCCCGCGCGTGCTGAGCATGTGCGGCAAGCTGGATGCAGCCCTCGGTTTGCTTGCCGGGCTGGCGGCCGAGGCCATCAACATCGACCACCTGACGGATGCAGCGGCGGCGCGCGCTGCGCTGGCACCCGGGCAGCTGCTGTTTGGCAACATTGATCCGGCAGGTGTGCTGGCGCACGGCACGCCCGCACAGGTGCAGCAGGCGGTGCTGGCTGCTGCCGAACATGTGGACGCGATCTGGCCCGGCTGCGATTTGGATTTGAGCGCGCCGGATGCGAACCTGCTGGCAATGGTTGCGGCAGCGCGCAGTGCGCGTTAGCTTGCAGCGCGCCAGCTGCCTTCAAATTAGCAGACACCCTTATTGTTGTCAGCGCTGGCCGAGGGTGCGCCGCTGTTTGATGAGCTGCTGGCCGCACCCGAAATTGTGATATGCGTGCTGAACTTAAGCTGAGCGCAGCGCGCCTTACTGCTTGCGCAGCAAAGCCGCCGGCGAAACCTGCGAAAGCTGGCGGGCGGCCAGCACCGCCACGGCTGTGGCGGCGATGAACAAAAATACCACGGCGCCAATCACCAGCGGCGAGAAGAAGTACTGCGTGAACTCAAACAGCGCGCGGTTCAGCACCAGCACCGTCACATGTGAAATCACCACGCCCAGCACTGCGGCAAATGTGAGGCCGGCCAGCGACTCGCGCACAAACAACCCGAACAGCAGCGGGCGCGGCGCGCCCACTGCGGTGAAGACCAGCATGTCATTGGTGCGCTCGCGCACGGCCGCAGCCAGCAGCGAAACAGTCATCAACAGGCCCAGTACAAAAGCCGGCACCGCGGCAGCAGCCACCGCCGCGCCCAGCAGCGTCACAACGCGCGTCACCAGCTCAATGATGTCCGCCGTGGGCAACGCAGACACATTCGGGTAGCGCTCCACCAGATTTGAAATCAATCCATTGATCTCCGCCGGCGGCAGGAAGCCGTAGCCGAAGGCCGAGCGCGGAAAATCTGCAAGCACCTCCGGCGAGTAGACGAGAAAGAAAAATGGCAGGCCGCCATCCGCCTGCACGCTGCGCAGGCTGGTAACTTTGGCGGTAACCGGAAAGCCCTGCACCAAAAATGTGAGCGTCGAGCCCAGCGAAATGTTTGCGCGCTCGGCAAAATCGCGCTCCACCGAAATCTCGCCGCGGCCGCTGGCGCCGTGCCAGGTGCCGGCCGTGATCTCTTCGCCGGCAATTAATTCAGTGCGATACGTGAGGTTGAATTCGCGCGTTAGTTCATGGTTGTGCTTGTCGCCAAGTTCCTGGATCTTGACGCCGTCGCGCTCGATAAAACGCCCGCGCACCACCGGAAACATGCGCCAGCTTTCGCCCACCATTGCGGCCACACCCTGCTCCTGGTCCGGCTGCACATCCAGCAGGTAAAGGTTGGGCGCATCTGCCCGGAACTGGCCGCGCAGGTTGCCGAGCACATTCGCCTCGAGCAAGATGATGGTTGAGACGGCAGCCACGGCAATTGCCAGCGATGCCACGGCCGAGGTGAACACTGGCCCTTGATGGTGCACGAAGGCGATGATGGCCCGCACCTGAAAGCGAAACCGGGCGCGGTGCTTGTGCAGCAACTTCACCAGCGTGTGCGTGAGCAGTGCAATGCCGGCAAAGCCACCCAGGATAACGGCAACAGCCGTGCCCGCAACGCCTGCGCTGCCGGTCAGGCGCCACACGCCGGCGCCAATCGCCACCAGCGAGAGCGCCAGAAAGGGCAGCTCATGCATGGCTGTGGAAACAGCAGCGGACTGTGAGTAGCCCCCCAGTAAAATTTTGGGCTCGGTGCGCGAGATGCGCACCAGAAAACCCAGCCCGGCCATAAGTGCCAGCGCCAGCGAAAAGAGCGTCACCTCCGGAATGTTGGCGGTGAGCACATCCGGCTGCAGTGTGCGTTCGAGCAGCTGGGAAACATACGGCAGCGCAGCCGCTGCGCCAATGTTGCCCAGCAGCGCGCCCGCCGCGCCGCCCGCCAGCGCCACCGCGGCGATGATCACCGCAAAGATGGCTGCCAGCGCGCGCCGTGCAATGCCCAGCGCGCGCATGATGGCTGCGGTGCGCGTCAATGCTGCCAGCAGGTAAGCCAGATTTACGCGGATGTTCACCGCAGCCAGAAAGAGCGCCAGCACAATCACGGTGAAGAAGAAGCGCTGGCCGGCTTCTGTGGCGCGCAGCAAATTCTCCGGCCCGCGCGTGGCAACCGCCACCTGCGCGCCATCGGCCAGGAAGTGCTCCTCAATGCGCTGTGTGAGCTGCGCTTCCGCGCTGCGCCGCAGGCCGGCTGGAAAGCGCAGCAGCAATTTATTGCTGACGCGGCTGTTCTCGCGCGTGATGCCGGTGCGCAACCAGCCCGCCTCCGTGGCCAGCAGCGGCGGGCCGAGGCGGAAGCCGCTGCCCATCTCGTCCGGCTCGCGCACAATAATGTTTTCCACAATGAAGCTGCTGTCGCCAACCATGATTGTGTCGCCGACCGCTGCGCCCAAACGGCGCGCCAGCAGCTGGCTGGCAAAAATTCCGCGCGGGGAGGGCAGTTGCGGCAGCGCCTGCTCCAGTTGCAATGCGCCATACAACGGGTACGCACCGTCCGCAATTTTTGCGCTGGCCAGCGCAGTCGGGCTCGTGCCGTCGGCGCGCACCAGTTTCGGGTTTGTGCTGCGCGTCATCACCAGCATTTCGGTGGTGCGTGCCAGCAGCACGCCGGCTGCGCGCGCTTCTAAGATTACGGGGTCGGTGTCTGCATCCACGCGCGTGGAGGAAGAGATGGAAACATCGCCGCCAATCAACACGTTGCTTTCGGCGCGCAGAAAACGCTCGGTGCTTTGCACAATGCCAAGCACTGCCGCCAGCGCAAACGCGCCCACCGCCAGCGAGAGGCCGGTGATCAGCAGGCGCGCTGCATTGCGGCGCAGTATGCGCACTGCCAGCCGCACAATCATCGGCCGGGCTCCGCGGTCAGCACACCGTTGTCCAGGCGCATGATGCAGTCGGCATGGCGCGCAAACTCCGTGTCGTGCGTCACCAGCACCAGCGTCTTTTTGCGCTCACGCACGCCCTGCAGCAGCAGCGCAGTAATTTCGCTGCCGGTGCTGCGGTCCAGGTTGCCGGTCGGCTCATCCGCAAAGAGAATGGGCGTGTCCTGCGCCAGCGCGCGCGCAATGGCCACGCGCTGCTCTTCGCCGCCGGAAAGCTGGCCGGGCAGGTGGTGCAGGCGGTGGCTCAGCCCCACGGAGTGCAGCGCCTCCGCAGCCACTGCGCGCGCCGTGGTGCCGCGGATTTCAAGCGGCAGCATCACATTCTCCAGTGCGGTGAAGGCGGGCACCAGCTCAAAAGACTGGAACACAATTGCCAGCTGGCGGTTGCGCAGCTGTGCCAGCTCGCTCTCGGTTAGCGCCGTTGCATCGCGGCCGTTCAACACCAGCCGGCCGGAGTCGGCCCGGTCCATGCACGCCATCACGGACAATAGCGTGGATTTGCCGGAGCCGGATGCGCCCACAATTGCGACCGATGCGCCCGCTGCAACTTCCAGGTTTACGCCGCGCAGCACATCCACAACCGTGGCGCCTTGGCGATATGATTTCATTATGTTGGATAGTTGGATCATAGGTTGCGAGTGTACCGTTTTGAATGGTGGCACGCTGTGAGCCGCAATTTGCCGCGCGTGCAGCAAATGGCGGCTATGGCATTGGCGGCAGCGCTGCTGCTCAACGCCTGCGCAGCCATGGGCCGCAGCGCGCAGCGCGATGGGCCACAGCCGGCGGGACAGCCGACCGCGGCGTCTGCTGTTGCCAGCCGTGAGACGGTGATTATTGTGATGGGCGACAGCATCACCGCTGGCTTAGGCGTACAACTTGAAGAAGCGTATCCGGCGCTGCTGGAGGCGCGCTTGCGGGCGGAAGGGCATGCGGTGCGCGTGGTGAACAGCGGCGTGTCCGGTGAGACCACCGCCGGCGGGCAGCGGCGCGCAGACTTTATTGCGCGGCAAAAAGGCGACATTGTAATTGTGGCACTGGGCGGCAATGACGCGCTGCGCGGCATCGATCCCGCAGCGGCGCTCGCGCAGCTGGAATCCATCATCAACACTCTGGCGCAGTCCGGGGCGCGCGTTGTGCTGGCGGGCATGTATGCGCCGCATAATTTGGGCAGTGCCTATGTGGGCAGCTTTGACGCCATGTATCCGGTGCTCGCAAAAAAGTATTCCCTGCCGCTGATCCCTTTCTTGCTTGAGGGCGTGGCGCTTGACCCCGTGCTCAACCAGCCCGACGGCATTCACCCCACGCCCGCCGGGCAGCGCATCATCATGGAGCAGAACATCTACCCGGTCATCGTTGGTTTATTAAAATAGCGCGCTGCCCGTCTATACTTTGGCTTAGGCGCGGAGCAAGTGCGCGCAGTGCGTGCCTTCCCTCTGCGGCGAATGGAGAAACAACATGCTGACTGAATCCGGTTGCCGGGAACGCCGCCGCCTGCTGTGGGAGCGGCTGCCCGCCTGCGACCTAATAATTATTTCTGAGCCGCGCAACCTTTTTTACCTGAGCGGGTTTCTGATGAACCCGACTGAACTCTCCGGATGGGGGCTCAACTTTCTGCTGCTTAGCCGCACTGGCGAGTGCCGCCTGCTGCACGACAACAAAGCCCGCAGTGAAGCGCAGGCTGCATTTGTGGACGCGCGCGAAGCTTGGAGCTGGTACGACTTTGGAAACTCCGCGCCGGAAAAACTTGGCGCGGCTGCGGGCGCGCTGGCTGCGCTGCTGGCTGCGCGCTACAACGCTGCGCGCCAGGTGGCGGTGGAGGCCGGGCACTTTCCGGCTGGCGCGGGCGCCGGCTTGGCGGCTGCGCCCGTGGCCGATGCCGGCGCGCCGCTGGCAGCCATGCGCGCTGTTAAGTTTGCGGATGAGCTGGCCTGCATCCGGCGCGCCATCCGCGCCACGGAGGCCGGCCACTTGTGCGCACGCACGGCGCTGCAGGCCGGCCGCAGCGAGCTTGAAGTTTATGCAGAGGTGCAGGCCGCCATCACGCGCGCGGCTGGGGAGCCGATTGTGCTGCTGGGCGACTTTGCAGCCGGCAAGCGCACGGAAAGCGGCGGCGGCCCGCCCACCGCAAATGTGCTGCGCACCGGCGACCTGATGATCTTCGACATCTTCCCGGTCATCGGCGGCTATCGCGCGGACATCACCAACACGCTGTGCGTGGGCGCGCCAACGCACAGCCAGCAGCAGCACATGCTTGCGCTGCAAGCTGCCATGCGTGCCGCCGAAGGCGAGCTGCGCCCGGGCGCGACTGGCGCGCAGGTGTACGCTGCCTGCCGCGCCTCACTTGTGGCTGCGGGGCTGGGCGCGGCCTTCTTTCATCACGCCGGGCATGGCCTGGGCCTTGGCCACCCGGAGGCGCCGTTTTTGGTGGAGCACAGCACGGACACGCTGCAGGCGGGCAATGTGGTCACGCTGGAGCCCGGTGCATACATCAAAGGCTGGGGTGGGGCGCGCATCGAGCACAACTATTTGATAACAGCCGGCGGCTTCGAGCGCCTCTCACAGCATCAGATCGGATTTTAGGCGCGGCCTTGGCGCCGTGCGCTGCGCTATGCGCGCTTGCGGGGTTTTGTTTTGGCGCGCGCTGCCGGCTTGCGCGCCGCGGCGGTGCCGCGCTTCTTTTTTGACGCGCCGGCTTTTGGCTTTTGCGCCGCCATCTGCGCCAGCAGTTTTACATCTTGCGCGCGGTTGCGCGGGCAGATCAGCAGCGCCGTGGGCGTATCCACCACCACCATGTCTTGCAGGCCCAGCGTGGCCACCATGCGGTGCCCGCTGTAGATGAGGCTGTTGCGCGTGTCTTGCGAGGCGTGCTGCCCGGACACCGCGTTGCCGTGCGCATCGTGCGGCAGCAGGTTGTACACCACATCCCAGCTGCCCACATCGCTCCAGCCAATCTCCACCGGCAGCAGCGCCACGCGCGCTGCTTTTTCCATCACACCGTAGTCAATTGTTTCCACCGGCAGCTGCGGCCAGACCTTTGCCATCGTGCGCGCTGCGTGCGCCTGGCCAAGCGCAGCGCCAATCTGCTCCAGCCCCGCGGAGAGCTTTGGCATGTGCAGCGCCATCTCTTCCAGCACGCGCTGGGCGCGCCAGATGAACATGCCGCTGTTCCAGCTGTACTCGCCGCTGGCCAGATACGCAGCCGCGCTTTGCGCCGCGGGCTTCTCTACAAAGCGCGCCACGCGGTATGCGCGCTGCGCGCCATGCGCGGGCAGCGCCGGCCCGCGCTGGATGTAGCCGTAGCCGGTTTCTGCGCGGCTCGGCGTGATGCCCAGCGTCACCAGCCAGCCGTCTGCAGCCAGCAGTGCAGCGCTCTTCAACGCAGTTTGGAACTCGCGCTTCTTTGAGATCAGATGGTCGGCGGTGAGGACTGCCATAATCCCCAGCGGGTCGCGGCGCCGGATGTGCAGCGCTGCCAGCCCGATGGCGGCTGCCGTGCCGCGGGCGCTTGGCTCTGCCAGAATATTTCCGGCGGGCACGCTGCCCAGCTGCTGGTGCGCCAGCACGCGGTGGTCGGTGTGCGTGGCCACAAAAGTGCGCGCCACCGGTATCAGCGGATGCAGGCGCTGGCGCGCCAGCTGCAGCAGCGAGCCATCGCCGGTGAAATCCAAAAATTGTTTGGGCAGCTGCGGCTGGCTGCGCGGCCACAAGCGCGTGCCGCTGCCGCCGGCCAGAATTAGTGCGTAAAGGTTTGGTGCCATGCGCGCTGGCAGCGTTTGTTGCGCCGCCAGAATTTATTATAGCGGTGGTAAAGTTGCGCGATGGAAGCCTGCATCTCCACCATCATCATCTTGCTGGTGTACCGGTGGCTTTCCAACCGCAGCCGCAACAGCCCAAGCGCGCGGCGCAGCCCGTATTACGCCTCCATCCGCAGCATGGTAGCCGAGTCCTGCAGTGCAATGGAGCGCTTCCAGGCGCTGCTAAACCTGGTGGGCGCGGACTCCAGCATCCAAAACACAGCCGAGTGGCAGAAGCAAATGCATGCGCAGGCTGCGGAAATAACGCGCATGCCGCAGCGCGTGGCGCTGATGCACCCGCCGCCGGACTGTATGACGGCCCACAGCCATATGAGCGGCATGGCCATGCACTACGCGCGCTGGGCCAGCATGTATGCGGATGCATTTGACAGGGAAGACCAGGCGCTGGCAGACAGCGCCCCGGACGAGAAGTCCCTCGGCGACGCCGCAGCCGAACGCACCTCGGCAGAACTGCAGCGCCTCAACGACAGCAACTGACGGGACGCCGATTAGCAGCCAACGCGCGCGGCCGGGCTGCCGCGCGCAAATAATATTAGGAGCAGCAACACCATGATTTTTGACCAACTGAGCGAGTGGCCGCGCTATTTTTCGTCTGCGCCTTGGCGCCTGGCATTTGAGTATGTGCTGGCGCTGAAGCCGGATGCCGCGGACGGCCGCCACGCGCTGCAGGGCGACGACATTTACGCGATGGTGATGGCGCACGAGACCGGCCCCGCGCAGCAAAGCGTGCTGGAGGCGCACCGCACCTACATAGATATTCAGGCCACGCTGCACGGCACGGAACGCCTGGACTGGTTTGCACTGGCCGGCCTGCAGGTGCAGACGGCGTACGATGCCAAGTCGGATGCTGCATTCTTTGTGCATCCCGGCGTGGCGGGCGCGCAACTGCTGCTGCACCCCGGTTTATTTACGGTGCTGTACCCCGCGGACGCGCACATGCCCAAGCTGGCAGACGGCGCACCGGCCGCAATTAAAAAAGTGGTGGTGAAGGTGCGCGCGGCGCTGGTGCAGTAAGCCAGCCGCGTAGAACCCGGCGGCAGCGCACGCCGCACGCGATAAACTTGGGGCGGCTAAAGCAGCCCGGTGATCTATGCAATTAAATATTAATGGCGAAATTTTTGCGGTGGCCGACGGCGACGGGCTGCGCCCGCTGCTGTGGGTGCTGCGCGACGAGCTGGGCCTGACGGGCACCAAGTACGGCTGCGGTGCGGGTATCTGCGGCTCCTGCACGGTGCATCTGGATGGCGTGGCAGCGCGCAGCTGCCTGACGCCGCTGGCGCAGGCAGCCAAGGCTGCCATTCGCACCATTGAGGGCCTGGCGCAAATGCAGCCGGACGGCAGCGTGCGCCTGCATGCGGTGCAGCAGGCCTTTACTGAGGAGCAGGTGCCGCAGTGCAGCTGGTGCATGAGCGGCCAGATGATGACCTGCGCTGCCTTCCTGGAGCAGAACCCGGCAGCCAGCGAAGCGCAGTTGCTGGATGCCATGCAAAATAATTACTGCCGCTGCGGCTGTTACGCACGCATTCGCAAGGGTGTGCTGCGCGCTGCCCAGCTGGCAGCGCAGCCGGCAGGCACAACATGAGTGCCACACCACCGCGCAAGTGGAAGTTCAGCCGCCGCAAGCTGCTGATTGGGCTGGGCGTAACCGGCGGCGCGCTGGCCGTGGGGCTGCCGCTATCCCTGCCCTTTGCACGCCTCAAAATTGCCGGCATGCTGGATTCTGCAAGCGCGCCGGCGGGCACCATGCCCAAGGATCCCTTTGTATGGTTTGAAGTTACGCCGCAGAACCGCGTGCGCCTGTACCTGCCCAAAGCGGAAATGGGGCAGGGCGTGCACACCGCGCTGGCACAAATTGCGGCAGAGGAGCTGCGCCCGGCATGGGAGCAGCTGGAAGTGCTGAATGCCAGCACAGCGCGCGGCTTTGATATGGGCACGATGTCCGTGGGAGGCAGCGTTGTGGTAAGTTCGCTTTACAACCCGCTGCGCGCGGCCGGCGCAGCGCTGCGCCTGATGCTGCAAGAGGAGGGCGCCCGCCAGCTGGGTGTGGCTCCAGAGAAGCTGACGGTGGCCGGCGGCGTGGTGGCCGCAACAGCAGATCCTTCCCAGGCGCTAACCTTTGGGCAGATTGTGAGCGCCAAGCAAGGCGCGTGGGTGGCCTCCAAGCAGGAGCCGCAGCTGCGGGAGCCGGCGCAGTTTGAATTCATCGGCAAGCCCATGCCGCGCGTGGACTTCGCTGCCAAGATCACCGGTGCTGCGCAGTATGGCCTCGACATGCGCCTGCCCAACATGGCTTACGGCGCGGTGGCGCGCGCGCCGCGCATCGGCGCCAAACTGCTGAGCGCTGCGCCCGGCACTGCGCGCAGCCAGCCGGGTGTGGTGGCGGTGGTGGCAACCACGGAGTTTGCCGGTGTGGCTGCAGAAACGCGCGCGCAGGCGATTGCAGCCCTGGACGCGCTGCAGCTGGAATGGTCTGAAGGCGATGTGGTGGAACAGGCGGACATGGAAGCATTGGTTACTGTGCAGCCCGGCGCGGGCACGGTGCTGCAAAGCGCGGGCAGCGTGGCTGCGCCGCTGGCCGCTGCAAACGCGCTGCGCGCAGAGTACCGCACGCCGTTTGCGGCGCACGCGCAGTTGGAGCCGCAGGCTGCGCTGGCGCATGTGCTCCCGGACAAAGTGCTGGTGTGGTGCTCCACGCAGTCGCCGGGTTCGCTGCGCGCAGATGTGGCCAAGGCAGTGGGGCGCAAGGCTGCGGAGGTGGAGGTTACCGCCACATATTTGGGCGGCAGCTTTGGCCGCAAGCTGAATGTGGATGTGGCGCTGGATGCCGCGCGCCTTTCCGCGGCGGCGCTGCGCCCGGTGGCTGTGAGCTATACGCGCGCCGAGGAGTTTCAGCACGGCTTCTTCCGGCCGCCCACGCAGCATGTGCTGCAGGGCGCGCTGGATGGCGCCGGCCGGATTGTGGCCATGAGCCATGCGCAGGCCAGCGGCAATGTGTTTCCCGCGCTGGTGGGCCGGCTGCTGGGCGCGGACTTTGGCGCGTACCGCGGCGGCCTGCTGCGCTACAACATCCCCAACCGGCAGGTTACCAGCCAGCCGGTTGCGCTGCCAGTGCCCACGGGCTTCTGGCGCGGGCTGGGGCTGCTGGCGAATGTGTTTGCGGTGGAAAGTTTTATGGATGAGCTGGCGCTGTCCGCCGGCGTTGACGCGCTGCAGTTCCGGCTGCAGCATCTACCGCAAGATAAGCTGGGCGAACGCTTTAAGGCGGTGCTGCTGGCGGCAGCCGAACGGGCCGGCTGGGGCACGGCGCTGCCGGCCGGGCGCGCGCGCGGGCTGGCTTGCAGTTTGGATGCCGGCACCGTGGTGGCGCAGGTGGCGGAGGTTTCCGTGCAGGGTGCGCGCGTGCAGGTGCAGCGCTTTACCAGCGCGGTGGATTGCGGTGTGCTGGTGAACCCGGACATAGCAGCTGCGCAAACCGAGGGTGCCATCATGATGGGCCTCAGCTCCACGCTGCTGGAGGAGATTACATTCAGCGGCGGCCAGGCGCAGGCAACCAACTTTGACCGCTATCCGCTGCTGCGGCTGGCGGATGCGCCGCTGGTGGAGACGGTGTTTTTGCAGGGCGATGATGTGCCGCACGGCATGGGCGAGCCGCCGCTGGGCCCGGTGGCGGCAGCAGTTGCCAATGCGGTGTTTGCCCTCACAGGGCAGCGCTTGCGCCGCCTGCCGCTAAAGCTGGCATAGTTGTGCGCGGCGCAGCCCGTACAATCCAATCATTCCTGAAGCAACCTTAATGCGGAGCAACCACATGTCCAACCAGCCAGCTTTCCAAAACTTAAACGGGCACCAGTACATGGCGCTGACCACCTACCGGCGCAGCGGCGCCGGCGTGCCGACGGCAGTGTGGTTTGCGCAGGAGGGCGACCGGCTCTTCATTGTGACAGCAGACGGGTCCGGCAAGGTGAAGCGCATTCGCAACAATGCGGGTGTGCATGTGGCGCCCTCCGATGCGCGCGGGCGCGTGCTGGGCGCGGAAGCTGCCGGCGCGGCGCGCGTGCTGCCGCCGGCCGAGGCAACGCATGCGGATGCGTGCCTTACCCGCAAGTATGGCTTTCAAAAGCGCGTGTTTGATTTAATGGGCAGGTTGTCCCGCAGCAAGCGCGTGGTATTGGAAGTGGCGCCCGCTAGTTCGCAGTAAACCACAGCCGGCCGGCACCGGCTGTGCTCCCGCACAAAACGCCCAGCGCGCCCGCGCTGCGCCGCATGCCGGCGCCCTGTGATAATGGGGCGGGGCCACAAGCACATGCCGTTCGAAGCCAGCTGGATGCAGGCCTGTGTTGCATCATTAACGGTGCGCCGCTGCGGTCTGTGGTTTGGCAGGCGGCCGCAGGCGCAGCAGTTGTGGCACCGGTCGCGGGCCGGGCGCGGCATGCTGTGCAGCCGGGCTTTTCAAATCCGTTAAATTAAAGGCAAGCATGAACTCAAAAGCCAGCACCCGCGCGCAAGCTGATTTCTCAATTCACCCCGCCACATTGATGGGGCTGGTTTCCTTAACAGTTGCAAGCCTCGACAACCAAATTGAATTTTATAAATCAGCGCTGGGGTTCAAGCTCCACCGGCGCGCCGGGCAGCAAGCCAGTCTTGGCGCGGGCGGTGCAGACTTGCTGCAGCTCACCGCGGCGCCAAATCTAAAACGCTATCGCGGCACAACCGGGCTGTATCACTTTGCAGTTTTATTCCCAAACCGGCGCGAGTTGGCGCGCGCGCTGGCACGCTTGCACGCGCTGCAATACCGCAATCATCCAACCGATCATATTATGACGAAGACCACCTATCTGGATGACCCCGAAGGCAATGGCATTGAGCTTTACTGCGAATCGCCGGAGGACGGCTGCTTCACCATTGAGGACAACGACTTTGTAACGCGCCGCACAGACGGCACTTTAAGCGACGGGCGCGAACCACTGGATGTGGCTGCGTTGTTCCGGCATCTGACTGTGGATGAAAAACCCGGCGCGCCGCTGCCGCCCGAAACCCGCGTGGGGCATGTGCACTTGCACGTGCGCAATGTGCAGGCGGCGGTGGAGTTTTATCACGGCATCATCGGCTTTGACGTGATGGGGCATTCAGCAACTTTCCAAGCCGCATTCGTTTCTGCCGGTGGATATCATCATCACTTGGGGTTGAATGCATGGCAGGGAGCGGCCGCACCGCTACCGCCGGCTGATGCGCTGGGCTTGCGCCACTTCACCATCGATCTGCCAGATCAAGCGGCGCTGGATGAGGTTGCCCAAAGAATTGCAGCCGCTGGAATTGCATGCCAGGCGCTGCCAGAAGGTTTGCTGGTGCACGACCCCTGCGAAAACGGCGTGATACTAAGACTGCGGCCAACCCCGTAAATCAGCGCGCTGGTGTGCGCTTGCGCTATAGTGAGCAGCCTCGCAGTGCCGGTTCTTCCAATGCGCAACACCGCCCCCGCCATCATTCACACGCTGGTTGAAACTTTCGAAAAATATCTCTCCGAATATCATTCGTCCAAGAATGAAACAGAATTGCGCCGGGAGTTCTTGGATAAATTTTTCACCGCGCTTGGTTGGGATGTGGACAATCTGCAAGGCGCACGCGAAGCCGAGAAGGAAGTGGCGCATGAATATTCGGTTGAAATTGACGGCCAGCAAAAGAAGGCGGACTACGCCTTTCGCCTCAAAAGAGATTCTGCGGCCGCAGAGAAGTTTGATTTTCTGGTTGAGGCGAAGAAGCCATCGGTAAAAATTGAAACCGATGTAGACGCGGCTTTTCAAATTCGGCGCTATGGCTGGAGCGCAAGAATCCCCATCAACATCCTGACTGACTTTGAGCACCTGGCGGTGTACGACTGCCGCGTCAAGCCCAAGTATGGGGAAAAGGCCGTTCTCAATCGGCAAGCGCTGTTTCATTACAAGGATTACGCGGAGAAATGGGACGAAATTGCGCGCCTCTTTTCTCCCGCGGCCATCCGGGCCGGGTCGCTGAGCGAGTATGCCAAAAGTATTAAGGGCAAGCGCGGCACGGCGGATGTAGACGCCGATTTTCTGCAAGAGATTGAGCGGTGGCGCGAGTTGCTGGCAAAGAATATTGCGGCCAATAATGCCTGGATAGACATTGGCGGCTTGAATTACGCCGTGCAAATGATCATCGACCGCATTATCTTTTTGCGAATTTGCGAAGAACGCAGTATTGAGCCGGAGAACCAGCTGCACGGCATTGCAAACAAGGCGCAGATCTATAAGGAGCTGTGCCTGCTGTTTAAGCGGGCAGACACAAAATACAATTCGGGTTTGTTCCATTTTGCGGAAGAATCAGCGCAAGCCAGCCGCGCCGATGACCTGACGCTGCGGCTGCAGATCGACGCCAAGCCGCTCAGAGACATCATCCTCAATTTATATTACCCAAAGAGCCCGTATGCGTTTTTATACATCCCCTCCGATATTTTGGGGCAGGTGTATGAGCGCTTTTTGGGCAAGGTCATTCGATTAACCGACGGGCACCGCGCCAAGGTGGAGGACAAGCCCGAAGTCCGCAAAGCGGGCGGCGTGTTTTATACGCCGACTTTCATTGTGGCCTACATCGTGGCCAATACGCTTGGCAAATTGCTGCCGGGGTTGCACCCGCAAGCAGCTGCCGGCCTCAAAATTGTTGACCCGGCTTGCGGCTCGGGAACTTTTCTGCTGGGCGCGTTTGATTGTTTGCTGGCGTGGCATTTGAAATGGTACGCTGACGCGGACAACGACCCTGAAAAATGGGTGAAGAACAAGATACTCGCAAAAGTTGGCAATGATTACCGCCTGACAACGGCCAAGAAAAAAGAAATTTTGCTGAACAACATCTACGGCGTGGATATTGACGCGCAAGCCGTGGAAGTGACCAAGCTCTCGCTGCTGCTCAAAGTGCTGGAAAACGCCAGCGGACAACTTGAACTGGGCATGCAGCGCATCCTGCCGGACTTGGGGAACAACATCAAATGCGGAAATTCTCTGGTGGGCGAGGATTATTTTGAAGGCAAGCTGATGGTGGACAACGAAGAACGCAATCGCGTTAATCCCTTTGATTGGGCAGCTGCTTTCCCCGAAGTGTTTGCGCAGGGCGGCTTTGACGCCGTGGTTGGCAATCCGCCGTATGATGTCATGGAAAAAGAACGTGGTGACAGTTCATGGCCTCACACTGA
>OFRL01000179.1_pt1 | contig 34378 bp, 27 predicted proteins | sample 1543121 | NCBI WGS metagenome assembly OFRL01 (sample SAMN07774228, study PRJEB24372) | wastewater metagenome | isolation source: Lake Maggiore Cannobio | place: Italy: Cannobio | collected 2016-01
GGAGCAAAAGCTGGACTTTGCGCTGTTGTGCGATCCGGATCATGTGGTGGCGGAGATGTACGGCGTGTGGGGCGAGAAAAGTATGTATGGCAAGAAGTACATGGGCATCGTGCGCAGCCATTTTGTGATCGATGCGGCCGGCAACATTGCGGACATGCAAGTGGGGGTAAAGCCCGAGGCCAGCGTGGAGCTGGCGATTGCCTCAGTTAGCGGGCGAAGCTAGGTGCACCTAAGTTAATTCAGGCCACCGGAAGTTGCCCGCGTGTTGCGCGGACAACCTCCGGAATGTGGCCGGGCGCTGGCGGTTTAGTTCGTGGGGCGCGGGCGCGACTCGGCGCGGCGGCGCGCACTGCGCATGCTTTCGGACGGGTCCGGGCTCGTGGCGGCATTGCCGGCAAACAGACTCAGATGCACCACCGTGTGGTCCACCACGAGTGCGGCACCAGACACAATCGCAGAGTCCATGCGCACATCGGCGCCCATTCCTACAGCTGCATAAGAGCGGCAATTGCAGTGCTGGGCGGCGGCCAGGAAGGCCGGGCCTGAGGCTTGCGCATCCTCCGCTTTCGGAAGCGGCAGTTCCTGCAGCGCATCTATCACGTAGCTCTGCACCAGTTTGGTGTGCACACTGGCGTAGGCTTCAGTGCGCGAGAGCAAGTCGCAACCCAGCGGCTTGCCATTCAGCACTGCCAGCAAACCGCATTGACCTGGCAGTACGGTGAACGCCCGCTGGTATTCATCCATGTTCCCGGCCTGCTGCTCGTACACGTCGCGCATGGCGCTGGTGCGCGAGGAGCCGCGAAGATTCTGCGTCTCCTGCTCGATGCGGTCCCACACTTCGCCTTGGTCTGACACCGGGCGGCCCACCTGTTCATAATTCAAGGAAACGCGCTTCAGCTTGAATTCGCGGGATTTCGCGCTCATCAGAATGCGCGAGTCTTCAAAGTCCGGCCGGCTGTAGGACCAGCGGCCGCTTTCGGTGCAGCTGACGGGCACCAATAGCTTGGAATGGGCTGCCAGCAGAATGCTGGTGTTGAGAACGCGGTTCTGCTTTGCACCGCGCAGTTCCTCGCCATCCAGCAGCAAGACCGGCAGGGCACCGGTGTTTATTGCCTGCAGGTCCGGCACGGAGCCGCCACTGCTTACTTCCTGTATCTGGAGTGCACCGGTCCGAAAAGCCTCGCCCATGGTCTGGTAAACCAAACCATTGACGCCGCGCAGCAGCGGGAAGAGCGTCAAGTGGCGGTGCGTTTGCGGCGTACCCAGCTGCGTGGTTTCCAGCCACGAGTTGATTAGCGCCGGGTGTATGGGAGTGTTGCCTGAGATAGGTTCCATTAGATTACCCTCCTTGGGGTGTGTGGCAAACACGCGCCTATCAAGCGGAGTTTGCGTGGACGATGCGCCTCGCGGCGCCCGATGGGCACCCGGCCCGTTGACTGTGCCTGGTGCTGGGTGTGTTGGGGGAGCGGCGGCCGCGCCGCCGGTGGTCAGGCAGCTGCGCCGTAGAGCGCAACTGTTGCCGCCATTTCGGCTGCGATCTCCACGCGCAGCGCTTGCGGCTCTAGTACTTCACAGTCCGGCCCCCATTGCCGGATGAAAGGTTTCATCTCTGTTGTATTGCCCACGCGCACCGAAAGCACGCAGCTACCGTCTGGCTCCACCGCAATTTCTTGGCTGCCGTGCCAGGTGGTTTCCTGCACGCGGCGCGCGGCTGCACCGGCGCAGAAGCGCATGCGCACTTGCACCGGGGCGTCCGGTCCGGTCCAGATGCCCCACGCATCGTTGAGGCGCGGCGTCAGCGAAAAATCTTTTGGAATTTCAAAATTTGTCAGCAGTACATGCGCCTCCTGAATGCGCTCAGCGCGCAGCGTTATCACCTTGCGGTGCGTATCGGAATAGCCGATGACGTAGATGCCCTCGCTCCAGACGGCGGGCTCAATCAGGTAAATGCTGAAGACGTGCACCAGCGGCGCTTGTGCCCGCAGTGAAAAATACGTCAGCTCCGCTTTGCGTAATTCGGACCAGGCGGTGGCAAGTTTTTCAATCACCTCCAGCCGGTCTTTGTCTTTGCGCTGTTCTCGCAAGTGCTTGGTGGCTTTCACCAGCTGCTGCGTCATTGGCGCCGGCAGGGTGGTGGCCAGCTTCTCCAAAGCAGATGCCACATGCGGCTGCGACTGATAAGTATGGCGCGCCATGCGTTTGCCCGCCAAGTAAAGTGCCAATGCCTCGAACAGGGTCAGGCGCACATTGGAAAGATAGCGGCGCTTGTCGATCTGCCAGTGCCCCGGTTGCACCTGAAGAATTGGCGCCTGCTGTGACAACAAAGCGCGGTCCTTGAATGCCGTGCTGCGGTTGACGCCTAGGCGCTCGGCTATTTCCGTGTCACTAAATGAGCCCTGCAAATAAAGGCGCTCCATTTCTATCAGGCGCTCTGCCCGGGCGAGGGCGCGTGTCTGTCTCATGGGTGCACGCGCAGCTGCTGCCGGCGCTCGGCATTGATTGCACGCCACACACCACTCTCAGTTTTGTAGCCGGTCAGCCGCGCAATATCGGCATAGCGCAGGTTGCCGTGGGCGCGCAATTCCAGCGCTCGCTGGCGCCGTTCGCGCACCTCGTGCTTGGACGCCCCCGCCTTGCCTTGTGCGCGGCTGTTGAGCAGGATGCGCGCAGTAATTTCCTGCAAATATGCGGCATCGTAAATGCGCGTGCGGCCAACCGTGATGGCTGGCAAATCGCGAATGTATTTGCGCACCGTCTGCAGGCTCACCCCCAGGGAGGCGGCGATCCCCGCGACCGTCAGAAAACTTATGTGCATGTTGCTACTCATTGGCAACAGTATAGCCACAGTTGTTGCCAGTATGGCAACAACTGTTTCGAGCGCATTGCGCTACTTGGAACAGGCGCAAACACTGTTTAAAGTGCAGTTTCGGGTATTTTCAGATTGATTTTGGAAACGGTAAGGGTGATTTGTGAACAGCAATCGCCTCGCGGGGTTGCCAGTCCAAAAATTAGCGGTGGCCGGGCGGGTCGGCTGGTTGCCACGGTGGTGGCTTGAGTACCAGCCTGTAGCCGGGCGGGAGATCCGTACTCTATGTGCGCAAGAGGTCGAGCGTTTCCCGCACCAGCACCACCAGCAGGAGCAGCGCCAGCGTGGGGATTAGCAGCTGCTCTGCCCAACCCAGGGCGGCCAACGCAAGCCCGGCTGTCACGCTCCCGCCTACAACTGCTGCCTCCGGATGTTTATTGAACCACGCGCGCATTGGGCAACCTTAAATTAATTTGAAGCGAGTGTCAAGCAACCGCTTTCGGTGCCACGCGCTGTGCAAATTCCAAAAGTGCAGTTTTCACTGCCGGCCATGCCGGCTGCGTCTCATCCAAAAGTTCATGGCCTGCATCCACAGAAATGTAGGCTGCCGCCGGCCCCAGCAGCCGTGCCAAGGTTTGGGAGTGCACTGGCCGTGACACCACATCGCGGGCGCCTTGCAGTACAAGCACAGGTAAGCGCAGTGTCCGGGCAAGCCGGAGTGCGCGGCGGCTTTGCGCAACTTCTTGCATCAAGGTGCCGGGTACGGCAAGCCCGCGCAGTGTTTGCTGCACGCCCGGGTCATCCAAGTCTGCAGCGCCAAAGAACATCTGCATGCTGCTGCGAAAGCGCGCATCTGCAAAGTTGGCGCGTGCATACGGCCGGAAGCTGTGCGGCAGCAAGGGCGCGAGCAGCGTAATCAAGATGCGCTGCCACAGCGGCGGCTGCAAAATGAACGGAGCCAGCAGCAGCAAGCCCGCGGGCAGGCATTGGCTGGCGGCCGCCACGGCGACGGCGCCGCCAAAAGAGTAGCCAACCAGCAGCACCGTTGTGTGATCACGCTGCAGTGCGGCTTGGGCAGTGCTCACAGCCGTCACCCAGTCATGCCAGCGCCGGTCCACAATTGTGGGAATATCCGGGCCAAAGCCGGGCAGCAGCAGGTTGTGCACGGTCCAGTTTGCGCCATGCAGCGCGTTTGATACGCTGCGCAGTTCAGCCGGCGTGCCGGGAAAGCCATGCACTAGCAGCGCTGCACCCACCGGCTGCGCTGCGCGCACGATGGATGGCTGGTGCTCTGCACCGGCAAAGAAATTGAGGCCGGGCAGGTGCATCTCGCCGGGAATGTACAGCGCGTGCAGTGTGTCGAAGACCAGCAGGAACGCGCCTTGCACCAGAACGCCCCAGCCGTGCCCGCGCCAGACGGCGTCTTCGCGTCCCAGCACAAACACCAAGTAAAGTCCGACGGCAATGTAAACAAAATCGAGCGCGGTGTTCAACCACAAGAGGCGCCGCAAGTGCTTTGCCTCAGCAGCTGGCGGGCGCGGGCGGCGCGCTGCGGTGCGCCGGCCCGCCAGCGCAATCACGGCATCAATGGCGCCCCAAGCCACGGCCTGCACCGCGAATGCCTGCTGCAGGTTGCTGCTGCCCGGCAGCAATAAAAGCAGCAGCCCGCAGCTGATGCTTAACACGGACCAGCCCAAGAGGCGCGTGCCGAGTGCTAATTCATACGCCCAAATCATGTTTGTGTTTGTGTGGACAGCGTGCGTGGCGGACAAGCGCGTGAATGGTTGGCGGTGACCGGGCGTGAGCGCGGCAATGCCTGCGGCGCGATGTAGTGGACGGCAGCGCAATTGGCTGCGGGCCGCGTTGGCGCTGCACGGCATGCGCGTTGGTTTGTAGGCATGGGCTGGATTGCGGATGCAGATGTAATTGCATCTGCAGGGCCGAGTATATGGGGTGGTGGGTTGCGCTGCCAGCGCAGCGCTATACAGGCTCCACGCGCTGCGCCACTACATGCACGGCGCCGCCATCGAGCTGCAGCCGGCCGCACACCAGCGCAAAGGGCGCGCGGCAGCCGCTGCGGTACTGCGCGTACACCTGCGGCGGCACAACAATGTTTACCAGCCCGCTGCTGTCTTCCAGCGCCAGAAAGCACATGCCTTTGGCGGTGGGCGGGCGCTGCACCGTCACTATCACGCCGCCCACTGTTACTGGCTGGCCGTTGCGCAGCGTGCGCAGGCTGGCAATCTGGCGTGTGCCGGCGGCCGCAAACGCAGCGTGGCGCAGGCTGCTCAGGTGCGCAGCAACGGTGATGCCCGTGGCGGCGTACTCGCCTGCAAGGCGTTCGGCGGGCTGCAGCGGGCGCAGGTGCGCATGCTCATCGGCAGTGGGCAGCGCCAGTGCCGGCGGGCGCTGTGCAGTGCGGTAGGCGCCGGCCATTTCCCACAGCAGCGCGCGTCGTTCGCCAAAGCAATCCAGCGCACCAGCCAGAATTAACGCCTCCAGCTGCGGGCGCGGCAGGCGTGTGCGCTGCACCAGATCCAGCAGCGAGTGAAACGGGCGCGCCCGTTCCAGCAGCTCAATGTGGGCCGCGCCCAGCCCGTCCACATAGCCCAGCCCCAGGCGAATGGCATTCTGTTCCACCGTGACTGCGGCCTGCGAGTGCTGGATGTGCACCGGCAAAAAGCGCACGCCGATGCGGCGGGCGTCGGACACCACCACATGCGCTGCGTAAAAGCCCATGGGCTGGTGGCACAGCAGCCCGGCAAAATATTGCAGCGGGTGGTGGTGGCGCAGCCACGCCGACCAGTAAGTGATGACGGCGAAGGCGGCCGCGTGCGCCTTGGAGAAGGAGTAGCCGCCGAAGGCTTTGAGCTGCTCAAACACCGCCTGCGCTGTGTCCGCATTCACAGCGCGCTGCTGCGCGCCGGCAATGAAGCGCTGCCGGAATGTTTCCAGCTGCGCAGTTGCATCCTTGTGGCCCAGTGCACGGCGCAGCAGCTCGCCCTCGCCGGCAGTGAAGCCGGCCAGGTCGCGCGCAACTTTCAGCACCTGCTCCTGAAATAAAATCACGCCCAGCGTTTCACCCAGTGCGGCTGCCAGGCTGGGGTGCAAGTGCGCCACGGGCTCGTGGCCGGAGCGCCGCCGCAAATACGGGTGCACCATGTTGGCCTGCACCGGGCCGGGGCGGATGAGCGCAATCTGCACCGTCAGGTCTGCAAAGCTGCGCGGCTGAAACTTTGGAATGAGCGCCGCCTGCGCGCGGCTCTCCACTTGAAAGACGCCGATCGTCTCGCCGCGGCAGAGCATGGCGTATACGCCCGCATCATCAAAGCTCAGTGCGTTCAGGTCGGGTGGGCTGCCCGTGTGCTGGCTTACAAAGCGGCAAGCGCTGTCAATGGCGGAGAGCATGCGCAGCCCAAGCACATCCAGCTTGATCCAGTCCGCCATTTCAAGCGCGTCCTTGTCCCATTGCACCGCGCTGCGCGCCTCCATGCTGGCGGGCTCAACCGGAATGTGCTGCGTGAGCGGCTGCGCACACAGGATCATGCCGCCGTTGTGCAGGCCCAGGTGGCGCGGAAAGCCGGCCAGGCGCGCCGCCATTTGCAGCAGCTGCTGCCAGCGCGGCGTGTCCAGCTGCGCGCCAAATGCAGCACGCAAGCTGCTGGAGTCCGGCAGGCGTCCCGCCGAATAGTCGTCGACGGCGGCACACGCCCGGTCCAGCAGGGCGGGTGCAAAGCCCAGCGCCAGGCCGGCATCGCGCAGCGCGGAGCGCGCGCGGAACGTGATCATGGTGCAGGCCATGGCCGTATGTGCCGGGCCGTACTTCTGGTACAGGTATTGGATCACCTCTTCGCGCCGGTCGGCTGCAAAATCAATGTCGATGTCCGGCTGCGTAATGCGCTCGCGCGAGAGGAAGCGCTCGAACACCAGCCCGGCAGCCAGCGGGTCCACCGGCGTAATGCCCAGCAGGTAAGCAGTGAGCGAGTTGGCCGCGCTGCCGCGCCCCTGGCACAGGATGCCGCGCTGGCGGGCAAAGCGCACCAGATCCCAGACAACCAGAAAGTAGTTGGCCAGCTGCTGCTCGCTGATGATTTCCAGCTCGCGTGCCAGCGTTTCACGATAGGCTGGGGCGTTGGCTGTGGCCACGCGGGTTTGCAGCGCGGCTTGGCACAAACCGGTCAGGTATGCGGCTGCGTTCAATCCGGGTGGCAGCTCAATTTGGGGCAGCTGCTGGGGGCCGTGGGGCAGCTGTGCCTGGCAGCGCGCAGCAATCACCAGTGTGTTGGCCAGCGCCGCCGGCCATTCTGCAAACAAGGCGGCCATCTCTTGCGGCGTGCGAAAGCGGTACTCGGCATTGGTGCGCAGCAGGCTGCCCGCGCGCTCCAGTGCCACGCGGTTGCGAATGCAGGTGAGCACATCGTGCAGCGGTGCATCGGCGGATTCCAGATAGTGCACATTGCCGGTGGCAACCAGCGGCAGCTGCAGCCGGCCGGCCAGTGTTTGCAGGGCGCAGTTGCGCGCCTGGTCGCCGCGCTCGTGGTGGCGCTGCAGTTCAATGAAGAAATTGTTAGGGCCAAAAAGCTGCGCGAGGCGCGCTGCCAGCTGCAGCGCGTGCTCCGGCTGGCGCGTGCGCAGCGCCCGTGCCAGCACGCCGCCGCGGCAGCCGGAAAGTGCAATCAGGCCGGCGCTGTGTGCGGCCAGCACGGCGCGCGGCAGCGCAGCGCTGCCCTTGGTTTGCGCGTTGCGCGCCAGTGTGATGAGCCGGCACAGGTTTGCATAGCCGGCCTGCGTCTCGGCCAGCAGCGTCAGGTGCCCGGCTGCGCCCGCCAGCGTAAGCTCGCAGCCAAAAATCGGCTTGATGCCGGCTGCTTGCGCAGCGCGCCAAAAGCGCGGCGCGCCATACAGCGCGTCATGGTCGGTGAGCGCCAGTGCTGGCATCTGGTATTGCGCGGCTTGGGCCACCAGTGCCTCCGGTGTGGGCACGCCATCCAGCAGCGAGTAGTAAGAGTGGGCGTGCAGTTCAATGTAAGGCATGCGGTGCCAGGACGGCGGCAGGTGTGTGCCTGCTGCGCGCGCGGTGAATGTTGTGTGCGGCGCCTAAAGCTCACGGCGTTGGTCCAGGAACCAACCCGCCTGGGCATCGTGGAAGAGTGTCAGCAGCCGGCCGCCAACCGCTTCCACCAGGTAGTACTCGCGCTGTATGGGCTGCTCCCACCAGCTGCGCTGCTCGCGCCAGAATTCAAGCACCTGCTGCACAGTGCGCGTGCCGTTATTTTTGGGCAGGCGCACCAGCAGCGGGCGGCCATCGGGTGCGCTGCGCACTTGCAGGGGCAGCGGCTGCGGCGGCCCCAGCGTGCTGGCCAGCTGCATAACGGGTGCGCCAAAGCGCTGGCGCAACGCGCGCACCGTCAGGTGCATGTTGTCGCTTGGCCGGGCGGTGCGCTCTGGCAGCAGCTCCGGCTGGCTGGCGCCAAGATGCCAGGCGCGCAGCGGGTAAGCCGTCAGGCGCAGTGTGCCGGCAGCGGTTGTTAATTCAAACTGTTCCAGCAGGCGCTGCGCCATGCGCTGCAGCCGGCGGGCGTCAGCGCTGGGCGGCTTGACGGCTGCCCCGGCTTGCTGCGCCGGCGCGGTGCCTTGTTGCAGTTCCACTGCCAGGGCAGTGGTGTGCACACTGGCGGCTTGCAATGCAGCTGCCAGGCGCTGCGCCAGGCGGCCGGCATGGTTGTGCAGGGCTTGGCGGTCGGGCAGGCCCTCCGGCAGCGCACGGCTGCAGCGCAGGATGAGCGGGGGCGTGTGCGGCAGCAGCGCACGCGCATCCCGGCCGCGTGCCAGCGCGTGGTAGCACAGCCCGGCTGCATCAAACTGGGCTGCCACAGCCGCAGCGGGCAGCGCCGCAAAATTGCCAAGTGTGTGCAGCCCAAACAGCTGCAGGCGGCGCAGCATCTCTGCGGGCAGGTTGGGCAGCGTGTGCAGTGGCTGCGGCGCCAAAAACTCGGCAGCGCTGCCGTCCGCCACCAGCAGTGCACCGCTGGCGCAGCCCGCTGCCTGGTGCGCTGCGGCTGCGCGGGCTGCGGTAAATTTATTTTCTGCAATGCCAATAGCCGGTGCAAGCATTGTGACGGGTGCCAGTGCTGCGCGCAGTTGTTCAGCCAAGTCAGTCTCGCTGCCAAAAGCGCTTGTCAGCCCGGCAACATCCACATAGAACTCGCCCAGGGCGGCTGCTTCCACCCGCCCGGCGCCGGCAAAGTGCAGCAGGGCGGTGCGCAGTGCATCGTGCAGCTGCTGGTAATGATCCTCAGCGGCGGGCAGCAGCGCTGCCTCCGGGCATAGCTGTTCAACGCGCTGGCGGGCATCGCCGGGCTGCACGCCGGCGGCAGCAGCCAGCGGGCAGGCATCCAACACCTGCGCGTCCCAAATGCGCACCACCACCAGCGGGCGGGCAGCCAGTTCCGGCTGGCGCTGGCGCTCCAGCCCCACCGCCAGGTTGAAGTAATGCAGGCACAAAATGCGCGTCCGTGTTTTGTAGAACATATGTTCTAATACTAACGGGCGGACGCTTGCATGTCAAGTGCTATACTCCCGCGTCCCCATAATTCACATGGAACACACAAGTTTTCGCACTACCAGCGGCAGTTTGCAGCGTGGCAGCCCGCCCATGCGCCTGTTTGAGCGCGCCAAGCGCAACGGTGTTTGGAATCCGAGCGATTTGGACTTCAGCGCCGACCAGCAGGACTGGCAGCGCCTGACAACTGAGGAACGCGACCTGATCCTGCGTCTAACGGCGTTGTTCCAGAGCGGGGAAGAAGCCGTGACGCTGGACTTGCTGCCGCTGATTGGCGTGATTGCGCGCGAGGGCCGTGTGGAGGAGGAGCTGTTCCTCACCACATTTTTGTTTGAAGAAGCCAAGCACACGGATTTCTTCCGGCGCTTTTTGGATGAGGTGGCGGGCGCCACTGGCGACCTGCACCACTTTCACACGCCCAGCTACAAGGCAATCTTTTACTCGGCGCTGCCGAGTGCACTGCAGGCGCTGCAAACTGACGGCTCGCCCGCGGCCCAAGTGCGGGCTGTGGTTACATACAACATGATTGTGGAGGGTGTGCTGGCCGAGACCGGCTACCACGCCTACCATGCCATGCTGCAAAAACAGAATCTGCTGCCCGGCACACGGCGTGGCATTGCACTGCTCAAGCAGGACGAGGGGCGCCACATTGCCTATGCCGTGTTCCTGCTTTCGCGCCTGGTGGCGCAAGATGATGCGCTGTGGGAGGAGCTGGAAGGCACGATGAACACGCTGCTGCCGGCGGCGATGGGCATCATCAGCGAAGGTTTGGATGCGTACGCCGTAGTGCCGTTCGGGCTGCAGGTGGCGGACTTTATAGATTACGCGCTTGGCCAGTTTCAGAAGCGCCTGGAGCGCGTGCGCAAGGCGCGCGGCATGCCGCTAACTGAAGTCAACCGCGAGACGCTGGCGTACATGGAGGCTGGCGACGCGTAGGTGCCGGCCCGTTTTCCACGTAACATTTCACTTCGAGGTGGATTGAACATGACAACTGCAACTTTGCATATTTGCGCGCAGCCACTGGTGGCGCATGCGAATAAATTGAAGATGGGCTGCATTGCAATTGCACTGGCTGCGCTGCTGGGCGCATGCAGCGCGCCGCCGCCCGCAACCAGCGCGCCTGCGACTGCAGCGCCTGAGCCCACACAAATCCAAGTCCAAAACCAAGCCACAGGAGACCAACCAATGCCCACTGCGCCGAGCAACTTTCAATGGCCCCAGCCGCCTGCGATGACGATTGATCCAAAGAAGAGCTACACCGCCACATTTCAAACCGAGGCCGGTGAAATTGTTATTCAGCTCTTTGCTGCCAAAGCACCGGTGACGGTGAACAACTTTGTATTTTTGGCGCGCCAGGGATTTTATGACGGCACCACGTTTCATCGCGTGATCCCCGGCTTCATGGCGCAGGGCGGCGACCGCACCGGCAGCGGCAGCGGCGGGCCAGGCTACCGCTTTCAAGATGAGTTCAACAACGGCATGGCGTTTGATCGCGCTGGGCTGCTGGCCATGGCCAACGCGGGCCCGGGCACAAACGGCAGCCAGTTCTTCATCACTTACGCTGCCACACCACACCTTACAAACAAGCACACTATTTTTGGCGAGGTGACCAGCGGGCTGGACAACGCGCTCGCAATTCGCACACGCGATCCGGGCTCTGATAAAAACCCCGGTGTTGTGTTGCAGTCCGTAACCATCACCGAGCAGTAGTAACTGCGTTTAGCCGGCGCCACCAGCGCCGGCTGCAGCATTCGGGCGGATAATGGGGCAGGCAGGCGCGCCGCGGCGTGCGGCCTGCCGAAGAGCAGCGTTGAAAGTCACCATTGTTTTACCCACCTATAACGAAGCGGCCACGCTTGAGCAAATGGTGGCGGCACTGCTTGCGCTGCCGCTTGCCGGGCTTTCTGTGCTGGTGGTGGACGACAATTCGCCCGATGGCACGGGCGAAATAGCGGAGCAGCTGGCAGCCCGGCATGCCGGGCAGGTGACAGTGCTGCACCGCAGCGCTAAAGCTGGCCTCGGGCGCGCATACGTCGCTGGTTTTGCGCAGGCGCTGCAAAATGGAGCGGACCGCTTGGTGCAGATGGACTGCGACTTTTCGCATTCGCCGCGCTTTGTGGCGCGCCTTGTAGAACAGCTTGACAACTATGACGTTGTGGTGGGCTCGCGTTACGTTGCGGGCGGCAGCCTGGATGACAACTGGGGTATTGCGCGCCGGCTGCTGAGCTGGTTTGCAAACAGCGTGTACACACGCGTGCTGCTGGGATTGCAAACCCGCGATGTTACCGCGGGCTTCAAGGCGTGGCGCCGCGAGACTTTGCTGGGCATTGGCCTGCACCGTGCCGGTTCCAATGGCTACATCTTCCAGGCTGAGATGGCTTTTCTTACCGAGCGCCTCGGCTACCGTGTGTTGGAGCTGCCCATTTATTTTGAAGATCGCCGCATTGGCCGTTCCAAGATGACCTACCCTGTAAAGTTTGAAGCAGTGTGGCGCACGCTGCAAGTGGTCATGCGCCACCGGCACCTCTCGCGTGCTGACCGCTGTGCGTTCTAGTTCACGGCGCTGCGGAGTACGCCTGCACTTTGCTGGCAGCTGAACTCGGGAACGCGGGCAGGGGCTGGCGCAGTGATGCGCTGCCGATTGTGCTGCTGTTGCTGGCCCCGCTGCTGTGGCTCTATCCCGTCACATTGGGCGGCCGCACAGCCCTGCCCGTGGACAACTTGGCGCAGTTTGCACCGTGGGATTCCAGCGCCGCACAGTTTGGCTTCGATGCCCAGCCGCACAATGCACTGATCTCTGACCTGGTGTTGGAGAACTATGCGTGGCAGCGTTTTGTGCGCGCAGCTGTGCGCGCCGGCGAGCTGCCGCTGTGGAACCCGTACCAGTTTGGCGGCGCGCCATTTCTGGCAACCGGGCAGGCATCGGTACTTTATCCGCCTTCAATTTTGTTTCATGTGCTGCCGCTGGCTTTGGCTTACGGCTGGTACCTGCTGTTTCATTTTGCGTTGGCTGGCCTGCTTGCGTATGCACTCGTGCGCGGGCTGGGCCTGAGCTCTACCAGTGCGCTGCTGGCTGGCATTGCGTATCAAGGTGCGCTGCCGCTCACGGCCAGCTCCGTATTTCCAATGATCGTAAGTGGCGCAGCGTGGCTGCCGTTGCTGGTGCTGGCAGTTGCACGCGCTGGCACGCCGGGCGTTGCGCCGGCACGCTGGTTGTGTGCTGGTGCCCTTGCAATTGGTATGCAGCTGCTGGCTGGGCATCCGGAGGTGGCCGCGTATTCGCTGGTTATGGCGGCGCTGCTGGGTGTGTGGCAGCTGCTGGCGGCGCCTGCGCCGCATTTTACTGATGGTCGTGGGCAGCTGTTGCGCGCTGCGCTGCTGGCCGCAATGGTTGTGCTTGGTTTTGGACTTGGTGCGGTTCAATTTTTGCCGCAGCTGGAGGCCGTGCGCGGCAGCTTTCGCACGCAGGCGCCCACGCTGGACACCGTGCGCGGCTGGGCGCTGCCGCTGCGGCATGTGCTGGCCTTTATCGCGCCAAATATTTTTGGCAATCCATCCGTACATGGCTATTGGGATTTGTTTTCTGGCGCATGGATGGCCGGCAAGCCCGTTGACTGGGGCATAAAAAACTTTGTGGAGGGCGCCGTTTATCTTGGAGTTCTGCCACTACTGCTGGCGTGTGCTGCTGTGGTGCGGCAGGCAGTGCGCATCAGGCGCGCCGCTGGTGATGCAATGCGGGCGCAATTATTTTCTCCGCACATTTTCTTTGCGCTGCTTGCAGTGTTGTGCCTTGCATTTGTGTTTGGGTCGCCGCTTTATGCGCTGGCGTACTACCTGCCAGGGCTTAGCCAGTTGCACACGCCTTTTCGCTGGGTGCTGCCACTGGCGCTCTGCGTGGCTGTGCTGGCTGCCTATGGTTTGGACGATCAGCTTGCAGAGAGTCGCGCCGGACGGCGTGGCACGCTTGCAGCGTTCTGCATTGGCATTGGTTCCGCGTTAATTTTGGCAGTGCTCCTCATGCGCATATTTTTCGCGCCACTTGCGCCCCTGTTTGATGCGTTGGTGCAGCAACTGGCGCTGGCAGATCGCGCCTTTGCAGATGGGCGCATGTTCTTTTCCTTCACCGGGCGTTGGGTGCTGCAGGCGGCCGGTATGTTGGCTCTCTCGGGTCTGGCGCTGCGCTTGTTGTGGGCGGCGCATGCAGCACGCGGCATGCTGCGCACAGCCTGTTGGCTTGCGGTTCCGCTCTTCGTCGCAATGGATCTGGCGCTGGCAATTGGCGGGTTCCTGCCGGCTAATGCTCCCGACATGCTGCAATTTGAGCCGCCGGTAATTGCATTTCTGCGCGGCGACCGCAGTGTGTGGCGCTACACCACCTTTGATCCGGAGGGCAGCAAGCCGCTTAATGCCAACAGCGGCTGGCTTTTTGACCTGCAAGACGCGCGCGGTTATGACTCGATCATTCCCCTGCAGTATGTGAACTACATGCAGCGGCTTGAGCCGCAAACTGAGCTGCAATACAACCGGATTGCACCAGTGCGCAGCGCCGCAGCGCTGGGCTCCCCGCTGCTGGATTTGCTCAATGTTAAATATGTGCTCACGCGCAGCCCGATTGATCTGCCACAGTACACGCTGGTGCACAATGGTGACCTGCGCGTTTACCGCAATGAGCACGCGCTGCCGCGCGCATTTTTGGTTCCGACAGGCTGCGCATTTGCTGCATCAGATCTCGCGGCGGCGATGGCGGCTTTTGATTTGCGCCATTTTGTGATGCTGGAGCCGGGCGCGCTTGCTGCGGCTGTTCCGGCGTTGCCGCTTTCAGAATGCGAGCCGCAAGCAGCGGATATTAAGAGCTACCGAAATTCTGAGGTTCAAATTGCGGTCAAGACGACTGCGCCTGCATACCTGGTGCTGGCGGATTCATTTGCGCCGGGTTGGCGTGCATACGCACAAGGTGCGGAAGGCACTGCCTCTGTTGAGGTGCCGGTGCTGCGCGCCGATGCAAATTTCCGCGCAATCTTACTGGAGCCGGGCATGCAATCCGTACGCTTCAAGTACAGCCCGGATGCAGTCAAGCTGGGTGGGTTGCTTTCTTTCACGGCAGCCATGGTATGGCTGCTGGTTTTTGCGGGTTCGTGGTGGACGCAGCGTGCGCCTGTTGAGGCGGCTTCCGGCGCAGCGCGCGTGGCACGCAACAGCCTTGCACCAATGGGTTTCAATCTGCTCAACCGCGCCATTGATTTTGTTTTTGCGGCTTACTACTTGCGCGTGCTGGGCCCGGGTGCCGCCGGGGATTACACAACCGCCATTGTGCTTGTGGGCTGGTACGAAATTTGGACCAACTTTGGATTGAACGCGTGGTTGACGCGCGCCGCTGCGCAAGACTTGCAGGGTGCCAACCGCTATTTTTCAAACAGCAATATTCTTCGCGTTGCATTGGCCGGCATTAGCATGCCAGTATTTTTAGGCGCCATCTTTTGGTATCAGGCGGGAACGGGCGCGCTGGGCGCGGGCACGGTGCTGGCTGTGGCGCTGCTGGCGGTGGGCATGTTTCTTTCGTCGCTTTCCAGCGGGCTGACGGCGTTGTTCTACGCATACGAGCGCGCTGAGGTGCCGGCGGCGGTGTCGGTAGTCACAACGCTGCTCAAGGTGCTGTGCGGCACTGCAGCGCTGCTGCTGGGCTACGGCTTTGTGGGCTTGGCGGGCGTGAGCATTGTTGTGAACGCGTTTACGCTGCTGGTTTTGGCTGCATATGTGCACCGCAACTTTTTTGTGCCGCGCACCGAATACACACCCGCGCTGCAGCGCACGATGGTTATTGAGTCGTTTCCCTTGATGCTTAACCATTTGCTGGCCACACTGTTCTTCAAAATTGATGTGCCGTTGCTGCGCACGCTGCGCGGTGATGCAGAAGTGGGGCGCTACGGTACTGCCTACAAGTTTCTGGACGCGTTTAATGTGATCCCGTCTTTTTTTACTTTTGCGCTCTTCCCGCTGCTCAGCCGCCAGGCACAGCATGACCGGCCGGCGATGGTGCGCACCTACCATTTTGCAATCAAGCTGCTGACGCTGGTGGCGCTGCCGGTGGCGGCCGCGGCGTGGTGGCTGGCTGCGCCGCTGGTGGGCCTGCTGGGCGGGCAGGCATACCTGCCTGACGGCGCCTTGGCACTGCAGCTGATGGCACTCTCCATGCCTTTCGGATGGATCAACAGCGTTACCAACTACCTGCTGGTGGCCGCAGGCCAGCAGCGCGCACTTACGCGCTGCTTTGCTGTGGCGGTGCTGTTTAATTTGGGCGCCAATCTGTTGTTTATCCCGCGCTATGGGTTTGTGGCTGCGGCTGTGATCACCATTTTCTCTGAGCTGGTCGAAGGCGCAGCGTTCCAATATTTTGTTTATCGCCACATTGCGCCGACGCCGTGGCTGCGCCTGTTTGCGCGGGCAGGTGCGGCAGCTGCCGCCATGCTGGCTGTGCTGTGGCTTGCGGCGCGTATTAGTGTGGCGCTCGGGCTGTGCCTTGGCGCCATTGTGTACATTGGCGCGCTGCTGGTGCTGCGGGTATTTGATGAATGGGAGCGCACGCAGCTGCGGGCTGTGCTGCCGCCGGCATTGCGCTTGCTTGTGAAAGTATAATGACGGCGCAGCGGAAAGCGGTTGGCCCATGAGCATCATTCGGATTGAAGACATTGCGCAGCATGCCGGCCAGCTGGTGACTCTGCAAGGCTGGATATACGCGCGCACGGACAAGGGGCGCCTGCAATTTTTGCAAGTGCGCGATGGCACCGGCATTTTGCAGTGCGTTGTTTTCCAGAAAGAAGTAACGCCTGAGGTGTTCGAGCTTGCGCGCCAGCTTACGCAGGAGTCGGCGGTAGTGCTTACGGGTACGGTGCGCCCGGATGAGCGGGCGCCGGGCACACCGGGTGGCTTTGAGTTGGGCTTAACTGAGTTGCATGTGGTGCAGCTGGCCGGCGAGTATCCAATCTCTCCAAAGGATCACGGCGTGGAGTTTCTGATGGACCGGCGCCACTTGTGGATCCGCTCGGCGCGTCAGTGGGCGGTGCTGCGCGTGCGCGCCACCATCATGCGGGCTATTCGCGAGTGGCTGGACACCCACGGCTACCTTGAGATGACAACGCCCATCATTACGCCGAATGCAGCCGAAGGCACTTCGACGCTATTCGAGCTTGATTACTTTGGCAAAACATCCTACCTGGCGCAAACCGGGCAGCTGTATAACGAAGCCAACATCGGCGCGTTTGGACGCGTGTACTGTTTTGGCCCCACTTTTCGCGCTGAGAAATCCAAGACGCGCCGGCATTTGACGGAGTTTTGGATGGTGGAACCGGAAGTTGCTTACTGTGATTTGGACGGCCTGCTGCAAATCGAAGAGCAGTTTGTGAGCCATATTGTGCAAACATGCCTGCGTGAGCGGGCGGCTGAGCTGCGCGTGCTGGAGCGCGACTTGACGCTGCTCTCCAAAGTGCACGCGCCATTTCCGCGCATCACTTATGACGACGCCGTGCAACGCCTGCAAAAGATGGCGGCAGACAGCAGCGATCCGGAGCAGGCAGCCCAGCTAAAAATTGAGTGGGGTGGCGACTTTGGCGCGCCGCATGAGACCGCGCTGGCTGCGCAGTTTGAGCGCCCGGTTTTTGTGACGCATTACCCCACGGTGGTGAAGGCGTTTTATATGACGCCCATGGCCGGCCGGCCGGAAGTTTGCAACAGCGCCGACATGCTGGCACCGGAAGGCTTCGGCGAAATTATTGGCGGCTCTGAGCGCATTCATGATCATGATGTGCTCCTCGCGCGTATTCAAGAGCATGGGCTGCCGACTGAAGATTACGCGTGGTATCTGGACTTGCGCCGCTTTGGCAGCGTGCCGCATGCCGGCTTTGGGCTGGGCGTGGAGCGCACGGTGGCATGGATTTGCGGCCTCGAGCACATTCGCGAGGCCAGCCCGTATCCGCGCATGCTGCAGCGCAACACGCCGTAAGCCGGCGCCGCCAATGACGGAGCTCGCGCAGCAACGCGCACTGGCCCGGCACCTGCTGGACGAGCGCAGTGCCGCTGATGCCATGGCTGCGTATTACGCGCAGGAGCACGCCGCTGCGCGCACGCGCCTCTTTTTGCATTATGCCGCCGGTGGCCGGGTGGATGGCGTGCTTGTGCGTGCCCAAACCGGCGCCGACTTGTTTCGGCCACTGGTGATGGTGCGCGCACCAAGCCCAAACGCTGCAGCGCAGCTGCTAGAGGCCGGCATGCAGCCCGACCGCCCGTGCTATCTTGTTATGCCATCAGAGCTGGGCGCCGTTGCCTTCCGGGAGCTGGAGATCACCGAGCTGCAGCTGCTGTGCCAGTATGTTTTGTACGCGCACCAGTTCAAGCCGCTGATCAATGTGCTGGTGCAGCGCGCTGCGAGCGCTGGCGGCGCACCGCGTTACGAGATCCGCGCGCAGGATCGCGTGCGCGCGCTGGCCGGAATAAACTGGCGCAGTGATTACTTTGCGGAGGTGTATGTGCAGGTGGAGCAGGCAGCGCGCGGCCGTGGCTGGGGGCGGGCGGTAGTGGCAGCGCTGGCCAGAGAATTGCTCGACGCCGGCGTGCAGCCGTTGTATTCTGTTGCGCAAGGCAATCAGTCTTCCGTCAAGCTGGCCGAGGCGCTTGGCTTTGTGGACAACGGCAACCGTGAACTTGCCGGCTTTGCGATTCGCCGCACCGAATGATTAATATCTCAATGGACTCTGTGATGCGATTGTCGCTGCATGAAAAGTTTTGCTGGCTGGCAGTCCGCGCGGTGCGGGCGGGCTGCCACTCCGCGGCTTTGGTTGCTGCGCTGCGCCGGCCGGTGTGAAATGATCCGCGCACAGTTTACTTTTCCGCGTGGCTTTTTGTGGGGTACTGCATCTGCTGCGCATCAAGTAGAGGGCGGTGATGCGCTGAGTGACTGGAAGGCTTGGGAAGCCGAGCCCGGCCGGGTGCTCGGCGCGCACACGAGTGCGCGGGCATGCGAGTGGCTGCAAGGCCGATACATTGAAGACTTTGACCGCGCGGCGGCTGACGGCCACAATGCGCAGCGCTTGTCTGTGGAGTGGGCGCGCATTGAGCCGGAGCCGGGTCGCTGGGATGCCGCAGCGCTGCAGTTTTATCGCGCGCAGTTGCTGGCGCTCCGGGCGCGCAACATCACGCCGATGGTGACCCTGTGCCACTTCACCCAACCGTTGTGGTTTATGGAGCGCGGCGGCTGGGAGACGCCGGCTTGCATCCCGCTGTTTGAGCGCTATGTGCAGAAAGTGGCCGCGGAGTTGGGGGACTTGTGCAGCTTGTGGTGCACAATCAATGAGCCCAATGCCTATATGTTTGCGGCTTATGTGGCCGGTGTATTTCCGCCGGGGCGCCATAACTTGCTGCTGGCGCAGCAGGTGCACTTGAACCAGCTGCGCGCGCATGCGGCTGCCTACCATGCGCTGCATGCTGCGCGCCCGGATGCGCGCGTGGGCTGGGCGCAATACCTGCGCGGGTTTGAGGCGGCGCGCCCCGGTTTTCCGCCGGACCGCTGGGCGGCGCACTGGCAGCACCAGCTCTTTAACATGGGTTGGGTGAATGCCGTGCACAGCGGCCGCTTCCGCATGCTGCAGCGCAGCGTGCCCGTGCCTGAATGTCGCGGCACTTGTGACTGGCTGGGCGTCAACTACTACACGCGCGACCTTGTGGCATTTGACTTGCGCCATCCGCTGGAGTTGTTTGGGCGCCGCCAGTTTGCGCCGGATGATGTGCTTTCCGAGCAGGGCTTTATTGCCAGCCATCCGGCCGGCTTGTTCCGTGCGCTGGGTGAAATGCAGAAATTCGGCTGGCCAATGTTTGTAACGGAGAACGGTGTTGAAGATGCGCCGGACAACATGCGCCCCGCTTATTTACTGGAGCATCTGCGTGCGCTGTGGCAGGCTGTATGTTTCAACTTTCCAGTGCACGGATATTTCCACTGGTCTTTGGTGGACAACTTTGAATGGGAGCGCGGTTGGACGCAGCGCTTTGGATTGTACGCACTGGATGTGGACACGCAGGTGCGCACGCCGCGCAGCAGTGCAAAGCTATACGCGGAGATTTGCCGCGCCAACGCAATCAGCGCGGAGATTGCGCAGCGCTATGCCCCGCCGGTGGCAGCCAGCATGTTTCCCGGCGCTGTGCTTGCGGGCTGAATGCGGCGGGCCTGCAAAACAAGCGGGCAGTGTGAGCGGCGTGCGTGTTTGCAGCCACTATTTTTCGCCATGCTATACTCGCGCGTCATCGTTGCGATGCGTGCGGCCAGATGGCAGTGCGGCTGCGCATTGCATCCGCGCGGAGAGGTCGCATAGCTGGTCTAGTGCGCCCGCTTGGAAAGCGGGTATGGCGTCAAAAACCATCGTGGGTTCGAATCCCACCCTCTCCGCCTGAACCTGCAGAGCTGCCCCCAAGCGGGCGGCTCTTTTGTTTGGCCGCTGGTTGCTGGTTATTGAAGTGCGGCTTGCACAAAGCCCAGCAGCAGCGCGGTTAAACGCTCCTGCTGCGGACCGTTAAAAATTTCGAGTCCGTGCGCTGCACACTTCAGGCTGACGAGCTCGGCGCGCACCGGGTGCAGCTTGTCCTGCTTGGCAATCGACTGCTTAAACATGTCGGTAAGTGCGGCCATGTATAGGGCGTCTGCCTCGCAGCCAATAAAGTATTTCAGCGGATCCGGTAATTGCAGTGCGGAAAGACTTACGCTGAAGTTTTCAACTTTTGCGGGGCTGGAGAGCAGCGCCACACCCTTGACCAGCGGGTCGCCGAGGGCGGCGGTGGCATAAGTGCCGCCCATGCTGGCGCCAATGATGGCGATGCGGTCGGCGTGTAACTGTTGCCGCGCAAAAGTAACTGCTGCCAATATGTCCGAGTCCATTCGATTGAAATCGGCAGTGCCGCCTGACCCGCCATACCCCCGAAAGTCTAACGAAAGTACGCTGTATCTATTTTTTTGGAGCACGCGGGCAAATCCATCCCATTTGGTCCGGTCGCCATTGCGCTGGTGGGCCAGAATCACAATTCGATTGCCGGCGTTGTAAAGCGCAGCTACCAACGGCGTGTTATCCACCGTTGGAAAACCAACTTCGATGGGGCTCGGGGTTGGGCTTGGTTCTGTCGTTGGGCTGGGGCCTGGTGTTTTGGTGAAGATTGGTTTCGAAGTGGGGCTGGGTCCGGGAGTTGAGCTAGGCACACGCGTTGCAAACGGCGTGACTGTCGGGTAAGGCGTTGGCGTAACCGTTGGCGTCCGCGTGGCGGCGCGTGTCAACGAGGGCTCTAGTGTGGGCGTCAATGGATTCCAGGTGGGCGTTGCACTGGGCGTGATCAACATCACCGTCTCGGTGTCCGGTATCAAGCCGCATGATCCAACGATCGATGCCAAAATTGCAAGCAGAATTGCAAAATAAAATTTTGAGCGCATGTGACGATCGTGATTATAAACGCGCGGCTAGTGCCAAGTTGGGAGCTGGTGCGTGGTATTATCGCCATGCGGCGGTGAGGTGTTGAAGGTTGGGCCCTGCGCGGCCGGCGCCTGTGGAACTCCGCCAGGCCCGGAAGGGAGCAACGGTACGCGGTTCCGCCGGGGTGCCGCAGTTCGCCTAACCGGAGCCGAGCCGCCGTGGACAATCGCGCTGCCGGCAGCCGCTGGTTACCGGCAGCTTTTTCAATGATTGCGCGCCTCCCACTTAATTTTTTCCAGAGTTGCCTGCTTGCAGCTGCAATGTTGGCCATTGGATGCAGGCGCGCTGCCGTGCTGCCGGATTCCGCGGTATTAGTTGCGCCGGAGGCTGCAGCAACGGCTGCGCCCAGCATGCGCAGCATCATCATCAAGGACGAAGGCGCGGACCAAACGCTGCTGACAGCCGCACTGTCGGTGGGCGCGGCGCTGCAGGCGGCCGGTTTGACCATCACCGTTGCTGATTCGGTTGAGCCGCCACTGGATGCGCTGGTAACCGATGCGGCCGTCATTCAAATTACCCGCGCCCACCCGCTGACAATTGATGTTGATGGCGTGCGCCTACAGCATTACAGTTCACGGGCGAGTGTGGGTGCTGCGCTGGCTGATGCACAGGTGAGCCTGCTGGGCGCCGACTATAGCGAGCCGGCTGTGCAAGCGGCGCTGCCGGCGGATGGCGCAATCCGGATTGTGCGCGTCAGCGAGCAGCAGCTTGTTGAGTACGCGCCGCTGCCGTTTGGCGCACTTACGCAGGCGGCACCCGAGCTGGAGCTGGACCAGCGCGCTGTGCTGCAGGCTGGCGTGAACGGCTTGCTGGCCAAACGCGTGCGCATTTTGTTTGCGGATGGCGTCGAAGTTTCGCGGGCTGCGCTGCAGCAATGGACGGTGCGCGCGCCACTGCCGCGCATCAGCGGCTATGGCACAAACATTGCGGTGCGTGTTGTGGATTCGCCGGACGGACCGGTGGAGTATTGGCGTGCCGTGCGCATGTATGCCACCTCGTACTCGCCGGCCCGCGCTGGTACACCGGTGACTGCGCCCTGGTACGGACGGACGCGCAGCGGCAAGGTGCTCACCAAAGGCATGGTGGCGGTGGACCGCAGCATCATTCCGCTGGGCACGCCGCTTTACATTCCGCGTTATGGGCTGGCCACCGCCGAGGACACGGGCGGCGGTGTGCGCGGCTTGATGATTGACCTTGGCTTTGAAGACGCCAACTACGAGGGCTGGCACGAGTACGTGACGGTTTATTTCCGCACGCCTGTGCCGCCCGCTGATCAAATACCCTGGGTGCTGCCATAGACGAATCTATCGGCAGTTTGCTGCGTGTGCACGGCGTGCGCCTCAAGAAGAGTTTGGGGCAGAACTTTTTGGGTGACCCGGTGTGGCTGAACCGGATTGTGGCTGCTGCCGGCGTGGCTGCGCAGGACACAGTGCTGGAGATTGGCGCTGGCGCGGGGAGCCTGACGCGCCCGTTGGCGCAGGCTGCGCAGCGCGTGCTGGCGGTGGAGATTGACGGGCGCTTGCTGCCGGTGCTGCGGGCTGTGCTTGCGGGGCTGGCCAATGTGCATTTGCACCATGGCGATATTCTGGAGCAAGACCTGGGGCAGCTGCTGGCAGCAGCCGGGCTGGAGTCCGGCGCACCTTATAAAGTGGTTGCAAACATTCCGTACTACATCACTGCCCCCATTCTGCGCATGCTGCTGGAGGCAGCGCAGCCGCCGACACTGCTTGTGCTCACGCTGCAATATGAAGTGGCGCAGCGCCTTGCGGCCGGGCCGGGAGACATGAGCCTGCTGGCGTTGAGCGTGCAGGTTTACGGGGTGCCGCACATCGTGGGGCGCATTCCGGCTGGCGCATTCTTCCCCAAGCCGGAAGTGGACTCGGCAATTGTGCGCGTTGATTTGCATGCAGTGCCGGTTGTGCCGGCGCCTGAGCTGGCGTTGTTTTTTCGGGTGGCGCGTGCCGGTTTTGGGCAGCGCCGCAAGCAGCTGCTTAACTCGCTGGCAGCTGGCTTGGGGTTGGGGCGCGAAGCAGTGCGCGCTGCACTGGAGTCTGCCGGTCTGGAGCCGCGGCGGCGGGCGGAGACACTTGCAGTGCCAGAGTGGCTGGCGCTTGCCCGCGCGTTTTTCAATTAAAGCAAAACTCCGGTGCCCCATGCACCGGAGTTTTGAGCAGGTGGAGATGCCGAGAATCGAACTCGGGTCCGAAAAGATTCACCGCTAAACATCTACGAGCGTAGTCAGGCTATTTCTGTTTCGCCGGGTGCGCCCCGCCCAACAGGGTCGCGTCCCAGCCAGCCGCTTTTTCTTTCGCACGAGGCACGGCGGCTCGCACGGCATGCAGACTATTGTGTCGCCCCATCGGCTTGCGATCTGCAAGCGCCTGCCGGGGGACGGATCTCACGCATGAGATCTGCTCCGGCTAGCCGCGATTAGGCGGCGAGCGGAAGAGCGTTATAGGCAGAGTTAGTGCCAGTTAGTTTGTTGCGCTGGTTTTACGAGATCGGCGCCTCTCGGCTCGCAGTCTAACGACAGCCTCTCCCGTCGAAGCCTGTCATCCCCGCAGGCAAAGTGTATCACCGCTGTCAAGTGCGCGGCGCGCCCGCCGCGGCTTGCGCTCAGCGCCGCCGGCCCAGCTCGCGGCGGATCGCCAAATCACTTTCGCGCTTGGAAATTGCCTGGCGTTTGTCGTGCTGCTGTTTGCCGCGCGCCACCGCCAGCTCTGCCTTGGCGTGCCCGCCGCGCAGGTACATGCTCAGCGCCACAATGGTGTAGCCGGACGCGCGCAGCTTGACCGCCAGCTTTTTGATTTCGCGTTTGTGCAGCAGCAGCTTGCGGGGCCGCAGCGCTTCATGGTTGTTTTGACTCATGCTGTACGGCGCAATATGCACATTCAGCAGCCACAGCTCGCCTTTCTGCTCAGCCACATAGCCGTCGCGCAGTTGCACGCCGCCGGCTCGCACAGATTTTATTTCAGTGCCCAGCAGCGCGAGGCCGGCTTCAAACTTTTCTTCAAGATAGTAGTCAAAGTGCGCCTTGCGGTTGGTGGCCACAAGCTTGGTGTCCGCTGTGGGCTTCATGGCTGGGCCTGCAAATACTCGATAGCGCGCTGCAAGCTGGCGTCCGCATCGCCTGTGCCGGGTTCCACGGCAATATCCGGCTCCAGTCCCAGCTTGTCCAGCACAGTGCGGCCGGGTGTGTACCAGCGCGCATTTGTGACATGCAAACTGGACTTGTCTTCGAGTTCAAAAATCAGCTGCACGGAACCCTTGCCATAGGTTTTTTGGCCGATGAGTGGTGCGCGTTTGCGGTCGCGCAGCGCGCCTGCCAGAATTTCCGCTGCGCTGGCGGAACCGCCGTCCACTAGCACTGCCAGCGGAGTCTCGGCCGCCAAACCGCCGGCATCTGCCGTGTAGGTTTCCTCTGCATGGTCACGGCGTGCATGGTACAAAATTACGCCGCCATCCAAAAACAATTTGGCGGTGTCCACGCTGGATTGCAGCAGGCCGCCGCCATTGCCGCGCAAATCAATGATCACCTGTTTTACGCCGGCTTTAAAGAGTTCCGTGAGGGCCGTGCGCGTCTCGGCTGGCGTGCGGTCGCTAAAGCGGTCAATGTCCAGCAGGCCGATGGCGGCATCTTGTTCTAGTACGCGCCAGACAACGGAAGGCAGTTCCACTTCAACGCGTATGATGCGCAGCTCGCGCGCTGCGCCCGCGCCGGTGCGCACGCGCAAAACCACTGTGGTCCCTGCCTCGCCGCGCACGCGCGCCACCACACTGTCTACCGTAGTCGTGGCAGTGAGCGCTTCACCATCGACGGCCAGCAGAATGTCGCCAGCTAAAATTCCGGCAAGCGCAGCCGGCTGCCCCGCCAAAGGCTTCAGCACAATCTCCCCATTTTCAGATTGGGTAACTTCGGCGCCGATTCCGCCGAAGCGCCCGGACAGCCGGTCAGTGTCCAGTTCGGCGCCGGCTGCCTCAATAAAGTTGGTGTACGGGTCGTCGATAGCTTGCAGCAATCCGCGGATCATGCCATGCTCTTGGTCGGCTTTTTCCGGCAGCACGCCCAAGAAATTTCGTTCAATCAGCTGGCGTGCCTGCAGCAATACCGGCAGCGAAAATTCGCCGTGCTGGCGCGTGGTGCGCTGCTGCGTAAGCACGCCGGCCAAGAACGCGGCTGTGACAACCAAGCTTGTGAGCGCCCCGAAGCCAATCAGACCAAACCAATGGGCCCGGCTGGCATTCTGGCCGCTTATGTGCGGTGTCGAGTCTGAAGATTCAAGCATGGTTCGATTAATTAATTGAGGCCGCAGCATTAGGCTGCGGAGAATCTTTGCGCAACCTGTGTGGTGCAGCGGATTTTAGTTTGCGCTGACGGCGTCGGGAATTACGTCCAAGCGCAGCAGCTGTCCTTGTGTGGAAAACTCCACCGCCACCAAATCGAGGCGCCACGGCAGCATGCTGAGGTTGTTGGCATCCAGGTAGAACTCTGCCGCCGCAATCATGTGGGCCTGCTTGCGCGCTGTGATTGAGTCTTCCGGGGTGCCGAACTTTGTGCCGCGCCGTGTGCGCACTTCCACGAACACCCACACCTGTTTGTGGCGCGTCACAATGTCAATCTCGCCCGCAGTGCAGCGGTAGTTGCGCGTGACAATCTCATAGCCGAGGGAGATAAGCTTTTCCGCAGCCAGCTGCTCACCAGCTTTCCCAAGCGATTGGCGGATGGTTTTCACTAGGTTGCAGCGCCAGACCGCACTCATTGTATACCGCAGCGGCGCGGCAGCCGCCGGCTATTGCGTGGGGCGCGGCTGAAGTTTAATTTCCACTGCGATTGGCTTGCCACCGCGCAACACAGTGAGTTTGGCGTTTTCGCCGGCCTTTACGTTTTTGACCAAATATGCAATCAGGTCTGCAATGCTATTTACCCGGGAGCCATTGATCGCAGTGATCACGTCGCCGTCCACCGGAACATCTTCTCCATTGACCGAGATGGTCCGCGTGGATGGGCGCATCTTTGCCAGCGCCGCCGCCCCGCCGCTCATCACCTCAATCACCTGTGTGCCGCGCTGGTTCGCATCCAGCTTCATTGCCTCCAGCATGTCCAGCGTGAGATCGGTGGCCTTGATGCCGAGGTATGGGTATGTGTAAGCGCGGCCTTGCAGCAGGCTGGGCGCCACCTGGCTCACAATAGATGCGGGCACTGCGAAGCCGAGGCCGGAACTTGCACGCGAGTCAGAGATGATCTGGGTGTTTACACCAATCACCCGCCCCGCGGAATTCAGCAGCGGTCCGCCGGAGTTGCCTGGATTGATGGCAGCATCGGTTTGAATTACTTCTGGAATGGAGAAGCCATTGTGCCCGGAATTAATGGTGCGGCCGATTGCGCTCACAATGCCGGTGGTCAAGGTCCACGTCTGTCCAAACGGATTGCCGATTGCGATGGCGCGCTGCCCCACAAAGACCTCGTCTATCCCCGCCAGCTCAAGGGGCTGCAGGCTCAGTCCGCTCACGTCCACTTTAATCATCGCGATGTCGCTGTCCGGGTCCATCGCCACAATCTCAGCCCGCACCGTTAGCCCATCGCGAAAGCTCACCTCGATTGTTTGCGCACCATCCACTACATGCATGTTGGTGATGATGTTGCCTTTGCGGTCAAATATAAAGCCGGACCCCTGGGAGCGCTCAAGGGAACCGCCCGGCGTGTCGTCCGGTGGTATCAGGCCCGGCAGCTTTGGCTGTTCATTGGACGGCAACTGGTTAAGCCCATTCGAATTGGTGCGCTGCACCACCTTGATGTGCACCACTGACGGGGCAACGCGCTCATAGAGGTCATGGAGCAGCTCCTCTTCAGACTGGGCTGCCGGTATGCTGGTGGCTTGCGGCGCTGCCACCGCGATTGCGGCGCTTGTGGACTCCGCCGCAGCAGTGGGCGGATTTGCCACCACAGCACTTGGCGGGATATTGGGCATGCTGCAAGCCGCCATCAGGGCAGCTGCCAACAGGACGGAAAGCGCTTTGGAAAAACGAACAACTGCTTGCATGTGATTTCGCCTCGATCAGATTTTGCAGGAGTGTATCGCCCGCCTATCAACAAAATGCCAGCAGATTGTGAAGAGGTTGTGCGCCCGGCTTGGAGGCTGTCCGCCTGATTGTTCGGGTATCATTTGAGCGTCTCATGCTTGCTCAAATACCAAATTTTGCCGGGCCACGGCCCGCCAATCCGCGCGCCGAGGTGATTGCCACTGGCAGTGAACTGCTGTCCGGCAAGACCGTGGACACCAATAGTGCCTATATTGCGCGGGCGCTGCAAGGCATTGGCATTGGCCTGTGCTCCGTAACGCTGGCCGGTGATGATGAACTGCTGATTGCCGCAGCAATGGACCGTGCGCTGGCGCGCAGTGATGTGGTGATTGTTACCGGCGGGCTTGGCCCAACGGTGGACGACAAAACGCGCATGGCAGCCGGTTGGGCGGTGGGCAGTCCGCTGGAGTTTCAGCCGGCATTATTGGCGCAGATTGAGGCGCGCTTTGCGCGCATGGGGCGCCCGATGAGCGAGAACAACCGGCAGCAGGCTTTTATTCCGGCTGGTGCGCTCGCTATTGAGAATCCGGTTGGCACTGCGCCGTGCTTTGCGGCCGAGCGCGGGCGCAGCGTGCTGATTGCGCTGCCCGGCGTGCCGCGCGAGCTCTTCTACTTGTTGGAGCACGCCGTGCTGCCGTGGCTTGCAGCGCGCTTTCCGGCGATGGGCGCAATCCATGCGCGGGTGCTGCATGTGGCGGGGCTGGGTGAGAGCGTGGTGGACGCCAAGGTGGCAGACCTGGAGCGGCTGGCCAACCCGGTGGTCGGCCTCACCACGCATGCGGGCGTTGTGGATTTGCACATCACGGCACGCGCTGCAACCGCTGCGGCGGCGGCTGCGCTGGTGGCGGATGTTGAGCGCACAGCACGCGCGCGTTTGGGTGCCGCTGTGTTTGGTGCGGATGGCACAACGCTGGCCACGGTGGCGCTTGCGCATATTGCGGCTGCGGGGCACGCTGCGGCCTGCGTGGAGCAGGGCACCAGCGGTGAACTGGCACGGCGCCTGGCCGCAGCCGGCACCAGCGCATTCCGTGGCGGCGCATTGTTGCCCGCTGCTGCTGCCGGCGCTGACACCAATGCACTGCTTGATGAAGCACTGGCACATTGCGCGCGCATGTTTGCTGCGCCGCTGGCGCTGGCTTGCGTGCTGCACGCCTCCGCCGATGTGCTGCAACTGGGCATTGCGCTGCAGCCGCCGGCGCCAGCCGGGCAGCAGCGCTTTGTGCGCACCATGGCCGCGCCTTCCACGCACGCTGCGGAGTGGGGCGCAAACCTGGCGCTAAATCTGCTGCGCGGGCAGTCTGCTTAAACCAAAACGGGGTGGCCACGCCACCCCGTATCCGCCGTCAAAAATCAGGGGCTTACTTGCCCATGTAAGTGTCGATAAACGAAACCGCCTCGCCCACGGTTGTGATCTTCTGCGCCTTCTCGTCCGGAATTTCGCCGCCGAACTCTTCCTCAAACGCCATGATCATTTCAACCAAGTCGAGCGAGTCGGCGCCCAGCTCTTCCTTGAAGCGCGCTTGGGAAACCACCTTGCCCTCGTCTACGCCCAATGTCTCCACCACTAGTTTCTGAACCCGAGTAAGTGTGTCTGCCATTTTATTGCCTCTCAAAAAGAATTTGGTCGAACGCAAATAATGTTCGCATGCGCCCCGGTTGTCACATTGTTTTGACAGCCCGCGCGTCCGCTGATATTATGCCATACATCGTGAAAAGCCGCCCAATAAAAAAAGCCGCCACTGCCAAGCGCAAGGACGACCACATCCGCATCAACCTCGAGGAGGATGTGGAGTTTCGCGGCGTTACTACCGGCTTGGAACGCCTGCAATTTGAGCATCAAGCGCTGCCGGAGCTGGACCTTGCGCGCATTGATTGCAGCGTAACTGTGTTTGGGAAGGTGCTGCGCGCACCATTGGTGGTTTCTTCAATGACCGGTGGCACGCGCAATGCGCAGCGCATCAACCGCGTGCTGGCAACGGCTGCCGGGCAGGCGGGTATTGCCATGGGGCTGGGCTCCATGCGCGTGGCGCTTGAATCGCAGGCCAGTGCTGCCAGTTTTGAACTGCGCAAATACGCGCCGCAGCTGCTGCTGTTTGCCAACCTCGGCGCACCGCAATTGAATTACGGATACGGCGTGGAGCACTGCCGGCGTGCCGTGGCACTTGCTGGTGCCGACGGGCTGATTTTGCATTTCAATCCGCTGCAGGAGGCAGTGCAGCCCGAGGGCGACACAAACTTTTCCGGATTGCTGCGCAAGGTGGAAGCGGTGTGCCGCGCGCTTGCGGCGGATGGTGTGCCGGTGATTGCAAAAGAAGTGGGCTGGGGTTTCTCCGAGCGCGCCTGCAAACAGCTGGCGGCAGCGGGCGTGGCCGCCATTGATGTGGCCGGCGCCGGCGGAACATCGTGGAGCAAAGTGGAAATGCACCGCGCACCCAACCCGGCGCTGGCGCGGGTTGCCGCTGCTTTTGATGACTGGGGCATCCCCACGGTGCAGGCGCTGCATAATGCGCGCCGCGGTGCGCCGGATACGCTGGTGTTTGCGTCCGGCGGGCTGCGCAGCGGGGTGGACTGTGCCAAGTGCATTGCGCTTGGTGCAACGCTGGCAGGCACGGCGCGCCCGTTCTTGCAGGCAGCGGTTGTTTCGGAGGAAGCTGTGGATGCCACAATCAACGAGTTCATCCAGCAGCTGCGCATCAGTATGTTTTGCGCTGGTGCAGCAGACATTGCCGCACTGCAGCGCACGCCGTTGCAGGCGCGCTAACACGGCTGATGGCACAAGCGCTGGCTGAACGCTGCCGCGCAGCAATGGAACAGGAGCTGCAGCGCCTGCTCAACTTTCCGGTTGCACCCGGCAGCGCGGATTGTGTTGCACCAATGCTGCACCACCACATGGGCTGGGATGCACATGCGCCACTGGCCGCCGGCAAGCGCACGCGTGCGCTGCTGGTGCTGTTATGCGCCGGCGCGAGCGGCGGCCGTTGGCAGCGTGCGCTGCCCGTGGCTGCGGCCGTGGAGCTGGCGCACAACTTTTCCCTGGTGCATGACGACATTCAGGATGGGAGTACGCTGCGGCGCGGGCGGCCGACGGTGTGGAGCGTGTGGGGCCGCGCGCAGGGCATCAATGCTGGCGACGCATTGTTTGCGCACGCGCATCTGGCGCTGGCGCGGGCTGCACAACTGCCGCCCGCCATGCGCGTGCGTGCCCTTGAGCTGCTGGGCGCCGCATGTGTGGAGCTGACCGCCGGCCAGCAGTTGGACCTGGCGTTTGAGAGTGAGGCGCTGGTGCAGCCGGAGCAGTATCTGCGCATGGCACATGGCAAGACCGCTGCGCTGCTGGCTGCGGCAGCGGAGATGGGCGCACTGGCCGGCGGCGCAACGGCGCGCGTGCGCACCCACTACCGCAGTTTCGGTGCGCAGCTGGGCATTGCGTTCCAAATTCGCGATGACTTGCTGGGCATTTGGGGCACTGGCGCCTCGGGCAAATCTGTTGCAAGCGATATTGAATCGCGCAAGAAAACGCTGCCGCTGGTGTACGGTTGCAGTGTGTCGCCGGCGCTGGCTGCCGCTTACCGCCCGCTTGCGCAGGGCGGTGCCGGCACCGCAGAGATTATTGCGCTGCTGGAACAGGCCGGTGCGCGCGCGTACACCGAAGCCCGCGAGCAGGCAGCCGCCCGCGCGGCGGAAGCGCAGCTGCTGCTGGCAAGCCCGCGCGGCGTGGCCGGGCGCGCGCTGCGCGTGCTCACCGCACAGCTGCTGGGGCGCGCCGCCTGATCACCTCAAATTTAAAACAAATTTAGTATGTGATGCGCCGCGCAAACAAGCGGGCCAGCAGCAGGCCGCCGGCAAACCCGCCGACATGCGCCCAATAGGCAACACCGCCCTGCATGCCGGCAGCGCCGGAGACTGCCGTTGGCAGCCCGTTCCAAAACTGCAGCAGAAACCAGCCGCCAAGAAACACCCAGGCGGGCAGCTCGATGAAGCGCACGAAAAAAAATATGGGCACCAGCGTGACAACCTTGGCAAGCGGAAAGAACAACAGGTACGCGCCGAGGACACCGGCGATGGCGCCGCTTGCGCCAATCATTGGCACGGGCGAATACGGTGCGATCGCAACCTGCCCGAGCGCGCCCAGCACGCCGCTCACCAGATAGAACAGCAAGTAGCGCGCATGCCCCAAGCGGTCCTCCACATTGTCGCCAAAGATGGCCAGCACCCACATGTTGGAGATGATGTGCATCCAGCCGCCATGCAGAAACTGGCTCGTAAACAATGAGAGCACTGCCAGCGGGCTGCCGGTGAGGAAGCGCGCCGGCACAACGCCTGCAACCTCAATCAGCTGGTCTTGCACCGCAGGTGGCAGCCAAAGCTGAAACAAGAAGGCTGCGCTGTTGGCTGCAATCAGGAGCCAGTTAACTAGCGGGAACGAGCCGGACCGGTTAATATCGCGCAGGGGCAGCATTTTTTTGGTGGGCCATGGCGGCTGATGTTAGCACGATTGGCGGGCCGATTCCGTGGGAAACTTAGGCATCAAGGAGACGCGCATGACCGCGAATAAATCTGCGCCCATCAAGGGCATCTTTCCGCCTGTGCCAACGCCGTTTCATGAAGACGGCAGCCTGGCTTGCGAGCACTTGCAAGCCAACTTGCGCGCCATGAATGCCATGCCGCTGGATGGCTATGTCATTCAGGGCTCGAACGGCGAGTATGTGTACCTGAGCATTGCCGAGCGCGTGGCTGCGATTGAAGCGGCACGCGTGGTAATGCCTGCCGGCCGCTTGCTGATTGCGGGCTCCGGCATGGAGGGCACCGCCGAGACGATTGCACTAACGCGCCAGATGGCGGCTGCCGGCGCGGACATTGCGATTGTAGTGTCGCCATGCTATTACAAAGCGGCCATGACCTCTGCTGCGCTGGAGCGCCACTACTTGATGGTGGCCGATGCCGCGCCAATTCCCGTGATGCTATACAACGTGCCGGGCTTTACCGGTGTGGACATGGGCGCTGAGGTGGCCATCCGCTGCGCAGCGCACACCAACATTTGCGGCATCAAAGACAGCAGCGCAAATGTGCAAAAGATCGGGCAGATTGTGGAAGAGACGCGGGCGGACTTCAGCGTGCTAACCGGATCGGGCGGTGCGTTTCTGGGTGCGCTGGCAGTGGGCGCAGCCGGCACTGTGGCGGCGCTGGCAAATGTTGCAGCTGCGCCGCTGGCTGAAATGCAGCGCCTGTTCCTTGCAGGGAAGCTTGATGCGGCTGCGCAACTGCAGCGCCGCCTGATTCCCGTAAACATGCTGCTGACGGCGCGTTTGGGCATTGCCGGCTTGAAGGCAGCGCTGGCACTGCAGGGCTTGTATGGCGGGCCGGTGCGCGCGCCGCTGCTGCCGCTGCCCGAGGGTGAGCACGCAAACGTGCGCGCAGTGCTGCAGAAAGCCGGGCTGTTGCCGTAACGCATTGTATTTGGCGCGCACACTAAAGTGCGCTCAACATCTATGCACGCTGGCAATGGTTGGGTGGGGGTAGCAGAATTTGGTGCTTGATAAGCTTGACAAGAGGAGGGCGTAGGGGGTATTATGCGGAATTGGTAGGGCTATTGAACTTCCTACCCGTTGGATACAGATAGCTATTGGAGGAAGCCATGTTAAACACGATTGAGGTATGGAAGATCAAACCCGTCGAGGGGGAGGTGTCACGTGGCTGAGGCGGTCATCGAGGAACCCCGACTGCTGAAGTCGATGCACTGGTACGACGGATTTGTGATCGGCCTGTGCCAGCCAGCATTCCTGATAGGATCGCTCGGGTTTACGCTCGCGACCGTCGGGGCGTGGGGCTCGGTCATCCTGTGGGGCATCTCGGCAACGGTGGGCCTCGTGCAGAACTTCATCTACGCGGAGTCGGCTGCCATGTTCCCCGACAAGCCTGGCGGGATCGCCTTGTATGCCCACGAGGGCTGGCGGTCCCGGTTCTCGCTGGTCGGTCCTATCGCGGCGTTCGGGTACTGGATCGGCTGGTCGGTCGTCCTGTCGTTCGTGGGCAACATCGTCGGCGCGCTCGCGGTCGGGCAGTGGTGGCCGGACTCCGCCGCGACCGTGTACTTCAACCTCGGGTTTGCGGACTTCGGTCCGGCGCAACTGATCGCGGTTATCGTGATCGTGGCCGTGTGGCTGTTCAACATCTATGGGGTCAAGCCGTCGCTGTGGGTCGGCTACGTAACGGGGGCGCTGCTAATGCTGCCCTTGGCCATCTTCATCATCTTCCCCTATTTCACTGGCGTCTGGTCCAGCGACAAACTCGAATACGTGAGTCAGGTCGGCGACCCAAGCCTCGGGTTCAGCGACCTCTCGATCGCCATCATGTGGTTGTTTATCATGTGCTGGTCCGCATATGGGGTTGAGGTCGCCGCGTCCTTCGCTCCCGAGTTCCACGACACGAAGCGCGACACGGCGAAGGCGCTCAAGTTGGTGGCGGTGTTCTCGCTGTTCGTCTACGTGTTCCTCCCGCTGGGAATGGGCGGGGTCGTGGGGTCCACCGGTGACTACGGGGCGTTCTACGTGACGGCACTCAACGATATCGCGGGGCCGGTGATCGGCGGCTTCGCGGTCATTTGTCTCATCGCGAGCCTGATCCTGGCGATGAACACCGCCACCGCGGACGGCGGCCGCGCCCTCTACGGCATCGCCCGCGACGACATGACCATCAAGTGGCTGTTCCACCTGAACAAGTACCACGTGCCCGCGCGCGGGATGAGCGCGGACGTGGTGGTCAACATCGGGCTGTTGGTGCTGCTCGGTGCTAACAACTTCGTGATCTTGTACATAGCGAACATCGGCTACGTGTTTTGTCACGTGCTGGCGCTCTCCGGGTTCCTGCTCCTGCGCAAGGACCGGCCGAACTGGCCGCGTCCGATCAAGGTCGGGACAGGCCTCGTCGTCGCCGCAGGGATCCTGGCGCTGTTCAACCTGGTCATCTTGGTCTACGGGGTCTGGGACAGCGAGCTGGCCGCCTACATCGGCTACTACGAGTTCACGGGGCTGCCTCTGTACCTTGGGATAGGCGTTCTGGTGGCCGCCGTGCTCCTGTACTTCTACCGGCGCGTGGTCGAGGACAAGGCGAAGATCACGTTCTACGACGCTGACGTGCCCACCATGCCGAACGCAGAGCAGATGGCCCTGCTGCGCGAGCGCGCACTGGGCGGCGATCCACGTCTCGAGCATCTATTCCAGCAGGCAGGTCGCGCGCTTGCGGAGGCGGTCGCCGCAACGATATCCGTGCTGCGACCACACCATGTCATCCTGGCGGGTCCAGGCCTGATGGCATTCGACATGATGCGCCACGCCTATGAGGAGCGGCTCGAGCAGGCGGTGTTGCCATGGCTGCTCAGGTCCACGGCGATCCATCTGCGTCCAAGCGAGTCGGCGGTCATTGTCGAGGGCA
>OFRL01000180.1_pt1 | contig 34271 bp, 35 predicted proteins | sample 1543121 | NCBI WGS metagenome assembly OFRL01 (sample SAMN07774228, study PRJEB24372) | wastewater metagenome | isolation source: Lake Maggiore Cannobio | place: Italy: Cannobio | collected 2016-01
ATTTGCTCTTGAATCTCTGCTTCATCATTTGCTGAAGCGCTAAGCAAGATGTGGTACCCGCTCTTGCTGATTGCATTTTCAATGTTTTCTGCCAGCGTTGTATAGAAAGGGTTTGAGATATTGGCCAAACTTAAAAGGATTCTGTTGGTCTTTCGTGATCGAAGTGCTTGTCCGTCTATGTTTACTTTATAGCCAAGCTCCTTTATGGACCTTAGTACTCGCAGGCGTGTGTTTTCTGAACTGGGGGAGTTGTTGATTACCCGTGAAACCGTTGCCGTTGACACACCGGCATGCAAGGCAACGTCGGCGATAGTTGATTTGGCACTCTTCATCGTGGCCCCAGCCTATCAATTGCCAAATTCTCTATTTGGATTCTTGTAAAGCCTTATCAATTATTTCTTGGATTCCCTCAATCTCATAAAAATTAGGTGGGATTGATGCATCGATTGTCACCATCAAGCTTGCCCAACGTGCTCCTATTTCAAGCAGAACCTTGCCGGGTGTGATGCCTAAGGCATAGCCTGTGAGAAATCCTGCCAAGAATGAATCTCCTGCACCAGTTGTGTCAATTGTGTTTACTGGAAAAGCAGGTTGATGAACCTTTCCTGACTTGCTATAGATTGTTGAACCAGTAAGACCTCGGGTGACAACAATTAATGGGAAGCGATCTAGATAATCTTCGAATGGTAATTCCTTTGGAATATCTGCAATAGAGCCGATCACGATATCGGCTGACACCTTTGGGTCTGCATTCAATGCGGCTAACCCAATAACAATTGTGCAGCCCAGCTCGCGGACGTATTCCATTTCATCTCGCCACTCTTCATACCAGTGTGTGAATAAAGCTATGTCCCCAGGCTTAATTCCAGAGTTCCTGAAAGTAAGTCCACCATGATCCTTAATTGGCTTGCTCAGCAACATCAGTGTTCGCTCACCGGATTTATCAACGATCACTAAACAACGGGGGGTTCCTTGTTCCCCTCTAGTGATGTGAAGGGGATTGAAACCGCTGCTTTGCAAAACTGGTTCAACTAGCTTTGCTGCATCGTCATTTCCAAGATAGGTGATGAAGCCAGTTTCAATGGGCCCTGAGGCGATGCCTATTGCAATATTTGAGGTACTTCCACCGCACCGATTAATTGCCTCGGTGGGCAGGTGGTAGTTACCGACAACTATCTCCGTATTGAGTTTGAGAACAACATCTTCAGCGACATGACCGATGACCCACACTTTACGCATCGACAAATAACCTCACTTCCCCAATTAGATGAAAAATACTACAGACCTACTTCATTCTGCTCGAAGCTAAAGTCTCATATGCTGTTTTCATGGTCTTGATCTCGCTCCATGAAACTTCTTTTAGCCATGGGATGCTAAAGAAGTCTGCACTTTCAATTTTTTGAGCACACATGAGGGCTCCTGCTTGGGCAGCGACAGTGTCGGTGTCGCCTTTGAGTTCACATGAAAGGCGATAGGCATCTAAGCAATCTTTGGCACGATCAATAACCCAAGTGACGGCTCGGAGAGTCTCCAGTGAGTCCAGCGTGATTCCATTTACTGGTGGCTGCCATGAATCATAATTTTTAATGAACTCTGGAAAGTCACTTGGAATATCTGGGATTGCGGCAACTTCTGCCTTAAGTACTTCAAAGTTTGAGCGAGGATTGCTTTCAAGAGCTTCGCTAAATAAAGCTGATGCAAGGACTCCTGCATATGCTGCAACTAGGTTGTGGTGAGTTGCTGTGGCAAGCTCAAAGACCATTGCTCGACGTTCTTTGGCTTGGGAGGCGGGATAGGCAAGCCCAATCATTGAGGTTCTCATGAGGCCGCCATTGGTGTTTCCAACCATTGCCATTAATTTTGGCTCCATTGGGATTCCAAGTGCGAAACAAGTTGTTGGCCCAAGTCCGCGCAAATTTGGCACCTGTGCTTTTAAATCTCTTAAGAAGTTTGCTTTGGCATCTGCCAAGGTTGAGTTTGCAAATGTTTCTATTGTGATCAGACTTAATAGGGTGTCATCGCTCACCCCTCCCCATGGCCAATCGTCACGGGTGCCCATTCGTTCAATCTGGACAGGTGGTGCATCGTGGATTTCATATTCGACGCCGATCGCATCGCCGCCGGCAAAGGCCAAAAGAGCCGTTGCAATGCGCATCTCGGCTGAGTTAGCTCCACTGTTTTCTATAGCTTGAGGTAGTACTCCAGCCCCAATAAATTCTTTAATGTCCATCCGTGCCCCCTCTTGACTAAATCATGCTTTGCTGTAGTTTACGACACAATAATGTAATCGATTACATTTTGTCAACCAGGACATAGATCTCTGAAAGGGGTATCGACAGTGAACATCAAGAAAACTAAATATCTGGCCGGGCTCTCAGCTCTGTCATTCTCATTAACTTCAATCGTATTTGCGACTCAGGCTTCTGCTGCAACAGTGAATATCACTGCTTCAATGGGAACCGGAGTTGACGAAGTTTGTTGGGCGAAGTTTATTAGTCAAGATTGGAAAGACGCAAAGTATCGCCTCAAGGTTACCAATAGTTCGGGTTTTGATATGAAGGCTCAAGCCGAGATCGCCTCTGGCGGTGGTCCGGACATTATTTATACTGCTGGACCTAGTGTTACTGCAAAGTACGCAAAAGCGGGACAGATTGTTGACCTAGCAAAATATTCCAAGCAGTATGGCTGGGATAAAGCCTTTGCTCCTTGGGCACTTTCGTTAGGATCATACAAAGGAAAAGTTTACAGTCTTCAAGGCGAAACTGAAGCCATGATTGTTTACTACAACAAAACAGTGATGGATAAATTAAAGTTAAAGCAACCTACAAATATTGCTGAATTACAAACTACTGTAAAAGCAATTAAAGCTGCTGGACTCAATCCATTTACTGGTGGCAACGCTGAATGGAAAGGAACCAATGAATGGTTCATAAGCGCACTGTTTAATGCCGTAGCAGGCCCTGACGCTGTCTATCAAGCACTGACAGGAAAGAAGTCTTGGACAGATCCAGCGTTCTTAGAGGCTGTAAATGTAATTACTGACTGGCAAAAAAAGGGATACCTCTCTGGGGGTGTTGATCGATATTACACATTAACTGAAAATGAGTTCCTAACTAACTGGGGAACTGGAAAAGCAGTGATCAATATGGATGGTAGTTGGCGCTTTGGCTCTGCAAGCCAGTACTTCAAGGACACTGGAAATGATTGGACTTGGGGATCCTTCCCAACGAAATCTGGAAAGAGCGTTTACTCTATTGGAGTGGGATCTTCATGGGCGATCAACAAAAATAGCAAGAATCAAGATGGAGCAGCAAAGGCATTGGCTTATATGTTCGACAAGAAGACACAAGGAGCCTTGGCTACTAAGTGTGGAATAGCGCCGGCACCAATCGCCATTACTGCTAAGGAGCTAAAGGGTATTGATCCTCGACAGATTGATTTCCTTGTGAAGATGGATGTCGCAGCTAAATCAGGTAACTTCGGCTATTTGACTTGGGCATTCTGGCCTCCAAAGACTGAGCAATACATCATTAATGAAATCGAGAAAGTTTGGAATGGAAATATGACTTCTGAAGAGTATTTGTCAGGCATGGACAAACTATTCCAAACTGAACTAAAAGCAGGAGATGTACCTCCAATTCCTGCTAGAAAATAGCTAGAAATAGTGCCAAGGAGTACACCTGGGAGAAACTTCCCAGGTGTACTCTTCTAAAATAGGAGATATATTGTCGAATAATTTTCTAAAAAAGAATCTTGGATCATGGCTTTTTATACTCCCGATTCTCTTTATACATGTGTTAGTGGTTGCCGTCCCAGCTATTTCCACTATTTATTTGAGTATGACTGAATGGAGCGGTGTTGGTCTCCCTCACTTCACAGGACTCAGAAATGTTCGACGCTTACTATTTGATGACGATAATTTTATAGCCGCTCTCAAAAACAATGTTCGATGGTTGGCATTCTTTTTAACGATTCCATTCATAATGTCACTCTCTGCAGCCTATGGATTGAGCCAAATTAAGCGCGGTGTTATGTTTTATCGTATAACTCTATTTTTGCCTTACATTCTTCCAAGCGTAGTCGTGGCGGCATTATGGCGATTTCTACTCAACCCAAGTAGTGGCTTTACTGGATTTCTAGACAGAATTGGTGTTCCTGGATTTGATAAAGCACTTTTGGGAACATCAGATACAGCGCTCTGGGCCATCGCATTTATTGATAATTGGCATTTCTGGGGATTTTTGACAATACTTTTTCTTGTCGCATTACAAAATGTCCCACGAGAGTTATATGAATCTGCCGAACTTGATGGCGCAAATGAATTTCAAAGATTTCGCTATGTAGCCCTGCCTGGTATTCGGCCTACTCTAGTTTTCATGCTCATGATGGTTGGTATTTGGTCCTTCTTAGTCTTTGATTATGTTTGGGTTCTGACCAAAGGAGGTCCAGCCGGTTCCACAGAAGTCCTTGGAACATTGGTCTACCGAACAGCCTTTGGTGACTTTGAAGCAGGTTATGCAACTTTGCAGGGTCTTGGAATGGCCTTCTTTGCAAGTGCTTCACTGATTTCTTTTGGAATCCTGCGCAAGAGAGGGTGGGAAATCTAATGAGTAAGGTGAAATCACGCCCTTCAGTCTTGAACATTCCCTTAATCTTCTTGAGCTTGTTTGCTATTTACCCAATCGCCGTTTTGGTAATGAATTCTTTGAAATCAAGCCGAGATCTTGGTGTAAATCCATCAGGCTTACCTAAGCACGTCTTGTGGTCGAATTACAGGACTGCGTTTAATCAAAGTAATTTTCTCCATCATGCTACAAATTCTTTACTGCTAGTTTTTCTAACAGTAACTATTGTTTTAACTTTAGGAGGTTTAGCTGCTTACAGTTTGGCAAGACTCAAGCCAAGAGGTAGCAATGGAGTTATGGTGTACATGCTGGCCGTGTCCACCTTGCCACTATGGCTCTACATCGTGCCGCTATTTTTCTTATGGCGCCAAGTTGGATTATTGAACAATTACTTTGGCCTTGTTTTGCTATATGTCGCACTCAATTCTCCATTTGCAATATTCCTCCTAAGAAGCTTTCTCATCAGAATTCCACGTGAGATTGAGGAGGCGGCAATTATGGATGGAGCATCGAAAATGAAAGTTTTCACTAAGGTGCTGCTTCCAATTTCCTGGTCAAGCTTCTTAACCGTTGGACTAGTTGTTGCTCTCAATGTGTGGAATGAATTTCAAGTCGCATTTATTCTGATCAATGACGAGGAGAAACTACCGATCGCAACAAGTTTCTTTGCCTTCCAACAGCAGTTTGGAAATGACTGGACTTTGACCAGCGCCGTGGGCGTTATGGTCATAGTCCCAGTGCTTCTATTGTTCTTTGTTTTCCAACGTAAATTCACAGATGGCTTGGTCCAGGGCAGCGTCAAGGGTTAAGACCTGAGCCACTTAAAGTGGTGTTAACTAGTGACATGAAAATTGTTGCAAGGCTTTCGCAGATGGTTTTGGGGCTTGCTCTGGCCTATGCCGGAATTGGGCATCTAACGACCAGCCGGCAAGAGTTTCAAGCACAGGTGCCAACGGTCTTTGCAGAGTATGCAGACTTTGTGGTGTTGGCATCTGGGGTGGTTGAGATCGCACTTGGGGTTGGGTTGATTGTGCTGTGGAAGTATCGCGTGCAATTAGGTTGGGTAGCAGCAGCATTCTTTGTTGCAGTCTTTTGGGGAAACATCTCTCAGTATGTAAACGGCGTTGATGCCTTTGGCTTAAATAGCGATAGAGCACGGCTTGTTAGGTTGTTCTTTCAACCGTTGTTGGTGATGTGGGCGTTGGGTAGCACGGGAGCGTGGAAAAGTTGGCGGGTCGGGTTCGAACCGACGACGACGGAATTATGAGTTATCCGTAATCGTGTTCTAACTGTTTCTCAACGTACCTCTATGAGGGATTCTGCACAGAAAACTCATCAGAACCGGTATGGAATCAGCAGGGGTGCTAGACAATAATTACTTCAACACCTAATTTTCTGAGCTCTTTAACTTGGCCTTGGTCTACATCAGTATCGGTAACAAGAGTATCTACTTCATTTATTGATGCGATGCGCGTCAAGCCATGTCGTCCAACTTTGGATGAATCTGCAACAACTATTTTTCGGCGAGCGCGATTAACCATGTTGGTACCAATACTCGCAACAAGTTGATGTGGAGTTGTTAAACCTCTTTCGGCTGATAAACCGTCGCATCCAATAATCGCAACTTCGGCGCTTAGAGGCTCGATAGATAAGAGCGCTTGTGGACCTACAAACGCCATGTATTGGGAGAGATATGTTCCACCAATAGAAACAAGATGAGGATTCTCCCAAGCGCTCACCTCATTAATAATTGGGAGCGAATTTGTCACAATTGTGAGTGAATTTCGTTGAAGTTGAGTCAAATAAGATGGAACTCTCGCAACAGTTGATCCTGAATAGAAAAACACAGTACTTTCTGCATCAATTAGTTCGCTTGCAGCTTTTGCAATACGTTGCTTTTGAGCAACGTTTCTTTGTGCGCCCCTTGCGTAAGTTTTTGAAACGAGAGTTACTCGCGGCCTTGTAGCGCCTCCACGCACCCTAAATACACTGCCTTCTAATTCCATGGCATGAAGATCGCGACGAACAGACATTTCCGTTACGCCAAATTCATCGGAGAGATCACGAACAGAGATGTATTCCTGTTCCCCAAGTATTGTGAGAATACGATCACGTCGTGATCGTGTTCGCTCGTGTAGCGAGTTATTTACAAGAGTCAAAGGCAAAATCCATGATCGTCACGCTTCCTAATTATCGAAAATAGTTGAGCTTTGATTGAAGTATCAACGAGTTATTTCATCAAATTATATGTCCTAAGGGCAAAGTCATCGACACACCTCTGATTAATCAGGAGGCACCGATTAATCAGAGGCGTCAACTTAATCAGAGGCGTCAACGACTTTGCCCTTAAGTTTATTTCAGGCTCGGAGTTTTACTTATGAGCCAGGACGATGTTCTGCTCTCACTCCAACATGCTTGTGTTGACGAGTAGCGTAGAAAATCGCTGCGATTGTGAGTGCAACAGCTGGGAAGAGCACGCCACCCCACTGTAGGTACCAGTGGTATGGTTCAAACGGATTGTAAATGCCTTGTCGAGGCCAGGCGATATTGATGATCATTACAACACCCCAAATAAAGGCAACAAGATTGACCGCTAGACCAAACCTTCCTAGTGAGAAATAACCCTTCTCATTAGGTGTCCACTTACCGCGGAGTCTGGTCAGTGTTAGCGGTCCGACCACTAAAACGTAAGCGATCAAAGCCAAGATTACTGTCGTACTTGTAACTGCCAGGAAGATCTGCGGTTGATTAATGTTAGAAATCAATACACCCATAGCAATTACTGCAACAAGCAAGATAGGCACAACAGGAGCTTGGCCTCGCTTAGAAACCTTTGAAAATGAACTACTAAATGGAAGTGCATTATCGCGTGACATTGCATAGATCATGCGAACCGCACCAGTTTGGTTTGCTAATGCACAGACAAAAATTGCAATCGCAACACAAATAAGTAGTAATTTTCCAAAACTATCACCAAGTACGCTTGTAACAACATATGTAAGCCCAAGAGAACCTAGGTCCTTAGCATTTAGATCCTTCACTGCCATTAATGCTGTGAGAATTAACAAACCACCGAGGACACCAGAGGCCAAAAGTGCACGTACGATTGCGCGAGGATTTGTTTTGCGAGGATTAATAGTTTCCTCACCTACTGAACCAGCAGTATCAAAGCCCCACATCACGTACAGTCCAAGCAGAATAGAAATTAGCATTGCTCCTAGATAACCAGAACTGTGATTTGAGCCTGTGCCATTTGTTTCCATCACAATATTAACGCCGCGTTTTGCGTTAAATGCAAAGAAAACAATCATTAGTACAACCGCAACAAGTTCGATAGTCACTCCGATATTATTAACAAGAGAGATAACTTTTGTTCCGGCAAGGCTCACTAAAGTTGTGCAAAGAATCATTATTCCGCCCAGGATGACGGCATTCTGTGGAACATCGTATTTGCCAGTACCGTCACCAACGAATTGGAAGCCAGACCAAATTGACGGCAAAACGAATTGCCATGCAAGTGCGACAGCTGCTGTCGATACAGTTAATGCAAGCGTAAGACTGATTCCTGCTACCCAAGAGGTTAAAGGTTTGGCAATTTGCTTTGTCCAGTTGTAAACAGAACCTGCAAGGGGAAATTTCACTGCAAGTTCTCCAAATGAAAGTGCAAAAAGTAGTTGCCCGAATACGGCAATTACCCAAACCCACCACATTGCGGGTCCACCGTTGTTATATGCGAAAGCGAAAAGCTGGAAGATGCCTGTCAGGATTGATATGAAGGCAAATCCAATTGCAAAAGTTGAGAATGAGCCCAAACTGCGCCCCATTTTCCTTTTGTAGCCCAGTTTGGCCAGTTCGCTGTCATCAGCAGCAATTTGCCGCGCGCCGCCTAGATCAGAGGAGCTTGAATTCATTCGACTATTCCTTTCAACGAGTTGTGGGGAAAGCTTTTAAAAGGACATTAGCGAAATGTCTTTTTGTAATTAAACTTGAAGTGAACATAATAAGTCAAGGGTTTCACGCGTTTCGCAGAAAATAAATGTCCATTCGAACATTTATTATTGACATTTTGAACATGCCACTCCATATAATACGAATGTGGGGTCAAATATGACCCGTTTAGGCAGGGGGTGGCTTTGTCACACGCAAACCCAGTCGACGTCGTAATCATCGGTGGCGGCGTGCTTGGGTGCGCCATCGCAGAGCGCATCAGTCGCACAACAGCAAAAGTTGTTCTCGTTGAGGCTGAATCAGATGTTGCCGAGCATGCCAGCAAAGGAAATGCTGGCGTGGCAGTTTCCTATTATGGAAAACCCGGCAGTCAGCAAACAGATCTTATCAATGCGAGCAATCCACTGTGGGAAGCAATCACACATCGGTTAAATGTTCCTTATCGTCGAATCGGCGGACTGATGGTTGCCCTAACAGATGAGGAAGCTCAGACTTTAGAAGAAACTGTTGCCGAAATTAATGCTTGCGGTGTGAATGCGCAATTAATTTCTCGTGCCGCAGCAATCACTCTTGAACCACTGGTTACGCCCAAAATCATAAGTGGAATTAGCATGCCTGACGAAGGAATTATTGATCCGATCAGATTAACCACAGCATATGCCTCCTTAGCCGCGACCAATGGCACACAATTTAGATTTAATGAACGAGTTGTTGCAATTGATCATGATGAGCATGGCAGCCGCATCACAACAAATTTAGGTCACATTAGAACGCGTTTCATTGTCAACGCTGCAGGCGTTCAAGCTGGCAAGATAAGTGAGTTAGCAGGCGGAGAGACATTGATCATGTATCCACGCAAGGGACAATACATAGTCCTTGATCGAACTTTTGGCCAGAATCTTTCAAAGATTATCTTCTCTACACATTCAGCACATACAAAGGGAAGCAACGTTGTCCCAACCACGCATGGTTCAGCTTTGCTTGGCCCAACTGCCTTAGACCTACAAAATCTAGATGATAAATCTACAGATACTGAAACAATCGAATGGATATTGGAAAATGCAATAAAACTTGCACCATCGGTTGCTGATGCAGCTGTGATAAAAACGTTCGCAGCTAACAGGCCTGCGGGTGATGAAGCACATCGTCTCAGAATTGATAAGAATATTTCAAATCTTCTTCATATAACGGATCGAAGTGCTGGAGTAAGCATTTCACCTGCAGCAGCGGAAGTGGTTCTCCAATTGTTAAAAGTTGCTGGTTTAGATGTCGAAGATTCAAAAGATGCAATTAACGTGTTGCCCAAAGTCGCGGCTTTGCGAACTTCGGCAAATCCAGAAGAATTAATCAAGAATGATCATTTATATGGCCAAGTAGTTTGTGCGTGTGAGCATGTAAGTGCCGCAGAAATCAAAGCAAGTCTTGAAGGTCCTGTTCCAGCAACATCAATTGATGGAGTGCGAAAGCGCACTGGTGCCGGTTATGGACGTTGCCAAGGATCACTGTGCATGGCTGGTATTTCATTTTTGACAGCAACATCAACGGGCAAGGGCCCCGATTCTGTACTTCAAACTTCCCGCGGAACCGTGGGTTCGTAACTATGCGAATAGCAGTCGTTGGTGCAGGTCCAAGTGGCTTAGGTTGCGCGAATGAATTAGCAAATAACCACGATGTGATTTTGATTGATCGCCTTCCCGTCGTCGGTGGCGAATCTGGATGGCGTGAAACATCTGTCTTGCAATACGCGTCTCAAGCCCACGAACTAGGAATACTTTTCGAACTGGGCAGTATGGCGATTCGTTGGGATGGAGTTAACTTATTAATAGTTGGCCCATTGGGAACCAAGGAAATCCATGCAGATCATCTTTTTTTTGCTGGCGGTGTACGACCTGCAACTTCTGCTGAAATTGGAATATCAGGAGACCGTCCTGCCGGAGTGATTCCAGCATCAGTTGCATTGCATCTCTTGGAGTCAGAAGTTCAACTCTGGAAGAACGCAATTGTCATTGGTGATGGACAACTTGCACATAAAGTCATCTCAGCTATCACTCACTACGGAGGAATCTGTACAAATATTGTTGCTGATTCATTAGAAACAAATTCAAATAATCGTCAAATCATAAACGCAAAAAAAATGAAAGTACATGGGACGACTCGTGTTGATAAATTCGAATGCGAAGTTAACGGAGAAAATTTACAATTCGAATGCGACGGAATAATTCTTGCGGGACCACTTATTCCAAACAGAAACCTAGAGGGCGCACTAATGGAGCCATCAAAAAATGTGACATTTGTGCAAGATATTAATGGCAGCACACCGGAGTCACGGTATGAGAACGGGAGCAGTGTCGCTCGAAATTGGACCAAAGCACAGGGAGGAAATAAATGAGAGTTAGTTCGCCAATTGGAGAATTACCATTCGAACCAAAACGACTTCGAGTTGTGGGCCGCGAAGTACACATAACTGGTGAGATGGGAGCTTGGCCAGCCAAGGTCGTCATTGATGCATCGGATTTACCTTCATTACTAAAGATTTCCGCTCTACCTCTAACTGCTTTGCTAGTCCTTGTTGGGCTAGCTGTTATCGCATTTAGATTCTTCATCAGTTAACAACCAAATCAGTAAGACAACATTTAAAAGGAGAAGTAAATGAAAGAAACTTGGCTAGAAACTCGAAAAAAAGTTATCACTTATGCGCGTAAATTGCAGGCAGAGCGACTTGTGTATTCCACTGCAGGAAACATAAGCTGTCGAATACCGGGCGAACCTCATTTACTCGCAGTAACGCCCTCCGGTCGCCAGTACGACTTATTAGAACCAGAAGACATCACAATTGTAAATCTTGATGGTGAGATTATTGATGGCCATCTTGCACCAACTTCTGAAGTAGCGATGCATACTTTGATTTGCAAGAATCGTCCCGAAATTGGTGGGATCGTCCACACTCACGGCAAAGCAGTTATGACCATGGCGAATTTAGGTTGGACACTTCCACCAATTCTGACAGGGCTAGTTGAAGCCACAGGCGGCGACGTAGTCACATCCCCATTTTCTCAGCCCGAAACAGATCAGATGTATCACTACACAGTTCCAGCGCTTCGAAATCGCGGTGCAACTTTTCTTGAATTCCACGGGTGTCTTTCCTACGGCGCTACTTTGGAGAAAGCTTTTCATACTGCAGCTGTTGTCGAAGGTGCATGTGAGGTTTATTTAGCAGCTCGACAATTTGGTGAAGTGCGAGAACTTCCAAAAGATCAGGTTGAATGGATTGCATCGTATTGGCGAGCTCAATTTCCTGGTGCACCAGAACCACTACCAGCACCTGCGCCACTTCCAGGACCGGAAGGCATGAACTCTTAATGTCTTCATACGTTCTGGGAGCTGATGTAGGAACCTCATGTTTAAAAGTGGTTCTGATTCACCCTGAACGTGGTGTGATTTCGAAAGACGAATTTTCATACCAAATGCATCGCCCGCAGGCTTTTTGGGCAGAAAATGATGCAGAGGATTGGTACATCGCGCTGACAAAAGCAATTCCAAAAGTATTAATCTCTGGCGGAATAAAAGCATCAGACGTTGCAGCATTGTGCATCGTTGGCCAACGCGATATCGGAGTTTTGCTAGACGCGCATGGAGAAGTTCTTGCACCAGTAATTCACTGGACAGACCGACGCGACCCCGATCAAACCAATAAGTTTTATGATCAAGTTGGACGAGAAGAGTTGATTGACAGAAGTGGAACTTTACCCATTCCAGGTTTGATGCTACCAAATCTGTTGTGGACTAAGAATAATTCACCAGATATATGGGCACGTGTGAGACATATTGTGACACCAAAAGATTACTTGGCTTACAAGTTAACGGGAGATATTGGTACTGATCCGACCGGACCAACTAGAAGCACCATGAATGATTGGCGAAATAATAGTTGGTGCCAAAAAACATGTGACGCAATTGAAATGCCTATGGAATTTCTTCCTGAGATAAAATATAAATCTTGGGAACCCCGTGGAGTTCTTGGAAAAGAAGCGACTGCAATCGGATTGCTACCCGGCACGTTACTTGTCGCCGGAGGCGGAGATGATCCCGCTGCTGCACTTGGTTCTGGCGTTATTCATCCCGGAGATGTAAGTGTTGGTACGGGTTCGTCGATGAGCTGGAGAGTTGTCGATAGCCAACCGCGTCACGATCCCACAGGTCTCATTGGATTAATGCCACACGTAGTACCAGATGCATACTTGCACGAGATGGTTGTAGTTGGCAGTGGAACAACCCTTAGATGGTTCCGCGAAACGTTTACGAATAATTCCACATTTGAAGATTTGATTTCAGATACAGCCAAAATTGCCAGAGGAAGCGAAGGCTTATTGTGCTATCCATTCGTCGAAGGAGCCACTGTCCCATTCCAAGATGACAATGCGCGAGCAACATTTTATGGAATATCTGGTCATCACAGTACTTCGCACTTTGTAAAGTCCATGTTAGAAGCTGTGGCATATCAATATCCATCACTTCATGAAGTAATTAAGAGTCGTGGACTTTCTGTTGGTACATTGACAATTTCAGACGGTGAAGCGCGAAGCAAGATTTGGAATCAGATTAAAGCCGACGTACTCGGATTACCGATTACACCGGCAGTTCACGTGGAGGCACCTGCGATAGGTGCTGGAATTCTTGCCGGAATTGCAACCAATAAATTCTCATCTTTCGAAGAGGCTGTTGAAATAGTGGTTGAAACAGCGCCTCCTATATATCCTGATGCAGAGTCCAAAAATGTTTACGAGAAGTTGAGAATTGAGTGGGAGAAAATACGCGATGTTGTATATCCGAGCCTTACAAGTTCAAGTAGCCAACTAAAATAAGAAAAGGAAAATCATGACAACACTTAAAAACTTCATTGATGGCAAATTCGTAGATAATGCCAGCAACCAGACAATGTCTTTTGAAAATCCTGCAATTGGTGAGAAGTATGGAACTGCGCCACTTTCTCGAGAAGTAGATGTTGACAATGCATTCAAGGCTGCAAGCCGTGCATTTGATAGTTGGAAGCGAACCACTCCAGCTGAACGATCTCTTGCCTTATTCAGAATTGCTGAATCAATGGAAGCTCGCGCGGAAGAAATCATCGCCGCAGAAATTCAAAATACAGGTAAACCACTTTGGTGGATGAGAGATGCCGAATTTCCACAATGTGTCGACCACACTCGCTTCCATGCAACATTGGCACGAAGTCTTCCAGGTTGGTCAACAGGTGAATACCTCACCGGCTATGACTCAACAGTTCGACGCGAACCAGTTGGAGTTTGCGCGCAAGTTGCCCCATGGAACTATCCGCTACTTATGGCTGTCTGGAAATTTGCACCCGCACTAGCAATGGGCAACACAATTGTTTTAAAACCGTCGGACACAACTCCACACACCGCAAGCATCATGGCTGAAATATTTGCAGAGCATTTGCCAGCAGGTGTAGTAAACATAATTTACGGTGATCGCGATACCGGACGTGCAATGGTGGCTCACAAGCGCCCAGATCTTGTTTCCATTACAGGATCAGTTCGAGCAGGAATTGAAATAGCACAAAATGCTGCACCAGACTTAAAGCGCCTACATTTAGAACTCGGCGGAAAAGCACCAGTAATTGTTTACGATGATTGCAATTTCGAAAAGAGCGTTCAAGGTGTTGCCGAAGCTAATTTGTATAACGCAGGTCAAGACTGTGCTGCTGGCACACGCGTATTAGTTCAAGAAGGCATCGCAAAGGAATTTACTGCTGCCCTTGCCAAAAAAGTTGCTGAATACAAATTTGGAAATCCAGAAAATGACGAAAATTTCTACGGATCTTTAAATAGCCAAAATCAATTAGACCGTGTTCAAGGTTTCATCGACCGACTTCCTAGCCATGCAGAAATTCTCACGGGTGGTAAATCCCATCGATTAAATGGCGGATACTACTTTGAGCCAACTTTGGTTGCGGGCCTGAAGCAAGATGATGAAATGATTCAAAACGAAGTTTTTGCTTCAGTGCAAACAATCCAGACCTTTAAGAACGAAGCCCAAGCAATTGAGATGGCAAACGATGTTGCATATGGGCTAGCTGCTTCAATTTGGTCGGAAAATCACGGTCGAGTAATTCGCACTTCGCAAGATTTAGATTTTGGGCAAGTGTGGGTTAATTGCCACTTGGTACAAGCAGCCGAAATGCCAAATGGAGGCTTCAAGCATTCCGGCCATGGCAACGATTTGTCTTCTGAAGCAATCCAGGGTTACACCCGCATCAAACACATTATGAGTTTGACGGGGCGTTAATTTTTAGATGACATTGGCAAATTTGTTTTCTAGAAATTAACTTTGTGGCTGGCTATAACTTTTAGGCGGGAATAAGTCTGAGTTTGGTTTCACTGCATTGCGCGATTAACATCATTTATATGCCAGTGAACTGCTGTTATAAGTGAGGCGGGTCGGGCTCGAACCGACGACGACCAAATTATGAGTTTGGGGCTCTAACCAACTGAGCTACCGCCTCCTGCGCTGCATACTCTACAAGATAAGCGGCTTTGGGACATTTTCCCTCACTTTTATAGTTAATGCTTGGCTTAAGCGGCGACCAGTTGTTTTTAGGATATTTGTTTGGTTGGTAGCTCCTGTAATTTTCTTACAAAGTCGAGATTGAAAAGTGCATTCGGATCACGCTTTTCTCTAATCAGGGAAATCGCGTCATCTGCTGAGAAGCCCTCCATCATCAGCACGACAGCAATTACAGCTCCTGAACGATTTAATCCTGCTTGGCAACGTGATAAACACTTCTTCCCTGACTTCCATTCAGAGTGTAGCCATGACGCTAATTCTTGAACCTTTATGAAAGTTTTATTGTCCATTGGTCCATCTGCAAACCCGTATCTGTTTTCATGCACATACCAAGACATAGGCTGCGCATAGCTGTAACAGGTTACAACCGAATCAAATTCTTCCCTTTCATGAAGTTGTGGCAGTCTCTTTCCAAACTGCACAATGTCATTGTCGCCCGTGCCCCCCATGTAGAGATTGGGCAGGATTTCACTAAATAGTTCTTGTTCGTCTTCCATCTTAAACCTCCAATAGAACTCTGTGATTGCGATTTAGCGCGGATAAGTGAAGGATTTCTTCACGTTTGTTAACCGATACACGAGTGTCGACACCTTGCGAACCACCCGCAAACAATGTGCCCCAATTATCTGAATCAATTTCTATATTCTTATAATTTTGAAATTCAAGAAAAAAACGTCTTACTTCATCACTACCTATTTTTTTCTTTGAATTCGAAGTTGCATCGAAAGATGCAGCAATTACGGTTTCCCTCAAGGTGCTTTTTAGGGATATTGGGTTTGAAAAGAATTCAGCAACCAAAGGTTCCCCGTCTAGCGCAATTAGAACTCCGTTTTGCTTTGGATGTGAAATCAAATCTCCCCTTAACTCTCTAATGACCGAGTGCTGAATTTCAGATTCAAGGGAGTCTTCCTCCATTACTTGTCGTAAGGAATTTGTTGGCCTGAAGCCAGAGCGAGTTTCTTGACGACTGACTTGCGCCCAAACTCTGGATTGTCGTGTGGACTGATCTAAGCTCCAAAATCCTCTGTTTGAGTCGAATTCGAATCCCGCCGCGATTACTGAGAATGGAGCGCGTCCACCATCGATGGACTTCGATTCTGGAGACCATCTTGCTTTTTCAACACAAGAAACTGAAATAGCAACTGTCGCGTGGGGTTCGATGTATTCCATCGAATTTACTGCTCTGTCTTGCCACAAGTTAGCTGAGATGATCCATCCGCTCGGGATGATAAATGGGTCGTCCGTCGGATTTTCCACTTGAATGCAATCAACCATAGGACCGTCTTCATCTTCAATTTCGCCAAAGATGAGGTCATCAAGATTCGGTGGAACCTTGTAATTGTGTGCGATCAAGCCCTCCCAGATTAATGGCCAGACTTGAAGGGGGCCTAGCTGCTTGGCTGGGCCTATTCGGAGTTCATTTGTAGTCATATGACTTCATTATAGAAGAACCACCTGATGTAGTCAAATGACTTCAGACTTATATATTTTTACCTATCGAAGTAGGCTAGTCATATGACTTCACGTTCAGAGGCAGCAAAGCTCCTAAAGACCGAAGTCTTGGATATCCACGGGGTGGGGAAGCTACTTGGGATCTCCAGATCCAGTGTGAACACCTTGATAGTGCGAGATAGCGCAGACTTCCCTCGACCAATCTACGAATCACGAGGCTCGGAACGTCACCCCGTTCGTCTATGGTGGCGAGCAGACATTGAACAGTGGGAGTCATCTCGCACCAGTCTCAAATCTAGGAGGTCTTCTAAGTGAGCGAATTCGAGGAGGACAGTCTCGTCAAATCTCGACAGAGGATTGAAGACCATGGAGAAGTTTTTACCCCAAGTTGGTTGGTCGAGGAAATGTTAAATCTTGTGAAGGATGAATCAGAGCGCATTGATTCTCGATTCTTAGAACCTGCATGTGGTTCTGGAAATTTCTTGAAATCGGTTCTTGCTCGCAAACTAGCAACAGTCGAGTCACGGTACGGAAAAAATGAATTTGAAAGGCAGCAGCATGCACTCTTTGCCCTCATGTGTATTTATGGCATCGAGTTACTGGAGGACAACTTAGAAGAATGTCGGGCCATTTTGTTGGCCATTTTTGCAGAATTCTTAAGAGTAGAAAAAGATGATGTTTGGTATCTGGCAGCTAGAAATGTGCTTAAAGTAAATATTTTGCAGGGTGATGCGCTTACTATGACAACGTTTGAGCACAACCACATTGAATTTCCAGAATGGGCTTATCTAGGTGCAGGAAAGTTCCAAAGAAGAGATTTTAGATACGACGCATTAACTCAACGTGGTTCGATACAGGGTACTCTTTTTGAGTTATTTGAGGAACATCATTTGTTCATACCAACCAAAACTTTCCCACCAATGACAGTTGAGGGGATTGCATCATGAGTACAGCTGCATTCACATTGCAGGGCTACAACCCAGATGTACTCACGTGTATAGCAAATCTCTCAAGCGATGAAGTGTTTACGCCTCCAGAGCTTGCGAATCAAATGCTTAATACCTTAGAAGAAACTTGGGCTCTCGAGAATGGTGGCGAGAATCTGTGGAGAAGAAGCGATGTGACTTTTCTCGATCCTTCTTGTAAGTCTGGAGTCTTTCTTCGAGAAATCGTTAAACGCCTCAGTGAAGGTCTAGCTACAGAAATCCCCGATTTGACGGAGCGAATCAATCACATTGTGACTAAACAAGTATTCGGCATTGGAATCACCGAATTAACTAGTTTGCTCACAAGACGAAGTGTTTACTGCTCTAAAAAAGCGAACGGTATTCATTCAATTGCCCGAACTTTTCCGAACGATATGGGCAATATTTGGTTTGAGCGCACAGAACACACTTGGGTGGGGCCAAAATGTAAATATTGCTCAGTTCGAAAAGATGTGTTCGGCCGTGAAGCAGATCGTGAAACATATGCTTACAAGTTCATCCATTTGGATGATGTTAAAGTTCAAGTATCCGAGTTATTTGGAGGAAAAATGAAGTTTGATGTTGTTATCGGAAATCCTCCCTATCAAATGAAAGATGGCGCTGGCGGCACAAGCGATTCAATGATTTTTCATTTATTCGTTGAACAGGCAATGAACCTCGAGCCGAGGTATCTATCCATGGTCATTCCTTCACGCTGGCTAGCTGGAGGTCGTGGGCTTGATGATTTTAGAAAAGAAATGCTTGGATCTAAAAAGATGATTAACCTCGTCGATTATCCAGTTTCAAAGGAAGTCTTCTCGAGTGTTGAAGTCAAGGGTGGAATTTGCTATTTCTTGATGGCCCCCGATTATCAAGGTGATTGTAAAGTCACAATGGTCCGTGGGGGTGACGCAACTACATCCGTGAGACAACTGGACGAATTTGATGTGTTCGTTCGAGACACTCGCTCAGTAGAGATTCTCCGTAAAGTTCTCAAATTCAAAGAAAAATCCATAAATGAAATTCTTACCCCAGATACTCCTTTTGGAATAGCTACAAATTTTACGGATTTCCATGAAACAAAGCGAAAGTCGGATATCACTTTGTATTACGGAAAGGGCGGTAAGCGTGCTACCGCCTACATAAATGAAGCCACAATTGAAAAGAATAAACATTTAATTGATAAGTGGAAAGTTCTGGTTCCTGAAGCAGGATCAGACGGAGGCCAGAAAATTCCCGATTCGGTACTCGGAAAACCTTGGTTGTGCCCACCAAGCTCCGCCTGCACACAAACTTTTCTTGCTTTCTATGTGGACACTGAATCTGAAGCAAACAGCCTTGAGTCATATTATCGAACAAAGTTTTTCAGACTCTTAGTCTCACTCAGAAAGTTAACACAGCACGCATTACGTTCAACATATACCTGGGTCCCACAACAGACTTGGGACCAAGAGTGGACCGATGAAAAGTTATACAAGAAATATGGTTTAACCCAAGAAGAGATAATTTTCATTGAGAATGTAATTAGACCAATGGATTCCGACAGTGACTAAGACTATTGAAGAACTTCTTCCCGATAAGTCGCAGGCTCGCCTGCGTATTTACGCTTGGTCGACAACCGAGATAAAGAAATTCAAAGGCTGTTTGAAGGTTGGTCAAACAACCCAAGAAGTAAACGTAAGAATTAAGCAATCTCAGGGGGTTGCGCAGGTGCCTTACATCCTTGAAGTAGATGAAGCTGCGGAGAGATTTGATGGTGCATTTTTTAGAGACAGCGCCGTTCGTGAACGTTTGAAGCAAAAAGGATTTGAAAACGTTGAAAATGAATGGATGCGTTGTTCTGCAAAAGACGTTTTAACGGCCATCAAAGAACTCCAAAGTGGTGCAGAGCGATCTATCCATCGGACAGAAGACTTTAAAATGCGGTCTGAACAGAGTGCAGCAGTTAAAAAGACTGCTGATTACTTTAATTCTATTTGGGCTGAGAACAAGAAATCCGTTCCCCGCTTTTTATGGAATGCGAAAATGCGATTTGGAAAAACTTTTGCTTCCTATCATCTGGCAAAGAAATTAGATGCAAAAAAGGTTCTAGTTGTAACCTTTAAACCTGCAGTAGAGGACGCTTGGCAAGTGGACTTGGAGTCCCACATTGACTTCGAAGGCTGGCAGTACTTTTCAAAGTCAGTTGGAGGAGATCCAACAAAGGCAAACAAGAAGAATCCTCTGGTTTACTTTGGTTCATTTCAAGATTTGCTTGGACGAGACAAAGCGACAGGAACAATCAAAGCAAAAAATGAATGGGTCCATACAACAAATTGGGATCTTGTAATTTTTGATGAATATCATTTTGGTGCTTGGCGAGATAGTGCGAAAGAGTTGTTCGAAGGTGAGGATAGCTCCGAAGCCAAGAAAGAGCTTGCAAACGAATACGGGGACGTGCTCGATGTTTTCGACGAGGCTCTCATCGAATTGAGTGGCACCGAGACTAATTTCTTGCCAATAAGCACCAAAGGCTATCTTTATCTTTCAGGCACTCCTTTCAAAGCGCTAGCAACAGGTGAATTCATTGAAGAGCAAATCTTCAATTGGACTTATACAGATGAGCAACGGGAAAAAGTGAAATTTGCAAAGAAGTATCCAGATAAATGGAATCCCTATGCAGCATTGCCCGAAATGCGACTTCTTACATATCAAATGCCCGATGAAATTCTTGCGATAGCTGGCCAAGGAGAGTTTGACGAGTTTGATCTCAACGCATTTTTTGAGGCAACAGGTACGGGCAAATCGGCCATTTTCAAATATAAAGATGATGTTCAAAAATGGCTCGACATAATTCGTGGCGCTTATCTACCCTCACAAGTGGATGCCATGAAAATGGGCAGACGTCCACCATTTCCTTACTCTGATACTAGATTGCTTCCTTACATGCAGCATTCTTTTTGGTTTATGCCAAATGTTGCTTCATGCCACGCTATGGCGAATTTGCTTCAGGAAAAGCACAATGTTTATTGGCATGACTACGAAGTTCTAACCGTGGCAGGGACGGGCGCTGGAATTGGTTTAGAAGCTCTGCCACCAGTGCGTAAAGCGATTGGTAGTGGATTCGATTCTAAAACCATCACGCTATCTTGTGGAAAGCTAACCACTGGAGTAACCGTCTCTCAATGGTCGTCAATGTTGATGCTGCGTAATCTAAATTCTCCAGAGACCTATTTTCAAGCCGCATTCAGAGTTCAGTCGCCTTGGTCAATCAAGAATCCAAATGGCGACAATCCCCATCAAGAGGAAATTTTGAAACCTGCATGCTTTGTTTTTGATTTTGCACCCACTAGAGCACTTCGTCAAATAGCTGAATATGGAGCAGGACTTTCACCTGAAACTTCTGATCCAGAGGTTGCCGTGGAGGAGCTTGTAAAATTCTTACCTGTCTTGGCCTATGACGGTTCAAATATGACTCAGATTGATGCAGGCGGAATTCTCGATATAGCCATGGCTGGTACCTCTGCCACGTTGTTGGCACGTAAATGGCAATCTGCGATTCTGGTCAATGTCGATAACGACACTTTACGAAGAATTATGGGTAGTGAGGCAGCCATGAATGCCGTTATGAACATTGAAGGGTTTAGATCACTAGGTAGTGAAGTATTTGAAACAGTCGTGAATAAGAGTGAGGCTGTAAGAGATACCAAACGTGAGAAAGGTGAGAAACTCACAGAGAAGCAGAAGCGCGAGCTCACAGAAGAAGAAAAGGAGTACAAGTCAAAGCGCAAGCAGATTCAGGAAAAGCTCGTAAAATTCGCAACTCGAATTCCTGCCTTTATGTATTTGACTGATTACCGTGAAAATACCTTACGTGATGTAATCACAAAAATTGAACCCGATTTGTTTAAGTCAGTGACAGGCTTAACAGTTAAGGACTTCAATCTCCTAGTATCTCTTGGGGTGTTTAATGCGACCCATATGAACCAAGCAGTATTCGCATTCCGCCGTTATGAAGACGCATCGCTTTCGTACACAGGCATTGATTCTCACCCAAGGCTTCGCCACTACGGTCTCTATGACACAGTTGTAGCGATTGAGGCTGAGTCGATTTAACCGAGATTTTGAAGCAGTTTTTAAGCCAATTTCTGCCCAAAAATAAGCCTGTCTTTCATAAACAACAAGTTATTAGTCAAATCACCTATTCGGAAGTCAGATACCCTGATTCTCAGGCAGCCTGGGGATTGTCTTTAATCAACCCTCACTTGAAGAGCCACGGAACCACAGCAGATTTTTACTTCTTTTAAGAATCTTACTTTTCTCCAAGGAATAGAAAAATAGTGTGGTTATGTGGTTAGAGGAACAAGCTGACAGTGGGCTTGAATTTGATTCCCGTGTAGCCTCGACCATCTTCGCCTGTTGGATTTTTAGTCCAGTGGTCTGAAATGCGATTGTCGCCGATTTCTTCGAGCATTTCATAGAATTTCATCCGCGTATCCTGCTCCAACTTACGCTCACGGCAGAAGGAAACATAATTATCAAACAAGAGCTTTCTACTAATGGGCTCTTTATAAGATTCTGAAAAATCCAGTTTTTCATTAATAAATAGTGCGGATGTATTGCAGGAATATTCGTATTCCAACTGAGCCTCTTTGCAGATTAATGGTTCATCAAAGCCACCTTGATCCATGGCTTCACGTAATCCAAGTACTGCTCGGAGTAGGACGCCATCTAATTCTTCCGCCATTCTCTGATTCAAAGTCCTATCTGGAGTACCTTCAATAAGGCGAGTCATCGGAATGATCAGCCAGCGCCTGAACCAGCCAAATGAGACATCCCTACTAGCAGGCATCTTGTTTCCCGAAAAGAGCATCGTGGCTTCACTTTGGAACGTGAAAGGATGTCCATTCTTTCTTTGAGCGTTTATTATGTCTTCGCCTGTAATCTTCTTGAACTCAGCCGTTGAATTGAATGTAAAACGCTCAATGTCGCCACAAATATTTGCTGTTTTGCCGAACAGTTCAGCTGATGCAAAACGGTCTGAAGTCAGCACCTTTGGATCTATTGCACATATTGTCGATTCTGGAAGAAGAGCATGGCAAATGCGTAGGAGTGTTCCTTTTCCATTCAACCCTCCGCCAATTAGAGCTATTGCTTTTTGAAAACCCATCCCTGGATGAATAGTTACTCCTATTACCTGCCATAGAAGCTTAATAATTTCGGGGTCAAAAAGTGATTCCATCCAGGTGTCGGTGACTGGACATTTACTTTTTGTATCCCATGCGGCTCTAATTTGGTAAGTTGAGAAATACTTCGGGTCATGCGGGTAGAGTTCTAAAGTCTCCCAATCCAGCATTCCGTTTTTTACATTTATCAGATTTTTTGGACCTAAACCATTTATTTTAGGAGCACGTGCTTTGATAATTGATGCTACTTCTATTACGTGGTTTTTACGGTAACGACGCCCAGTGCAGAAGACAACCCTCATCGTGAGGTCATCTTCACCATTTGGTCGCCAAACTCCATCAGAAAAATGCCAAATGCGCTTTCCTTTGTCGATGGCAAATGGTCCTAATAGTTCTACCGCTTCCAACAATTTCGTAGTTACTAGACCACCATCGTAGATCTCATCGGCCATCAGTTCGGCAAGCCTTCGAACATTAACATCGGTTCTGTGGATACGATAAATTTCAAGTCTTTCAACTTGATTCGCTTCTAACTTACTTAAGTGAATAGGGTCAATCATTATGTCTATTTATCCAATCTTGTATTTGGGGAGAATTAGTTGCTAGCTGTGACTCACGGTGGAGTTCAATTTCACCCTCAGGCAACGGTAAAACTTGTGCAATCGCCCATAAAGTCATATCGATGAATTCCCTAGGGGAGGACCACTGATCTTGTGGTTTTATTGAAACGAAAAGATTTAAAATTGATTCAACGGCTGTCTTTGCGCTATATAAACCAGCTCTAGCATCTTTCATGCAAACCAATAGAAGGTCTCTACATGCATCATGCCGACTGCCACGAAAGAACCATGACTTTCCCTCTGCTAAGCGGTTTTCTAGAACTTGCTCACATTTATTCTCTGAGTAATTAGCAAAAAAAGAGTCAGCCTCTGCCATGTCAATAGATTGAGCAGACTGGTATCGCGCTTCAGGAAGTAGTCGCTGAAGGGCATACGGCAGCAAGGGGACGACACCCGTTCTTTTCCAAACATATTGCCCACCTTCGGTGTGCTTGCTGTGTGAAGTTGGAGCAACAACAATGATGCCGTTTTTTCCACGAACCTCACCCCATGCACCTTTGAGCAATCCTTTCGAATTTCCATAATTACTCCCTTCGGGCGTGGCAAAGATGTAATGCCCCCGCAGAGGATCACCAGTTCGTGTTGATTGAAATGGAACACTTTCCAGCATTATCCATTCGCGCAATCTGTTAGGGAGTTGACTTGGATCATCGACATCAAATGCGATAGCACCTGATTTTCCAAGGTGGATTGCAAGTCCATAAGGCGTTTCTGTTTGGAACCATTTTTCAATTTGCTGCGAATCGCGAGAACTTTTATCTGGCCACCCTTTGCCCACAACAGTTCCAGCGTTCTTTGTGGTTGCGTCAATCGGGAGTACGTAGAATCCATTTTCTGCCCAAGCTTTAGCGGCATCAATGATGGTGATACTCTCTACGCTCTTAGGAACGCGAAGAATTCCGCTGGTAGATTTGAAGAGATCTGCATATTTGATTGTGGTCATTTTTTTTCTTGGAACAAACACAACTCTGCAGGAATATAGATGGTATAGAGAAATGCTCTCTTTTTTATTCTCTCTAAGCAATCGAGAAAGAATTTAGAGTAAAAGCGATTATCATCACGAATCTGATTTTTCATGGATTCGGCTTCGTGCCAATTTCTTTGACCTGGTAATTCGCGGATGCGTAGAAGACTCTCTTCAGTCCTAGAATAGATACCGCTATAGAGTATTTCTGCTTGTTTGATAGAAAGATGGCCTTTGGTAAGTTCCTCAGTTAGCTCTATAAGAAGATAATTTGATTCGTTCCAAAAACCATCTCTTTTCAAGAAGCTTGGAGCAGGTTTATAAATTTTCTCCAACATCGCCTTTACAGCGTCACAACTAGCGATGCCGAATGCCTCAGGTATATATACAGTTTCGTAAATTTCAGATGAAATTATGTCGTCTGCTTCAGTCATGAAGCCACCCGATTCAGAAGTAACCAGGACTCAATGTCTTTTTCTTCAAACCGCCAGTGGCGCCCAATCTTGATAGCTGGGATTCCCAGCGTGCCGATGTTCTCTCGGATCCACCAAGGGGATTTCCCTAGGTATTCCGCGACCTCTTGGGTCGTTAACAGTCTTTTCATACTAGCCTCCTTTAGGCGAGTCGGATTTGCTTTAGTAGAGGGAGTCTGTCAGACTATCTCTAGTTAGTCAATTGGAGGAAAGATGAACCAAAGTGCGATGGCTGATCTGGTGCTTTCAAATGGAGCAGAGGTCAACTTCAAGGTAGGTCAGGATGCTCTTGGGAATCCAGTGGTCTCATACCTGCAGATTTCATTTTCAAGAGTTAAGGAAATTCCACAAGGTGGTGTCTCAGCAACGTTGCTCAGGGAGATCACTATTAGCGAACTGTTGTCACTCTGGTTTCAGGAATCCTCTCGATCTTTTCTTACCAATCGTGATGAGCAATCTGTATGGCATGCAATTCATAACGGAGGTGGCCCATCTGGGAGACGTGGTTTACCGCCTATCTACTACGCGTGCTTGGCATATATATACGTGAGGCAGTGTGAATTAACACCAAATAATCCGACAGCTGAGATTGCTCACAGGTTGCAGGTCAGCCCGAAGACAATCACTACACGATTGGCTCAGGCAAGAAAAATTGGAGTTTTGTCTGGCCGCAAAGATGGCACCAGCGTTACGCGAGCGGGTGGAGTACTGACTACTGAAGGTAAAAAACTTATTATAAATTTTATTAAGGAGAGCAAATAATGTCTATTAAAAAAACAGCAGATGGAAAGTACCAGGTACGGTTTCGTGATGAGTCAAAAACACAGCGCGCAAAGACTTTTGCGCGTAAGAAAGATGCGGAAGCATTTGAGGCCAAGGTAGTGACAGAAGTAAAGAACGGAACTTGGCTTGATCCCGTTGTAGCCCATGTCATTCTTGAAGACATCTGGGTTGATTTCTATGAGCTCAAGCAAGGAAAAAAGAAAAACACTCTTATAGATTACGAGAATATCTGGCGGTTACATCTTGCGCCTCGATGGGGGAAAGTGGCAGTTATTCGTATTAATCAGATTGAATTTGATAAGTGGGTTATTGCTAAGAAACTCTCCCCTCAGCGCATTGGCAAAATCCATCTTCTGATGTCCATGTTGCTTGACCACGCAGTAAAGCGTAAGAATCTTAAGCACAACCCCCTCAAAGATGCACTAGGACGACGCTCTAAGGCGAACCTACCCACAGCTTCTGTTGAGATTGCCACCAACTTCCTCACCCTTGGTCAATTGATGAAGGTGGCGGAACGCGCAGGCTTTTACAGAGATGTTGTTTTGGTGTTGGGACTTTGTGGCCTTCGTTGGGGGGAGTTGGTAGGACTTCAAGTTAAGGATTTGAATGTTTCAGCAGGTACTTTGACTATTCGCCGTTCCTTAGTAGAAATAAATGGAAAATTGGAGGAGAGCACAACAAAGTCTCACCGCTGGCGCATCGTTCACCTACCTGAGATTTTGCAAATTGCATGCCACCGTTGGGTTTTTGATAAGAATCAGGATGATCCGCTCTTCCACACAGAGGAAGGCACATTCCTGAGAAATACTAACTTCACGCGTCGCATATTCATCCCAGCACTACTCAAGTCCGAGGTGAAGAAGATACGTATTCATGACTTGCGACATACAGCTGCGAGTATCGCAATTTCGGCTGGAGCAACTCCTAATATGGTGAAGGAGATGCTTGGACATTCCGATGTTCAATTAACAATGCGCGTTTACGCACATATCTTTGAAGCTGATCGCGAGAAGGTTGCGGCAAATGTGAACAGAGCGGTTAACGAAGTGCATGAAATGTGCACGGACCCGTTAGAGACAGAAATTATGAGTCGCTCTAAGGAGCCAATTAATCCATCTGACCTGCGCTTTTTCTTACAAACAGGAAAACAAGTTGATTCTGGAACATCGGATTATGAGTTCTGGGCTCTAACCAACTGAGCTACCGCCCCTAAAACAATTAGGTAGAAGGATATCTAGTTTTACTCAATCTTTTTGCACCCCTTTTGTGCCCCAGTACTCCCACATCCCCATGACATTGAGGATGAGGGCAAAGCCAAAGATCAAATCTTCGACGGGTGCACTCATGATGCGCAGGCCACTAATTACTTCTGGGTCATACATGACGATATTTCGGGAGGTGAGCCACCAGTTGGTTAGTAATTGGAAGGGGAGAATAATTGCGTAAGAGGACCAGAAGATTGGTCTTGTAAGTAGTGAGTTCTTAAATCCAAATAAATCTAGTAATACTGAGAAAATGAGAATTGCGATAACAATGTCGGAGTAAATCATTTTCCCAGCTCCGGATGCTTCCATTCAGGCTTAATACGAGCCACACCTTCTAGCGTCATGAGAACTGCTATTGGAATAATGAGGAAGAAGAGAATCTCTTCGATTGGAATATTGAAGGGCCCATTAATTCCGGTGACCTGCTTCTGATCGAAGTACCAATGACCTTGAGAGATGGCATAGGCATCCCAGATCAAAAATCCCAGGCTAATGGGAAGAAGGCTTAGCAGCACGCGCTTCATACGCCGCAGCACATGAACCTTGAAGGCGATTTCAAGCCAGAAGGATGCAGCTGCGGTAAAAATTAGCATCGCTAAATAACTCAACTTCAACATGGTGGATTCTCTCATAATCCATAGAGATAGTTGATACTGTCATGCAGGTTTCTAAGAAGAAAGAGTAGTGAGAATTGAAAACTCCTCTAGAACTATTTGAAAGAGTGCGCTTGTACTCATCAGTGGCTGTTGCGATGGCAATTGTGGCCTCACTTATTGCCTCACAGTTGGTAGGTTCAAAAGATCTCACCTGGCAAGTAGCTATTGCCCTCTTTGCCCTAGCTGTTGGAATTCCTCATGGCGCTTTGGATCATTTTGTTACTGTGCCCCGAACTAATAAAAAAATCTTGACTGCATTCATTTTTATCTATGTATTAGTTGCATGTGCTGCAGTTCTAGCAATCTTGAAGTGGAATGTTCTTGGATTTCAGTTAGTTGTCTTAATGAGCCTGGTTCACTTTGGGGTAGGAGAGTGTGCTTTTCTTAATGAATTAGATCGCCTGAAGGAAAAAACTAGTTCTCGCTTACCTACACCTTTTGTTGTCTTAGCTTTTGGCTCAATTCCAGTTGTCTTGCCTCTCATTAACTCATCGAGTGCAAGTGCTCTTGCTCAAGTGAATACAAATTTAGTTAACTGGCACCAAGGCTTTGATCAGGGCTTAAGATTCATTGTTCTAGCTCTTTTTACTGTGGCTTTGGTAGCACTTTTGATTACAAAGAGATTTCGAGATGTTGTTGACCTCTTCTTACTGAGTGCTTTGGCAGTTCTGACCCCACCGTTGATTGCATTCGCGGTTTATTTTGGATGTTGGCATGCGATGCGCCATACGGCCCGCTTAACTCTTCTTTTGCCCAAATCACAGAGTGACTATGAACAATCACGTGCCTTAAAGGCCTTCTGGTCTGCAGTCCTACCTGGCACACCAGCCCTCATTGGCAGTTTTGTGTTTGCTGCCGGACTGTGGATTTATGGCGAGGTTGATAAATCATTTTTCTGGTTTGTTTTAACCATTGTGTGGGCGCTAACTGTTCCTCACATGATTGTCACAGCAAAACTCGACCGCAAAGCGCTAAAAATCTAGTCACTGCCCTATAACCTTGCGACGTGATTAAACGATTATTACCACTCATCTTTTTAATCTCTAGTATTACCCCGGCTCAAGCTGCACCGGTGTATGTATTTCCTGTGACAGGTTGTGAAGTCAACTATGCCAAAGCTCACCATGATTATGCAGCTACCGATATTTTGGCCAAAGCTGGTTGCAAGTTTGTGGCTCCAATTAACGGCGTGGTCGATGAAGTAAATCGGAGTGATAATTGGAGTGGAAAAACTAATTTAGGTATTGATCGTGGGGGACTCTATGTCTCAATCATTGGTGAAGACGGTGTTCGCTATTACGGATCGCACTTGCGCTCAATCCCAGCAAGTATTCAACCAGGTGTTGTTGTGAAAGCTGGACGGTTGTTAGGCGGTATTGGAGCATCTGGCAGTGCCCGTGGAACTGCGCCGCATTTACATTTTGGTATTTCTTGGCCAACACCAGGTCAAACGTGGTGGGTGCGGCGCGGGGAAGTATTGCCGTGGAAATATTTAGATGCATGGAAGGCTGGAAAAGATTTATCTCCAGTAAAGGAAGTTAATGCACGTAAGTTAAAAGTTGGTGAGATTCCACCTGTACCAAAATAAATAACCCCCACTGTTGCCAGTGAGGGTTATTTTTAAAGCGGTTTTAATTAGGCAGGATTAACTGCATCAGCCTGAGGACCCTTTGGACCCTGTACGACCTCAAATGAAACTGCCTGACCCTCTTCAAGGGACTTGTAACCGTTTCCTTGGATTGCTGAGTAGTGAACGAATACATCTTGTCCGCCACCATCAACTGCAATGAAACCGAAACCCTTTTCAGAGTTGAACCACTTAACTGTGCCTGTTGCCATGTTTTTACTTTTCCTTCGATATGTGGGTGTTCCGAGAAATCCTCGGATCACGGTCTTCCTCTTGCGCCAGCGATACCGAATATGTGTTACATGAAACGGGTACTGATTAAGCGTCCGACTGAGGTGAACTCTACCGCCTACTGACCCGTATGCCTAAAGTGGGGCTGGACAGTTTGAGCGTGCGAGGTGTTCAATTGAGGTACTAGTAAGAGCAAATGCAGCTGGGGAAGGTCGCATTTGGCGCCCTTGCTAGGAGAAATGTATGCAACGTCTTGTTACGCCTTCTGCCCAATTATCGGTGCGGGGCTTACTCACTATTCACTCAGCACCATCTGCGCTGCGCCGTCATATTGATTGGGCGATACAAAACATCGTAGGGGCAGATGCGCAGCTCAATTGGCTACCTCAACCAATGATGGTGGGCACATTTAAAACTAAATGCCAATTCAATGGGCGCCAAGGATTTGGCGCAGAAATTGCGAGCACATTGCGCAGTTGGCATTACTTAAACTTTGAAGTGCAAGAGGCACATGAGAATGGTGGAGAGTTATTTCGCTTCACGCCAGAGCTTGGAATTCACAGAGCAGTCACTGATCTGAGCGGTGGTGTGCTCCTGAATGAATTTACGATTAATAATGTGATGCAGAAGGCTTTCGATGAAGATTCAATACGACAAGGACTCTTGCAGGCTATGGGAACTGCCTGGGATATAGAGCTAGAAAGATTTCGGAGTGCTGGCATGGGCGAACCTGCGCGCTTGCATGCAATTTAGTCCGATAGAATAAAGACATGAGCCAACTTAATGAATCCCCGATTATCACCGTAGAGCGCCGTAAGGCAGTGACAATTATTGTTTCAGCCGTAATCATGGCGCTCGCACTTGGTGTTGGATTAACTCAAGTTGGAACGGGTTTTGCAACACGTGCCGGTAATGGAATTACTGTCACAGGATCTGCCAAGACAAGTGCAGTTGCAGATAATGCAGTCTGGACTCTCTCTGTCAGTCTTTCATCTCCAACAGTTGGTGCGGCTGTGAAGAAAGTAGATTCAGATGTTGCAGCTCTTTCCTCTTATTTAACTCAAGGTGGCATTGCAGCAGATGCCCTCACTCTTGGCGCAGTTTCTACTTATGCTAATGAGGAGTATGTCAATGGAAATTCAACAGGTCGCATTCTTTCCTACCGTGCTTCTCGCGATGTGACGGTTCGAACAAAGGATGTGCAATTAGTTTCAAAGTTGAGTCAAGGAATTGGCACTTTGCTTGAAACTGGAATTAACGTGAATAACTATGGACCTCAGTACTACATCTCAAACTTGCCCGAGCTTCGCCCAGAGTTAATGAGTGAAGCGATGAAAGATGCAAAGCTTCGCGCTGAGTCACTGACTAAGGCTGTGGGTGGATCACTTGGTTCATTGGTAAACGTCAAAGCCGGCCCAATTCAGATCACAACCCCAGATTCAACAATGACTGCAGATTATGGTGCTTATGACACAAGCACGATCAACAAGACTGTTAGCGCCACAGTTTCTGTAACTTTTAATACAAACTAAAGCGGAATATTGCCGTGGGCACCACGGCGATGTGGCGTGCTAGCAATAATTTTGGCTAAAGCACTACGTGTAAGTGAAGGCTCGATAATTTCATCCACAGCCCCTATTTCAACTGCGCGGGCAACACCACCTGAAACCTTCTCGTGCTCTGCCGCCAGTTCTAACTCCATCGAATCACGTTGCTCTGCTGGCAAATCTGCCAAAATACGGCGATGCAATACACGAACGGCTGCCACTGCACCCATCACTGAAACTTCTGCTTCTGGCCAAGCAAATACTCGAGTAGCACCTAACGCCTTTGAATTCATCGCAACATAGGCACCGCCATAAGCACGGCGAGTAATTAACGTAACCCGAGGAACAACAGCTTCACCAAATGCATGCAAGAGCTTTGCGCCACGTCGTACCGCACCTTCCCATTCTTGACCTGCGCCAGGTAAGAAGCCTTGAACATCTGCAATAACAATAAGAGGAATTCCAAAAGCATCACAGGTCCGGACAAAGCGTGCTGCTTTTTCCCCAGCAGCTGCATCTAATACACCGGCAATGTGTGCTGGATTATTAGCTAGAACTCCAACAGTTGCACCACCTAAGCGGCCAATAATTGTTGTCATGTTAGGTGCCCACATAGAGAGCAGCTCAATGTGTTCTGTTTCTTTATCTAAAATCGCGTCAACTAATGGGTGTACTTCATAGGTGCGTACATTTGATTGCGGAACAAAAACTGAAAGATCAATATCGGCCACATCAGGGTTCATAACCCCATGATGAGCAAAGAGTGCGGTTAAGTCACGCACATCATCAATTCCCTCTTGTTCAGTGGGAGCAATGATGTGTGCAAGGCCACTGTTCTTGCGGTGTGCTTCTGGTCCACCCAGCAACGCCATATCAATATCTTCACCAGTAACACTTTTAACAACTTCAGGGCCAGTAACAAAGATGCGACCCTCAGGAGATAAAACAACAATGTCAGTTAGCGCTGGCCCATAAGCACCGCCACCTGCAGTTGGTCCAAGGACAAGTGATAACTGCGGGATACGACCACTTGCAGAGATCATTGATTGGAAAACCTCACCGAAGGCATCTAATGATGCAACGCCATCACTTAATCGTGCACCACCTGAGTGCCAGATGCCGATGATTGGAACTTGCGCTCCCATTGCAGCTTTGTAGGCAGAGACAATTACTTTTGAGCCTTCAACTCCCAACGCTCCACTTTTGATTGTGGCATCAGAGGCAAAGACAATAACTTTATTTCCTTTAATGTTTCCGGTTACGGCAACCATTCCACAGTCAGTGCGGGGAATAAGGAATTCAAACTTTCCATCATCGAGTAATCGAGCGGCACGGCTTTCTGGATCGCGTGGGTCTAACTGCGGGGTCGGCATTTATATGCTCTTAAATACCAATACGACGTTGTGGCCGCCAAAACCAAAAGAGTCATTAAGCGCTGCGATATCACCGGCAGGAAGAGCACGGGGCTTATCGCGAACAACGTCAACAGTGACGGCTGGATCTAAATCATCAATATTAATTGTTGGGGGAGCTAGACGATCCTGCAAAGTCTTAACGATAAATACAGATTCAATCGCCCCCGCACCACCTAATAGGTGCCCCGTCATGGATTTAGTTGCAGAGACTGCAACATGATCAGCATCTGTTCCAAGGGCAGCGCGCAAAGCATTGGCTTCGGCAACATCACCGGCTGGCGTGGAAGTGGCATGGGCATTTAAGTGAACAATATCTTTTGTAGTTAAACCTGAATCACGAAGAGCAAACTTCACTGCGCGCTGCACACCAGCTCCATCTGGATCCGGTGCTGCGATGTGATAACCATCAGAAGTTAGGCCTTGTCCGGCAACTTCGCAGTAAATCTTGGCACCACGTGCCACTGCATGCTCATATTCTTCTAGAACTAATATTCCGCCGCCTTCACCTAAAACAAAGCCATCGCGGTTTAAATCATATGGACGAGATGCACGCGCTGGATCATCGTTTCGAGTCGATAGCGCCTTCATTGCCGCAAAGCCCGCCATTGGCATTGGGTGAATCGCGGCTTCAACGCCACCGCTAACGACAACATCTGCACGATTATTTCGAATCATCTCTAATGCATAGCCAATTGCTTCGGCCCCTGATGCACATGCACTCACCGGAGTATGAACGCCAGCCTTTGCTTGCAGTTCCAGACCTACATTTGCTGCGGGCCCATTGGGCATCAACATTGGAACAGTGTGAGGGCTAACAAGGCGTGCACCTTTTTCGTGCAAGATGTCATACTGATCGAGCATCGTTGTTACTCCACCAATACCCGAAGCGATAACAATGCCTAAGCGCTCTTTATCCATTTCAGGTGAGCCCGCATCTCTCCACGCCTCGCGCGAAGCGATAATGGCAAACTGCTCAGATCTATCTAAGCGACGCATCTCTACGCGCTCTATCTGCTCACTTGGCTCAACGGCAACGCGTGCGGCAAAGTGGACAGGAATTGTTTGTGCCCAATCCTCAGTCAGTAATCGAACTCCACTGGTACCAGCTAAAAGCGCCGACCATGTTGTGCCAACATCACCGCCAAGAGGTGTAGTTGCACCAAGACCGGTGACAACTACACGACGGGCAGACATAAGAAAAGCCTCTACTTACTACTTAGCTGCATTGACGATGAAGTTGACCGCATCGCCAACAGTGGCAAGGTCGGTCACTGCCTCATCTGGGATCTTCACACCAAAGCGCTCTTCTGCCGCAACGATAACTTCAACCATACTCAGTGAATCCACCTCTAGATCTTCGGTGAAGTTCTTACCCATCTCAATCGATGCAGCAGGAATTCCAGCTACTTCTACAACAATCTCTTTTAATCCTGCAAGAACATCAGCCTGTGCAAGTGCCATTTTATTTTTTCCATCCGTTAGCTGGTCTGGGCGTTTCTGTTGCGAGACGGTAATTCTCTCGGAAAAGGACGGTACTTACGAGTACCTGCGCCTATTAGTGGCGAAAATCTCAAGGAGCGGGCGGAAGTGCCACAACCTGGGCGGCGTAGACAAGGCCCGCGCCATAACCGATCAAAAGCGCCAATGTGCCATGAAGTTCGGGGTGTTTGAGAAGTAGCGCATCCATCGCAAGGGGAATCGATGACGCAGATGTATTTCCATTGACACGAATATCGTCGGCAACCACAACGTGTGCAGGAATATTAATCTCTTTAGCCATTGATTCGATGATGCGCATATTTGCTTGATGGGGAATAAATGCACCTAGCTCATCGGCGCTTACACCTGCCGCCTCCAGCGCTTTGATTCCAACTTTACTCACAGTAAAAACCGCCCAGCGATAAACAGCCTGACCTTGCTGTGAAATATTTGGCCAACCAAGTTGGGCTA
>OFRL01000190.1_pt1 | contig 33014 bp, 38 predicted proteins | sample 1543121 | NCBI WGS metagenome assembly OFRL01 (sample SAMN07774228, study PRJEB24372) | wastewater metagenome | isolation source: Lake Maggiore Cannobio | place: Italy: Cannobio | collected 2016-01
TATGATGCGTGTCGCATTGACTATTGGTTCCTCGACCAAATGTCAATGATCACCGACGAGCGTGCGGCACTAGATGCATGTGGTATCGACAAGATGACAGTGCGTTCGTGGCGGCGCGCAAAACGACTGGGATTCTCTGACGCGCAATTGGCATATCTGTGGAAGGTCACTGAGTCAACGGTGCGGGCAACACGTATTTCTGCTGGTGTTATTCCCACCTACAAAGCCGTTGACACATGTAGTGCCGAATTCGCTGCGCAAACCCCATATCACTACTCGACATACGAAGACGAAAACGAAGTTCACGTTTCAACAAAGCCCAAAGTGATTATTTTGGGTAGCGGTCCCAATCGCATCGGTCAGGGAATCGAATTTGACTATTGCTGTGTGCATGCGAGTTTCGCCCTTCGTGATGCAGGTTTCGAAACGATCATGGTTAACTGCAATCCGGAAACGGTGTCGACGGATTACGACACAAGTGACAAGCTGTATTTCGAGCCACTCACGCTCGAGCACGTGTTGGAAATCGTCCACCGCGAACAGCCGGAGGGCGTGATCGTGCAGCTGGGTGGGCAGACGCCGCTCAAGCTCGCACTCGACCTGCAAGCCAACGGGGTGCCCATCATCGGCACCTCGCCGGATTCGATCGATATCGCCGAAGACCGCGAGCGCTTCGCCGCGCTTGTCAACAAGCTCGGCCTGTTGCAGCCCGCCAACGGCTTGGCGCGGAGCCGCGAAGAGGCGATCGTTGCGGCCGAGCGCATCGGTTACCCCGTGCTGATGCGCCCGAGCTATGTGCTCGGTGGCCGCGCAATGGAGATCGTCGATGGGCGGCCGCAGCTCGAGGAATATATCCAGACGGCGGTGCAAGTCTCTGGCGAATCACCCGTTTTGATCGATCAGTATCTGCGCGACGCGATCGAGGTCGATGTCGACGCGATTTCCGACGGCACCGATGTGACGGTGGCCGGCGTGCTCCAGCACATCGAGGAGGCGGGGGTGCACTCCGGTGATAGCGCCTGCTCGATCCCGCCTTATTCGCTGTCCGACGCGATCATCGCCGAGATCGAGCGCCAGACAGTCGCGCTGGCCAAGGCGCTGTCGGTCGTCGGATTGATGAACATCCAGTTCGCGGTGAAGGACGGCCTCGTCTATCTCATCGAGGTCAATCCGCGCGCCTCGCGCACGGTGCCGTTTGTGGCCAAGGCGATCGGTGCGCCGATCGCCAAGATCGCCGCGCGGGTGATGGCGGGCGAGAAGCTGGCGGACTTGCCCAAGGTCGATCGCCACATCGACTATTTTGCAGTCAAGGAAGCGGTGTTCCCGTTCAACCGCTTCCCCGGCGTCGATCCGGTCTTGTCGCCGGAAATGAAGAGCACGGGCGAGGTGATGGGGATCGATCCCGATTTCACGCTCGCCTTCGCCAAGTCGCAATTGGGCGCGGGCACTGTCCTGCCCAAGAGCGGAGCCTTGTTCGTCAGCGTGAAAGATGGCGACAAGCCGGTGATCCTGCCGGGCGTGCGCGCGCTTGCCGCGCATGGCTTCACCATCGTCGCGACGGGTGGTACGGCGGATTACCTGGCCGCACACGGTGTCGCGGTCGAACGCGTCAACAAGGTCGCGCAGGGTCGGCCGCATATCGTCGACCGGATCAAGGATGGCGGGATCGATCTGATCTTCAACACCACCGAGGGCTGGCAGAGCCTGAAGGACAGCTCGCCGATCCGCGGATCGGCCTTGGCGTTGAAGATCCCGTACTTCACGACAGCCCCCGCCAGTGTCGAGGCAGCACTGGCGATTGTCGCCCTTTCGACGCGCAGCCTTGAAGTCAGGCCTTTGCAATCCTATTATTCGCACTCGCACACCTAATTCCCCACATGAGAACAACGTGCGGGCAGGCCCAGCAGGGTCGGCCAACCGGGGAATTTTGAAGACGAAGGACGAAGAGGGATGGCTACCGTCGAAAAGATGCCGATGCTGCAAGAGGGCTATGAGCGGCTCACTGCGGACCTGAAACGGCTTAAGGCGGAGCGTCCGACGATCGTCGATGCGATCGAGGAAGCGCGCGCGCATGGCGATTTGTCGGAAAACGCCGAATATCATGCCGCCAAGGAGCGTCAGGGCCAGATCGAAGCCTCGATCAGCGACATCGAGGATAAACTTTCGCGCGCGCAGGTCATCGACCCGCGCGACCTGTCGGGTGACAAGGTCGTGTTCGGGGCAACCGTTACGCTGCTCGACGAAGACGACAAGCCTGTCAAATATCAGATTGTTGGCCAGACCGAGGCCGACGCCAAGGGCGGTCGCATTTCGTACAACTCACCGCTCGGCCGCGCGCTGATTGGGCGCAAGCTTGAGGACGAGGTGGAAGTGACCGTCCCCTCGGGCGATCGCTACTATGTCGTCTCGAAAATCGAGTTCATCTAAAAACGCTGCCTGACGCCCCTCTCCCATTGCGGGAGAGGGGCGTAGCCTTCACGCGCCCGGCGCGAGCAAATCTGGCTGCAGCAGGCGGTGCAGATGCACCACCACATATTTCATCTCGGCATCATCGACCGTGCGCTGTGCCGCCGCGCGCCAGGCCTTTTCGGCGCTCGCGTAATCCGGGAACACGCCCACGATATCGATCGAGCCAAGATCGTCGAAATCGAGCCCGCGAGGATCGCTGACGCGACCGCCGAAAACGAGGTGGAGTTTGCTCATAAAATCACTTTCCCGAAATGCGTGGGTTTCCCGCTCGTCTTAGGAGCGCCCGGCGCATTCGGGAACTGGTTGCGGTAGGTTTATTCGGCTGACGTAGCGTTTTTTGGCGTGTCGCCAGGCTGGGCCGCCGGTTGTCCCTCGACTGGCTGCGGCTGCTCGACGACCGCCTTGGCGGCGAGCGCGGCAGTGCCGGCCGTCGCCAGCGCTTTGATCACCCCACCAAGCAGCTTGCCCACTTGATCGCGCGCCGCATCACGCGACAGCCCGAGCACGTCAAGCTCCGCCTTTGCCGTGTCGCGAGCCGCGTCGACTGCACCGCGCGCGGTTTCGTTCAGACGCTTGCCGACCGGCCGGAGGATTTTGCGCTCGGCGTCAGTCCGGGGAACGAATGCGCCGACGAGCAGACCGATTGCAATTCCGCCGCCAAGGACCGCGAGGGGATTGGCTTCAATCCCGGCAACCGCCTTATCGGTTGCGGCGCGCGTTGTCGTGGCGGTGGTAGCAACAGCCTTGGACGCGGCCTCGCGAACGCTGGCAACCGCCTTGGAGGTCCGTTTCACGGGTTTGGCATCAGTCATGGGCGTGGTCCTGTGTTTTAAGAGAGCGAGCCGAGGAGGGGCGACGAAGCGCGCGCAATAATGGGCCGCGTGCCAACCACAGGCCAATAACCGCAGCGGCGACGCCAAAGCGCGCCGGGCGACGGCGGGCGCTTTCGACAACGCCAAGCACCGCATCGACGCCGCGTGCCTTGAGCGACTCTGCCACGTCCTGGGCAAGCACTTGCGGGCTGGCCCGATGCTGCAACGTCCCGATTGTTTCCGACAAGCGCGCGCGCGCTTGCTCGGCGCTGGCCTGGGCCAACGCCAGCCGAGTCCCGATTGCGCGCCCGGTCATGCCTGGTCCTCGGTTGCGCCGAACAGGCGCTTGAATTGCCGCATCGAAAACCATCCCAAAAGGGCCGATAGCGCAACAAGCGAGCACACCATCGCCGCAGTTGCCGCCAACGGGCCGATAAGCTGCGCCAGCACCAGCAAAACGCCAAGCACCAATGCCGTCAGCGCGACCGACGCAATCGCGATCGCGGCGACCAGCAGCAGGATGGCATTGCGGGCGTCGTCGATCTTGGCGACGACTTTCGCTTTTTGCAGCTCTATTTCGGCGCGCGCCACTTGCTCTGCGTCGCTGACGACACGCGACAGGAGAGCGGCAAGGCTCTCCTGTTCGGTCGGGTTTTCACCCCTGTCCATCATTGCCCCCCGGGTATGGCCGGATCAGGCCTTGTTGTCATGATCGGTGGCAAGGCCCGCCTGGATCAATCGTACCAGCACGAAGCCAAGCGCAGCTGCGGTGCCGATCGCGATCGCCGGGCTCTTCTGCACGAAGCCGCGCGCGTCTTCGATCAAGTCGTCAAGTTCCTTGGCCTTCAGGCCTTCCGAGAAACCCGCAACCTTGTCCGCAGCGGTGCGGGCATATTGGCCATATTGCTCGCCCAGCTTGTCATCGACAGTGCCTGCGGCATCGTTGATCATTTTCACGATTTCATCCAGCGCACCGCCCGCGCGCGCCTTGCCGTCCTCGGCATAGGTCTTGGCGCGATCGACGGCTTCCTTGCCGAGCTTGGCGGCGCTGTCCTTGAACAATTGCGTCGCGCTGAGGGTGGCCTTGGCCGTCTCGTGCGCGGCTTCGGTTACGGCAGCTTCTGCTTTGTGGATCGCAGTGGACGTATCGTTCGGAGTGGTAGCCATGACAAGCGCCCTTCGTTGAAGTGTCTACGACAGGTAACCGGCAAGCCCGTATCGGGGTTCCATCGGCGGCCGCAAATGCACAGGAGGCACCCCATGCGAATTGCGGGCGTTCGACTTAGCCGATAGAGGCACGCGCGAACCCTCTCAGACCCGTTAGAAGGATCGTTCCATGACCGCAATCATCGACATTCACGCCCGCACGATCCTGGACAGCCGCGGCAACCCCACGGTGGAGGTCGATGTAATGCTTGAAGACGGCAGTTTCGGCCGCGCGGCGGTGCCTTCGGGGGCCTCGACCGGCGCGCATGAAGCGGTCGAAAAGCGCGACGGCGACAAGAGCCGCTGGGGCGGCAAGGGCGTCGATGCTGCCGTTCAGGCCGTGAACGGCGAGATTGCCGATGCCGTGCTCGGTTTCGAAGCCGAGGACCAACGCGAGATCGACCACACGATGATCGAGCTCGACGGCACCGAAAACAAGAGCCGCCTGGGTGCCAACGCCATCCTCGGCGTCAGCCTCGCGGTGGCCAAGGCAGCGGCCGATGCGCGCACGCTGCCGCTCTATCGCTATGTCGGCGGCGTCGCGGCGCATGTGCTGCCGGTGCCGATGATGAACATCATCAATGGCGGCGAACATGCCGATAATCCGATCGATTTCCAGGAATTCATGATCGTGCCGGTCGGCGCGAGCTCGATGATCGAGGCGGTGCGCTGCGGTTCGGAGATTTTCCACACGCTGAAGAAGGCGCTGCACGAAAAGGGTCTGGCGACCTCGGTCGGCGACGAAGGCGGCTTCGCGCCAAACATTGCGTCCACCAACGAAGCGATCGAATTCATCCTGCGCTCGATCGAGACGGCAGGGTACACCCCCGGTGACGACGTGATGCTGGCGCTCGATTGCGCCGCGACCGAATTCTACAAGAACGGCAAGTATGAGATTTCGGGCGAGGGCAAGAGCCTGTCGAGCCATGAGATGGCCGAATATCTTGCCGATCTGACGCGCCGCTATCCGATCTTCTCGATCGAAGACGGCATGGCCGAAGACGATTGGGAGGGCTGGAAGGCGCTGACCGACATGGTCGGCAATAAGGTTCAGCTGGTTGGCGACGATCTCTTCGTCACCAATCCCAAGCGCCTGAAGCGCGGTATCGAGGGCGGTTACGCCAATTCGCTGCTGGTCAAGGTGAACCAGATCGGTACGCTGACCGAAACGCTCGAAGCCGTTTCGCTGGCGAACCGAGCGGGCTATACCGCCGTGATGTCGCATCGCTCGGGCGAGACGGAGGACACGACGATAGCCGATCTGGCTGTCGCGACCAATTGCGGACAGATCAAGACCGGCAGCCTCGCACGCTCCGACCGGCTTGCCAAATACAACCAACTGATCCGTATCGAAGAGGAATTGGAGGGGGCTGGCGTGTATGCCGGGCGCTCCGTCATCCGCGCGTAAAAATGTAGTAAATACGGGCTTGATCCACGAGTCGCGATGCGCGAGAATCGCGACCGTGATCAAGAAGCCATCTCTCCTCCGCACCATGCTCCGCCGCGCCATCGCGCCGGCGGCGTTGATGATCGTCGGCGTGTTCTTCGGGGGGTATGCGATCTTCGGGCCGAATGGGGCGCTGGCCTATGGTGATATCGAGCGCCAGCTTGCTGTGAAGCAGCAGCAGCTGGCGATGCTCGACAAGACGCGCGCCGAGCTGAAGAACCGGGTCGATCTGCTCGACCCGAAACATGCCGATCCGGATCTGGTCGATGAATTGGCGCGCAAGGATCTGGGGGTAGCACACCAGGATGAAGTGATCGTCCCGCTGGAGAAATGACCAGTCCCGCCCTTTGGTGATCCGTTGCGGGACTGAGCGGGTGGCAGGTTGACGGCGGCAAAGGCCCACAATGATATCGCCGCGATGCTCTCTAGTCGTCTTTTCACCGGGTGCCTGCGCCACCGGTACATTTCTCTTGACCGGCTCCATTATCAGGATCAGCCTCCTCTTCGATACGAGCGACGCATAACGTCGCCGGTCGAGGAGAGGGATGATGGCTATTCGCGTGGCAATCAAAGCACCTGGAGGTTTTTGCAGATCGGATGCTTGGGGCATATTCCAGGCAACGATAGCGGTCGTGACGCTGATTGGGTCTTTCTGGTCGATCGGACTGTTGCTGTAACCTGTAAATAGGTTCGTCATCTCGGGAGACCGATCGCTCACCGCGCTGGCGCGTGCGCGGGACGGTCTCCACTCTGTGGATAATCTGATACGACAATGCTCTCTGGGGTCCTCTTGGAGGGCTGGCGCGGGTTGCGGCAAGCTGTCAGCTTCCGCACGTACACGAATCAAAAGGATCAACATGCGCAAGGTGTTACTGGCGGGCATTGCGGGGCTCGCGCTGGTGTCGTGTACTGCGCGGTCGGCTGAACCGACGGGCACGATGGCTCCGCTCACAGCATTGCCCACAGCCGACTGGAAGAGCTTCCGCGACACCTTCATCGAGGATTGGTTCAAGATTTCCCCGGCGGACGCGGTGTATCAGGGGCGGCATGATTTCGATGGCGGGCTGGGTGACTGGACGCCGGGTGGCCTGAAACGACAGGGCGACTTTTTCCGCGAGGCAATCACCAAGGCCAGGGCCTTCGACACCGCCAAGCTGAGCCAGGATGAAGCGTTCGAACGCGATTATCTGGTGACGGTGGCACAGGGTAAATTGTTCTGGCTCGAAGATGCGGATTCGCCGCACCGCAACCCGGCCTGGTATGTGAATGCCGGGCTCGACCCCAACGTCTATATCGCGCGCCATTATGCCGATGCGCCGACGCGGATGCGGGCGATGATCACTTTCCTGCGCAAGATCCCCGACGCGGCCGCGCAGATCAAAGCCAACCTCAAGGCGCCGATGCCGCTCAGCTACGTCAATTTTGGCGTGGCGGCGTTCAACGGCTTTGGCGATTATTACACCGGGGACGCGAAGAAGGCGTTTGCCGACGTGAAGAGCCCGGCGCTGCAGGAGGAATTCGACAAGGCCGCGACGGCCGCGTCCAAGGCGATGCACGATCTCGGCAAATGGGTGGAGAGCCAGCGCGGATCGGCGACGCAGGACTTTGCGCTGGGGGCCGACCGCTTCTCGCGCATGATCAAGATGACCGAGGGCGTCGACGTGCCGCTGGCGACGCTGGAGGCGGCGGGCAAGGCCGATCTGCTGCGCAACCAGAAGGCGCTCGCAGAGGCGTGCGCGCAGTTCGCACCCGGTGCCACGATCCCGGCCTGCATGGCCAAGATGAACGCGAACAAGCCTGCCAATAACGATCCGGTCGCCGAGGCGCGCAAGCAGATCCCCGAATTGCGCGCCTTCGTGCTCGCCAATGACATCGTGACGATCCCCGACAACGAACAGGCTTTGGTCGAGGAGAGCCCGCCCTATAACCGGCAGAACAGCGCTTATATCGATCCGCCCGGGCCGTTCGAGAAAGGCATCCCCTCGGTTTACTACATCTCCCCGCCCGACCCGGCGTGGAGCAAGGCCGAGCAGGAGGGCTTCATTCCCGGCAAGATGGATTTGCTGTTCACCTCGGTCCATGAAGTGATGCCGGGGCATTTCCTGCAATTCCGCCATGCCAATGCCTCGCCGTCCATCTTCGGGCGGCTGTTCGTCGGCTATGCCTTTGCCGAGGGCTGGGCGCATTATGCCGAGGAAATGATGTGGGAAGCCGGGCTCCACAAGGGCGATGCCGAGACGCATATCGGACAATTGTCGAACGCGCTGCTGCGCGATTGCCGCTATCTTTCTGCGATCGGGATGCACACCCAGGGCATGACACAGGAGCAATCGCGCAAAATGTTCGTCGAGCAATGCTATCAGGACGAGGGCAATGCCAAGCAGCAGTCGGCGCGCGGCACCTATGACCCGGCCTATCTCAATTACACGATGGGCAAATTGATGATCCGCAAGCTCCGCACCGACTGGACCGCGACGCATGGCGGCCGCGCGGGGTGGAAGGCGTTCCACGACCAGTTCCTGCGCTATGGCGGGCCGCCGATCCCGCTGGTGCGCAAGGCGATGCTGGGCGGCGACGGCAAGGCGGTGTTCTGAACCCCCGCGCGGGCGTTCAGCGCACCTGGCTTGCCGGCTGAACGTCCGCCGCTTCCTCGGTCTTGGGCATGCGGATCGAGGGGCGCAGCCGCGCCAGGCTGCACAGCCCGGCGATGAAAGCGAGGCCCGCCGCCACCAGCGGCGGCGTGGCCCCACCGCCGATCCCCAGCGCAAGCAGCGCGGCAACCAGCGTTGCGCCGGTGGTCTGGCCCAGCAAGCGCGTGGTCGAGACTAGGCCGCCCGCTGCCGCTGCGCGCTCGCGCGGCGCGCTACCGATAATCAGGCGCGCATTGGGCGGCAAAAAGGTGCCGAACCCGCCACCGCACAGCGCCATTCGCCAGATCACATCGAAATGCGTCGGGTGGGCTGGCATGTCGGCGATCAGCAGCAACGCCACGATCGAGATCGCCATGCCGATCCCGCCCAGCGCGCCCGCCGGAATACGGCTCGACAGCCAGCCCGACAGCGGGGCGACGATGATGTTGGTGAGCGGCCACGGGGCCATCAACAGCCCCATTTCGGGGGCGGTGAAGCCGAACTCGCTGGTCAGGCGGAACGGCATCGAGATGATCAGCGTCATCGAGGCGATGAAGGCGGTATAGGCACCGATCACCGACAAGCGCAGCACGGGGCGTTCCAGCAAGTCGATCGGAAGGATCGGATCGGTTTCGCCGCGCTCGCGCCGCACGAAATAGTAGCCGACCAGGACCCCGGTCAGCACGATCGCCGCGGACACGACCCGGCTGTCGCCATGGACCGCCGTCTCCAGGCCTCCGATGATCAGCCCAAACGTCGCGGCGCACATCACGCCGCCCAGCACGTCGAACGGCGTGTCCCCAAGCGGAGTATCGGGAAGAGCGCGACCGAGGATCAGCGATCCGATGGCAAAGGGCACGGCGCTGGCAAAGACCCACGGCCAAGGTGCCACGCCGAGGATGAACCCGCCGAGCGACGGGGCAAGTGCGGCACCAGCCGAGACGATCGCGGAATTGATGCCAAGCCCGCTGCCGAGCTGCTTGGCGGGGTAAGTGGAGCGGATCAGCGCGGAGGACACGCTTAGCGCCGCTGCCGCGCCCATCGCCTGCGCTGCGCGGACGATCAGCAGGAAGGGCAGGCTCTTGGCAAAGAAGCACAGCAGCGTGGCGACGGTGAACACCATCTGCCCGATCTGGTACATGCGCTTCAGCCCGATGCGCTCGCCCAGCCCGGCAAAGGGCAGTAGCAGCATCACCAGCATCAACTGATAGACGGTCACCACCGTGACGGCGGACGACTGATCGATCTTCAGGTCGCGCGCGATCGTCGGCAGCGCGATGTTGGCGACGCCGCCGTCGATGATGATGAGCGCGGTGCCGAGACAGAGCGCGGCGATGGCCGCATAGCGGCGCGGCAGGGGAAGGCCGTCAGTCATGCGAGCGTGCTAATCCTCGGCCCGCGCAGTGCAAGCGGCCTTCCCACATTTATAGTCAGCCAAGCGAAACTTCGGCGACCTTGTCCTTGTAATCTTGCTTGGGATCGATCCCGAGCAGCACCTTCACCCCGGCGAGCATGCTCGACGCATCGACCCAGATTTGCGCGCGTTCGGCGTCGAGCCGCAGCAATTGCAGCTTGGGGTCGTCCTTCCCGCCTTCATACCAGGCCGCGACGAAGCTGTTCCACAGCCGGTCGATGACCGCACGATCATTCTCGGCGATCAGGGTGCCGTGGATCGTCGCGAACACGTCATTGCCCTTGGACGCGAAGGTGGCGACGGCGCGGCTGTCATGCTTCAGGTCGGCGACCAGTTCGGTGTCCTTCGAGGTGAAGAAATAGATCGGGCCGCGATCGTCGTCCCCGTCAAGCTGGCCCGTCATCGGGCGCGTATGGCCCTCGTCGACGCCGGCCAGGCCGAGCATCATTGTCCGGTCGGAGCGCAGCGCCTTCCAGAATTTGGCTTCGATCTCAGCGTCATTTGCGGTGCTGGTGTTGAACATGGCATCGTCTCCTTGCCCGTTCCGAACGGGCAGAGGACGATGCGGTTCCCTCACTCGGGGGACCAGCCGGGCGGCGCCAGCTCGAACCCCGCGAAATCAAAGGCTGGGGTGACGACGCAACTGACCAGCGCCCAGCCTTCGCGCGCCTCCGCCGATTGCCAGGCATTGGCGGGGACGATCACCTGGGGCGCGGTTCCGGTGAGCTGGTGCTCGGTTTGGTCGATCAACAAGGTGAGCGGCGCGCCCGCATGCCACAACCACAGTTCGGTCGCGTCTACACGATGCCAGTGCGACCGCTGCCCATCTTCCAGCAGGAACAGAATGGCCGTTGCCAGCCCGCGGCTGCCGTCCGGCGAAGGCTGGCGCATCGTTTCGCGATACCAGCCGCCTTCGGGGTGGGGGGACAGGTCCAGCGAGGCGATCAAGGTATGCGACATCGCACATGCTGTTAGGGCAGACGCCCCCTGGAGGCGACAGGAATTGAACATGAGGCTCTCCGCTTTCCGCGCGCTCCCACGATCGGGGCGGAGTTGGTTCTTGCTGCATCGCACCATTTTCGGTACAGCATCGTCATCAAGACTCCCGAGTATCAGGGCTACGCCGTGCAAAATCCATCCGGGCCGACCGGCCCCGTTCCGACTGTCTTCGAAGCTATTGTCCGGAAGCGGTGCTTGCGCGCTACCTACAATCGCACCGATATTACGCTCGCACCGCACATCATCTATACGCGCCACGATGACCTGTTCGTGGATGGTGTCGTGCTCGAGCGCGATGGCAAGCCGCCGCGCGAACTGAAGCTTGGGACGTTCAAGCTGGCCGGGCTCAATGGCGTCGGCCTGACCGAGCGCGACTTCGATGCCAACCCGCTGTTCGCCGCCAACGATCCGAAATATGGCGAAGCCGCTTTGATGGCGGTGGAGGCTTAACGCCCGCGCGCCGCCAAATGGCGGCGCACCATCGCCACCAGCGTCAACGCAACCCCGGCGACGGCGGCACCGGCCACCATGTCCGCCAGATAATGCGTGCCCTCGACCGGTGTGGCGAGCAACATCGCCGTGCTGAGGACCACGACCGGCCCGCGCAGCCGGAGCAACGGCCAGCCTGCCGCGATGTACAGCACCGCGCTTGCGGTGTGGAAGCTGGGGGCAGAGACGAGCCCGCGCAGCGATCCCAGATCGATCTCCAGTAAAGCGTGGGCCCGCAATTGAGGAATCAGTTCTGCCTCGTACAGCGCACTTTCCGGCAGATAGGGGACCGGGCCGTGCCACAGCGTGGCGAGTGGCCCCACCGCCGGAAGATAGCGGAACAGCAACAGGCATAACACGGCCGCCACCCAGAAGCTGGCGATGAAGGCACGCGCCTCGGTGCGTTTGTCGGCCCAGGCGCAATAGCCGAGGATCAAAGCAGGGGTGACGAAGATGCTCTGATAGGCGGCGGTCCCGAGCAATTGCAGCGACCGATGGGCGGCGACCGCGCGATACCAGGCAAGCCAGTCGAACCGCAGCGCGACGTCGATTTGCTGGAGCAGCGGATCGATGCTGCCGCGCGTATCGGCCGCCAGCGGATAGGTGGCGACCGCGCCGAGCAAGGCGATCCCCGTGAACAGGCCGACCGATTCCGATAAATCGCGGGCGACGCGCTGCGCCGGGCTGGCGGGTGTTCGCATGGCATAGCGCAGCCCGATCGCCAGCGCGGCGAACATCGAAAAGATCAGCGTGCTGGGCGTGCGCGGACGGATGGTCATCCCCGCATCCCACAGCAGCGATCCGACGCATAGGGCGCTGAAGGCGAAGCCGAGCACGAGCCAGCGGCCGGGGATCAGGCCAGGCTGCGCCGTGCTGCCGGGATAGAGCGGTGCTGACAGCGGGAAGAAGGTGGTGGGACGGTTCACGGGGCGCCTGATGAGCAGACGATGTTCGCAATCGCCGACTGGGAAGGGGTATGCGATGCCGCGAACGGCTACCCTTCATGCCGTGAACTTTTTGTGACGTCCAGATGACATTTTGGGCGAGGAGGGGTGCCCCCTCCTCGCGCCAGGGTCAGCGGTAGCAGACCGTCACACGACGGTGATGACGCCATTCGGTGTGGCAGCGCGGACGGTGGCGATCGCCGCCATAATAACGGCCATGGTCGCGCCAGTCGCGACGGTCGCCACGATGATCGTAGCGATGGTCATAACGAGGGCGATCGCCGCGATAGTCCTGCGCGGAGGCTGCAGTGGAAACACCAAGCCCGGCAACCATGAGCCCGGCGGCGATAAGGTGGGTCAGCTTCATGTCCTGTCCTTTCGGCCCGACGATCGGGCGTGGGTCTTCTTTACGCTTTACTGTCGCGATGGTTGCTGAACGCGTTTGTAGGGCTGCGTACAGCTTGGCGCGTTACAGCGCGATGCCGATCCGCGGCGCGAGCGCGACCATGCCGAGATACAGCAATACCGTCAGCGCGCAGCCCAGCCCGAGCGCGGGCCAGAAACCGATGCCTGCACGCAGCAAGGCGGGAATGACGAGGAACATCGGCAGCGACGGCAGCACATACCAGAAGGTCGCCTGGACGTGCGCCGCCATATTGGCGGAGTCGGGCTTCTCGCCCCACAGCCAGATCATGCCGAGCACCGACACCAGCGGCAGCGACGCCACCAGCGCGCCGAACCCCGGATAGCGCTTGGCCAGCGTCGAGGCGATGGCAATCAGGATGCCAGAGATCAGGGCCTTCAGCGCGAGGAACAGCATGGCCCCTATATGCGGCCGGGCGCGGGCGGAGGCCAGCGGCATTGCGCATTGGGCGAAGGTAACGAAGGTAAGCCCATGTCTCCGCGCGGGCGCGTCGAAGCGGTGGCGAGCGACGACGAGCCGTGTGCCTGGGCGCGGTCATTCGGCGTGCTCATCGGGGGCGGGCGTGTCGCCCAGCGCAGCCAGCGCCGCGTGCAAGCTCATGGCATCCGGCTCGACCGGCGGCATCGCGCGCAGCACGGCGAGCACCAGCCGATTGTCGAACGCCTGCCGCACCCCGATCTGTCGCCCGCGATAGAAGATGGGCGTCGCGGTGCCGATGAGCGCGCGTTCGATCGCCAGATCGACTACGCGGTCCCGCCCTTCGCCGAGCGCCGCCTCCCATGCCGCCGCGAAGCTCTCCGCACCGGCGCGCTTGCGCAACGCGTAAGCCGATTTCGCCGACATCCCGACCGCGCCCGCCGCCGCCGACACCATGCCGATGCGGGCGAGCTGCTGGAGGAAGGCGCGCTGGCGCTCGGGCGTCCAGCCGTCATGCCGGGGCGAGGCGCTTGGTACGGGGGTGAAGGCGATGTCCGCGGCCGCGTCTGGCTCGGCGGGCGGCAAGGCGGGATAGGGGCGCATCGCCGATTGTATGTCATAGTGGCAGGTTTGTAGGACAGCGGGATTTTGGGTGGAATTTTCCGGCAGCGCCGTGGGTGTGAAGATATCAGGCGGCGCGACTCCATGTCTCAGCTACCGGGGCACCGCTGAGCCGTTGCTGAGGTGAGGGCGCGTCGCGAGAGAGCGTTTGTTAGGGTGAGCGCGTCACCCCGCCAGCGCCGCGATGACATCCGTCTGCGCGAAATCGTTTCCGACAAACAGCAACGGGCAGTTATGCGCCGTCGCCAGCGCATAGGCGAAGGCGTCGCAGATGTTGAGGGCGGCGGGATGGTGACGTTTGCCCCAGCGGAGATAGGCGCGCACGGCGGCGTAGCCGAGCTCCCCGGTCAGCGGCTCGACGGTCAGCGCGAGGTCGTCGATCAAGCGCGCCATTTCGCCGTGCAATGCGCGACCGGCCGCGACGATCAGGGCTTCGGTCAGGGTCGGTGCCGCGATGCGGATGTCCAGCTCGCGGGCGACGACGGTGCGACACGCGTCGGCTTCGGATTCGCCCAGCAGGATCGCCATCAGCGCCGACGTATCGACGATGATCATGCAGGCAGGCCGTTGTCATCGTACAAATAATCCGCGCTGCGAGCGGCGCTGGGCTTGCCATCGGGGCCGCGTTCGCGCGCCGCCGCTATGGCGCGATCGATGGCATCGAGCCGCCGTTGGCGCACCGCTGCCATATCGACTTCCTCGGTAACGCGCGTCAGCCGCACGGTCGGGTGGCCGCGGCGGGTGAGGGTGATCTCTTCGCCGGCTTCGGCGCGGCGGACGAGGTCGGTGAGTTGGGCTTTGGCGTCGGATACGGAGATGTGCATCGGGCGGGTCCTTCTTGGACCAAGTAGATAGACCATTTTGCGTGTTTGGCCAAGGGCGCGCTTGATACTGCCCCTCTCCCCGACCCTCTCCCCAAGGGGGAGAGGGAGAAGAATTACCCCACCGTCACGAAACTATCCATCACCCGTTTCCGCCCGGCGCTCTCGAAATCGATCTCCAGCTTATTGCCTTCGATTTCGGCGATCAGGCCGTAGCCGAATTTCTGGTGGAACACGCGTAGCCCGACCGCCACGTCCGAGCGGCCCTTATTGCCGAGGCTGATCGCCGAGGCGCGCGATTCCTGCACGCGGGACGGTTCGCGCGAGAAGGTGCGGCTGGTGAAATCGCCGCCGGGCTTGGTGCCGCCGATCCCCGCCGCGCGCTGCCAGCCGGGGCCGCGGCCGGTGCTGCGGGCGACATTGGCGAAGGGGTCGGCGCGTTCGGACCAATTGGCGCGCCACAGGCTCTCGCCGCCCGCCAGACTCGATTCCGCCTCGATATGTTCGGGCGGCAATTCGCCGACGAAGCGGCTGGGGATGCTGCTCGTCCATTGGCCGTAAATGCGGCGGTTCGCGGCGTGGAGGATGATCGCGCGGCGGCGCGCACGGGTGATGGCGACGTAGGCGAGGCGGCGTTCTTCCTCCAGGCTCTTGGTGCCGCCTTCGTCGAGCGCGCGCTGCGACGGGAACAGCCCTTCCTCCCAGCCGACCAGGAACACCGTGTCATATTCCAGCCCCTTGGCGGCGTGGATCGTCATGATCGTGACCTTGGGGTCCTCGGCCGACGCCTCATTGTCCATGACGAGGCTGACATGTTCGAGGAACGCGCCGAGCGTCTCATATTCCTCCATCGCGCGGACGAGTTCGGTGAGGTTTTCGAGCCGACCCGCCGCCTCGACCGATTTCTCGGCCTGGAGTGCGGCGGTATAGCCGCTTTCATCAAGGATGATGCGCGCGAGATCGCCATGCGGCAGCTCGGTCATTTGCGCGCGCCACCGCGCCATATCGATGACGAGATTGCCGAGCGATTTGCGTGCAGCCCCGGTCAGTTCATCGGTGTCGAGCAGTCGCGCGGCGGCGGTGACCAGCGGCACCTGCTGCGCGCGGGCGAGCTGGTGGACCTTGGCGACGGCCTTGTCGCCCAGGCCGCGCTTGGGGACGTTGACGATGCGATCGAAGGCGAGGTCGTCGGCGGGCTGCGCCACCACGCGCAGATAGGCGAGCGCGTCGCGGATTTCGGCGCGTTCGTAGAAGCGAAAACCGCCGATGATGCGATAGGGGATGCCGGTGGCAATGAAGCGGTCTTCGAATTCGCGCGTCTGGTGCTGCGCGCGCACCAGGATGGCGATGTCGTCGAGGCTCTTGCCGGCCCGTTGCGCGCTCTCGATTTCTTCGCCGACGCGGCGCGCTTCCTCGGGGCCGTCCCATACGCCCAGCACCTTGACCTTCTCGCCAGCGTCGAGCTCGGTCCACAATTGCTTGCCGAGGCGGCCGCTATTGTTGGCGATCACGCCCGAGGCGGCGCCGAGGATGTGCGGGGTGGAGCGGTAGTTTTGTTCGAGCCGGATGATCCTGGCACCGGGGAAATCCTTCTCGAACTTCAGGATATTCTCGACCTGCGCGCCGCGCCACGAATAGATCGACTGGTCGTCATCGCCGACACAGGCGATGTTCTTGCGCTCCTGCGCGAGCAGGCGCAGCCACAGATATTGGACGCTGTTGGTGTCCTGATATTCGTCCACCATGATATATTTGAAGCGGCGCTGGTAATCAGCCAGCACATCGCGGTCGCGCTGCAGGATGACGAGCATGTGCAGCAGCAAATCGCCGAAATCGCAGGCGTTGAGCGCGATCAGGCGAGTCTGATAGGCGGCGTAGAGTTCCTGCCCGCGGCCATTGGCGTAAAGCTCGCTTTGGCCCGCGTCGATCTGGGCGGGGGTGAGGCCCTTGTTCTTCCAGCCGTCGATGAGGCCTGCGAGTTGGCGCGCGGGCCAGCGTTTTTCGTCGAGATCGGCGGCCTGGATGAGTTGCTTCAGCAGCCGCAACTGATCGTCGGTGTCGAGGATGGTGAAGTTGCTGTGCAGGCCGACCAGTTCGGCATGGCGGCGCAGCATCTTCGCGCCGATCGCGTGGAAGGTGCCGAGCCACGGCATCCCCTCGACCACATCGCCGACCAGCCGCCCGACGCGGTGGCGCATCTCGCGCGCGGCCTTGTTGGTGAAGGTGACGCTGAGGATCTCGCTCGGCCAGGCTTTGCGCGTGGCGAGCAGATGCGCGAGCCGCGCGGTGAGCGCGGCGGTCTTGCCGGTGCCGGCCCCCGCCAGCACCAGCACCGGGCCTTCGGTGGTCAGCACGGCTTCGCGCTGCTGCGGGTTGAGACCCGCGAGATACGGCGGATCGTGCGGGGTGGGGGCAGGCAGAGTCATCGGTGAACAGGTAGGGAACGCGCGCGGATCGGGCAAGCGCGTCGTATAAGGGGTTTACGTGGCCCGGCTTGGGACGGGGTCGCTGCGCGGCGTATCGATCGCGGTTTCGGCGGCGCGAGCGGCGGCGAGCATACGCATCAGGCCGAGATATTTGTCGGTGGCCGATTCGATCGTGAAGGTGGCAGCGGCGGTGCGGCGCGCGGCGGCGGTGGTGGCCGAATCGGGCGGGATCGTCATCATCGCCTCGGCCAGCGCTACAGCATCGCCGGTTGGGACCAGATGGCCGAGCGTGCCGTGGCCGAGCAGATCGGCCATGCTGCAGCAGCAATCGGTCGCGATGATCGGCAGCCCCGCCGCCAGCGCCTCGATCACCACGGCGGGGACGCCTTCATAATCCGAGGACAGCACAAAGGCGTCGGCCTCGGCCAGCCAGCCGTCGAGCGGATCGACATGTCCCGGCATATAGACGGACCCGGCAATGCCCAGTCGCGCGGCCTGCACCTCGAGCGCGCGACGTTCCGGGCCTTCCCCGAGGATGCGCAGCGTATCGTCGGGCTTGGCGATGCGCGCGAACGCCTCGAGCAGCAGCGCGAAATTCTTCTGCGGAGCAAGGCGGCCGACCGCGAGATAATGGCGGCCCGGTCGCGCACGCACCACGGCGTCGCGCGCGGCCGCCAGACGGCGGAGGTCGGCATCGGCCAGCGCGGGGTCGGCGATCACGCTGATGCGGTTTTGCGGCACGCCGATCAACCGCGCGATTTCGCCGCGCATCGCCGGGGCCATACCGACGAAATGGTCGAGATGGCGGCCCTGGATGCGAAGCCAGCGACGATAGAAATAGCGCAGCGGGGGTGACATGTCGGCGCGGACCAGATCGTTGCTGATCTTCACCACGATCGGCGGACAGGCGCTGCCAAGCGTCAGCTTCAGCGCGACCGCCAGGCTGGTATAGGTATTGCCCGCGCAGAACAGCACGTCAGGGCGCTGGCGCGCGATGATCGCAGGCATGCCGCGCAGCAGCGCCGCGAAGCGCGTAATGCCCCGCGCACGCGGCCGGTGATGGATTTGCGATAAGGCCTGCAAGGCGATTGGTGGCGCGATGCTGGCATCGGCCACGACCATGTGCGCATCGACCCCGGCTGCCGTCCACGCGGCATGCAGCCGCGCGGCGATCCGTTCGACCCCGCCGGGGGCAAAGCTGTTCAGAAAGGTCAGCACACGTAACGGCGCGCGGGTTCGCGCTGTGCGGCTGGAGCCACGGGCAAGATGCAGTTGCGCGCGCTGGCCGATGTCCCCCGGTGCCGAGGCGACGTCAAACATGATGATAGCCCCTCCAGGTCGCCTTCCGCCCAAGGCGTTGCATAAGCGAGCGGGCCGCACTGTGCAAATCGTTCGCCGGACGCAGCGTCCGACAGCACCCGTTTCGCAAATCGGGCCGCTGCAGTGAGCGGCGGCCTGGCCCGAGGAACTGCCTTTGAGGGCTGGCTTTTGGCACTTCAGGCGGGTATCGGGCCACCAACCGCACCGCACGTCATCAACCCGTAACACAACCGAGCGAAGGCCTTCAACGGCATGGCTACCACTTTCCCAGCGTCCCCCGAATCGGCGACGGACGCTTCGCACGGGCCGCGGCTCGATCATCGTTTGCACCCTGCCGGGCGCTGGATTTTCCTGGCGCTGCTGGCGGTGGGGGTCGGCTATGCCGGCTACAGCATCATCGTCGACACCGCTCAGGTGGGCGAGGGGCTGGCGCTCGGCACCTTTGCTTTCCTTGGGCTGGCGCTCTTGATCGCGCTTGGCTTCGAGTTCGTGAACGGCTTCCACGACACCGCCAATGCAGTGGCAACGGTTATTTACACCCATTCGATGCCCGCTGCGCTGGCGGTGGTATGGTCTGGTTTTTTCAACTTCCTGGGCGTGATGCTGTCGAGCGGAGCGGTCGCTTATTCGATCATCACGCTGCTGCCGGTCGACCTCATCCTCCATGTCGGCAGCAATGCCGGCTTTGCGATGATTTTCGCGCTGCTGCTGGCGGCGGTGCTGTGGAATCTGGGCACCTGGTATGTCGGCTTGCCCAATTCATCGAGCCACGCGCTGATCGGATCGATCCTCGGCGTCGGCCTTGCCAACCAGCTTATGACGGCCGGGACCGGCGGCACTTCGGGCGTCGACTGGAGCCAGGCGACCAAGGTTCTGACCGGGCTGTGGATGGCACCGCTGATCGGTTTCGGTGCAGCCTTCCTCTTGCTGCACGTGATGAAACTCGTGCTGCGCAACCCCAAGCTGTACAGCGAGCCCGAGGGCACCGCGCCGCCGCCCAAGGGCATTCGTGCGCTGCTCATCTTCACTTGCACGGCCGTCAGCTTCGCGCATGGCGGCAATGACGGGCAGAAGGGCATGGGGCTGATCATGCTGATCCTGATCGGCTGCGCGCCGACGGCGTATGCGCTCAACCGTACCATGCCGCAGAGCGAGACGCCTGCTTTCGTGGCGAGTGCCAATGCGGCAGCCGCCGCTTTCGCCACCCACGCCGGGTTGCATGATGCGCCGACCGACCTTGACACAGCGCGCACGGTTCTGACGCGGGCATTGCAGGCGCGCCATGCCGATACGCCGCAAGTCTTTGCCGCTGCCGACGCGTTGTCGCGTGATTTGGGGCATCGGATCGGCGCTTACGGGTCGCTCGACAAGGTCCCCGCCGCCGCGACGCCCAATCTGCGCAACGACATGTATCTGGTGCTCGATAGTGCGCGGCTCGCGACCAAGGACAAGGAAGCCTCCGCCAAGATCTTCAGCGCGTCAGAGCTGGCGGCGATCAAGGCGTATCAGACCAATCTCGAAAAGGGCACGCGCTACATTCCGGTGTGGGTCAAGGTGATCGTCGCGCTTGCGCTGGGCCTTGGGACGATGGTCGGCTGGCGGCGGATCGTCATTACCGTTGGCGAGAAGATCGGCAAGTCGCACCTGACCTATGGCATGGGCGCATCGGCCGAGCTGGTTGCGGCGGGAACGATCCTGGCGGCCGAAGTTTACGGCTTGCCGGTGTCGACCACGCACATCCTGTCGTCGGGCGTCGCCGGTGCCTCGGTTGCGAGTGGCGCTGGCTTGCAGCCGCGCACGATCGGTTCGATGGCGCTGGCATGGGTGTTGACGTTGCCCGCCGCGATGGCGCTGGCTGGCGGGCTGTATTGGGTGTTCCTGGGGCTGACCAAGATGTGAGCTTAGCCCCTCTCCCGGCGGGAGAGGGTGGCCGAGCGTAGCTCGGACGGGTGAGGGCGATCGGGCATGCGCCATCCGCGCGTCACCCTCACCCTTCCGGCGCTTTGCGCGCCTCCCTCCCTTTCCCGGTGGGAGAGGGATTGGGGGATTAGACCCGACGCAGCAGCGTGATTCTGGCCTTGCCGTGGACGCGGCTGACGTCTTCCACAAAGCCTGCCACTTCGACCAGTTCGGGCTTGGCGGTTTCGATGCTGATCCAGGTCGCATCGCCGATCCAGCCGAGCCGGGCGAGCTTGTCGAGCGCGACCGCGCCCGCGCCGCTGGCATAAGGCGGGTCCATCACGATCAGGTCGAGCGGGGCGACTGCATGGCCCAGCGCCAGCACCGATTGCGCGCGGACATCGGCACCGATTTCCTTGGCGCCGCCGAGCTTGGTGATGTTGGTGCGCAGCGCGTCGAGCGCGGCCTTGTCCTGTTCGACGAAGATGCACGAGGCGGCACCGCGCGACAGCGCCTCCAGCCCCAGCGCGCCCGATCCGGCAAAGAGATCGGCCACCGCCAGATCCTCGAAACTGCCGAGGCGGCTGGCGAGCATCGAGAACAACGCCTCGCGCACACGGTCTGCGGTGGGACGGGTGGCATCACCCTTCGGCGCGACGATCGGACGACCGCGCCACTTTCCAGCGATGATTCGCATTACTTCCTGGTCCGGCTCTTATGAATCTTGGTGGTGCGCGGCTTGGACGGGCGGGCCATGGCCTTGCCCGGCGTGCGCGGGGTGGATTTGTTGGGGGCGCGTTCGGCGCGTTCCGGGCGTTCGGTCCGCTCGGCCGACTTGGCATCGCGCGGCGGCTTGGCGCGCACGTTGCGGCCGAGTTCGGGGTTGAACACGCGCTTGGGGCGGGTGTCGGCGACGGGCGCGGCAGTGCCGGCCTTGGGCTTGGCGTCGTAGAAACGCTTCACCTTGGTCGCCTTGGTCAGCACCACCGGATCGCGGCCGGGCTGCGCCTGGCGCACCGGCTCGGCAAAGGCCTCCTTGTCGGCACGGTTGGCGGTCGCCTTGGTGATGCGGCGCACCGGGCGTGGCTTGGGCAGCGAGGTGGGGGCGGTGGACTCATTGGGGTTGATGCGCCCGCGCCCGGCAGGGCGGGGCTTCTCGACCAGCTTGGGCGCTTCGCCGCCGCCCTTGCGCGTCGGGTCCTTGCGGAAGGCGACGACGTCATGCTGCTTGATTTCGCCGATTTCGCCTACGGGCAGGTCGCCCAGTACGAACGGACCGTAGCGGGTGCGGATCAGGCGCGAGACCTTGAGCCCGAGATATTCGAGCACGCGGCGCACTTCGCGATTCTTGCCCTCGGTCAGGATCAGTTCGATCCAGACATTGGCGCCGGTGCGGCGTTCGAGATTGGCGTCGATCGCGCCATAGCGAACGCCTTCGATCTCGACGCCGTGGATCAGCTCTTCGAGCTGTTCCTGCGTGATCGGGCCGTAGGCGCGGGCGCGGTAGGCGCGTTCGACGCCGGTTGCGGGCAATTCGAGCTGGCGCTTCAACTCGCCATCGGTGGTGAGCAGCAGCAGCCCCTCGGTCGCGAGATCGAGGCGACCGACGGGTACGAGTCGCGGCAGCCCCTCGGGCAGGCGATCATAGATGGTCGGGCGGCCGGCGGGGTCGCGCTCGGTGACGAGCAGGCCGGGTGGCTTGTGATAGAGGAACAGCCGCGCGGCGGCGGGCGCCTCGACGGGGTCGCCATCGACGGTGACACCGGCGAGCGAGGTGAGGATCGTCGCGGGCGTATCGAGCACCACGCCGTTGAGCGCGACGCGCCCTTCGGCGATCATGCGCTCGACTTCACGACGCGAGGCGACGCCCGCACGGGCGAGGAGCTTGGCGATCCGCTGTTGCTCTTTGGGGCGATCTTTGGGGGGCATTGGTCTTGACACAGCGCCCTGATACCCAATTTGTGGCGCAGCGCGTGCATAAAATAATTTTTGCGTCCTATCTCGTAGCCGAGCGTTCAGGCACGGGTGCGTAACGAGGGCGTGACGCACCGCCGCGGGGCGGGCACAGGGTGGATAGTCAACGATGTTGTTCGCCAGACGAAAGCGGTTGATCTCCAGGCTCTTGCTGGTCGAGGACGAGCCATTGGTCGCCTTCGATACCGAGCATTTCCTGCGCGAGGCGGAATTCGAGATCGTCGCCACCGTCGACCGCGTTGCCGATGCCCTTGCGGTGATCGCCGAGCCGAGCGAAATCGATCTGGTGCTGGTCGATATCAGCCTGGCCGATGGCAGCGGCGTGGACGTGGCGCGCGCCGCACACCGCGTTGGCATTCCGGTGCTGTTCGTCACCGGATCCTGCCCCGATGGCGGGCGCGAGGTCGCCGCCGGATGCCTCGCCAAGCCCTATGCCCAGCGTGACCTGATCGCCGCGATCGCCGCGATCGAATCGGTGCTCGATGGCAGGAAGCCACGGCGCGTGCCGGGCGGGCTGAGCTTGTTTGCGACCGAAGCGCCCAAATCTGCGGTGTGATCGCGCTTCCGCTGGCGCATTTTGGCGCTAGTGTCGCCTGACATCGGCGCAAGGGGCGAAAGACGAATGGACGGCGTGAGCGGGCGTGACCCGAGTTGGTGGGACGGGATCCGGCCGTATCTGGAAAAAGGCCCCTTGGCGGCGCTGGCGCTGGGGATTTCCTCGGGCTTCCCGTTCGCCATGATCGGCGCGACGCTGACGACGCGGCTGGCGCAGGACGGCATCACCAAATCGACCGTCACCGCGTTCAGTCTTGCCTTCCTTGTCTACAATCTCAAATGGCTGTGGGCGTGGATCGTCGATGGCGTGAAGCTGCCGCTGATCGGTCGGCTGGGGCAGCGCGTGTCGTGGCTGATCGTGGCGGGCGTGCTGGTGATCGCGGCGGTCACCAATCTGGCTTTGGTCGACCCCAAAGCCGACATTTATGCCACCGCCATCGCTGCCATCCTCGTTGGTGCAGCGGGGGCGACCTTCGATATCGTGATCGACGCCTATCGCATCGAAATCCTCGAGCCGCGCCAACTGGGAGTGGGTTCGGGCATGTCGCAATATGGCTGGCGGCTGGGCTCGGCGGGCGCGGGCGCGGTGGCGCTGGTGGTCGCGGCGCGGTTCGGCTGGGCCAACGCCTATCTGCTGTGCGCCGCCTTCGCCTTGCCGGCGATGCTGACCGGCCTGATCTGCGGCGAGCCGGAGCGGCACCGCGAGCCGGACAGCGCTGGCGGCCTGCCTAATCTCGGCGCATCGATCCTGGGGCCGTTCGTGCAGTTCTTTCAGCGGCCGGGCGCAGTGCTGGTGCTGCTGTTCATCCTGATTCACAAGATTGGCGACACGCTCGCCAATCTCACCTTCCGCTTGCTGTTCGATTCGCTCAAATTCACCAATGATGAGATTGCCTTTTACGACGTGTGGGTCGGTTTTCTGGCTTTCATGGTCGGCATCTTTGTCGGCGGTATCCTCTACACGCGGCTGGGCATGAAGCGGTCGGTGATGATCTCGCTGGTGCTGATGGCGGTGTCTAATCTCAGCTTTGCGGGCCTCGCGATGCTGGGGCATTCCAACCTGGGCATGGCCGGTGCGATCGGCTTCGAGAATTTCTCGAGCGGGATCGGTGGCGTGACCGTCGTCGCCTATTTCTCGGCGCTGACCAATGCGCGCTTCACCGCCTCGCAATATGCGCTGATCTCGGCGGCGGCGAGCATCGTCGGGCGCGCGGTCACGGGCACGACGGCGGGCGCGCTGATCGATGCGATGGGCTATGTGAATTTCTACCTGCTCACCACCGTGGTCGCGTTGCCGGGCGTGCTGCTGTTCTGGTGGATGAGCCGCACCGGCCTGATCGATGCTTCGATCGGCGAAACCGAAGGCACCGGGGAAGCGGCTGGGTGATGCTTGCTGGAACCGCCTGCGCGATATTCGGTTGAGCGGCAAAGGAGATCGTTCGTGAGCCTGTTCTACCTCCTCACCATCGCCATCCAGGTGCTGTGCGTGATCGATGTGATCCGCAACGGGCGCAATCAATTGTGGATCATGGCGCTGGTGTTCCTGCCGCTCGCCAGCACGATCGCTTATGTCGTGCTGGAGGTCTATCCGCGCTTCCAGGGCAACCGCCATGTCCGCACCGCACGCGCGACGGTGGCGGCGAGGCTTGATCCCGACAAGGAGGTGCGCGCCGCGCGGGGGGCGCTGGCGATGGCGGATACCGTCGCCAACCGCATGCGGCTCGCCGATGCGCTGGCGGCGCAGGGCAATTATGCCGAGGCGTTGCCGCTGTATCGCGAGGCGGCCGAGCGCGGGCCGGTCGATACGCGCAGCGCCGAGAAGCGCGCCCGCGCCGAGTTCGAGACGCACGATCCTGCCGCCGCGCTCGCCACGCTCGACGCCGCGCCGCCCGCCTCGGCACAGAGCGACCGCGACCGGATCGGCCTGCTCCGCGCGCGCATTCTCGATGCGCTGGGGCGCAAGGACGAGGCGCTCGAGCTCTATGCCGATCTCGTCACACGCCTGCCGGGCGAGGAAGGGCGCTGTCGCTATGCCGCGCTGCTGCTCGAACAGGGCTGGGACAAGAAGGCGCGCGAGGTGCTGGAAGAGGTCGAGGCGCGGATGAAGCTGCTCGACCGCCAGCAACGCGCTGCCGAGGCGGAAATGTACCGCTGGGCGATGGCGCGGCTGGGCGAGTTGCGCGCGGTCAAGGCGTAAGCGGCCGCCCGGCATCGGCGAACGCCTGCGCAACGGCGGTGATGCTGGCGAGCACGCCATCGGGGCGGCGCAGGCCGATTAGATCGCCGAGCAACAGGCGGGCGCGATCGGGGGCGGTCTCCACGCGTTCGATGATCTTTAGGATCGTCGCCTCCGACGCGGTCATCCGCATGCAGCAACATGGCGCGATCGTGATCGGGCACGCCGCGCTGTGCGCAAGATCGGCCATCATCGTCCGCAGGAACAGCAGGGGGCGACGAAAATCCTGCCCGAGCGCCTGGAACAGCGCGTGCGCGGCGTGGGCATCGTTGAGGCCGTGCGCGCCCATGCGGCGGAAGGCGAACAACAACAGGCGGCTATTGGGATTGTCGGGCATCGCGTTGGGCAGACTGGCCGAATAACGCGAGGGTGACGTCGGCGCGGAAGACGGGATGGGGGCGATGGTCATGGCGATGCTCCGTTGCAGAGGAGCATCTTCCGAGATTCGCTATTGCAAGTCAATCGCAATAAAGAAGGGTCAGTCGGGCGCTTCGTCGTTCGCCGAGAGCACTTCACCGGCGAGGTAGAGCGAGCCGAGAATCAGCACGATCGGCGGCTCGGCCGGGTCGGCAATCTCGGTGATGTCTAGGAGGGCGCTGGCGACATCGGAGGCGGTATGCGCGGCGAGCCCAAGGTCGTGCGCGATCGCGGCGAGTGCTGTGGGCGCGTGATGCTCATGGCTCGGCACCGGCACGGCATGAAGCGTGGTGGCGACGCGCGCAAAGGGCGCGAGCAGGCCGAGCGGATCCTTATTGGCGAGCATCCCCAGCACCAGATGCACTTCGCTGCGCCCGACGCCGGGATGCGCGATCGCATCGAGCGTGGCGGAGATGGCGGCGGCGGCGGCGGGGTTGTGCCCGCCATCGAGCCAAAGCTGGCTGCCGGGCGGGAGCAGGGCGGTCAGCGGCCCGGCGTGCAGTCGCTGCATCCGCGCGGGCCAGCGCGTGTGGCGCGCAGCGGCGGTATAGGCTTCGGGCGGGATCGGGAGAGCGCTCTGGTGGCGCAGCAAGGCGATGGCGAGCGACAGGTTTTCGGGCTGGTGCGGCCCGGCGAGCGTCGGCAGCGGGGTTTCGATCTGGCCCGCCGTATCGGTATAGATCAGGCGATCGCCATCGACCGTGAAGCGCCAATCGGTGCCTGTGGGCAGGACCGTCGCGCCCGCCGCCTGCGCGACCGCTGCGACGCGCTGCGTGACCGCTTCGGGATAGCGCATCGTGATGAGCGGAACACCGGCTTTGGCGATCCCGGCCTTCTCCCCCGCAATCGCTTCCGCCGTATCCCCAAGAAAGCTCTGATGATCGATGCCGAGCTGCGCGATCCCGGTGGCGATCGGGCGCGCGAGCACGTTGGTCGCGTCCAACCGCCCGCCAAGCCCGACCTCGATGATGCACGCATCCGCGGGCGTCCGGCTGAAGGCTAGGAAAGCGGCGGCGGTGGTGACCTCGAAGAAGCTCGCGCCGATGCCCTCGGCCCCCTCATCGGCGGCGTCGAGAACGTCTTCCAGGAGCGCCGCCAGCGCCTCATCCTCGATCAACCGCCCGGCGAGGCGAATGCGCTCGTTGAAGCGCACGAGATGCGGGCTGGTATAAACGTGCGCGGTAAGCCCCGCCGCCTCGATCGCGCTGCGCAGAAAGGCGCAAGTCGAACCCTTGCCGTTGGTGCCCGCGACATGGATCGTCGGTGGCAGCCGGTCCTGCGGATTGCCGAGCCGGTCGAGCAATACGGTGATGCGCTCCAGCCCGAGAATATCGGCACCGGGTGAAAGCGACCATAAGCGGTCGAGCTGTGCCTGCACGGCGGCGTTAGTGGAGGTGGCGTGGTCAGCCATCAGAAACTCCCCTCGCGCTTGAAGGAGTGCCCAAAGCTCCCCTCCCGCTTGCGGGAGGGGTTGGGGGAGGGGTTGGGAGTACCCAGCAAGGTCACCACCCGCGCGATCTCGGCCACGACCCCATCAAGGTTCCCCAGCACGTCGTTGTTCCAGAAGCGAATGACCTGATACCCTTCGGATTGGAGATAGCGTGTACGCTCTTCGTCCTGCTCGCGCCTGTCGCCATGGGTGTCCCCATCGACTTCGATGATGAGCTTGAGGCTGCGCGCGACGAAATCGCAGATGAACGGGCCGATCGGGACTTGGCGGTTGAAACGGACACCGTCCACCTTGCGCGCACTGATCGCGCGCCACAAGCGGACCTCGGCTGCGGTGGCATTGCCGCGTAGCGCACGGGCTTTGGTCCGTTGCTCCATTCCCTCCCCCAACCCCTCCCGCAAGCGGGAGGGGAGTTTGATGGCGCCCCTCCCGCAAGCGGGAGGGGAGTTTGATGGCCCCTCTCCCGCGCTTCGGCTTCGCCTCGCTTGCCCTCTCCCCGCAAGCGGGGAGAGGGAGATGGATTACGCCGCCTGCTTCGCGCCGCAGAGATAGTCGATCAGGCTCGCCAGCGTCGCGCGCAGGTCGCGGCGGTGCTTCACCATGTCGATCATGCCGTGTTCCAGCAGATATTCGGCGCGCTGGAACCCGTCCGGCAGCTTTTCGCGGATGGTCTGTTCGATCACGCGCTGTCCGGCGAAACCGATCAGCGCGCCGGGCTCGGCAATCTGCACGTCGCCAAGCATCGCATAGCTCGCCGTCACGCCGCCCGTGGTCGGGTCGGTCAGCACGACGATATAGGGCAGGCCGGCATCATGCAGCATGGCGATCGCCACGGTCGCGCGCGGCATTTGCATCAGGCTGAGAATGCCCTCCTGCATGCGTGCGCCCCCGGCGGCGGTGAAGATGATGTAGGGGCAGTTGTCGGCAATTGCGGTCTCGACGCCGCGCACGAACGCTTCGCCGACCGCCATGCCCATCGACCCGCCCATGAAGGCGAAGTCCTGCACGCCGATCACGGCCTTATGCCCCTCGATCGTGCCGCGCGCGGTGATCAGCGCGTCGCCTTCCGAGGTGGCAGCACGCGCCGCCTTGATGCGATCGACATAGCGCTTGGTATCGCGGAACTTCAGCGGATCGTCGGGCACCTTGGCCAGCGGCACGATGCTGTAGCTGCCCGCGTCGAACACATATTGGAAGCGCAGCAACGGCCCGATGCGATCATGATGGTCGCAATGCGGGCAGACGTAGAGATTGTCCTCCAGCTCCTTGACGAAGGTCATCGTCCCGCAGCCCTTGCACTTGTGCCAAAGGTTGTCGGGCGTGTCCTTCTTGACGGGGACAACATAAGCGAGCGCATTGCGCACGCTGGTAAGCCAGCTCATGCGAGTTCCTTCCGGGCGGCGTGAATCGCCTGCGACAGGGATTGAATATAGGTGCGCACCGCATCGGGTGCAGCGGCGCCGTGCTGGCCGACCAGATCGACGATCGCCGATCCGACCACCACGCCGTCCGCCACGCGCGCGATTGCGGCGGCTTGTTCGGGGGTGCGCACGCCGAAGCCGACCACGACCGGCAGATCGGTATGCGCCTTCAGCCGCGTGACCGCCGCGTCGATCGAAGTCTGCGCGGCCTGTTGCAGCCCGGTGATGCCGGCGACCGACACGTAATAGAGGAAGCCGCTCGCCCCCTCCAGCACGGTCGGCAGGCGGGTGGCATCGGTGGTCGGCGTGGCGAGGCGGATCTGGTCGATGCCGACCGCGCGCAGCGCCGGGCCGAGTTCGGGGTCTTCCTCGGGCGGGATGTCGACGCAAATCACGCCATCGACCCCGGCATCGCACGCGGCCTCGGCGAACCATGTGCCGCCGCGGATCGTCATCGGGTTGGCATAGCCCATCAGCACCAGCGGCACGTGCGGGTGGCGCGCGCGGAAACTCTTGGCGATGGCGAGGATGTCGGCAGTGCGCGTGCCCGCCGCCAGACTGCGGATATTGGCGGCCTGGATCGCGGGGCCATCGGCCATTGGATCGGTGAACGGCATGCCCAGCTCGATCACGTCCGCTCCGCCTTCGACAAGGGCGTTGAGGATGGCGGGGGTGGCGTCCGGGGTGGGGTCGCCCGCGGTGACGAAGGCTACGAGCGCGGGGTGGCCTTTGGTGAAGGCATCGGCGAGGCGGGTCATTCTGAGTCCTTGCGCTCTACTACCAGAATTCGCGCGGGCCCAACCGGGTGCGCGACATGTTCGTCGCCATCTTCGACCGAGACGCCGTCCCCGGCATGAAGCCGAACGACCTGCTCCACGCCATCTTCGCGATAATGCATGTCGACCACGCCTTCGAGCACGGCGAACACTTCACGGCCGGTATTGCGGTGCCAGCGATAGGGCTGGTCGGTCCAGTGTAGACGGACTGCCACGTCGCCGAAATCGCCCAGCAAGCTGCTGCCCCAGGCGCGATCGGCGGTGAAGGCCTTTGCGGAAAAGGGTTTCATTGCTTAGCCCTCTCCCCTTCAGGGGAGAGGGTTGGGAGAGGGGAAGTGGCGACGGCGCTCACAATCGTCAGCAACACACCCTCAAGGTTGGTCATGACGTCGATGTTCGAGAATCGGATCACGCGATAGCCTTGTTCTTGGAGAAAATGCGTTCGGGCTTCATCATAGCCTTCTTGTCCGGCGTGGGTGTCGCCGTCCAGTTCTATCACCAGCATCGGGTCGCGTGCCGCGAAGTCCGCGATATAGCGGCCAATGACCTTTTGACGACGGAATTTGACGTTTTCGAAGCGCTTGGCCCGTAGCGCGAGCCAGAGGCGTTGCTCTGGTTCGGAGGGCTCTTTGCGCATCGCTTTGGCGAAGGCGGTCAGTCTGGCGTCGCGCACCTGACTTCCCCTCTCCCAACCCTCTCCCCTGAAGGGGAGAGGGCTTTTGCGCTCATATCTTCACCCCCAGCGCCTCGGCGACGGTGAAGATGTCCTTGTCGCCACGCCCGCACAAATTCGCGAGGATGATCTGGTCGCTATCCATTTCGCGCGCGCGCTTGGCGACTGCGGCGATGGCGTGGGATGGCTCCAAAGCGGGGATGATGCCCTCGGTCCGGCACAGTAACTGGAACGCATCCAGCGCCTCGGTATCGGTGATCGCGGTATATTCCACCCGGCCGATCGAGTGCAGCCAGCTATGTTCGGGGCCGATGCCCGGATAATCGAGCCCGGCCGAGATCGAATGCGCCTCGGTGATTTGGCCGTCTTCGTCCTGCAGCAAATAGGTCTTGTTGCCGTGGAGGATGCCCGGCGCGCCACCGGCGAGGCTGGCGGCATGTTCCTTGTCGAGCCCGCGCCCGGCGGCTTCGACGCCCAGCATCATCACATCGCCATCGTCGAGGAACGGGTGGAACAGCCCGATCGCATTCGATCCGCCGCCGATTGCCGCGACCAGCAAATCGGGCAGGCGGTTGATGCGGCTGAGCATCTGCGCGCGCGCCTCGATGCCGATCACGCTTTGGAAATCGCGGACCATTTCGGGGTAGGGGTGTGGGCCTGCCGCCGTGCCGATGATGTAGAACGTGTCGTGGACGTTGGCGACCCAGTCGCGCATCCCCTCGTTCATCGCATCCTTCAGCGAATGCGATCCGCTCGTCACCGGGCGCACTTCGGCCCCCAGCAGCTTCATGCGGAACACGTTGGGTGCCTGCCGCTCAATATCCTTGGCGCCCATATAGATCACGCACGGCAGCCCGAAGCGCGCGCAGACGGTCGCGGTGGCGACGCCGTGCTGGCCCGCGCCCGTCTCGGCGATGATGCGCGTCTTGCCCATGCGTATCGCGAGCAGGATCTGCCCGATGCAATTGTTGATCTTGTGCGCGCCGGTATGGTTGAGCTCGTCGCGCTTGAACCACACTTGCGCACCTTTGCCCTCGGGCGCGCCTTCGCGCAGCGCCTCGGTCAGCCGCTCGGCATAATAAAGCGGGCTGGGGCGGCCGACATAATGTTCGAGCAGATCATCGAACTGCGCCTTGAAAGCCGGGTCGGCCTTGGCCGCGCGATAGGCGGTGTCGAGTTCCAGCACGAGCGGCATCAGCGTCTCGGCGACATAGCGGCCGCCGAATTCGCCGAAATGCCCGCGCTCGTCGGGCTGGGTGCGGAAGGAGTTGTGGGCGGTCATGGGGTGCGTTTAGCATCTCGGGCGGGTGTGTCGAGCGACTCCCGCCACCGTCATGCCGGGCTTGTCCCGGCATCCACCGGGCAGCGCCTTCTGCCGGTAGAGGTCTTGGATCTCGGTGGACCCCGGGACACGCCCGGGGTGACGCTGCGATCAGAGGTCGCGCACGACCTCCAGAAACGCGCGGATCTTGGTCGTCTCCTTGATGCCCGGTGCGCTTTCCACGCCCGACGACACGTCGACCAAGGTCGCCTTGGTCACCGCCACCGCCTCGGCGACGTTCTGCGGATCGAGCCCGCCCGACAGCGCCCAGGGCAGCGGATGGCGGAAGCCGTCGAGCAAATGCCAGTCGAACCGCACGCCCATGCCGCCGGGCAGCGCCGCGCCGGGCGGGGTCTTGGCGTCGTACAGGATGCGATCGGCGACACCGCCAAAGGTCTCGGCCAGCGCCAGATCGGCGCGGGTGCGCACCGCCACCGCCGCCCAGATCTGCAGGCCGCTCCGCGCCTTGATCGCGGCGGCGCGGGCCGGGGGCGTATCGTGCAATTGCAGCACCTCGAGCTGTCCGGCGGCGATTGCCTGCTCGACCAGCGCATCGTCGGGGTTCACCATCACGCCGACGCGCGCGACATGGCCGGGCACCCGCGCGGCCAGTTGCGCCGCACGATCGCGCGAGAGATTGCGCGGGGAGGGCGCGAAGAACACAAAGCCGACATGGCTCGCCCCACCGGCAATCGCCGCGTCGAGCGTCTCGGGCGTCGATAGCCCGCAAATCTTGGCAGTGGTCATTATGCGTCCTAGGTGCCCCGGCGGTGTCGCGAGGCGGGCGTGCTCAGAGTGTCCCGGCAATCTCGCGTGCGGCAAGGTCGGGGTCTTCGGCCTGGGTGATCGGGCGACCGATCACCAGGATCGACGCACCGGCATTCACCGCCGCGCGGGGGGTGACGACGCGCTTCTGGTCGCCGACGACACCGCCCGCCGGGCGCACGCCGGGGACGACGAAGAAGCCCTTGGGCCACAGCTTGTGCGCGGCGGCGACTTCCTCGCCCGAGCAGACCACGCCATCGACGCCCGCATCGCGCGCCAATTCGGTCATCCGCAGCACTTGTTCGTGCGGGTCGCCCGAACAGCCGATCGATTTCAAATCGGCCCCGTCGAGGCTGGTCAGCGTCGTCACCGCGACCACCTTGGTGCCGAGCGGGGCGGCGGCCTTGGCATCCTCCAGCATCGCGCGGCCCCCGGCGGCGTGGACGGTCAGGATCGCCGGGTCGAGCCCGCGCAGCGCCATGATCGCCTTGGCGACGGTGTTGGGAATGTCGTGCAGCTTGAGGTCGAGGAAGATCGGCAGGCCGAGTTCTGCCATGTCGCGCACGCCGCTGCGCCCATTGGCCATGAAGAATTCGAGGCCGAGCTTGATGCCGCCGACATGATGGCGGACCTTGCTCGCCAGCGCGCGCGCCTTGTCCAGCTGGGGCGTGTCGAGCGCGACGAACAGACGGTTGCTCATGCCGCGTGCTCCGATGTCGGGGCCGCGACAAGGTCGGGCGCTTGCACCGGGGCGGGCGGCGGGGCCATCGCGGCGCGCAGGTCGGCCAGCGTGCGCTCGGCGGTGGCGAGCCGGTTGCGCAAGCGCCAGCGCAGTGTCGAATGCCATGCCAGGGTCGGCAACAGCCCGGCGAGAAAGGTCAGCAACAGCAGCAGCGGCAAGTTGATCAGCACCTCGACCCCGCCCCACAATTGGACGGTGACGCTGGTCCAGTTTTCCAGCGTGAAGATCGCCGCGATGAAGGCGATGAGGCACCAGAAGAGGATTTTCAGAAATTGCATGGCGCGAGGTTAGTGCGATCGCGTCACGATTGCCAGCCTGCTTGGTGCCGTTCCTCCCCTCCCTGGAA